>JABAOH010001851.1_pt3 | contig 160436 bp, 149 predicted proteins | sample 7062181 | NCBI WGS metagenome assembly JABAOH01 (sample SAMN14538630, study PRJNA623070) | marine sediment metagenome | biome: marine biome [ENVO:00000428]; feature: marine pelagic biome [ENVO:01000023]; material: deep marine sediment [ENVO:00002113]; isolation source: pool of 5 deep marine...
CGAGAGGATTCGAACCCCCGACCCGCTGATTACAAATCAGCTGCTCTACCAACTGAGCTACGCTGGCATATTTTTCTACCTACGGGCTTTTCCGTTATTGGATCTTTCAGGAAACTGAAGGAAAAGGAAGGAATACCCTCAAATTGAATTTTACCTTCTCTTTAACCTGCCCGAAACTTCTTCTACTATCGCTCCTAAGTATGGAAATAAAGGTACAAAACTACATCCTGTATGCTACAACAACGTTGACTTTTTGTCAACCCAATTTGGTCTATTTTTTTATTCTTTTATCTTCTATTTCTCTCTTCTAGTCTCTTCTGAAGCTTTCTCGCCCGGTCAATTTTTTCTCTTAATCCCCTGTAGAAATCGACTGAGAAGACAACATACTTCGCTCTTTGGACCAAGGTCAAATTCTCTTCGATGATTTTTTCGAGCTCTTCGTCTTTGACTCGAAGAGCATTTCTTAGCTTTTTTAGCTCTCCTATCGCTTGTTCGATTTCTTGCTCTTCAAGCTCCTCTTTGGCCAAGATCAATCTGAGCTCCTTTAGCTTCTGCCCGATTTGGCGGTTGATATCTCTTTTATCTTTTTCAGTACGGTTAAGGGCTGGGAAGATCTTGGCAGCCTGTTCCTCTGTCAGATCCAAAACCTCCGTCATCTTGAGCAATCTCAGGGTATTGACGCTCTCTCGTATTCTTTTTCGAATTTGGTACTCTTCATCATCCATAGCGGTCAAGAAGATTGAACCCACGAAAAGAAAACAAAAAGCAAATAAAAACAGTCTTCTTATCTGCATTATATACCTCCTATGATTTAATCTCTTTTTTGATTTCCGAATCTAATTGAATCAATTCCTCTTCTGTAAGCTCCTCCTCAGGAAAAGAAAAGCTCTCTAAGCCAGGAACAATCTCCCTGTCTGTCTCTCCCAGCGTTTCTTCGATGGAGGCCAGGAGGACCATGTTGAATAGATCCGCCAGTTCTTCATTTTCCCCGATTTCTTGGAAGACTTGCTCCAGAGAATCCTCAAGAGAAAAGGCATACACTTCTTGTTCTGCTCGAGGCAGGAGGTGCATAACATATAAACCCATGAAAATGACCAGGATGAGCGCTGCACCTACCCAGGCCCATTGCCAACCCCAGGCGAAAGGCCTTCTCTTCCTGTGTCTGGGTTTAAAAGAGGTTATTCTGTCTCTAATCCTGGAAGGAAACTCTTCCCAGTAATCAGGACCGACTCTACCGAAATCCACCTCTTTTACTGTCGTCTGGATTCTTTCGAGCTTCTCCTGGTAAGCACGGCAGAGGGAACATTCCTGGAGATGGTCTTCAACCTCTTTCTTCTTTTTCTCTGATAACTCGCCATCAATAAGATCCGAAAGCCATTTCTCGATTTTATTGCATTTCATCTACCACCCCTTAAAAATAAGGATTTAATTTGTTCTGCAGAATCTTCCTTGCTTTATGCATTCGCCAAGAGACAGTTTTTTCAGAACAGCGCAGGACTTCAGCGGCCTGACTATGGGTCAGGTCCTGATAAGCAATCAACACGAATGTCGCCTGGTAGGCTAAGGGCAGAGAATCCACCGCCTCCTTCAATTTTTCTTTAAACTCTTTCTTTTGGGACTGGTATTCAGGTGATGAACTCGAAAATTTTGCTTCTCCTGATGGAAGCTGGTTTTCCGCGAATTCCTCTCTTCCTTTTTCCCGGTGCTTTTTTCTTAAAAAATTCATGGTTGTGTTCACCGCAATCCTGTAGAGCCAAGTGTAGAAGTTCGCCTTTTGGCGAAACTTCGGGAGAGATTTGTAAGCATTCATGAATGTCTCCTGGGCCAAATCGTCTGTATCATGGTGATTTCCGGTGAATTGAAAAATGGTGCTGTAAACCTTCTTCTGGTACCGGCGCACCAACTCAGCAAAAGCATCTGGACTGCCTCTTTTTGCCTCATGAACCAAGGAATCATCTGGCAACTCTTCCATGTTTTTTAGAACTTCCATTGTATTAGACAACAATTATACAAAATCCTTGGTAAATTGGAGACATTCCTGTTTTTTAATAAAAAGACGTGTCAGGTCTTGACTTTCATCACATTCAAGAAAATATATGATCCAGATAGCAAAACGTTGAAAGTCAAGACCTGACCCCAAATGAAACTTCCCCTGATTGACAAGAGTAAGGGTTACTGATATTATTCCATGTCATTTCTTAAAGGTTATTAGCCATGATTGAACGATACTCCCGCCCTAAAATGGGATCGATATGGACAGAGGAAAACAGATATCAGAAATGGCTAGAGGTTGAAATCGCTGTCTGTGAAGCCTGGGCAGAATTGGGCAAGATACCTCCTAAAGCTCTGAAACAGATCAAAGAAAAAGCCTCTTTTTCTGTCGAGCAAATTACGGAAATAGAAAAGGTCGTTAAACACGATGTGATTGCCTTCCTGAGTTCGGTATCAGAAACCGTCGGGGAGGCCGCCCGTTACATTCATCTTGGTTTGACCTCCTATGATGTCGTGGATACAGCCCTCTCGCTGCTCCTTAAAGAATCTCTTCTCGAAATTCAGAAAGACCTCACTTCCCTTAAAGAGGAAATCAAGACTCAAGCCCTTCGTCATAAAGAAACGGTCATGGTGGGCAGAACCCATGGTGTTCATGCAGAGCCGATTACCTTTGGAATCAAGCTTTTGGTCTGGTATGAGGAAGTCAAGCGTCATCTCCAGCGCATCGAAAAAGCCCTAGAAGCCATAAGCGTCGGTCGAATCTCGGGTTCAGTCGGCACCTACATCCACCTCGATCCTAAAGTTGAGACCTTAGCGCTGAGCAAACTAAGCCTGGAACCAGCCAAAGTCTCCACTCAAATTCTTCAGCGCGACCGGCACGCCGAAGTCCTTTCGGCTCTGGCTCTGGTCTCTTCCTCTCTCGAAAAGTTCGCCGTCGAGATCCGCCATCACCAGAGAACCGAGGTTCTGGAAGTCGAAGAGCCCTTCACGAAAGGGCAAAAAGGATCCTCTTCCATGCCTCATAAGAAAAACCCGGTGAGGACAGAGAGGATTTCCGGGCTGGCCCGCCTTGTAAGAGCTAACCTCCTGGTGTCCTTGGAAAACATTCCTCTCTGGCATGAGAGGGATATCTCTCATTCTTCTGCAGAAAGAATCATCTTCCCTGATTCTTTCATCTTAACGGATTTTATCCTGGCCGAGACGACAGACATCATAAAAAACTGGAGAGTTTACCCTGAAAAAATGAAAGAGAATCTGAATCTCACCCGAGGACTTGTCTTCTCCCAAAGTGTACTCCTGGCCCTCACTAAGAAAGACATCTCTCGAGAGCAAGCTTACAAATGGGTTCAGAAAAACAGCCTTCGCGCTTGGGAAGAGAAGCAGGATTTCAAGGAGCTCATTCTCTCTGACCCAGAAATCAGCCAAGTCTTATCACCCGAAGAGGTGGAAAGCTGTTTTTCTCTGCAGCCCTATCTAGAAAAAATAGATTTTATTTTCGACAGGGTATTCGGCGATGAAGGTTAGAATCCTTGTTTCTTACAAAGACAGTGTCCTTGACCCTCAGGGCCAGACTGTTAAGAATGCCCTTCACACCTTGGGATACAATTTCATTGAAGATGTTAGGCAAGGAAAAATCTTCGAACTCGACCTTAAAGAATTATCTCCAGAAGAGGTAGAGAAGGTCATCCCTGAAATATCAGATAAAGTTTTGGCCAATCCCATAATCGAGAAATTCTCCTGGCAGATCATTGATAAAAGCCAGACCCGAGAGGGGCGAGAGAAAATATCAACCTGATCAGCTCCATCAAGAGATTTCAAGACAGAAATGAAATAATGAAATTCGGAGTCGTTATATTTCCTGGATCTAATTGCGATTATGATACCTACTACGTTCTAAAGGATGTCTTCGGACAAGAAACTTCCTTTCTCTGGCATAAAGAGCACGACCTGAAAGGTGTCGACTGTGTCATCCTTCCGGGTGGTTTTTCTTACGGAGATTATTTAAGATCAGGAGCCATCGCCAAATTCTCACCCCTGATGAAAGAAGTCATAGAATTTGCCTCCAAAGGAGGGCTGGTCTTAGGGATTTGCAATGGCTTCCAGATTCTGACGGAATTGGGTCTGCTCCCAGGAGCCATGCTCAGGAACAAAAACCTCAAATTCCTCTGCCAGTTTGTCACCCTTAGATTGGAGAATGATAGAACTCCATTCACCCACAAGGGAAAAAAAGGGAATGTCCTGCGGATTCCGATTGCCCACTATGAAGGCAACTACTTCGCGCCCCCGGAGATCATTAAGGAGTTGGAAACAAACAACCAGGTGGTCTTCAGGTATTCAGATGCCCAGGGCCGGGTTAAGGAAGAAGCCAACATCAACGGCTCCCTAGGAAGCATTGCCGGCCTTACCAATAGGAAAGGCAACGTGATGGGCATGATGCCTCATCCAGAAAGAGCCTCAGAAGCCCTGCTCGGAAGCCAGGACGGCCGGCTGGTATTCCAATCCATCATAGAAAGTAAAAATATATAAATCTGCCAAGAAGATATGATCGACAAAAAGATTCTCGAAGAGCACAACCTTACCTCAGAGGAATACGAGAAGATCGTTGAGCTTATCGGGAGAGAGCCGAACACTACTGAGCTGGGGATTTTCTCTTTGATGTGGTCAGAACACTGCAGCTATAAAAGCTCGAAGGTTCATCTCAAAGCATTACCCACCACTGGGAAAAATGTCATCCAAGGACCTGGAGAGAACGCGGGTATCATCGATATCGGTGAAGGATTGGCTGTAGTGTTCAAGATCGAATCTCACAACCACCCCTCATTCATAGAACCCTTTCAAGGAGCAGCCACAGGAGTGGGGGGAATTTTAAGGGATATCTTCACCATGGGCGCTCGGCCTATCGCTCTCCTGGACTCTCTCCGCTTCGGTCCTTTGGCCAACTCCAAAAATAAGGCGATTATGGAGGGCGTTGTCTCTGGGATATCTTCGTACGGGAACGCCATCGGGGTCCCCACGGTCGGAGGAGATGTCTACTTCAATGGATGTTATTCTTTGAATCCTTTGGTGAATGTTTTCTGTGTGGGAATTGTGGAAAAAGAGAAAATCTTCTACGCCAGAGCCGAAGGAGAGGGAAATCCTGTTTTGTATGTGGGAGCCAAGACAGGCCGAGACGGCATACACGGAGCCACTATGGCTTCAGCCGAATTCGGAGAGGATTTGGAAGAGAAAAGACCCAATGTCCAGGTGGGAGACCCGTTCATGGAAAAATTACTAGTGGAGGCCTGTTTGGAAGTTATGGCCAAAAAACTCATCGTTGGCATTCAAGACATGGGAGCAGCCGGTCTGACCTGTTCTACATCCGAGATGGCAGCCAAATCTGGCACAGGCATCGAAATCGACCTCGACCTGGTCCCCCAGAGAGAAGAGGGAATGACTCCTCATGAGATCATGTTGTCCGAATCCCAGGAACGGATGCTTATCGTGGCCAAGAAAGAAAAAGTCAAAGAAGTCCAGCAAATTTTTGCCAAATGGGATTTGGATGCTGTCCATGTCGGACAGGTCACCAAGGGAGGAATGATCAGGGTTAAGGCCAATGGACAGACAGTTGTGGATCTTCCTGTCGAAGCAATTATCGACCTCTGTCCAGTTTATGAAAGAGAGCTCAAACGTCCTTCCTACTTAGAATCAGCTCATAAATCGGAGCCTATTCCTCTAACAAACGATTACAACGAAGCGCTGCAGAAGCTTCTCTCTTCAGCTACCTTAGCCAGCAAGGAATGGGTATACCGCCAGTACGACCACATGGTTCAGACGAACACCTGCTTACTTCCTGGAGCGGATGCCTCTGTTTTGAGAATAAAGGACAAGAAAAAAGCTTTAGCCATCACCCTCGATGGAAACTCCCTCTATTCTTATCTAGAGCCTAGAGAAGGAGGAAAAATCGCTGTGGCCGAGGCCTGCCGCAACCTGGCCTGTGTGGGAGCCAAGCCGGTTGGAGTGACGAACTGCCTCAACTTCGGCAATCCTGAAAAGCCGGAAATCATGTGGCAATTCAAAGAGGTGGTCCAGGGAATAGCCGAAGCCTGTCAGGCCTTCGATATTCCCATCACTGGAGGAAATGTTAGCTTTTACAACGAGACAGAAGGCGCGCCGATTTACCCTACTCCAGTGATAGGGGTAGTGGGGATTCTAGAAGATGTTTCCAAAGCTGTTAGCCCAGGCTTCAAGCAAGAAGGAGACACCATAATCCTCATCGGCGAAAACCGAGATGATCTCGGTGCTTCTGAATACCTCAAATCGGTCCTGAATAAGGAAAAAGGGCTGCCACCCCAAATTGACTTAGAAGAAGAAATAAGAAGCCAAGAATTCTGTTTAGAAGCCATTTCTCTGGGGATTATCCGATCGGCTCATGATGTCTCAGAGGGGGGTCTCGCCTTCTGTGTGGCTGAATGTTGTTTTTTAAACGAGCAGAAATTCGGGTGCCAACTAGAGCCCAGGGACGAATTGCGAACCGATGCCCTCCTTTTTGGAGAAACCCAATCGAGGATAGTTGTCAGCACTCAAAGCCAGAACGTTCAAGAACTTCTCGATTTAGCCAAAAAGAAAAAAGTCAAGGCTTCAATCATCGGCCGAACAGGAGGCAAGAATCTGGTCATCCGTCATCTTGAAAAAGAAGTGGTAGACATTCCTCTTGAAGAGGTTCGCCAACTCTGGAGAGGGACCCTTCCTGAAGTATTTAAGATCAAATGAAAGTCTGTCTCTAAGGTCAAATGATCCTCTTTCTCAGGAACGGCCTTTTAAAGTTGATTTCTGCAGCTTTTCCATTAAAATAGAGATAAAAAAAGAAAAAAGAGAAGAAGAATGGCAGAAGAAATTTTTGTAAGCCCTAAGAAAAAAGGAAAAATTGCTGTTTTTGTTTCAGGCCGAGGTTCTAATTTCATGGCCATTCATGACGCGATCCTCGCAAATAAGATCAACGCCGATATTGCCGTTGTTTTCAGCAACAAAGAAGAGGCACCTGGACTCAAAATCGCTCAACAACGCAACCTGGAAACCCTTTATCTTAATCCCAAACTCTATGCTGACCGGGATGAATACGATAAGGAAATAATCAAAGAACTCAAAAAAAGAGAGGTGGACTTAGTCTGTTTAGCAGGATACATGCGAATCCTCACCCCCCTTTTCTGTAAAGAATTCAAGAATCGTATGATGAATATCCACCCGGCTCTGCTTCCTTCCTTCCCAGGCCTCCATGTCCAGAAAAAAGCTATTGAATGGGGGGTGAAATATTCAGGGGCTACTGTACACTTTGTCACCGCAGAAGTCGATATGGGACCGATAATCATCCAAGCTGTAGTGCCGATCCTCCAAGATGATACGGAGGATTCTTTAGCAGATAGAATCCTGAAAGAGGAACACAAGATTTATCCTGAAGCAGTAAGGCTATTTTTTGAAGGGAATTTAGAAGTCAGGGGAAGAAGAGTCTTTATCAAGTCAAGCGAGTGCGGAGATACTCAGCCAACAACAAGATCAAAATGAGGAGCTAAAGAACAGAAATGATCAAGTCAGTCCAAGAACAATTCGAGCTCATAAAAAAAGGCTGTGTAGAAATCATCCAGGAAGATAAGCTCAAGGAAAAACTGACTCGTTCCCTTAAAGAAAAAAAGCCCCTCAAAGTCAAGGTCGGCTTTGACCCTACAGCTCCCGACATTCACTTAGGCCACACCGTGATTCTTCGCAAGATGAAGCATTTTCAAGACTTAGGGCATGAGGTGATTTTTCTCATCGGCGATTTTACTGGACTCATCGGCGATCCATCCGGACGCTCAGCAACTCGCCCTCCGATGAGCAGGGAAGAAATTATGGAAAATGCAGAAACCTACAAGAATCAGATATTCAAGATTCTCGATCCTCAAAAGACGATCATCGATTTCAATTCCCGCTGGCTGGAAAAGCTCACCAGCTTCGACATCATCAATCTCACCGCTAAATATACCGTGGCCAGGATCCTGGAAAGGGATGACTTTTCAAACCGACTGAAAAATGGACTGCCTATTTCTGTGCATGAAATCCTCTACCCTCTCATGCAGGCCTACGATTCTGTGGCTTTGAAAGCAGATGTGGAGATGGGAGGCACTGACCAAAAATTCAACCTCCTGGTCGGCCGAGAAATTCAGCGAGGGTTTGACCAAGAACCCCAGGAAATCATCACCCTGCCTCTTCTCGAAGGTCTCGACGGAGTGGAAAAAATGAGCAAGTCCTTGGACAACTATGTGGGGATCACAGAGCCCCCAGGAGAAATCTACGGAAAAATCATGTCCATTTCTGATCCATTGATGTTTCGTTATTACGAACTTCTCACCGACGTGCCTCTTTCACAAATTGATAAATGGAAGAAAGACATCAAAACAGAAAAAGCCCATCCCAAAGACCTGAAGTCTCAGCTAGCTGAATCCATTGTCGCCGATTTCTGGGGAAAAAAGGCGGCTGAACAAGCGACCGAGGAGTTTGAAAGAGTCTTTAAACATAAAGAGGTTCCATCAGAAGTTGAAGACATAGAAATTCAGGTTAAAGATAAAGCGGAAGTGGCAGATTATCCTTTAATCGATCTTCTGGTAGAACAAAACATTTTTCCTTCGCGAGGAGAAGCGAAACGAATGATCCGCCAGGGAGGAATCTACCTTGATGGGCAGAGAATCGCTGACCTCAATCTCAAAGTTAGTCTGACAAAAGATCAGGCGCTTATCCTTAAGATAGGAAAAAGAAAATTCTACCGGCTCAGGGCTAAGAATTGAAATCAGTGCTGATTCTTTCGAATCTCAGCCTTCTAGAATCCTAGAAAAAAACCAAAATCGATGTTGAGGCTGTTGATCCTATTTGGCTTATCGAATATGACCCCATAGCGAAGTTCAAGCTTCACACCGGCCTTCGGACTGAGGAAATAAAGAATTCCTCCTCCGGCCTGAGCAACAAGGTCCATCGCCTTCTCTGGGGCCAGAAACTCGACTTCGTATCCGTATTCAGAAATATAGGTTTCATCCTTAGCCAAGAGGTTGTCAATTCCCACGCCGAAAACAAGATAGGGGGTCATCTTGCCGTTGGAGAAATGATAGATAAAATTCAGAATCGCAGCCAGGTGGCTGGAGGTATTGACATCAACCGTGTCCTGGTCAGAGGGGTCTACCAGAGTTACTTTAGAAGAAAGGGTGTATCTCGCTTCAAATTGAAGGGCCATTTTATTAGCCAAGGAATAGGTTAAGGCTGCCCCAAAACCAAGAGGAGTGTGGGCTGGGGTGACAGGGAAATCGTTTTCTCCCATGATATACTCTTCTTCAGAGCCATACTCTAACACCTGGCTTAATCCGCCATAAAGAGAGACTTGAAATTTCTTCTGCTGCCCAAAACCGAAACTAAAGACAAAACCAAAAATCACCAAAAATAGAATGCCTTTTTTCATTTTTCTCCGATCCTTATTTTCATTTGTTATCTCTTCTCTTGTTTTAAATTTTAGGAACCTGCGGGGAAAGACTTGGGATATTTTGCGAAAAGACGCTTATAGCATTCAGGATAAACATCTTTTCCTCCCAGCAAAAGGAAGGTCAGTGGCATAACCTCTGAGGCCAGGTCGGACATTCTCTTGGCTATGCTCCTGATCTCCCACTGAGCCGAGCTGTCCTCACGCAGTCTTGAGATGTGATACAATTCTCTGGCATTCACCTTGAGCAAGATCCTTCTTCGATGAGCATTCATCAAAACATAGTCGGCCGCTTGACCAACCTCTCGCTTCAAGCGGCTATAGACATCGTTTGTTCTTTCGACCATCCTCATGAAATCCTCTCTGGCGCCGATTTCCTCAATGGAGGGAGGCACAGTCACTCCCAGCCCAGGATTGTATCTCTGGCTCGTTAAAGTTGCCATCCGGTGGCGCTTGAGCTGGGCAAAGCAGGAAGCGGTAACAATCAAGTCAAAGGTCAAGCTAACGTATTCGAACTCCCGGAGTGTTGGGTCATAGAATTCCATATGTTTAAAGGCGATTTTTAAAAATTCTTTCTTCTCTCTCGGCTTAAGATTTCTGGCCTTATCCAGGCAGGCTTCATAGGGCAAGGATGATGAAGTGTGGAGCAGTGAGGCTATGACTCTTGTATCCGCTTCCGGAGTGTGATCGACAAGCCGGACAAGTTCTTCTTCTTTCTCGGGACTTTTCTTCAGCAAAATATCCGAGGCCTTTTCGAGTTCAGGATAAGTCCTTAAATCAAAATCGGTGCCGTCTGTAAAAAGGACAATCGAGGGGGCAACTTCCTTGGCCAGGGAATAGATTTGGCGGTTTAGCTCCTTTATTTCCTCGAGTTGCTTGGAGGCAAAACGGCGGATAAGGAGCTCCAAGTTCCTGGCGTTGAGCGTCAAGCCCAACTGGCCCTCTGTGGCCAGACTCACGACATAGCGCGCATCTTCTTTAGCCCAGCCTTCCAGCAGGGAATGCTTCTCCGGATCTTGGGCTAGTGCTGGATTTTTCTTCTGAAAATGAGGCTCAAGCTGAACATAAAATTCGTGATAGAGAGAATTTTGAGCTTTGATGGTGTCCACGAAAATTCTTTGCTGACCGGCTTTTCTAATCTCCGCGGGAATAATAAAATCATCAGTGAGAGTTTGGTAACGCTGTGATTTTTCGGTGTAAGAACAGAGTCGAAACTTCTCTAATTCTTCGGTCGCTACCCGGCTTATTCCGAGGATGTCAAAATTAAATACAGCATGTTCAGCCACCGAATGATGACCCATCTTGAAGATGATATTCCGGTTGGAACGACGAGCTTTCTCTACCTCAGCTCTAGCTACAGACCTTAATCTGTCTACAGGCCTTGGGTCCCGTGAAATTCGAGCATAAGATGCGGACAAGGTTTCAGGGGTTACATCCTGGCGCTGCGGTGCTTTCTTCTTGAGCTCTTCGATGACTTCCCTATCAAGGTTATACCCGGCCAACAAGACTTTCATAGCCCTAACTTAAAAAGTGTGGTGAAAAATGTCAATTCAACTCTTTTCTACATTGAATTATGGCAAGACTTGCATTACTATGAATTTATAGTGTGAAAATGAAAAATAAAGAACTGGCCTGGATATTTGCCCGCCTTGGAGATGCCTTGGAGATCAAAGGAGAAAGCGGATTTAAAATCATTGCCTACCGAAAGGCGGCCCGAATTCTGGAAGATTTAACCGAGGATATTGAGGCTGTAGCCCAAGAAGATAGACTCAAGGAAATTCCTGGAATCGGGAGCGGGATTGCCAATAAGATTGACGAATACCTACAGACTGGCCAGATAAAAAAATACCGAGAAGTCGTTTCTCGCATTCCTGAGGAGCTTTTGGATCTTTTGGAGATTCAAAATTTGGGAGCCAAGACCATTCATGTTGCTCACCAGGAGTTGGGAGTCAAAACCCTTGATGACTTGAAAAAGGTCATCGAAGATGGGTCGCTAGCCAAGCTCTACGGACTTGGCGAAAAAAAAGTCGAAAACATTAAAAAAGGAATTGAGATCTATGAACAAGCTCAAGAAAGAATTCCTATCTTCGAAGCGCTCAATATCGTTGAAGAGGTCATCGCCCACCTCAAGAAGGCTCCTCAAATCGGGCGACTCTCACCAGCAGGATCGCTTCGCCGGATGAAAGAAACTGTGGGAGACATCGACATCCTGGCCACCGGCAAGAACGGCAGTAGAGTCATCAAACACTTCATTCAATTTCCTGGAGTAAACCGTGTTTTAGCGGCCGGAGAAACCAAGGGTTCAGTTATGATTTCTACTGAAAGAGGTGAGCGACAGGTGGACTTGCGGATAGTCGATGAACCAGCGTATGGAGCCGCCCTGCAGTATTTCACGGGTTCCAAAGCCCACAACATCAAATTAAGGGCAATGGCCAGGTCAAAAGGATTAAAGATTTCTGAATATGGTGTCTTCAAAGGTCAGAAAAAAATTGCTGGCTTCGACGAGAAAGAAGTCTATAAAGTCCTGGGGCTTCCTTTAATTCCTCCTGAGCTCAGAGAAGATAGAGGTGAAATCGAACTCGCCCTGAAAAGCCTGCTTCCTCAAGTGGTGGATTATTCGGATATTAAAGGAGACCTGCACGTGCACTCTCTCCACAGTGACGGACACATGTCTATAGAGGACCTCGCAGGATTGGCTCGGGCCATGAAATACGAATACATCGCCATTTGTGACCATTCTCAATCTGTGAAATATGCCCACGGCCTATCGCCGGAGAGACTGCTCAAGCAAATCAAGGAAATCCAGGAGCTCAACCAGAGATACAAAAGTTTCAGAATTCTCAAAGGGATAGAAGTGGATATTCTCCAAGATGGACAGCTCGATTTTCCGGATAAAATATTGAAAGAGCTCGACATCGTGGTCGCAGCTGTTCATAAAGGATTCAAGAAGAAAGTCACAGAAAGAATTTTAAAGGCTATGGAGAATCCTTTGGTCACTGCCATTGCTCATCCTTCGGGTAGACTTATTTCCAGGAGAGATGGTTATGAAGTCGACTTAGAAAAAGTCCTTCAGGGAGCCAAAAACAAAGGCAAAGCCCTTGAGCTCAATGCCTTCTATGACCGCCTCGATTTAAATGAATTTTACTTAAGAAAAGCCAAAGAAATGGAGATAAAAATCTGTATCGGCACTGACACCCACTATCCAGCAGGACTCCAGATGATGAGGCTGGGAGTTGGGATTGCCCGACGAGGATGGCTGGAGAGAAAAGATATCTTGAATTGCAGAGGCTACAAGGAGCTCATAAGGAATAAATAAAAGACGGTTCTTCAGAAGGATTGTGGAGTTAAAATTGCGCAAAAAATAAAGTTAAAATAAGGATGAAAGGAGAAAGAAATGATTGATGCTTCCCAGGCTTCGGTAGAAACGTTAATCGGGATGGCTGTCCGAGCCGAGATAGATGCCAACAAGATTTACTCGACCTTGGCGGACCAGTTATCAAACCCGTTGTTGAAAGAAAAATTTAGCCTGCTAGCCTTTGAGGAGAATAAGCATAAAACGATTCTGGAAAATCTCTTTGCTGAGCTTTTCCTTGGAGAAGAAATTCAAATCCCTGATAAGACAGATCAAGCCCTTCTGCCCTCTATTCAAATGAGTCCTTCTTCCTCTTTGGTTGATATCCTTTCTCAGGCTATGGAAGCGGAAAAAGCAGCTGAGAATTTTTATCTCTCCCTTTCAGCAAGAGTCCAGAAGCCCCAAAAAGAAATCCTCGAATACCTAGCCAAAGTCGAGAAAAGCCACTACCATATGCTTCACAGTGAATATGTCCTTGCTCAAGAATTCGAGGATTATGCTGAAAAAGATATCGATAAAGTTGTCACCTAGAATTAACTAACCTTTCATAACTCCAACCGGAGTCACTTTGGCCACCAGTTTGCCGATCCCCACCTCGTGGGAAACTTTGACCACCTCATCGATGTCCTTATAAGCCTGCGAAGCCTCCTCAGCAACTCCCTTCCAGCTGGTTGATTTCAATTCGATCCCCTTGCTCTCCAACTCTCTTTTGATTTGCTCTCCCCTGAAGCGGCGAAGAGCTTCATGTCTGGACATGACTCTTCCTGCTCCGTGAGCAGTCGAACTGAAACTCAATTCCTCAGCTTCCGAGGTCCCAACGAGAATATAAGAGGCTGTTCCCATGCTTCCAGGTATAATAATGGGCTGCCCGACCGAACGATAGATGCTGGGTATTTCCTCTCGGCCCGGACCAAAACTCCTGGTCGCTCCTTTCCGATGGATGCAGACCTCCTTCAACTCTCCATCTATTTTATGATTTTCAAATTTGGCAACGTTGTGACAGACATCGTAGATCTGATCCATGCCTTTTGAGCTACCCATGATCTTTTCGAAGACATTCCGTACCCAATGGGCAATCATCTGTCTATTGGAAAAGGCGTAGTTGACGGCCGCACTCATGGATTGGTAATATTCCTGGCCTAACTCAGAACGAATGGGAGCATGTATCAACTCTCTGTCCGGCAAGCCCTTGAATCCGAATCTATTTTCCATCAGCCGAATATAATCAGAAGCAACCTGATGACCTAAACCTCGACTTCCACAGTGAATCATGATTAAAATCTGGCCTGCAGCGTGAATGCCAAAAACCTGAGCCACCTGTTGATCATATATATGAGAGACTTTTTGGATCTCCAAGAAATGATTGCCAGCACCCAGTGTTCCCAATTGAGGGATTCCTCTCTCCACGGCTCGGTGGGAAAGATGGCTGAATTCTGCCTCCTTCATCCTTCCTCTCTCTTCTGTCCGGTCAAGATCCTCCTTGCTTCCGTATCCATTCTCTACGGCCCACTCTGCTCCCTTGATACAGACTTCTTTCAGAACATCTCGACTGAGGCGGGTTATCCCTCCTTTGCCGACTCCAGCCGGAACCTCTCTGAAGATTTCAGCCAAAAGCTCTTTCCTCTTCTCGTGGATATCTTTCTCTGAGTAATCCGTTTTCAATAACCTCACTCCGCAGTTGATGTCATAACCCACTCCACCAGGTGAAATTACGCCCGCATCCATATCAAAGGCGGCCACTCCGCCGATAGGAAAACCATATCCCTGATGGGCATCAGGCATAACATAAGCAATCCTTTGAATTCCCCTTAAACAAGCAACATTCTTGGCTTGCCGAAGAGTCAAATCTCTTTTCACATTTTCCAAGAGCCTGGAAGAGGTGTAAATACGAGCTGGAACTCTCATTTCCCCCTGCTTGGGTATCTCCCAAGTGTATTCATTTATTTTTTTTAATTCCATTTTGACACCTCAGACATCGACCACGACTTGAAGAGTCACGGGCCGATCTTCTTTGATTTCCATCTCATTGTAGGTTATGGCTTTCACCTCGCCAAAAATTTTATACTTATCAGAATATTTATCTCCCTTGAATAAAGCCTCTAGAGTAAAATGATTTCCTTTTTTCTTGATTTTCACTTTATCTACAGAACCCAAGAGAAACATCTCTGAGTCCAATAAGTATATTATTTCTTCTAAGAAACTACAAAGCAATTGCTTGAGGTCTTTTCCTTCGACTTTGATTTCGCATCTTGTTCCTTTCTCCACTTTCTTCCAATCCCACATGAGGGAGGCCGTGGCCAGGGCTGCGTTGCTGAAGGCTTCTTCTAAATCGCGACCAAAAGCTCGAAATTTCGCATCAGCTGTGTGGGCAATAAACTCATATTGTTTCATCTTTATCTCCTAATTCCCTATCCTTGAGCTCACGAACAACCTGGGCCTGGAGCCTTTTTAACCTTGGAGAAAGCTGCACGGAATATTTACTGGCTCTGCTTTCCAGAGTCTTGTATTTATCGTCAAGCTGAGCAAATTCACCAAAAAAGGCCTTTTGAATCTCTGTCAATAACGGCAGCTCGATCATCACTTTTCCTTTCTCCATGACTTTCAAGAGCAACGGCTTTCCTCGCTCCATTTCATCATCTCTCAAACCTATGACATCTCTTTTGAGCTTCCCACCGCTGCCCCTGAAGCGGAAAACCTGTTTGTCGCCCACCAAAGTTTTCTTCCCAGGGCTTAGCTTCATCACTGGGCGGTCAGCGTACTTCACCAGCTTGTAGGCCATGTCGAAGTAAGGGGCGTCGGCAGAAACCCCCATCTTGGTTCCGACGCCTAAAGAATCAATGTCTCCTCCCTGAGCCAATACATTCTGGATTTTGTATTCGTCAAACCCACCGCTGGCAAAAATCGTAGCCTCTTGAAAACCTGAGCCTTTAAGAATATCTCTCACTTTTTGACTCAAGAGAGCGATATCACCGCTATCAAGCCTTACGCCTTTGAAATTCTCTCCTCTCTGCTGCATTTCTCTGGCCACCTCTACGGCTTTAACAGTTCCGGAGAGCGTATCATAAGTATCCACCAGGAGAGTCGTGTTTTCAGGAAAGGTCTGAGCAAAGGCCCGGAAGGCCTCGATTTCCTTCTCAAAACTCAAAATAAACGAATGGGCCATCGTCCCAAAAATCGGGATTCCATAGACCTTCCCTGCCAGGACATTGCTAGTCCCTAAGAACCCGCCGATGAAACTTGCTCGAGCCACTTTTAAACCTGCATCTGTTCCCTGGGTACGGCGCAACGAAAAATCCACCAGCTTTCTTGGCCAAGCTGCCCGAACACATCGGGAAGCTTTGGTGGCGATCATGCTCTGGAAGTTCAGGGCATTGATGAGATAAGTCTCGATGATTTGAGCCTCGATCAAAGGGGCTGTGACTTCAAGAAGGGGTTCATTGATAAAAAAGAGACGCCCTTCGGGTAGAGCGTAAACATCGCCTGTAAAGCGGAGCTTCTCGAGATAGGCTAAGAATCCAGGCTTGAAAATCTCTGTTTTTTCTAAATACTCTAGATCTTCAGCGCTGAATCTAAAATTCTCCAAATAACTGAGGACATCGGCCAAACCAGCTGAAACAAAGTATCTGCGGGAACGAGGATATTGGCGAATGAAAAGACTGAAAGTGGCTGGCTCGAACATGGAGTATTCGTAGTAACAGGCAGCCATGGTGAGCTCGTACAGGTCCGTGAGGAGAGCCATATTGGCGACCTGATTTGTCTCTTTCATTCTTTTGGCTTGCCTTATCTATTCTATCTATTCAGTTATGTTTTTTCTGTCAAGAAGAAGATAAAGTTTCGATTAAATAAGATAAGTCTACCCAGCCCCTATATCAGATGATTCACTTGAAGATGCCCGCGATGGGTTGGCCGCAGAAAGAACAACGGGAATCCTTTACCTTCTGCGTGGCCACAAAAAAACCCTGCCTTTGAATGAGAACCTGCCCGCAGTGAGGACACGAGGTGTCTTCTGATTCTCCCATAACATTTCCGACATAAATATAACGCAGGCCTTCTTTTTTCCCGATGGAGAAAGCCTTCCTGAGAGTGTCAAGTGGTGTGGCTAATCTTTCGGTAAACTCATAATTTGGATGGAAACGGCTGATATGCCAAGGAATATCTGGGTCTAAATCAGCAATAAAACGGGCAATCTGGCCTAATTCTTCCTCTCCGTCGTTTTCTCCTGGAATGATCAGGGTTGTGATTTCCACCCAAATGTTGAGTTTTTTCATCAGGCGAATGGAATCAAGAACAGGCTCGAGACGGGCCTGGCAATGCTCTTTATAGAATTTCTCTCGAAAGGATTTCAGGTCAACATTGCACGCATCAAGGTAAGGATTGATGGTTTCCAGAGCTTCAGAAGTGAGGTAGCCGTTGGTGACAAACACGTTGGCCAGACCCTTTTCTTTGGCCAATTTTGAAGTTTCGTAGGCATACTCGAAGAAAATTGTGGGCTCGGTGTACGTGTAGGAAATGCTCTGGCAGCGGTGGCTTTTCGCCTTGGAGACAACATCTTTTGGCAAGAGCTTGTGTCCTGATACACCTCCCTCTACTCTCTTAGAGACTTGAGAAATCTGCCAGTTCTGACAAAAGGGACAACGGAAATTACAGCCCACGGTGGCGATCGAGAAAGAAGTGGTCTTAGGCAAAAAATGGTAAAGAGGTTTCTTCTCGATGGGATCTATATGGGCAGCGATGACCTCTCCGAAGACATGCGTGTAGAGTTTACCATCTTTGTTCTGCCTCACTCTGCAAATCCCGAATTTCTGGGGAGCGATCTGACAGCGATGGTTGCAGAGGTTGCACTCGACCTTCTCTTTGGAAAAAGAGCGGTAGAGCATCGCTTCTCTAATCATTCTTCTCCCTCAGGAGCGTTCATAAATCTCGATCAGGTTCCCTTCCAGATCTTTCACAAAAAAGATTTTCCGATCCTCCCTCTCCACCTCGAGCACAGCCACTCCCTTCTGCTTCAGTTCCTGGCAGAATCTCTCTTTATCAGCCACCCCCAGAGCCCAATGATTGTAGCCTGAAACATCAAAGTCTCTTGGCTTTAAATTCAGGCCTTGAGGAGCGATCACCTCGAGAACGATCTGACCCAACTTGAGCTTGGTCAGGGTGCAAGGGCTTTTGATCCCAAAAATCTTATCCATCAGTTCGGCGGAGACGATTTTTGTCGCTTCCTCATCGAAGCCTAGCTTTTCAGTGTAAAATTTAATCAAGGACTTTGGATCGTTGGTGAATAATCCGATATGATGGCAAGAAGGAATCATCATCTTTCTCATAACATACGTTTGGTTCACATATCAACCCGTTTTAGGGGTAAAATTCTCGGTATGAAGGACAGAGATGATTCAAGACGCAGGAAGGGCAGAGCGGCTTTCGGGCCCGGCAGGTTTTTCGCCCATGATTAACAAGCATATAGTTGAAATCCAACCAGTCTTCCTTTGGCACGATGGCCATCAGGTCTCGCTCAATTTTATCCGGATTTTTCTCTCTGCTTAAATCAAGTCTTCTGGACAAACGATTCACATGGACATCGACGGCAATACCTTCTGCTTTTTTATAGGCACTAGAAAGGACAATATTGGCCGTCTTCCTCGCCACTCCGGGGAGAGTTATGAGCTCCTCCATAGAATCTGGCACTTGGCCCCCGAAATCTTCCACCATCTTCTTCGAGGCTTGAATAATGCTTTTCGCTTTATTACGGAAGAATCCAGTCGGCCTTATTTCTTTTTCTAAGTCCTCTTGCTTGGCTCCTGCAAAATCCGCCGGAGTCTTGTATTTCTGGAAAAGCGAGGGAGTGATCTGGTTGACTCTTTCATCGGTGCATTGAGCCGAAAGGATAGTAGCCACCAAGATTTGAAGGGGAGTTTCATGTTTTAAAGCTGTGCGGCTAGAAGGGTATTCCTGGCGTAAAACCTTGATGATTTCTACGATTCTTTCTTCAGCATTCCTCATTTTCGCTTCTCCCCTAAAAGGGGCATAGGCCAGAATGGCAGCCGCCTGAAAATTCAGATTCAGCGGTGATGAAACCATAGCGGTCGATTGGCCTCTCTGCTATCCCAGAATCAAAAGAGAGCACTTGTTCCTTTTTTGTCCCGTAGCGATAAACGGTTATGCCTTTGCATTTCAGCTCGTAAGCTGAAAAATAAATACTTCTCACCTCTTCCGCCGAGGCTTCAGGAGGAAGGTTTATGGTCTTGGATACAGAATTGTCCGTGTGCCGCTGGAAAGCGCTTTGAATCCTAAGATGCTGGGAAGGCGGGACATCAAAAGCAGTCACGTATACCTTCCTCAAGTCCGCTGGGATTTCTATGATGTTCTGGATCGTACCGAATTTGCCTGCTTCAGCCATTAACTCTTTGGAATAGAGTCCTCGCTGGCGCATTTCTCTTTCGAAAAGGGGATGCGTTTCGAAAAGCTTGGCTCCTGATAACACATTTCGCACGTAGCTGAGCGCAAACAGGGGCTCGATCCCACTGGAACAGCCCGCTAGGATGCTGATTGTTCCTGTTGGAGCTACGGTATTGACCGTGGCATTGCGCAGCCTTAGGTTTTTTTTAGGATAAACAGAACTTTCATAGTTAGGAAATACTCCTCTTTCTCGAGCCAAAGCCTGGGAAGCCAACAGAGATTCCTGTTGGACAAACTTCATGATTTGAGAAGCCAGTTTGATTGCCCTTTCATCTAGGTAAGACATCCCCAATTTGATCAGCATATCTGCGAACCCCATTATACCCAGGCCTATTTTGCGGTTGGCAAGGGTCATTTTTTTTATTTGAGGCAGGGGATATTTATTGACTTCTATCACGTTGTCCAGAAAACGCACGCCCCAGTGGATTTTCTCTTTTAGCATGTCCCAATCTAGGGAGTCATCTTTCACCATTTTGGAAAGATTGATAGAACCCAGGTTACAGCTCTCAAAAGGCAGAAGAGGGATTTCCCCACAAGGATTGGTCGCTTCTATCCGGCCTAGTCCAGGAGTTGGATTTCGGCGGTTGATCTCGTCCAGGAAAACAAGACCAGGGTCTCCTGACCGCCAAGCCGAATAGACGACTAAATCAAAAAGAGGTTTGGCATTTATTGATCTAACTTTATTCTTAGTTCGGGGATTGATTAAATCAAAATTTTCTTCCTTCTGGACTGCATCCATGAATTTATCTGTAACGCCCACAGAAAGATTAAAATTAGAAAAAGCGCTCGCCTCTAGTTTGGCTTCTATAAAATCCATAACATCAGGATGGTCACAGCGCAAAATTCCCATGTTAGCCCCCCGCCTTCTTCCTCCTTGGACGATAACTCCCGTGGCTTGGTTGAAAATACTCATGAAGGAAACAGGCCCAGAAGCCTCTCCTTTAGTTGTCGAGACCAGGTCTCCTTGGGGCCTTAATCGAGAAAAATCAAAACCTGTGCCCCCGCCTGTCTGGTGAATCACGGCCATGCTATTCAAGGCCTTAAAAATTCCTTCCATAGAATCCTCAACGGGGAGGACAAAGCAGGCAGAGAGCTGGCCAAGAGAGGTGTTGGCATTCATAAGAGTAGGAGAATTCGGAAGGAACTCCAAAGATGTCATCATTTTAAGGAATGCTTCCTCCACTTCTTCTCTTGATTTTTTCGACTTATAATTTGCCTCTGCTTCGCTGATCGCCCTGGCCACTCTCTGAAAAAGCTTCCTGGGTGTTTCGATGATGTTTCGGTCATCATCCTTTAAAAGATATCGGTTCTTGAGAACCAGGAGGGTATTCAAGGGAAGTTTCAAGTCGTCGACAACTCCGTAGATGACTTTGACTTGTCTGAGATCCTGATGCTCTTGGCGGTAGAGAATATAGCTTCTGGCAATAGAACTGTAGCCTTGTTCCATCAACACTTCTTCAACGATATCCTGTATTTCTTCAACCCAGGGAATCTTGTCCTTGAAATGTACAGACACTTTATCCAGGGTTTTCTTTCCTGAAAGCTCTGCTGTTTGGGCGGCCTTCTGTTCATCATTCAGGACCTCAAGGGCAGCTCGATAGATCGCTCTTTTTATTTTAAGAGGGTCAAAGCTGACTGCAGACCCATCCCTTTTAAGTATCTTCTTAGGCAGGACTTTCACCGATTTCCCTCTTTAAACATTAAGCTCGGTGCGAAGCTGGATATAGCGCAAGATATCCGTACGGCAGATAATCCCAGCAATCTTTGTTCCTTTCATGACCGGAACTTGGTGGATTTCTTTGGCTGTCAGACTGTTGAGGATCTTGCTGCCATCCGTATCCACAGAGACGGCTTCCAATTTTTCTCTCGGAGTCATGATTTCTCCCACGGTGATCGTGGACCACTTTTCTCGAGGAGTGGCCTTGACATCTTCTAAACAGACGATCCCCCTAAGCTCTCCATTATCGGAGACTAGAAAAACTCTTTCCTTCTCCTTGAAAATATAATTATCCACCAGATCCTGGACAGAAACGCTGCCGGCCACAGTCTTATAGTCCTTGATCATCAAGTCTTCTGCTCTCACTCCTTTTAACAAAGTCTCAACCATCACCTGTTGATAGCCTCTCACAGCAGCACTGTGAAGAAACCACCCGATAAAGATCAACCAAAAGCCTGAAATATTACCCCTGAGAATTTGAAGGATACCACCAAATATGAGTAAAAAAGCAAATCCCTGACCTGCCAGCGAGGCAATCCTGGTTGCTTTTTTCAGGTTGCCAGTGATCTTCCAGAGGATAGACCTCAGGACCCTTCCCCCATCCATAGGGAATCCAGGAAGAAGGTTAAAGACAGCCAGGATGGTGTTTATTATGGCCAGGTACGAGATAGAAGCATACAGAGGTTCACTTATTCCCCGCAGAAACAGAGCCAGTATGAGAAACATCCCAGCCAGAAAGAAACTGGAAACAGGGCCCACTAAAGCCATCACGAATTCTTTCGATGGCTGCTTGGGCTCCTCGGTTATCTGGGCCACTCCTCCTAGGATAAAAAGCGTGATGCTGCGGACTTTCTCTCCCTGTTTAATGGCTACCAGAGAATGGGCAAGCTCATGGAAAAGAACAGAAGCAAAAACAAGAAGGCTGGTCAAGAGACCCATGGCCCAATAAAGACTCCGCGGCCAATCAGGAAAGTACTGAGGAAAGTAAGTCCCGGCTAAGATCCAGCTGAATAAAATAAAAATAATCAACCAGCTTGAATCAATATTGATATCTATCCCTAAAATTCTTCCCACTCGCCATGAATGCCTCATTTTCTAACCTCCACTGAAAATTCCCCTTCTTTCTTCATTCCAGGCAAAAGCTTTTTTCCCAAAGCTAGGCTTCTCTCATACCGCTCCCATTACGTTCAGCAAAGCTAAACTTAGACATAGAATCTATCTCTTCACAAGGAGAATTTCGATTAAAACTTAGTGAATTTTTCCTTGGGAGAACCACAAACCGGGCATTTTTCAGGAGCCTCGCCTTCGATCGTAAAACCGCAGACTTGACAGACTTGGATAGGCTTAAATTCCAAATCCTCTCCTTTAGCCAGAGCTGCTTTGGCTTTTGTATAAAGCTCTGCATGAACTTTCTCTGCCTCCAAGGCCCATTTATTCATGGTCTCAGCGACTTTCTCCTGCTGTTCTTCCGCTACCCTGATATAAGCTGGATACATCTCATTCACCTCAAAGGTTTCTCCATCGATGGCAGCCTGAACATTCTCCTTGGTCTCTCCGATTCCGGAAAGGGCCCGAAGATGATTGGTGGCATGAACTTGCTCGGCAAAAGAATTAGCCCTGAAAAGCCGGGCAATGTTGGAAAATTTCTCCCTCTCTGCTTTATCAGCAAAAGCCAAATATTTTATGTGAGCCTGACTTTCTCCAGCAAAGGCATTCTCGAGATTCTCCTCGGTCATTTTTTTCATTTTGTTGCCTCCTTAGATTTCGATCATTCTCTGAATAGCTCCTCTAGCCCTCTGGCTGATGATTCGAGGAACTTCGATTTTATAAATCATTTCTTCTAAAGACTTCAGGACTTTCCTGAGATCAATTTTTCTCATGTTGGCACAAAGAGCTATATCTTTGGCCGGGTAAAAATTCTTGTCAGGATTCTCCTTTTTCATCCTGTAGATGATACCAGCTTCAGTAGCCACAATGATTTCCTTTTTCTCGGTTTTCCGGGCTTCTAGAATCATCTTTCCCGTGGAGAGAACTTTATCTGACATATCTATGACCTCAGGTCTGCACTCGGGGTGAGCCCAGACTTCTGCTTCAGGATACAGCCTTTTCTTCTCGTTTAGATCTCGAAGCATAATCCTGTGGTGGACATAACAGCATCCATCCCAAGGAATGATCTTCTTTTCTGTGAAACGCGCCACATAAGCGGCCAAGTTCTTATCTGGAGCAAAAAGAACTTCTTCTCCGTCTACAGAATCCACGATTTTAAGAGCATTCGATGAGGTGCAGCAGATGTCACATTCTGCTTTGACTTCAGCTGTGGTATTCACGTAACAGACAGCTTTTCTCCCGGGATATCTTTTCTTCCATTCGATGAGTTCTGAAGCTGTGATCATGTCAGCCATAGGACAGCCAGCCTTAATTTCAGGAATCAGGACTGTTTTGTTCGGGCATAGTATAGCTGCGGTCTCAGCCATAAAATGAACGCCGCAGAAGACAATGATTTCTGCTTCCCTGATCTGGGCCGCCATTTGACTTAGCTGCAGGGAGTCGCCCACAAAGTCGGCCACATCCTGCACTTCGCCAATCTGATAATTATGAGCTAGAATGATTGCTTTTCTCTTATCTTTTAGTTCTCCAATTCTATCTAAAACTACCTCTGTCTTCATCATTTATCCCCTTGATCTTCAATTCCTAGCATGGTACGAATAAAAAGAGAACAATTCCTCTTCTCAACCTCTTGATGCGGATATTGATTAATCCTCTTGACTGCTTCTTCATCAAGATAGCTAACCTTAGAGAAATCCAAGACTATTTTCTTTCCTTTCTTTAGGCCTTTTTCAATTTCAGTCTCCAGCTCTTTTACCCATTCCTGAAAAATCTTCCCTTCCAGGAAGAGCACAGTTTTATTGGCCGAATGCTTTTTTTCTGTAATTCTTAACATCTTATTCCTGTTTCTTCTCTAATCCTTTGTCCTAAAGGCCTTCATTCTCACCCAGTGCATCACCTTTTCGCTTGCCTTCCCAATTCTGCAAGGTGAGCTGTCAAGCTCAAGGCCTATACTCTCACTCGAGTGGCTCCACAATGAGAGCACTCCTCCTTATCCTTCCGAGTCGGCTTTCCGCATTCTGGACAATCCTCGAGTTCAATCTGGCATTTATCGCAGAAATCTTCAGCGCCTTCGATAGGTCCTTCACAATAAGGGCAACAGCATTTGTCTTCAACAGGATTGTTACCGGATTTGATTTCTTTTTTTGGGTTCTGTCTCTCTTGGTAATTTTCTATGGCCTTATGAAGAGCATCGGCCCCTAGGTTTGAACAATGCAGCTTATTCTTGGGCAATCCGCCCAGCTCTTCGGCAACAATCTTATTGGTGATTTTCATGGCTTCCTCCAGAGTTTTTCCCATAGCCATCTCGGTCACTATGCTCGAGACGGCTATGGCTGCTCCACAGCCGAAAGTCTGAAACTTGATATCAGCCAGTCGATTGTCTTTAACTTTGATGTAAAAAGCCATCATGTCGCCGCAGACAGGATTGCCAACCTTGCCAACGCCGTCTGCATCCTCGATGATCCCAACATTCCTGGGATTTTGAAAATGATCCATGACCTTTTCGCTGTAAATCATTTTTACCTCTCCTTCCTGGATATGGCTTGATAAGGAGACAAGTTCTGAAATCTCCCGCCTTTCAAGGGAACGCTAGGCTGGAAAGATTCAGCATCTTCGACGAATGTCTCCATTATCAGAACGGAGATTCTTCCTTTCATCTTAAACGGCGATGACCTTCTTTATTTCTGGAATCTCACTCTTAAGATGTCTTTCGATCCCCATTTTTAAGGTCATTTGAGACATAGGACACCCTCCACAGGCACCCGTCAATCTAACCCTGACCACTTCGCCTTTGACCTCTACCAATTCGACATCTCCTCCGTCCGCTTGAAGAGCTGGACGAACCTTGTTCAGAGCTTCTTCGACTTTTTCTTTCGTCATGTGTTCCTCCTTAATATATTATCTGAATTTTTGCAGGTAATTTTCAAATTTTGGCATATCAATTTTTAAATCATTAAATACAAGTGGCTTTTCTTTCTTAGGCAGTACCAGCTCCTCGTAGGAAGGCCTGCTTTCTTCATAGATCAAGCCTACCGGAATCTTCCCGCCGGCATTCAGCCTTTCCCAGGCATGGTTTCTGTCTCGGGGGTCATAGCTGGAGTCATCCTCCAGGAGATAGACATTTTCCTTATACCACTCATAGGAATATAATTTATTCTGAGTTACGCAAGGACTGAGAACTTCAATCAAGGCAAATCCCTTATGTTTCATTCCTCTTTCAATGAGAGAGGCCAAGCGGGATGACTGGCCAGAAAATCCGCGGGCCAGGAAAGTGCCTCCTGCAGCAAGCGCCATCCGGATTCCATCCAGGGGAACTTCCTTGGAGCCATAGGGAGTTGATTTTGAAACAAAGCCGAGGCTGCTGGTGGGAGAAGTCTGACCCAGCGTCAAAGCATAAACCCGATTATCGACCACCAAATAGGTGAGGTTGATATTTTTCCTTAAGGCATGGATGAAGTGGCTCAGTCCTATGGAATAGGCATCCCCATCTCCACTGACTCCCAGCACCTGAAGGCCAGGATTGGAAAGCTTAATCCCTGCGGCCACTGGCAACACCCGACCATGGAGGCCGTGAAATCCATAGGCTTTGAAATAATTGCTTAATCTTCCGTGACAGCCAATTCCGGTGACCACCACCATGTGTTCTGGATCCAGGTCCATAGCCGCGGCAGTTGTCTTCAGGGCATCAAATAGAGCAAAAATGCCACAGCCTGGACACCAGGTCGGAGCCTCCAAGTGATAATCTCGTTTGTTTCTCATTCATACAGCCTTTTGGATCGGAGTTGAAATCTCTTTGGGCCGGAAAGCCCGGCCAGAATATTTATTGATATGCTTTAATCTAACACCGGATTCTACTTGGCTCTGGATGAGATTGCTCAGCTGGCCGGTGAAATTATTCTCGACCACAAAAACTTCACGGCTCTTTTCCAAGAATCTCTTTACTGCCCGGTGGGCAAAGGGCCAAAGAGTCCTTATTTGGAGGAATTTAGAGTGAATCCCTTTCTTCTCGAGCTGATCCATGGCCTCTCGAATAGGGCCAAGAGTCGAGCCTACTCCAATAATCCCGATCTCAGCCTCTTTTTTCCCCCATATTTTTGGAGGAATGAGTTCCTGGGATGCCTTCTTCAGCTTCCTCATCCTCTTTTTCATCATTTTGATCCTGTTCTCTGGGTCTTCGTTACGGTATCCCTTCTCATCATGCTCGTTTCCTTCTACCATATGAATCCCATTTTTCAGGGAAGGGATAGCTCTGGGTGACACACCATCCGCTGTAAATTCATATCTCTTAAAATCCTTGATCCGAAGAAGCTCTGGCTGCGAAAGAAGCTTTCCCCGCTCTATCTTTATCTTACTAAGATCAAACATCTTCACTGTTCGCAGGTTTTGAGCATAATCCTGTTCAGTGAGAAGAATCACCGGACACTGGTATTTTTCGGCTAAATTAAAAGCCTTGACGGAGAACTCGAAACATTCTTCTATGGTTCCAGGGGCGAGAATAATTCGGGGAAACTCGCCATGAGAACCATACAGCCATTGATTCAAATCTCCCTGCTCGGTTTTGGTGGGAATCCCTGTGCTCGGGCCAGTCCTCTGGACATGGGCCACAACCAACGGAATCTCAGCCATCCCAGAAAGTGAAAAACCTTCCATCATCAGTGAAGCGCCTGGTCCAGAAGTCGAGGTCATCGCCCTGGCTCCAGCATACGAAGCGCCCAAAGCCATGTTCACAGCCGCCAACTCATCCTCAGTCTGGATGACCAGGCCATTGTATCGAGGCAGGTGAATGGCTAGCCACTGCCATATTTCTGTAGCCGGGCAAATAGGATAAGCTGCAAAAAACCTGCATCCCCCTGCTAAGGCTCCCAAGGCAATGGCTTCATCTCCTGAAAGGAGAAGTCTCGCCCCATTTTTCCTCTTGGGTAGAGTGTGACATTCCTCTGACCTAATGACTTTCTTAGCCTCTTTCATGCCTAAAAAAAGGGCTTTGATATTTTTCCTAACGATTTCTTTGCCCTTTTTCTCAAGAAAAGTTTCAGAAATGACTTCCTTGATGATCGAGAAATCGAGATTCAGAATATAGGTCAAAGGTCCCAGGGCTATGATGTTCTTAAAAATCTCGTGACCAAAATTCTCCTTAGCTAGCTTTCTCAACGGAAACTTATGAAAGGTGATCTTCTCTCCTTTCCTAGGAGCGAGGCCTGCCACATCCTGGCCATCACAAAATACAACTCCTCCGGGAGCTATTCTTTTCCTGTGCTTCAGAATAGATTCACAATCAAAGGCCATGAGTATATTTTCTTTATCGGCTCGGCCATAGATTCTCTTTAGGCTTGCTCTGATGCTATAATTGGTAGGCTCTCCTCTTATGTTAGAGGGGAAGTCTCGATAGGTGGCCACTTCCCAACCAGATCTTTTCAAGATCTTGGCCAGAACATTCCCCGTAAAGAGAACACCGTCTCCAGCTTTTCCGGCGATTAATACTGAAACATCATTTATCATATTTTCTTCACGACTTCGGTAACTCCAACGGTGATCAAATCCTCAAAAGTCTTAACTTAATGTTAATTGCAATATTAATGCCAATTCGAATCCTTTATTTTTTATATTCTAACTCATTGATTTAAAAAAAAATACAAATTTATTAAAAAATTCAAGGGAACGGTTCAATTGAAATTTACCGAAATGTCGGTGTGTTTCAATGATTTATTTTCAACATATCAGGGGAGCTTGGCTGCAGCTTCTTTGCCTATTCCTAATTTTTTCATGCGACTCTGAAGGGTAGAGGGCTTCAGGCCTAATATTTTGGCTGCACCCTTAGGGCCATAGATGACACCTTTGGTATGTTGAAGAACTTCGGTGAGGTACTGCTTCTCGTATTCCCGGAAAGGGATGAGCTTCTTGTCTTTATCTCTAGGTTGACGGATAAAATAAGCTTCTGGAATTTCAAGAGTGTCTCCCTTGGTTATGACCATACTATGCTCAATAATGTTTTCCAATTCCCTGATATTGCCAGGCCAGGAATAATTCAAAAAAAGCTCCATGGTTGCCTCATCCACCCTATCTACTTTTTTTCCAATTTTCTTTCGGTAGATTTCCAGGAAATAAGCAACCAGAAGGGAAATGTCTTCTTTTCGCTCCCGGAGGGGACGTATTTCCATAGGGAAAACATTCAAGCGGTAGTATAAATCTTGCCTGAATTTCTTTTCTCTGACCAGAAGTTCCAAATCACGGTTGGTCGCCACCAGAATTCTCACATCCACTTTTAAAGTCTTTGAGCTCCCCACCCGTTCAAATTCACCATTCTGGAGAACACGAAGGAGCATAGCCTGAGTCTCCAAGGGCAAATCCCCGATCTCGTCTAAAAAGATAGTGGCTCCTTCAGCATATTCGAAGCGCCCTATTCTTCTCTGGAGGGCGCCAGTAAAAGCCCCCTTCTCATGACCAAAAAGCTCTGAAGTGATTAAACCTTCAGACAGGGCGGCACAGTTGACTTTAACCAAGACTCTATCTTTTCGAGAGCTGAGTTCATGGATATAGCGGGCAACTAATTCTTTGCCAGTGCCCGTCTCTCCTTTAATCAGAACTGTGGTATCGGTGGGAGCCACTTGCTGAATGGCCTTCTTAACACTTTGAATAGCCGCGCTTTTCCCTATCATTTCCCCAAAAGGATACTCTGATCTTATTTCATCTTTCAAGGCCAGAGTCTCTTGATAATACCTGTCTTTCAACGCCTCAGTTTGAGCTTTTTTTAATCTCTCCTCTTCAAGCCTTATAGAATCGGTGATATCGCGGAAAGTTCCTCTATAGCCTGAGATAATACCTTTGACACCTTTCACTGATGCCAAAGAAAACTCAAGGTACTGCTTCTCATCTCCGACTGAGAAGGCTAGAGCAAAATCACTCAACGAGTCTTGGACATCGACCTGTTCGATGAATTGTTCCCATTCCTTTTTATTCAGGCCTAAGTCAGTTATCTTGATGGGTGGTTTGGTGAACCTTTCTGGAGAAGAATAGCCTAGGAGATTAGCTCCTTTTTTGTTTATCTGAAGAAAATTGCCTTTCGTATCCAGCTCCAGAATGCCGATGGAGGCTGAGTTGAATAAAGCTTCTAGTTTCTTTTGGGATTCAATGAGCTCAGAATAGAGTCGAGAATTTTGGATGGCTATCCCCAGCTGGCTGCTCACCTTTTCTAAAAACTGAACCTTAGGAAGGGGAAACAGTCCCTTTTTCCTGTCCGAGAGATAAAGCTCGGCAATAATTTTGCCCTTGGATTTTATGGGGATCAGAGCTATGGATTCATAGGACATATCAGTGCAGACTTTTCTTAGGGGGTTTCCACCCGTATCAAAAGAATTCTCCTCCTGCCAGGTCAGAAAATCAGTTGAAGAATTTGTATGGAAAGAGCCGTAGTCGGTGATAAAGGATAATTTTTTGTCAACTCGACCTCTGGCCACATATCCACATAAACAATCATCAACAGTCACCCAGTGCTCTGAATCTAAGAATTCTTTCTCTAATCCCAGCTGGGCGTAGAAAGGAATATTGCCCTGCTGGTCGATTATCCTAATGGCCAAGTGCTCGCATTCAGTCACTGGCTTCAAAATTTTAAGGATTTCAGTCAAGGTCGTCTTTAAATCCTTCAACTGGCTTATCTTCTCGGTAATCCGGGAGAAGACAGGGAGCTCGTTCGAATTGTTGTAGCGCATTCCGACTGATTTTCCCCTAACAGTTTTCTTGGCCATGTCTTCGTATGTCCAGGACAATCTTCAGCACCATTCTCATAGGTTGACTGAATTCGTCTATTCTTTTATGAACATTCCCTGATAAAAAGCTAGACGGGGGTATATTAAAAAAACAAGCGGATTGAGATACGAAAAAAGGATGTCCCTCCTTAAATTAAAAACACAAATCGATATAAAAGGTAATTTATTCTGGAAATAACCAGAAAATTCCTGTTTTCTCTAAAGCCCTATTTTTTCTTCTTGGCCCTTTTCTTCATGGGCTTCATGCAACAAATAAAAGTATGCTCTTCAACACAACCACAAGCCTCATCAACAACGACCCCGACCCCACATACTTGGCATTGATAAGTTTCGCCTTTCTTAACTTTAGCAGTTTTTTTTCTGGGGGCCGCTTTTTTCTTTGGTGCAATCTTTTTCTTAGGCGCAGCTTTTACTGTTTTTCTGGGTGTAGCCTTTTTGGCTTTCTTGACTGTCCTTTTGGCTGCTTTCTTGGTTGCTTTCTTTGTTGTCCTCTTTGCAGGCATTCAAGACCTCCAACGTTAAATTAAGTACACTGAGCCTATATCATTACCATTGAGACGATATGTTGTCAAGAACATGTCGGATCAGTAAACATTCCCTTTCCAGAAGCTAGGGTGGGCGTTATTGAGTCGACTGGTCTGAGCGGCTTCAGATAATAACTCTGGGGATAAGATTGTTGATGCGGGTCACAATGTCATAATTTATGGTGCTGGCTAAATCGGCCAAGTAATCGGCAGAAATGACTTCTTCTCCCTCTTGGCCGAGGAGTATGACTTCATCTTCCAGGTCTACTCCAGGGATATCCGTTATATCCACCATGATGAAATCCATGCAAACCCGGCCGCGGAGAGGAGCCCGATGACCTTTAATAAGTACGTAGGAATAATTCGACAAATTACGGCTGTATCCATCATAATATCCTACAGGCAGGACACCCAGAACGGTCTCCCGAGTCGTTCTGTAGGTGCAGCCATAACCAATAAAGGAACCCTGGGGAATCTTTTTGATCTGGGCAATTCTTGTTTTCCAGGAAAGAACCGGTTTCAGCAAAATGGGTTTTTGCTTTTCAAGAATGCTGGAAAGATAAGTCTCTTTTGAAGGCCACAAGCCGTACATGCCTATGCCGACGCGAACCATATCAAAATAGGTGTCCGGAAAAAGTATGGTTGCTGCTGTGCAAGCCATGTGCTTAATCGGAATTTCAGTGTTATTCTCCTCGACTTTCTTGATTATCCTTTTAAACCTTTTCAGCTGTAGACGGGAATAGGTGTGGTCCGTAGTATCCTCGATGTTGGCAAAATGTGAAGACAGACCTTCAACGACAAGATACGGATGTTTTCGAATTTCTTGTGTGAACGCGAGAACATCCTCTTCCAGGATTCCCTGTCGATTGGTGCCTGTCTCAACCTTGAGATGAAGCAACGCCTCTTTCTTAAGACGGCGACAGATTTGCGCCAGGAAATGAATAGTATCTAAATTGTAAACAGTCAAGCGGAGCCCATGGGTCACTGCCCTCTCCAATTCCTGAGAAGGAACGTAGCCCAAGACTAATAGAGGGCAGTCAATTCCTTCCTGGCGAAGGAGAAGACCTTCGTCTAGGGAATGCACTCCTAGCCAACCCACTCCCGCCTTCAAAGCCATCTTTGATATCTCAAGGATTCCATGACCATAGGCGTTGGCCTTCACAACGGCTAGAAGATTGATTTTATCTCCGATCAGACTCCTGAACTGCTTTATATTGCTGGTGAGAGCAGCGCGGTTCAATTCCACCCATTGCATTAATTCTTTGCTCATTTTACTCCTGTCCCTCGCCTGCTTCTGGATTTGCTGCGCTTTTCTTTAAGCCGAATGTCAGGCTGGCCATCTTCACTTCGCTCTCTGAGTTTTGACGTGTATAGAGATAATCTTTATGGATTGTGGTGGCACTATTTTAACCCAGCTCTTATTTTTTCCAAATCCAAGAATTCTGCTAGCTCTTCCTCCCGCATGACAGTATCACTTCTTTCAGTACCCGTAGAAACCACAGAAATCCTGACCTGGATGAGGTCTTCGATGAGTTTGAGATAGTCTTTAAAGGCTACGGGCAGAGATGAATAATCTCTTTTTCCATGAACAGGGGAAGACCAGCCCTTGATTGTTTTGTATTGGGGCTCAACTTTCTCTAGAACCCAGCTTTCGTTGGGAAAGCTAGGGAGTAATTCTCCTTTATACTTGTAGCCTACACACAGATTGATCTCCTCAAGCTCATCCAAAACATCGGGTTTAGTCAAGGCAATCAATTCAATCCCGTTCAAACGGCAAGAATAAGACACAGCCACTGCGTCGAACCAACCACATCGCCTAGGGCGGCCGGTCGTGGCTCCGAACTCATTTCCTCTTTCCGACAACAGCTTTCCCTTTTCATCAAAGATTTCAGTGGGAAAAGGGCCTCCTCCTACTCGAGTCGTGTAGGCTTTGGCAATTCCTAAGACCTTATGGATTTTATCTGGCCCTATGCCCAATCCAGTGCAAACCCCCCCCGCTGTCGGATTAGAAGAGGTAACGTAGGGGTAAGTCCCATGATCAATATCCAGGAGAGTTCCTTGAGCGCCTTCAAAAAGGATAGATTTTCCCTCTTTCATCTTCTTATCCAAGAGAAAGGAGACATCTTTTATGTGTTTTTTCATTCGGGAGGCGAAGGCTGTGTATTGGTCATAAATTTTATCTGGATCAAGTTTGGGCTGCTGATAAGCACCAAGCTGAATATTTTTTTCCTCAACATTTTCTTTGATTTTCTGCCTCAACACAGATTCATCCAGAAGATCGGCTGCTCTGATTCCCTGGCGACCGGCTTTATCTTCATAAGAGGGCCCGATACCTCGGCAGGTCGTGCCAATCTTGTTTGCTCCTCGGCTCTCTTCGCTGATCTTTTCTAGGAGGGAGTGGTAGGGAAAGATGAGATGAGCCCCCTTGCTTATAACCAGATTATCATCGACTTCTGAACCCATTTTTTTTAGCTCCCTGACTTCTTCTAACAACGCCTTGGGGTCTATGACGACTCCGTTACCGATGACACAAAGTTTTTTTGGGTGGAGAATGCCAGAAGGGATAAGGTGCAACACGACTTTTTTCCCCTTGACATAAACAGTATGTCCTGCATTGTGTCCTCCTTGATAGCGAGCAACGATATCAAAAGACGGGGCCAGAAGATCAACGATCTTCCCTTTTCCTTCATCGCCCCATTGGGTACCTAAAACAAGCAAATTAGCCATAATAATCCTTCATCAAATAGACTGTTTTTCTCTATTAAAGGAGGCTCTCAGAATGAGAATGAATTCTATCAGAACTTAATCTTGGAAACAAGGTCAAAAACTCAAGGCTACTTGGGCTGAAATTGTATTATTCTTAAGCTCCAGGATCTTTTCTCGGTTATAATCATACTCCAGCTTAAAAACAAGGGTAGGAGCAAAAAAATAGACCAGACCGAAAGACCAACGACTTTTCTCTTCAAAAATTCCTCCTCCTGGGTAGGAAGGCAGGATGAACCCTAATCCGTGGTAGGGATCATCGTATTCAAGATATTGATAGCTGACTACAGGCCGAAGACTATCTATGTTAAAGGAGACTTGAACGAAATACCCTTTGATTTCTCCAGAGGAGTAAGGCTCAGGATTTTCGAGCGAAGCTCGAGAATACTCTGCCAGGAAATGCAAACCTTCGAATTCCCATATCAGGTCTGCGCCTTGAAAGCTCAAGTACCTGCTGTTGTCTTCATCATACTTTCCCCTGTAATAAGAGAAAGCAACCGCTAGATTCTGCGAGAGGAACAAACCCGCTCTTGCTCCCAGGGCTTTATTTTTATTATTATCCTCGAATTGCTGGCTTTCCTTTAGATTCAGCTTCTCGGCTAGACCATTACCGACATAAGCCGAATAGAACAAAGAGCTGATTCTGCCTTCTAACAGAATACCCAGCTCTCTCCAGCTCCACGGATACATCTCCTCCACCTGGAGGGGTGGATTTATAAGGTCTGTTTGATAAGGCCGGTTCGATTGATTGTATCTCCCGAAGGGAACAAGAAAGAATCCCGCACTGAGAGCAAAAGATTCGGATGCTTTATATCTTACCCAAGCTTGCTCCACCTTAACAGCAGTCCCTTCAGATCTTAGCTCGGCAGCATAATCGAATTTGGGAGCAATCTCTCCCGAAAAAAATAGTCCTAACTGTGAATTCTTAAAGCTTCCTAGATGAACATCGCTTTCCTCTTGGCCGCTCATGTATTCCAGAGATAAATAACCCCTGATTTGGACTTGAGCTAGACCCAGAGGGAGGAACGAAAAAAAAATGACTAGAACGAGTATGACTTTAGTTCTCATAGCCTAGTAAAATCAAAATCGTCGTTGAGGATCGAATCTTTCCACTTCCCCACGTTTTTCTTTTCAGAAATGATCCGGCTTATATGGTCGACTCCATTCTTGGTTCCAATCCAAAGCGCTCCGACAACTATTCCATCCTGGAGAATGATCTTTTTATAAATGCCTTCTTCTCTTCTCTCTTCCCTGATTTCTTCCTGAGACTCTTCTTCAGCATTAATCAAACCAATGGAAGTAAGATAAAGACCAGCCACCTTCAAGGTGTTCCAGGGAATCGTGCCTTCATATCTTTTCCTATCCCCAAGAATATTGGAGGCAACCAGGCGAGCCTGAGCAAAAGTGGCCGGAATAATCCCGTAGATTCGTCCCCCATGCTGCAGAATATCCCCAGCCGCAAATATCTTGGGTTCACTCGACTGAAGGAAATCATTCACCACCAGACCGCGGTCAACTTCAAGGCCAGCCTCTTTCCCCAGCTCCATCTCAGGCCTTATTCCAGCCGCCACTAGCGCCATATCAGCCCCTAGTTCTTGGCCGCCCTTAAATTTCAAACCTTTCATCTCCTCCTGGCCCAGAATTTCCTCTGTCGCTAAACCTAGATGAATCTTTATTCCCATTTTTTCGATTTCAGATTTTAGTAGCAAAGAGCCTTGGGTATCAAGCTGACGAGGGAGCAAATGCTCAAAAAATTCTACAACTTCGACTGAACCTCCTCCTGAGCTCAAGGCTCGAGCGATCTCCAAGCCCAAGAGTCCACCTCCAATCACCACCATTCGGCTGTGATTTTTTTGATATTCAAGAATTTCTAAGGCGTCGTCTAAAGTCCTCAAAGTGAAGACACCTCGTTTTTCAGCTCCTTTAAAAGGGGGAACAAAGGGAATGGAGCCTGCTGCCAGGAGTAGGGCATCATATTTCTCTGTCTTCCCTCCCTCCAATTCTATTTCCTGGGAAGCTGGGATTATTTTCTTGACTGGTTTTTGGAGCTGAACTTCAATCTTTTGCTGGTCGTACCACTCCTCGGAATAGGCAAAAATCTTCTCCATCGGCAGGTTGCCGGCCATAAATTCGATGAGATTCGGGCGAGGATAATAATGATATTTTTCTTCAGCAAAGATGTCTATTTCGACATCTGGGCCAATTTCCCGAAGCGTTTTAGCAGCAATGGTTCCTCCTAAACCATTCCCAATGATGATGACTCTCATAATCGACTCTTAAGCCATTTTCTGGAAGAATTCTTTTCCTACTCCACACTGAGGACAAACCCATTCCTCCGGCAAATCTTCGAAAGGCATGCCAGGACTTATTCCGTGTTCTGGGTCGCCTTTTTCTGGATCATAGACATAGCCACAAGCCGTGCATTCCCATTTTTCCATCTTAACACTCCTCGATAGACTTTTTCTTCAAATCAATCACCAAAAAATTTCTTCTCTCCAAGATGGGCCATTTTGAACCGACTTCAATCCCACTCCAGAACATGCTTTTCGTATTCTGTTTCCAGCTTCAGCTTGTGTGATTTCTCCTGTTCTACCAAAAACTCGAATAACTTTTTTAGTTCTTCGCTTTCTGACTCTTCGGCTAATTTTGAATAAAGCTTCACAGCATTCTGTTCTTTTTTAGCGGCAAAAATGAGGAGCTGTTGAAAATCCATCTCGGCATCTAGAGTGTCCTCTTCCAAGTAGTCACTGATCTTCAGGTCAATAACCTTGGTTGGCAGGTAAGATTCAACCTTTCCTTCTGTTAGCTCCTGAAGTAGCTTCTTGTGTTTTCTCTCTTCCTCCTGCAGCTCCTGGAGCAATTTGTTAATCCCGGGTGTTTTGGCAACTTCAATCATGCTTCCGTAGCCTTGGATAGCATCTTCTTCCCTCTTGATGGCAAAAAAAATGACTTCGTCAAAGGTATTCATGGTCTATCTCCTTGTTTGAAGGTTTTCCAAAGCCGTCTAGCCTTCTCTCTCGGTCATAGGCTGGTCACAACACACTAAAGTTCCTGCTCCTGCTTTAGTGACCTTTACCTCTTGACCGCATAATTCGCATACATAAGTCTTGCCTTCTTCGGCCATAGGAACTTCCTCCTTCGCGAAAGCAGTAAAAAATGTAGGTCTTTATAGATTGCAATTGGAAATGAATAACAATTATAATGAAATCCTATTTTATGTCAACGATAATAAGAGAATAAAGCCAGAAAAGCTAGCCGAATGATTTTTCCTCTTGCCTAGGTTCGTATAAAAGGAGGAGCAATGATCGAGGATTCCTTACGCAAAAAAGCTAAGAAACAACTCTATAAAGCCGCTCAGGAGATCAAGCTTGATTCGAATCTATTGAAAATTCTGGAAAAGCCAAAACGGATTCTCAAAATCTCCATTCCTATCAAATTAGATAGCGGAAAAATTAAGGCCTATATCGGCTTTCGCTGTCAGTATAACGATGCTAAAGGACCAACTAAAGGTGGGGTTCGTTACCATCCTGATGTCTCAGAAGACGAAGTCGTAGCTTTAGCGGCCTGGATGACCTGGAAGTGCGCTCTTCTCGATTTACCCTATGGCGGAGCCAAAGGAGGAATCATTTGTGATCCTAAAAAGCTCTCTGAGTCCGAGCTGGAAAGGCTGACGAGAAGATACACCACCGAGATTATGCCTGTTTTGGGTCCTCAGATCGATATTCCTGCGCCAGACGTCTATACGACTTCCAAAACCATGGCCTGGATCATGGATACTTTTTCCATGTTCAAAGGTTACACCGAACCCAGTATCGTCACTGGAAAGCCAGAAATCCTGGGCGGCTCGAAAGGCCGAAAGGAGGCTACAGGAAGAGGGGTGGCTATCATAACTCGAGAATTCTTAAAAGCCAGAAAGAAAAGTTTAAAAGGGGCTAAAGTTGCTATGCAGGGATTCGGCAATGTCGGCGGTCATGCTGCTCTTTTCCTCTCTCAAATGGGAGCCAAAATCGTGGCTGTCTCTGATGTGTCAGGTTGCCTCGTTAACCCAGACGGTCTGGATGTCCCTGGACTTATCAATTGCGTAGAAAAACATGCCTGTGTCATCAAGCATCCAGGAAAACAAATAGATAGAGAAGAGCTCCTTTTTCAGGATGTCGATATCCTTATACCAGCTGCGCTGGAAAACCAAATTCACCGTAAGAATGCTCATAAAATTAAAGCCAGGATAATCGTCGAAGGGGCCAACGGCCCAACAACTCCTGAAGCCGATGAAATCCTGGAGAAAAAAGGTATCCATATCATTCCTGATATCTTGGCCAATGCAGGAGGGGTTGTGGTCAGTCATCTGGAATGGGTACAGGCCCTGAGCGGACTTTACTGGGAAGAAAAAGAGATTAACGCCGAGCTGGAGAAGAAAATGACCAAGGCTTTCCAGCATGTCTGGGAAACGGCGATCAAGAGAAAGGTTTCCCTACGTTGCGCGGCCTATGTTGTCGCCATCGAAAGGATAGCTGAAGTCTATAGCTATCGAGGACTGTTCCCTTAAACAAGAGCCTGCTCGAATCACGTCCTTCAGTCAATACCTCTATTTTTCTCAACCTGACACTGGGGGCAGAAAAAGCTACTTCTTCCCCCCTTCCGTAGCCGCTCAATCTCCTCACCACATCTGGAGCAGAGTTCCGATTCCTTGCCGTAGACTCGAAGGCGATTCCTAAAATCACCTTCTTGACCCTCAGCATCCCTGAAATCACGGATTGAAGTGCCTCTGTACTCAATAGCCATTCTTAGAATGAATCGTATGGCCTTCCACAATCTCAAGAACTCCTCTTCTTCCAGCAAGGAAACAGGAAGCCCGGGATGGAGTTTAGCTTCAAAAAGAATTTCATCCGCATAAATATTGCCTATTCCAGCTAGGAAGCTCTGATTTAAGAGCAGGTTTTTCAACCGCCCTCTACGGCCCTGAAAAAGCTTTCGGAAATGAGAAAAACTCACTCGGAGGGGCTCAGGGCCTAGGTTTAAGAACTTCAAGACTTCAGGAGTAGGATAGCAAGAAATAGAACCGAACTTGCGGACGTCCCTGAACCGCAATTCATATCTGCTGTCTTTAAAGGAAAGGATGAAGTGCGTGTGTTTATCGAGAGGCCTTTCCGAAGGGATGAAAAGAAGCTGACCGGTCATTTTTAGGTGACAAACAAGGCTTAAATTGTTCTCAAAATCGATGAGTATCCATTTTCCCCGTCGGCGGAGGTGAATGACCTTTTTTCCTTTGAGTTTTTGTAAGATGTCTTGATCGTTGTTCTTGAGCAACCCTGGGAAAAAGAAGTTGAACGAAGAGCCTTCAAGACCAATAAGTTTTGAAGAAAGACTGCGAATAATGGTCTCTACTTCTGGAAGTTCTGGCATGTTCTAATTTTACTTGATTTGCATCTTTTTTTCTTTTATTATGGTTAGTCAAAAATGAGAGGACCTAAAATCATCTATCTCCTCCTGGGTTGGATAGTTCCTGGCCTAGGCCACATTTCCATGAAAAAATACTGGCGAGGTGGTATTTTCTTCGGCTGCATAGCTGCTATGGTTGCCATGGGACTATTCATGGGAGGAAGGATCTATTCTTTCCAGACAGAAAATCCTCTGACTATCCTTGCCTTCTTTGCCGATATCGGGAATGGACTTCTCTATGTTCTCTCCAGGATCTTCCCTTTTGGGGAAGGAAGCCTGAAAAATATTACTTTTGAATTCGGAACAGCTTACCTAGCCGGAGCTGGTCTTCTCAATTATCTGGTTGCTTTAGATGCTCTAGATATTGCTTCAGGTAAGAAGAAATGATTTTTAAAAGCCATATCATTTCCATGATCCTTTATTCGGGTTTTGTCTGCATTGTCTTGGCTCTCATAAGAAGAGAGGAAATAAAGGAACAGATAAAATACGGTCTATTTCTCTTTTTAATCATGGTCGTGGGAGCTCTCCTTTTCGGCTGGTTCATGTATCTGTTTGCCATTTGAACTATCCTTGTCTTAATTTCCTCAATATCTCTAATCCCAAAGATTCCTTCTCCTTTGATTCAAAAAATCGATATGATATAATCCTAACCTAGCCAAGGGATTTCCTGATGTACGAACCTGTCATAGGTCTCGAAATTCACGCCCAGCTCCTGACGAAAACAAAGCTCTTCTGCGGCTGCAGTGCTGCCTACGGAAATCCGCCAAACTCCCTTACTTGTCCTATGTGCTTAGGTCTTCCTGGGGCTCTTCCGGTTCTCAATCATGAAGCTGTGGTCATGGCTGTCAAACTCGCCCTAGCTGTCAAAGCAAAAATCCATCTTTGTTCTGTGTTCAGCCGAAAAAACTATTTTTATCCTGATTTACCAAAAGGTTATCAGGTCACTCAATACCAACATCCTATCGCTTCCGAAGGACGTTTAAGAATTGGATACAATGGAAGTATTAAAGCCATTGGTATCGAAAGGATAAACCTTGAAGAGGATGCAGGGAAATCTATCCATGACCATAGACCAGAATCTCCAGAAAAAACTTACCTAGATTTCAACCGGAGCGGTGTACCTCTTCTGGAAATAGTGAGTAAACCCGAAATAAATTCACCCTCTGAAGCAGTCGAATTTCTTCAGCTTTTCAGAACGGTCCTGCAATATCTCGAGATTTGCAGCGGAAACATGGAAGAGGGAACTTTTCGGTGCGATGCCAATCTTTCGGTGAGAAAGAAATGGGCCCAAGAAATGGGCGTAAAAGCTGAAATTAAAAATATCAACTCTTTCCGTTTTCTTCAAAAAGCCTTAGAATACGAAGCCTGCCGACAGATGGAACTCATTAAGGCCGGAAAACCTATCAAACAAGAAACGAGATTCTGGGATGAGCGCCAAAATCAAACTCTCCCCATGAGGAGCAAAGAGGAAGCCCATGATTACCGTTACTTTCCTGAACCCGATCTTCCTCCACTCGTCATTCCGGAAAAGCTCATAAAAAGAATAAAAGCCACTCTCCCTGAGCTTCCTCAGGAAAAGATAGAGAGGTTTAAACAAAAATACAAACTCCCGCCCTACGATGCCAAAATATTGTCAGCCTCCAGAGATCTAGCAGACTATTTTGAACAGACAGCTGTCGAATCGAATAATCCGAAGCAGTCAAGCAACTGGATAATGAGAGATGTTCTTCAGTATCTTAAAGAGGAAAATATGGATATTTCTCAATTCCCCTTGCCCCCAAAATATCTAGCCGAGCTCATCCTCTTGGTAGAGAACAAGAAAATAAGCCTTAGGATAGCCAAAGAGAAAGTCTTCCCGCGGATGACCGGCACCAGGAAAAGGGCCGGAAGAATCGTGAAGGAGGAGGGGCTGAGCCAGATTTCTGATGTTTCCCAGATCGAAAAGCTGGCCCGGAAAACAATTAAAAGAAACCCTCGTTTAGTACAGCAATACAAAGGAGGGAAAGTGCAAGTGCTTAGCTTCCTGGTCGGACAAGTCATGAAAGAAACAAAGGGTACGGCCAATCCTCAGCTTGTCAATAAGATCCTGAAAGAAGCCTTAAATAGTTTATCTGATTCGTCTAGTTCGAAAAGAAAAAAGCTAAATAAACTGAAACAGACTAAACATACTAGACAGACTAAATAAACAAGATAAACTAAATGAACGAAATAAACTAAATAAACTAGACAAACTAGACAGACTAAAATGATAGAGCTTTATCACATCTGGAAGCAGTACCAGAAGCCACACTGGGCTCTCTCTGACATCACTCTCAAGATAAGAAAAGGAGATTTTCATTTCATCACTGGACCGAGCGGGTCGGGGAAGACGACTCTTTTAAGGATTGTTTATAGAGAGCTCTTTCCCACCCTTGGACAAATCATCATTGACGGCCGAAATACTCTCCGTATACCCGAGCACAGAATTTACAAATTGAGAAGAATCATGGGCATCGTCTTCCAAGACTTCCGTCTTCTCTTCCACCGAAGGGTTTTCGATAATGTGGGAACAGTGCTCCAGGTCCTGGGAACACCTCAAAAAGAAATACGCAGAAAGGTCTTTAACGCTCTCCGGATGGTTAATCTCCAGCACAAAATGTGGGAATATCCTTCCCGTTTATCTTATGGTGAACAACAAAGAGTGGCCATTGCTCGAGCAGTGGTGAATAATCCAAAAATCATTTTAGCGGACGAACCCACTGGAAACTTGGATCCAGAGCTGGCCTTTGAGATCATGGGCTTGTTCAAAGAAATAAACAAACAGGGCACCACCATCATTGTGGCTACCCATGACAGGGAATTGATTCGACATTTTGGATATAAAATTCTATTCCTTCAAAAGGGAAAGCTAATCGGAAAGGAAGGATTCTGATTACACAAAAATTAATTTATCTCATCCGGGAGACAATAAATAATCTTTGGCAGTACAGGGTCCGGAACTTCTTCTCGGTGACTATTATCTGCTTGTCTCTCTTGTTCCTAGGAATTTTTCTCTCTCTCTCGAACAATCTCCAATACACGGCCCAAGAGCTCTCCAAAAATATGATAGCTGTATTTTTCCTCAGCAAAGATACCTCCCAAAAAGAATTAAACTCGGTCGAACAGACTCTAAAGAAATTCCATCTGGTAACCAATGTTCGATTCATCAGCTCAGAGCAAGCTTTAAAGAAATTTAAGGTTGACTTTCCTGAGCTCCGGCAAATTATCGATAATTTGAAGATAAATCCTTTCCCGTCATCGTTAGAGGTTTCATTGAGCGAGAAAGCACTGACGTCCAACGAGATTCTGGGTTTTATCGACGAAATGAGAAACATGAAAGGTGTCGAAGATGTTCAATTCAATAGGGATTGGGTGGAGAAGATGCAGTCCTTCAGCAAGCTTACCAAGGCCATAGGCCTCTTTTTAGGAGGAATTTTAATCCTGGCCTCCTTTTTCATCATCTCGAATGTCATCAAATTGAGTGTCTTTGCCCGGAAAGATGAGATCGAAATCCTGAGGCTTGTGGGTGCCTCGAACACATTCATAAAAACTCCTTTCCTGCTCGAGGGAATTGTGCTAGGAATTTGCGGGGGCTCGCTTTCTCTCCTCTTTCTTTTTCTTCTAGTGAAGATATTTCCCTTTTATCTCGGGAGCTCCCTAGGCGTACTCAATGAACTTATCAATTTCCGGTATCTAACCCTATCGCAAAGCCTAAGCCTAGTAGGAGGAGGAGCTTTTATCGGCTTCTCGGGGAGCTTGAGCTCGCTTTCACGTTTCCTCAAGATATAAAGCTGGATAAACTCATTAAACGAGTTCTGTCCCTTAATTTCTTAAGTTCTTCGGAATATCTCGCGCGATAATCTATGGGCTACTCTTAGGGGCTCTGGAATCCGGAATTTAGTGCAGCTCAGCACGATTTCGATCGAAGATGTAATATCAGTTCTATTGCCAGGAGAAACAAAAACAGGTTTGATTCCGGTTCGTGTTCTGAGGCATACACCTACTTTTTCTTGCTTATCGTTCAGGAGAGAAGTGTAGGCTCCCCTGTTTTCAGAGGGCAGAAGGAAGGGATATAACGGATTCTTGGCGCAGCCGATGGTGGCGATTCCCAGGAGGATCCCGATATAGGAAGCCAAGCCCATTCTCCTGGGATGAGCAATTCCGTTGCCATCGAAAAAAGTGACTTCTGGCTTTTTTTTGATCTTGCGGAAAGCATCAAAAAAAACAGGCCCTTCTCGAAATGACAAGAAGGTTGGAACATAGGGAAACTTGACCTTTTGTATCGCCTGAGAAGTCTCTACGATATCAAAGTCTGGAAGTCTCAGAACTACGATACTGGCTCCTATACGTTCCTTTTTTTTATCATAGCCACAATCAGCCCCTCCCACCAAGTTCACGGGCTTGACATACTTTTTGAGTTCCAGTCTAGAGGCTAATCTCTCCTGCAATTTGGCTAGTGTTTCTAAATCTGCCTGTTCCACCATTTGAATCTATGTCTTTGTCTTGGATGGTTTGTCAGGTAGAGCTAGTATATATATAAACCTTAAAATAAACAACCTAACCAGAATAGACTGAATCGACTAAATATAATTGAGACAACGAAAAAATTACATCAAATCCTGGGGTCAAGTCAGTCTAGCTTCTGGTAATTGACATGTTTTTTCAATTATCCTAAAATCTGGTACGAATGGCATCTCTTGGGCAAGAACTCAAAAGAGAGAGAGAGTTAAGGGGGATCTCTTTAAAAGAAATTGCCGGCTCCACCAAGATCAATATGAAATTCCTTCAAGCTTTGGAGAATGATGAATTAGAGATTCTTCCAGGAGAATTTTTCATAAAAGGAATTCTCTCTGCCTATGCTAGGTGTCTAGGACTGGAAAAGGAATATGTTCTGAACAAATACTATGAAGACTCTCTTCTCAAAGAGCAAGATTCAGAAGTAGAACAACGTACAGAGAAAAGCTCTCCCAATGTTTTTCCAAGAAAACTTAATTTTTTCAGCCTGGTCTTTATATCTGTATTGCTATTTATCGTTTTTTTATCCTTCTATTTCATTGCTCGGCCCCGAAAATCTGCTGAAGCTTACCCAGAAACACAAATTGCTGTACCAATACAGGAGCAAGAGCCGATCCCTCCTCCCAAAGAGCTCCCTCAGATAAAAGAAGCATCAGAATTAGGCCTTAAAATTTCCTTCCTCCATGATACCTGGATCCAAGTTTACGCTGACGGAGAACTCGTCCTGGATGGATTGATGAGCGAAGGTGAGGAAGCCAGCGTCAGAGCAAGAGAGGAGTTGATCCTTCACTTAGGGAACGCTGGGGGAATATCTTATTCCTTGAATGGTAGAATAGGGAAGCCTCTGGGAGTCTTGGGTGCAGTGCGGAAAAACATTAAGATAGATTTCGATAATTTCAACGAGTTTCTTGTCCAAAGTGAACAAGAAGAGAAAGAAAAATAAAAAAGAGCAAAAAAGAGGAATAGGAAAAGGAAAAAAATGGAGGATTCAAAGAAAAAAGGCTCCCGAATAATCGGTGCAGCCATTGTCTTCTTCATTATCCTCTTCTTTGTAATTGAGTTTTTTGTCCAAAAATCCCAGGAATTCTCTCCGACTGTCGTAACCACGATTCTCCTTTTTTCTCTGTACATCATTGTTTTCCTCCTTTTCCTCATCCTTCTCTTTGTTTTAAGCAGAAACCTGATTAAACTCTATCTTGAAAGAAAAAGAAAAGTCGTCGGTGCTCACTTCAAGACCAAGCTTGTACTGTTTTTCATCGCTCTCTCCTTCATCCCCACTCTCCTTCTTTTTTTCTTCGCCAGTGATCTCACCAGCCGCAACATTGAACAGTGGTTTCAGACTCCGATTGAAAAAATACTCAATGATACGAAAAGCGTTTCTGACGGATTCTACGTGAACAGCGAAGAAATCACCATCCATTATGCCCATTGGTTAGGGAAAACGATCCAGAAAGACAGGCTGATTTATCCTGAAAACAGACAAAAATTAATGAATTTCATCCGTTCTAAATTGACAGAATACAAGCTGGACGAAATCAGCATCTATGTTGAGGAAAAGGAGCTTTTCGCCTATCTTAGTGCTAACCTCCCCCTCCAGTATTATCGAGACCTCAAAACCAATATCGTTAAAAGAGCTCTACTGGGTGAGGTTTTCAGGAGCATCGAAAACATGGGAAAGGGAGAAATCATCCGCACCGGTATTTCCTTTATTATCCCTGATGTCGGAAGTGTATTAGTAGTCACCGGAAAATTCCTTCCTCAAAATTATGCCCAAAAACTCAACAACATCTCCTCCTATGTCGAGAGATACCGCCAGCTGAAAATCCAAAAGAATCCGTTGAAGACATTTTACATCTTAGCCCTGATTTTCATCACTCTGCTCATCATTTTTGCAGCAAGCTGGATTGGCTTCCAGCTGGCCAAAGGGATTACTGTGCCCATTGAAAAGCTCGCCCAGGCTACCAAGGAGGTTTCAAAAGGAAATCTGAATGTCAAGGTAGAGGACCCTGCTTCTGATGAACTGGGGATTCTCATCGATTCCTTCAACCAGATGGTTTTTGACCTGCGAAGGGGTCAACACAATATTGCCCAGAAAACCTCTGAACTAGAGGGTCGAAGACAGTATATAGAGACCATTCTGGACAACATCACCACCGGCGTGGTAACCCTGAATTCCAGGGGAGTCATTACCACCATGAATCCCTCGGCTCGAGAAATGTTGGCTCTGCCGGACAAAAACCTCATCGGCAAAAGCTATAAAGAAATTCTCAGCCATGAGAAGTATCGAGAGATTGTTAAGAATATCCAATCCGGGCTGAAAAATAAGTATAAATTATCGGATAAAGAAATTGACATAAGCTTTGATGGACAGAGCACAACTGTTTCTCTGACTCTATCTCCCTTGAGAAAGCCGAACAATCAATTCACAGGCATGATCATCGTGCTCGACAATCTCACCCAACTCATTAAAGCCCAGAAGATGGCTGCCTGGAAAGAAGTGGCTCAGAGAGTTGCCCACGAAATCAAGAATCCTCTGACTCCTATCCAGCTTTCGGCTGAACGCATTATCAAAAACCTGAAGAAAAAGGACCATGATTCCCGGAAGGTCATAATAGAAGGAGCCAGCACAATCGTGGAAGAAGCAAGAACCATAAAATCCTTGGTGGATGAATTCTTCAATTTTGCTCGTATGCCCACGGTGAGGTTGGAGCCTTCAGATCTCCATCAAATCCTGGAGCAAACTGTCTCCCTCTTCAGAGGGATATTTACCGACATCGAATTTGACGTTCTCTTTTCCGCTAAAGTGCCCTCTCCGATTCAAATCGACCCAGAACAGATAAAAAGAGTTTTCATTAACCTTATCGATAATGCCATCGACGCCATGAACAAAAAAGGAGCAATAAAAATTCGTACTGACTTTGATAAAAAATTAAGAAGAGTGAATATCGAAATTTCTGACTCAGGCCCTGGTATCTCCCCTGAAGATAAAGGAAAACTTTTTCTACCAAATTTTTCAACCAAGAAAAAAGGGACGGGCCTTGGTTTAGCCATTGCCCATAGGATTGTCATAGAACATGAGGGCACCATCAAAGTGCAGGATAATAAGCCCCAAGGTGCTAAATTCGTCATTCATATTCCAGTATGATTAAAGATAGAATCCTAGTCATCGATGATGAGGCCGGAATCAGGTCCTCTCTGAAGGGGATTCTGGAAGATGAAGGTTTTGAGGTGAAAACAGCTGAAAAGGGAGAGGACGGCCTCGACATGATAAAAAGTCATAATTTCGACCTCATTCTGCTGGACATATGGCTTCCGAAAATGAACGGGATTGAACTCCTCAAAGAAATAAAAAAACACGAAGAAAATATCCAGATCATCATGATCACTGGCCATGGAACGATTGAAACAGCTGTTCAGGCGACCAAACTTGGAGCCTACGATTTCTTAGAAAAGCCTCTCACATATGAAAAGGTCATTTTAACGGCTAAAAATGCCCTAAAGCAAAAAAAGCTCGAAGAAGAAAACATACGACTCCGAGAAAAAATCAAACCCAGGTATGAATTAGTAGGGAAAAGCTCTGTTATCCAGAAACTTAAAGAAAAGATAAAAGTTGTCGCCCCTACCGATGGTCGAGTTCTCATTTATGGAGAAAACGGCACTGGAAAAGAGCTCATCGCACGCTTGATTCACCAGAATAGTCCCCGAAAGAATAACAGTTTTATCGAAATAAACAGCGCGGCCATTCCGGATGAGCTCATAGAAAGTGAACTCTTCGGGTATGTCAAGGCGGATTTCAATCACACCAGGATCGGGAAAAAGGGAAAATTGCTTGAAGCTGAAGGAGGAACCCTTTTTCTCGATAATATCAGCGAGATGAGCCTTAAGGCTCAGACCGAACTGCTGAGAGTCATTAAGGGACAAAAATTCCAACCCTTAGGAGCTAATGAGTCTTTGGCCATCGACACCAGGATCATAGCGACCTCGAACAAACCCCTGAAGGAACTCATCTCAAAGGGAACATTCAGAGAAGACCTATATTTTAAGCTTAACGTCATTCCCATCGTCGTCCCCCCTTTGAGAGAGAGAAAAGAGGATATTCCCCTGCTCATAAACTATTTCCTTAAATATTTCTCCCGAGAATCCAGAAAAAAGCAAAAAAAAATGAACGCCGAAGCCATGATGGCCTTCCTCAACTATTCCTGGCCGGGAAATATCAGTGAATTGGCAAACGTAATCGAAAGATTTGTCATCATGGTTCCAGAGGTTGAAATCAAGGCTTCCCATATTCCGCTTCTCGTCGAGCCGAGGGAAGCGCAATACATCCCTGAACTCAATAACCACCGATCATTAAAACAAGCAAGACAGATTTTTGAGAGAGAATACATCCATAATGCCCTCAAGAAAAACAACTGGAATCTTTCTCAAACCGCAACAGACCTCAATATCGAAAAGAGTTATCTCGACAAAAAAATTAAAGCGCTGGGAATAACTTTCTTTGGTTGATCCCCCCTTGCAAGTTTTTCTCGTTTATCTAGTTTGTCTAGTTTGTCTAGTTTATCTGATTTTTTAAGTTTGTCTAGCTGGTTGAATTTGCCTGGTTTTACTTCAACTGACCTGCTGTCTTTCTTACTTTCTTTTCTTGATTCCTGGCTTTTGGGAAGGCGAAAGAGAAAGTAGCTTCTTTTCTCTCAACTCTCTCAAGCAGGCCTCAACATCAAGCGAAATATCTCTTCGGTCTTCTGAATGATATCTTTCCCGAAGAGTCCTTTCTATTTCTGCCGAGGTTCTATTCTCTCTGGATAGAGTCCAGATGAGATGAGCGACGGCATTCAGAAAATGAACCTCATCCTGTTTTTGGTCGTAGACCATAGCGCCTTCTTTCCCCATATCTTTGATGACAAATCTGCCTTTCATGCCTAAAATCCTCTCTTCGAATCCTTCTTTTTTGAATGGGCAAGCATCCTTACCTTTCGAATCACCTCCGCCTTAGATGACCTAAAGAAGACACAGGGTCTCCGAATAAAACGAATGTTTGAACCTGATCTAAAGAAGATCCTTGAGTATAAGCATCAATCTTGGCCTGGGTAGTCATCATACCCAAAGTTGCATTCTCGCCTGGTTGGAATAACAATTCATACAGACAAATGCCCAGCAATCTGTGCTCCCAGGTATAGCCCAAACCTGTCGGAGCAAAGGCAGCAATGGCTCCTTTGCCTGAAGCATTTACAAAACTTTCTGCCAGACAATCATCGATTTCACGATCCCAAATCTCTCTCGGCCAATTGGCGAAGAAGCCGTTGAGGCAGGTCAGACACACCACAAAAGGAAATATCGAGTTATGCAAAGAATCAACATCCGAAGATAAGAAAATGTTCTCCCCCGCCCAATTATCATAGGAACCATGCCCGACATAGTTCACAGTGAGAGCGCCAAAATTAATATTCTGTTTTAAATCAGCAGTGGCCTCTTCATCCTGGTTATATTCGTCCAAGTAGATTTTCACTTTCTCGAAGTCAGAGGGAAAATAGTCAGTGGCAAGCTCATCATTCAAATCTGGAAAACTGCTGCTCCCATCATCGGCAACGAATATAGACCTACTTAATTCCTCCAAAGAAGAAGCCATACGCCTTCCATCATAAAGGACAATTTTCTGGATGACTCCATGAGCCTCTGCTGCCGATTTAGCCGTTATCCTTCCTGAAAAATAGTCTGGCAAATCGTCATTTTCCTCCGATATACAAAAAAACCAGTTATCATTCGGAACCTGTAAATCCAGAGCATCATACAAATAGGTCGGGATGAAATTCTCTCGCCCGGTTCCTGTATAATCGCGAGCATCGACATTGGCGTCTCCAAGAAAAAGAACGTAGGAAGGCAGGTTCCATTCATAGTAAGCAAAACTCAGAAAATCCTTGATGGCTTGGGGACTTATGATTCCATTATTAAATTTATCATAAATGTCCCGAACTTTGATGACTCGAACGGCAAGCCCTTGGCTCTCCCTGTACTCCGCCAGCGAGAGAGCTTCCTCGTAGAAATCCTCATGAGTGATAATAATATAATCAGTGTCCTGGTTCCGCTCGAGCGTAGAGGACGGTAGGGCTTCCAGGCTAGCATTTCTCATAGCATTTTCAGCTAAAGCTAAAAACCTTTCATTTCCGTTGAAATTACGTTCAAAGCTCACTTTGTACGATCCCTGAGGAGCCCAGTGATTTTCACCCCAACCGCCAGCCCCTTCGATCGCAAGATTGACAACTCTTTTCACATTATCATGATTCGTGATGTCAAAGACACCGATAGATTCTTGGGCAAGATTAGAAACTTGAATTCTTCTTCTTCCCGAAGTTTTGATGTCAAAAGCAAGGAGGCTGTCGTCGGCCACGAAACTATCGTAGTATTCCACATCAAAATGATTCAGATAGATGCTTCCGTAGAGACCAGTTAACTTAGATACTTTAACCTCTAGGGTATTGGCACCGGCCTTTAATTTAGACTGATTCAGCTCAAAGACTCGTGTACATTCAGTCTGTCCATCAAAGAAGACTTGCCCGAATCGATCTCTATTGATAAAAATGACCACATGGTGGTCAGGATCTTGGCCGGAGCTTGTTCTTCCAAATAAGGTGACTCTAACCGCGGCTCTTAGAGAACCATTGGCAGGCTTATTAAGGCTAAAGGTATAGCTCTTCTTTTCCCCGGCATTAATCCTTTCCCAGAACCAATGATCTTTTCCTTTTCCGTCTGGCATAGAAATCCAATACTCGTTATTCTCTTCAAAATGATCCTTACGGTAATGATGCGATAGCAGCGAGGCAGATCCAGGTTTTCCCTCGACTTCTGCCATTCTCTTGCCGTAACTTCCTCCCCAGCTGAGCCAATAAACATTGGTATCCGTGTACTCCGTGTCCAGGGCTTCGCCATAAAAAAGGATGTAGTCAGAAGATCCAAAGGTTGAAGTCTCACTGCTGACATGTATAGCTACTTCTTTCCCCTGACAAAAAATTTTAAGAGTCTGAGCATCTATCGTATCTGTTGATACCCCAGCAGCGGCTAAATCACCTTGGGTGATTTTATAGATACCCGTCTTGTCCACCTCAATTTTATAACTCGACGGTCTTACCGAAAGCGAAGATAAAGTATTGGATGAACCTTGACTCATTTTCCTGGGGACATGGGAAGTTTTTTCAAAATTAAGGATGATATCTTTGAATGCTGCATCAAAATGAGGATCAGAGATTCCTCTTCCAGCCAGGACTGGCTTTTCAAATTGGACTTTTAACAAAATTCTCTTATGGTGATAAAGAATCCTCGTGGCAGGGTTGTACTGGAAGGGATGAATCTTGATTTGGGCCACCCGTCTCTCTCGAATATAGCCGCTGAATCCCAATTCAGCCACTGATGGAGGGTAGATCTGGGAAGTCCTGTAGAAGGCACGGTCTATAGCAAATCTTTCTTCCAGATGAATACTTCCTTCTTCCTCTCTTTTCTCCAAGAGAGGACAAGGAGAAATGCCATAATTCGGATACTCTACAGTATTCGTATCCAAGACTTCGACCTCGATCCTTCCTTCAGGGGGAATCTGGACAAGCGCTCCCTTCAAAGGAAGGAGAGGCTTTCCTATCTCTGAGGTTTTTCCCAAGCCTTCAACATCGAGAATCTGAAAAATTCCTTGGGAAAATATTTTAGCCTTGGTTGTAAAAGCAGGAACCCTAACTTCAAACACCAGGCCAGATTCATTGGACTGGAGAAGAGTAACCTGTTGGTCTCTATCCGCTCCATTTGCCCCAGAGAAAAAGAAAAAAAGCAAAAGAGGGAAAAGAGCGAATTTCTTTTTCATCTCTTACCTCACTAAGTTTTGTATTGATTCGACCGTATTCTCCATTCGGCCGACTTGAATTTCGAATCCCTTCATTTTCTCCAAATTCAATTCTTTTAGGAAATCAAGCCAATAAGCTCCGAGCGATTCAACTCTCTCCTGGGGGGAATTGTATTCCAACACGTTTTCTTTTGATTGCTTTAGCAAGAGAAGACCGATATCAGGAAAAGACAAGGGTCTCACTCGAGGGACCTGGCTAAATTTTAATCCTGTTTCTCGTCTTTTCTCGGTGTGAATAATGTGCCTTTTAAATTCTTCGCATGCTTCCAGATATTTCTTTATGACTGAAGCAGTCTTACTGATTTTAGTCATGACATAAATGTGACCGCCTTCTCTGGTTGACTCCAAGACTCGAAGGCCATGAACCTTCTCTAGAGAGGTGAGCAATCCTGCTCCCTTTTCTTCGATGACCAGGTCAACGTCTAGTTCCGTCCGAGATGCTGAATCAGCGTTTACGAGATAGAAAAAATATTCAGGAAAGACAGCCTGAGTTGCTTTTTTGGATTTGAGAAGAGAGGGATTCCCAAAATATTTATGTCCCCAGAGGCTAGTAAACTCAAGCTCTTGAAAAAGCGAAAATTCCTTCTCGAACAAATCCCGAGCTTCTGACCTCAAGCCGACAGACCGAAAAAAGGGAACCATCATACCTGTTTTCTTTTCCACGGGAATGACTTCATCAGATAAGAACTTAAAACCAGAAGAGAGGAGTTTTAAGATCAGTGAGGTTTTCCCAGTCCCTGAATCCCCGAGGACCATGATTCCCTTGTTTTGGAAGGCAACTCCTCCCCCATGTATCCAAACGTGAGAATCGATTTTCCGGTAGATTTCATCTGTTATGAGCTTGAAACACTGGCTCTCCTGTGTGCTGAACCCGTGAAAAGGATAAATCTTCTCCTTGACTTTTAGATGAGGAACGCCTCTTTTCCCATTCTCGGAGAAGACTTCGAAGGAAAAAGACGGGGTGAGCCCATCTTTTTGACTGAAGTTTTTATAGACCAGGTCAAAGAGACGAATGGTCTGAGATGTGTCCGAGGAAAGGGAAAAAGAAAAATCAAAAATCTTATAATTACGACGCACTGGCATGGACTTCCTCTCTCCTCGATAATTTCTTTTGAGCCGCGCTTATGATGGCTCTCCGGTAGAGCTTATCGCGTAGGTCACAGAGATCGTCGGTCTCCCAAATCGTCCCTTTTTCCGTATAGACTGAGCTGGTACAGCCACCTCGACATAAATTTCGCCAGGCGCAACTCCTGCACCTGTCGATTCTCTCCTGGCGGGCTCGGAATTCTTCTTTCAAGGCTTCAAATTTTGGGGAACACAGAGCTTCTTCAATGTTCATATCAAAGACATTTCCCAAGCGATATTCGGGAAAAAGCATTCCTGGGCAGGGATAAATACCGCCCTTTACGTCCACAATCAGTTGAGTGCCAAAAGGACAGGTAGAAACTCGCTCTTGGGGCTTCACTACAGGACGGAATCCGCTCAGAGGAGAATTCACAATTATAGGGAACCCCTGAGTAAAAAGGGTCTCATAAAGGGTGAGCAAGAATTCTTGGTATGATTCTCGATCTGGCTTTAGGTCATCCCAATCCTGAGACGCCCTTCCAAGCTTTTTCATAGATAGATAGGTGATCTTCCGAACCCCAAGATTTTCGGCAAATTTTGGCAGATCCATCGCCTCATCGATACTCCTTTTAGAGAGGCAAAATTGGAGGTTAATCCTTTCTCCAAGGCCCGCTCTCTTCAAGGAGTCAATCCCCTGGAGTGTTTGCTGGAAACTTCCCTTTCCTCTCAGATCATCGTGGGTCCGAGCTGAGAGGCCATCCATGCTGATGGCAATCTCGGAAACTCCTGCTTCTTTAAGTTTTTGAGCCTCGGTATCTCCGATTAAGGTTCCATTGGTAGACAGAGAGACTCTTAGCCTCGGAGAGGCAAAGGAAATCATATCGAACAAATCAGGCCAAAGGATAGGCTCCCCACCGCTTATCAGCAAAGATCTTACTCCCAGCGATCCAAGTTCTTCGACGATTTTCTGAAAAAAATCTTTAGGAAAATTCTCAGGGACCGAGGCGTTTCCCCATGAGCAATGATGACAGGCAAGATTGCAGGTTTGGGTGACCAGGAAAAGAATTCCCTCCAAGACTGGGTTGGGATCTTGGCTTTCTTCATAGAGCCCTTCCTCCAGCAATCCTGCCTTCATTATTTCTTTCTTGAAACCTTGAATATCCTTCTCAAGATTATCAGATGGTCCGTATTTATTCCTCAAGAACTCAGCGATCTCTCGGTTCGAGCTTTTCAGGGGATTCCTGGAGGCAATATCCTTTCCTAGCTCATTCGTGACCATCCACACAGGTCGATTCTTATGGACCAGGATCCAGAAATCTCCTTCCTGAAGGATACGGAAGGGATGTGAATGAGTTTCATACACCAGTTTCCTCCGTGAGCTGATTATGGTCAACTAAAGCTTTTTCTTTTTATCCGGAGGTTCATAGAAGGCAGGAGGCAGCCCAGGAGCGTAGCCTGGTGCATTGGGAGGTGCGGTCGGTTCCGCAGAATCCCCCCCTGCCCCTGATACTCCAGCAAAAGGAGAACAGGCCTGAGCAGGTCCGAGTTCCTCCAGAATATCATCCGCAGAGTAGGTGATTATTCTTGGAGGTTCGTACTTCGATTTCTTCTCTGCCATCAGTCTGTTGTTCCCTTTCCCTCCTCTTTTATGCCTACTAGTCCATGGATGAAGAACTGCCTCTAGGCTCTCCAGAACTCATATATAGCTTTTTCTAGACTACGGGAACCAATAATATACTGCCGGGAAACAGGCTAAGATGTCAATAATCTTTAGCGGTGGTTTTGGGAGTGACTTTTTGTCCCCCTTCCTAACCCCAAAAGATGAGATTTATTGTTTACTCGGGGCATTTTTTTTGATAATAATAGGAAAAATTTGCCAAAATGGATAGCCTAGAGTCTCAAATCCTTTCCTTTATCACCAGCATTAGAGATTTTGTCTGGGGAGTTCCCATGATTGTCCTCTTGGTCGGAACAGGGATTTTCCTTACTTTTAGATTAAGGGGACTTCAGCTCCGAGGGCTTGTTTATTCTCTCTACCTCGGTCTGATCAAAAGAAAGGAAGACGACAAAGAAAAAGGAGACATCTCCCATTTTCAGGCTTTGATGACGGCTTTAGCAGCCACAGTCGGAACTGGAAATATCGCTGGGGTGGCCACAGCCATCGTGGCAGGAGGACCTGGAGCCCTATTCTGGATGTGGATTACAGGCATTTTCGGCATGGCCACCAAGTATTCAGAAGCCGTGTTGGCCATAAAATACAGAGAAGTCGATGAATTGGGAACTATGAGCGGTGGCCCTATGTATTATATTTCCAAGGGACTGGGCTGGAAATGGCTTGGGATCCTCTTTGCTGTATTCGCCTCTATAGCTGCTTTCGGCATCGGCAACATGGTTCAATCCAATTCAGTGGCCGAAGCTGTAAAAACATCCTTCGGAATCCCTCCCTGGACGACTGGAATTCTCTTGGCCACCTTCACGGCCATGGTGGTCCTGGGGGGGATAAAAAGCATAGGCCGAGTCACTCAAATCTTGGTCCCTTTCATGATCATTGTTTATTTCTTCGGAGCCTTGGCCATTATACTGCTGAAAATCAGTGCCATTCCTGGCCTTTTTTCGCTCATCATTAAATCTGCCTTCACGCCGACAGCTGCCTTTGGAGGATTCCTGGGAGCCACGGTCATGCAGACCATGCGAGAAGGAGTTGCCCGCGGTATCTTTTCCAACGAGTCAGGACTAGGATCGGCTCCCATTGCCGCTGCTGCCGCCAGAACTCCCAATCCAGTCAAGCAGGCCTTGGTTTCTATGACTCAAACCTTTATCGATACTCTTGTCATCTGCACTATGACTGGCCTCGTTCTTCTTTCCACCGGTCTTTGGGATTCTGGGCCTACAGGAGCTGAACTCACAGCTCGGGCTTTCGATTTCGGCCTCCCCGGAGGGATCGGAGAATTCATCGTGACCTTAGGTCTGATATTTTTTGCCTACTCCACCATCCTCGGCTGGTGCTATTACGGAGAAAAATCTCTCGAATATTTGTTAGGAGTGAAGGCCGTCAGGCCTTACCGAATTATTTTCGTCATCTTTGTGGCCATCGGAACTCTACTAAAACTGGAAACTGTCTGGAGATTATCAGACGTTATGAATGGACTCATGGCCTTTCCCAACTTGATAGGGCTGTTGGGCTTAAGCCATATCATTGTTTCCGAAACGAATAAGCATTTTTATAAGAAAAGACAAAAAGGATCACTCCTCTAATGAGCAAAAGGAAACGGTTCTATCTTTTCGTATAGCACTAAACTTTGTCCTCAGGGGCCGGCTTTATCATTATCACAAGATCCAGGCACATTATCATTCCCCAGGCATCAATTCATGATAAAGCCTGAACCTAAGAAGAAGATCTTTTCCCTGCTTTTTTCAATCTTTTAAAAACGTCCTCCAGCCGTCTAAATCTAATTTACAGACATCATGATTTGTGCTATCTTGGAACGAGAAATTTGGCCATGAGAGCTGAGGCCTTGAACATCATTACCAATTCTGCCCGGAAATTCATCAACATTGGAGCCTTCACCCGCCTCTGGAATCTGGTAAAGAACTTTCATGCCGCTGATATCGCTTCTCTCATGCATCAACTCGTTTTCAGGGAAAAACTAGTTCTCTTCAAAACTATCACCGAGAAAGAAAAAGAGAAAGCCGCTGGAGTCCTGAGCGAATTAGACCCGGAGGACGCGGCCCAGCTCATAAAAGAATATAAAGTCGAACAGATCTCTGACCTGCTGGAGATCATTCCCTCTGACGATGTGGCTCCCATTCTCCCCTTTCTTCCTGATGAGATGAAGGATTCCATCCTGGCGGCCATGGAAAAAAAGCCCTCAGAAGACGTCCAGGAGCTCCTGCTTCACGACGAAGAAACAGCCGGGCGAATCATGTCCACGGAGTACTATGCTCTGGAAGAAAACACGAATGTCTCGGATGCTATCACCGCCATCCAATTGGAAGGAGACGTCGAATCTGCCTTCTATCTCTATGTCGTGGATGACCAGAATCATCTGGTAGGCGTGGCTTCTTTACGCCAGCTTCTGTTTTCCCGACCCAACACTCCTTTGAAAGAGATCATGACCACTGAAGTGATAAGCGTAAATACCGAAACTGACCAAGAGGAAGTGGCCCGCTCTGTGGCCGACTATAATCTGGTTGCCATCCCAGTCGTGGATTTGGAAAAAAAGCTGGTGGGAGTTGTTACCGTTGACGATGTCATCGACGTCATCAATCAAGAGGCAACCGAAGATATTTATAAGATGGTCTCCTTGGATAAAACAGACAGAATCAAGTATAGTCCTCTCAGGTCTATCAGAAAGAGGCTTCCTTTTCTGTTAATAAGCCTCCTCACAGTTTCATTAGCTCCTTTTGTGGTTCATTTCTTCGAAGGAACAATCGAAAAGTACGTGAAATTGGCTGTCTTGTTTCCTTTGGTGATGGCTCTAGGAGGAATCGCAGGAAATCAAACCATTGCCATCATGGTCCGTGAAATTGCTTTGGGAGAAGCAGATTGGATCAAAGCCAGAAAGGCTTTATTGAAAGAACTTTCAGTGGGTATCGGAAACGGAGTTGTCATTGGTGCCATTTCGGCCGTTGTCTCTTACCTATTGTTCAAGAATCCTTATCTTGGCCTTATCCTAGGACTGGCCATCATCATCAACTTATTCGTGGCTGCCCTTGTCGGAACTTTAATCCCGTTATTCCTCAGGTTAGTCAGGCTGGACCCAGCTCTAGGCTCGGTCAACCTCCTCACCATGTGCACTGACGCCGCCGGCATCCTTGCCTTCCTCGGGCTGGCCACTCTATTCCTTCCCTATCTCTCTTAAATCCCTCCCATGCCTCTCCATCAATCTGAAGCCATTGTCTTAAGAGCCTTCAATGTCGGCGATCAAGATAAAATTGTTGTCTTTTTCTCCCACGATAAAGGAGTTGTAAAAGGAATTGCCAAGGGAGCCAGAAAATTCAGCAGTCGTTTCGGGAGCAGCCTGGAGCCCATGTCTCTAGTTAAAATCTTCTATTATGAGAAAGAAAGAAAGGATTTGTTGACTATCAGCAATTGTGACTTGCTGGAATCCTTTTTTGAGATCCAGAAAGACCTTAAGACAACCTTTACGCTCTCTTACTTTTCCGAGCTGGTGGAAGCATTCTTTCCATCTAGAGCAAAGGAAGAGCTTCTCTATCGACTCTTGCTCTCTGTGCTACGAGCCCTGAAAGAAGGAGAGAACCTGAGCTTTCTCACCCGGTATTTCGAGGCCTGGTTTCTGCAAATTAATGGCCTTCTCCCTGATTTTGGAAAATGCAAGAAATGTCGGAAGGAAATCAAAGCCTCGAGCTGGCTTTCTCCTAAAAAAGACGGAGTTTTTTGTTCAGATTGTGCCATCCAGAAAAAAGAAAGAATCGGGACTGATATTGTCTCCTTTCTCAAATGGATTAAAAAAAATCCCCCTTCTCTAAAAGGGGAGATTTCCTTCTCCCCTGCTCAACTGGAGGCCGTCAGAAAAAACCTCCAGGAAATCATCGTCTACCACCTCGAGGGGGAACCTAAAACACTCCGTTATCTAAAAGGATAGCTTCTTTTAATATTCAAAACCAACACCTGCTCCGATATGAAGTCCGCCGACATTGAGTTTATCCTCACCAGTTGATACTCGGCAATAGCTGTATTGGGCATGAACATCAAAGACTAGACCTCCTTTTATCTTGAAAAAAACCCCAGCCAGTCCTATATATCCAATCTTTCTATCCTTAATTTCTTCAGCCAGCAAGATTTCTTTATACAGAAAATAGGAGACCCCAAATCCAAAATAAGGATTCACTGTCCCTTTGTTCAACCTGAACTTCAATCCCGCTTCAAGAGGAATAAGATTTATTCTTCTCTCCTCACCAGCCTCATCTAAGTGTCTTTTATGAAAATACTTCTCGGCGATCCATAACTCTGCAAACTTCCAAACACCCACGTTCAGTCCTAGTCCGTATATCAAACCTCCCTCGTAGGTATCTTTGAGGATTTTTTCTCGAGGTTGAAAATGCCCTCCCATAGCCTCGATCCTAATAAACTGCCTTCTCTCCCTTGTTTTCTCGACCTGAATCTCATCAAGGGCCTCAGTCAATTCGTCCAGGACCTTTTTGGTCTCCTTTGGCTGCTCATCGCTCTTTTCCAGGGATTCCTTTATTTCTGTTTCCAATTTAGTGGAAAGTTCACTCATGGAAACAGTTTCTGGTTGTTTTTCTTCCTCTTTTACAGCTTTCTCCTCTATCTTTACTGCTGGCTTTTCCTCAGGAACTATCTTTTCTTTTTCCGCCTCCGGAGCTTCTATCGGCCAAAAGGAAACCTTCAGTCCTCTTTCTATTGTTTCTATTTTATAGGGCGGAATATCTGCTTTTAAGTCGAAAACAACCCTGGCAATATTAGTCTTGAACATGCCTGCTCTGATAGCCTGGATTCCAAAATCATTGATTTCAAAACGGCGACGGGCAAGGATGTCTTCAATGTTCAGTAAATCGATGACTATCTGATTAGGATGGTCAAGTATTAGCTTTCGGTGGGAAGTGTAAAAATTGCAAAGAATCCTGACTTCAAGGGTGGGAGGTGTTCTGGTGATGACAATCTCTTCCAGAAGTCCCATCTGGCCAGGACCATCATAATCTCTGGGAAATGAGAAGCTGACTAAAGATATGAAAAACAGGAACTGGATTGTCAGGAAGCGGTATTTTTTGTTGCCCATTCAAGAACCTTTCCAGAGTTAGGTTCGTGAATCCAGACACTTCATTTATAGCACTTAAGAAATTCAATTTCAAGATAACAAGATAGAGAGAGATTCTATTTTATCTATTAAAAACAGAACCGTCCCCCTCCATCATTTCTAATTATTGATTTTTTAGAAGAAAAGAGTAAACTATTAGACTCTCATGGAGGTCTGGCATGAGTGAAGAACATATATCGAAATGTCAAATATGTGGCAATAATATTGATCTCAAAAGCCATCATTTCATTCTGGCCTTTAACAAGGAAGCCATGGAAGACGGCAGCAAGAAAATCTTAGAGAGTACAGAAGCAGCCAAAATCTGTGCAGAGTGCGGCCAAGAAGGCTTCAGCACAGTTCTCAGGCAACTAAAACTCATCACTGATTTCGACACCGAGCTAAATGAGAAGATGGAAAGGATTAAAAAATCCGTGGATATGATGAACCTCATGGAAGACTTCAGCATTTCAGGAGAAAAAGTCGGAGTTTCAAAACAATACTTGGCTAAATGTCCGTTCCATGACCAAGAGTCTTCTTTTTTATTCGATACCAAAAGTAAGGAATATTTTTGCTTCTGTGAAGGGCTGAAAGGAGATGTTTTCTCCTTTGTGATCAACTACGAAAGAGACGTCAACAAGAAGCACCTGACTTTAAAACAGGCGGTCGATTTATTAATGGAGAAATATCAGATTCAGTAAATTATTATCATAGAAATTTTTCATCAAGCCAGCCATCGTTCTCCAACAAATCATATTTTTCAATCAGACAAACCTTCCAGGGCTTCAAAGAGTCCAAGCATATCCGATCTTCACGAAGAAAGTTCTGTCTTTTTGGGTCAGGTCGATTCCGGTCTGCCCGAGATAATTATCAGTGTAACCCAAGAACAGAACAGTCTGGGGATTAAGCTTGTAAGAGAAAAGAAATTGGGTGAAGATATGTCGTTCTTTCGATTCCACGGGGAGAAAATAAAGGTCAGGATTTCTGGTCAAATCTGTATACTGGACGATCGCCCGGAAAAATGTACGAACATTGAAATGAAAGATAAGGCGTGCCTGAGAGAGGTTGGCTTCGAAAACCTCCCCTTCCTTTAACCAGAGGCGCTCCAGAGTATGATTGAAACTGACATTAAAATGCCGGCCGAGGTTGAACTCGATACCGGGTATGAGGTCTAAAAGAGTGGCTGGCCGCGAATTTGAGTAGTCAATGCCATCGCCATATATACCAAGAAAATTGATCCTAAGTCCCCCCCGGGGCTTGATCTCGAAATCCATCTCCACGCGGTCCAGGTCATAGGTCACTTCGTTGAAATATTCCTTCATGCGATAGCCGTAAAATGCCACGCTAGACTGCAAAGGGCCATTGTAATTTGCCATAAGCATGACCATTTGATCGGTAAGATTCCCATCGTGGTCTTCGACTCTCGTGCCCAGAATTCCAAAATTGAGCTGGGTGAACCAGCCTTGAGGCTTTCCCCAAAAGGTATGCATTATTAGGCCTTGAGCTCTCTGAATATCCACCCGTGGAATATAGCCGTAATCGGCCCGGAAGCCTGAGGTCAAGTTTCTGTAATTAGCTGAAACATACCAGTTGCGGCTCATGTGCAAGAATTCCGCCGCTAGGGCATTCCCTCCGAACCATTTTGTTTCTTGCCCTATATCGACAGCCAAGTCATCCGGGTAATCGGTTTCTGAATGGAGATACTGGAGACTAAAAGTGTTGGTCCGGGATAGCCTTAAGAAACCATCTATTCCGAGAACATGATTATAATAGTCTTCTCCTTCCCGTCGAGTATACAGAACTCCCAGGGTGGAGCCTCGGCCGACGTCCCGGCGGTAACGGAATACCCCGCCAAAAACATCTTGGTCCAGGGAAACAGGAAAAGACCCAATATTAGAAGGAATGATCAAGTTGTTGACTCTATCGCCAGTGGCAAAAACTCCCAGGGCGTTTTTACCTGATTTCTGGGTGAGCTTTAAGCCCCAGAGAGGATCAGCCACGGTCCGGGTGAAGACAATCTCAACCGGAGTCAGGAAAAAATCTGCTCCTTCCAGGAAGAACGGCCTCTTTTCAGGATACCGTAAAGCATAACGGATGTTGACATCCAGTTGAGCCACGTCAGCTTCGACCTGTGAGAAATCAGGATTGACGGCAGCATTGAGGATGAGATTAGGGGTTATGCCCCAGCGGGCCGTAAGACCGGGTTGTGTATCCACTTTTCCTGCCTCCATGGATCCCTCTGGAAAATCTTCGCGAGTATCGGTTCGGCTTGAAGTCAGGGTAGGATCAAATTCTATGTTCCGTCCTGGAGACATTCCTTGGAAACCGTTTAGCTTATTGAACTGACAGAGAAGACAGCTAATGTTTCGGTCTCTGGGATGGGATATCATCCGATGTCGCACTGAGCGCGGATAGGAACGCATGGCACTGAATCCCCACGTTTGTTTTTCTTTAGTCTGAGGAAAACGTAGCTGATTGAAGGGTATAGCCAACTCCACTACATACCCGAAATCTGTGATCTTCCCTGCTGACTTCCAGATGGCATCCCAGGAAAAATCCTCATAGCCTTCCAGTTCGCTGAAATTTGCATCGGCCTGAACTCCCAAGGGATTGACCCGAAACTGGAAGCCACGACGTTCATCATTGAAGGGATCAATGATAATACTGATGTGATCATCTTGAATGAAAGTATCTATGGCGTCTCTGTCCATCAGGTGGGCCCGAATTTTTCGGGGCTCTGGGTCGAAGCAACGAAAGGCGATATAGAGTTTGTTGGTGTCAAATGTCACCAGGCATTCCGTATCCACCGGAGGAGGGATATTATCTCCGGGTAAATATTCATAAAAATCGTTAAGGACAGGAGCCTCCTTCCAGGCAGCCTCATCGAGCACTCCATCGATTCTTACCTCGGAGGTTGTTTGTTTGACTTGGTAGTGCTTTGGTGGGGGCAGTTCTTTCTTTTCTTCACTCTGCACCTGAGACAGAGAAGAAGAGCCTTCAGCAGCAGGGCTGTTTTCTCCAACAACCATCTGAATCTCATTTCTTGAAACCACTAAAATTACAAAAAAAAAGAATAAACTGATTATGAAAATTATCGGGAGTTTTTTCATAGAGAGAGCCTCCAGTTGAATAGAAAAAATATCAAGATTCCAGTTTCCTTCAATTATATATACGTCTGAAAAGCAATCAAGGTTATCTCAAGGGATTCTCAGAAGAAAAAATCACCCTATTAAAAAATTGTCTCGTGTCCCAATCCAAAATCAACCGAAAAGTTTCCGGAAAATTCAGGATAACTGGATCATTTATCTTGTCTCATCTCTAAATGCAAAGATGAATAGAAATCGCCTTCAGATTGAAAATTCCAAAAAAAATGGTGGAGCTGAGGGGATTTGAACCCCCGACCTCTTGACTGCCAGTCAAGCACTCTCCCAGCTGAGCTACAGCCCCACCAGGGGAATTCCATCTTACAAAAAGATGGCTACTGCGTCAAGCCATCCAAAGGAAAAGAACTCTTTAGCCTGGATTGGAAATTTTTACCTCAGCTCTTCCAAGAAATGAAATGTTGAAAGTCAAGACCTGACCCCAAATTTTCAAATTTTGTCAAGGCTTGACCCTGGATTCGATCCTATTTTCGAGTCATTTGATAAAAAAAATCGTTTTTTACTAAGAGTTATGTTAACAATCTTAAGAAAAAATGTTAAAATACTGTTGTCAGAAGGAAATAGAATGCCTAAGAAAAAAACCAAACCATTTAGAAATATTCTCGTCTGGCTGGCCGTAGGAATCATCATTATCCTCCTCTGGAGCCTCCTCCAGTCTCCCAATGCAGCCAAAAAAGAACTGGATTTCAGTCAATTCCTCACCGATGTCGAAGAAAACCTGGTCGAAGAAGTCACCATCGCCGGGAGCCAGATCAAGGGGAAATACAGCAATGGAACAACTTTTAAGACCATAGCTGCGCCTCAGTTTGACGATTTAGTCAAGATTCTAAGAGAACACAAAGTGAGCTTCAAGGTGAAGGATACGTCCAGAAGCCCTTGGTTTTCCTATCTATTCACCTGGTTTCCCATCATCCTTTTAATTTTCTTTTGGATATTTTTCATGAGACAAATGCAGGCAGGAGGCAATAAGGCCCTCTCCTTTGGCAAGAGCCGAGCCAAACTCTTCTCTGGTATTCAGAAGAAAGTCACTTTTAAGGATGTGGCCGGAGTTGAAGAAGCCAAAGAGGAGCTTCGCGAGATCATAGCCTTCTTGAAAGATCCTCAAAAATTCCAAAAATTGGGCGGGCGAATCCCTAAAGGTGTTATCCTTGTCGGAGCACCTGGGACCGGGAAGACTCTTCTAGCTCGAGCTGTGGCCGGAGAGGCTAATGTTCCCTTTTTCTCTATCAGTGGTTCCGACTTCGTGGAGATGTTTGTTGGAGTTGGAGCCTCACGAGTAAGGGATCTTTTCGACCAAGGGAAAAAGCATGCTCCCTGCTTGATCTTCATTGATGAGATTGATGCGGTAGGAAGACAAAGAGGCGCCGGACTGGGGGGTGGGCATGACGAGAGGGAACAAACTCTGAATCAACTCTTGGTTGAGATGGACGGCTTTGATTCCAACGAGGGGATCATTCTCATTGCCGCCACCAACAGGCCAGATATATTAGACATGGCTCTTCTCAGGCCGGGACGATTCGACCGCAGGATCGTGGTCAACATGCCTGATATAAAGGGGAGAGAGGAGATTCTAAAAGTTCACGTAAAAAGCATCCCCTTAGCTAAGGATGTAGAACTCACGGTGCTCGCTCGTTCCACGCCAGGTTTTTCAGGAGCTGACCTAGCCAATCTTGTCAATGAGGCTGCCCTCATCGGGGCCCGGCATGGTCAAGATAAGGTTACTATGAAGGATATGGAATACGCCAAAGATAAAGTGCTTATGGGTGTTGAAAGAAAGAGTATGATCATCAGCGAAGAAGAGAAAAAAAGCACTGCCTTTCATGAAGCAGGACACGCCCTCATAGCTGCCCTCATCCCTGAAGCTGACCCCATTCATAAAGTCACCATCATCCCTAGGGGCCTGGCTCTAGGCTTGACTCAACAGCTCCCCTTGGACGATCGTTACACTTACTCCAAAGATTATCTGGAAGCTCAGCTTTCCGTGCTTATGGCAGGACGAGTTTCTGAAAAGTTATTCCTGGAGAAAACAACGACTGGAGCTGCCAGCGATTTTGAGAAAGCCACTGAAATCGCCCGCAAGATGGTCTGTCAGTGGGGAATGTCTGAATTAGGACCTTTAACCTTTGGCGAGCGAGATGATCTCGTTTTCCTGGGAAGAGATTTAGCTATGCATAAAAATTTCAGTGAGAAAACAGCTGAACTCATAGACGCCGAAGTCAAAAAAATCATCAACAGAAACTACCAAAGAACTAAAGAACTCTTGGAAAAAAATAAAATAAAATTGAAAAAAATCGCCGCCCTTTTGCTCGAAAAAGAAATCTTAACTTCAGAGGAAATCGACCTTATCATCAAAGGGAAAAAAATAACCAAGCCCAAAAAAACTGCTCCGGCAAAAAAAGACAAAGACCTGAAAGTAAAAAAAGAAGAAAAAAAAGTTCAAACCATAAGAAAACCTGAAATAGCTAAAGCATAAAAGGTGAGAAAAAGATACTCCTTCCAGGTTAATGGCAAGGATTATCTTCTTGGCCAAAGAACCTGGTTCATGGGAGTGCTCAACATAACCCCAGATTCCTTCTCTGATGGAGGCCGCTATTTCGATAAGGACAAGGCTCTAGAGAGAGGACTAGAGCTGGCCGCAGATGGCGCTGACATCATCGATGTCGGCGGTGAGAGCACCAGACCGGGTTCTGATCCTGTTCCTGTTCAGGAAGAACTGAGGCGAGTCATTCCTGTGGTCTCTTCTTTGAAAGAAAAAACAGACGTCTTGATTTCAGTGGACACCACAAAATCAGAAGTTGCCGAAGCCGCTATAGAGGCAGGGGCAGATATCATTAACGACATAAGTGCCTTCCGCTTGGACTCGAAGATGCCATTGCTCGCTGCCCAAAAAGGCATCTCTGTGATTCTGATGCACATGAAAGGAACTCCCAAAACCATGCAGATCAACCCTTATTATGAAGACCTGCTCTCCGAAATAAAGTCCTTTCTCCAAGAAAAGATTCAATTTGCACAGGCTTCCGGCATAAACAAAGAAAAAATCATTATCGATCCTGGAATAGGGTTCGGCAAAAGCGCTGCCGATAACCTGATTCTAATCAACCACCTCAACTTCCTGGAGGAACTGGAATGTCCGATACTCATTGGCACTTCTCGGAAGTCTTTTCTCGGAAAAATCCTGAACCTGCCTCCCCAGGAAAGGAGCGAAGGCAGTATAGCCTCAGCTGTAATGGGTGTTATACGAGGGGCTCACATTCTAAGAGTCCATGACGTTCGAAGTGTCAAAAGGGCTGTCTTGGTGGCAGAGTCCATTCTCAACGAAAAAATAGTCGTTAATGCACAAGGGGAGAAAAAAGAGGAGCATGTTTGCTGATATCGTAAATGCCCTGACCCGTTTCAACATCGGAGACCTCATAGATATTCTTCTCGTCACTTTTATCCTTTATTCGCTTTTTGTTCTTATCAAGGATACCAAGGCCTACCAAATGGCCATAGGCCTGGGGATCGTTGGGCTTCTCTATTTAATCACTCAATGGGGCAAATTAGTGGTATCTCACTCGCTTATAAAAATCTTCTCTCCCTTTCTGATCATTGCGGTCATCATCCTATTCCAGGGAGAGATAAGGAGATTTCTAACCACCCTAGGCTCTCGTTCTTTTACGAAACCATTCTCTCTTAAATCATTCACCGAAAAACTGGAGGATGTTTTCTTGGCTGTCGATTACCTCTCCTCCAAGAAAATAGGAGCCTTGATTGCCGTTGAAAAGGAAATTTCACTCAAGAGCTATGCTGACCGGGGAACAAAAATCCAGGGAGAGCTCACTAAAGACCTTCTGGTCAGCATTTTCTATCCCCACTCTCCTCTTCATGACGGAGCTGTCATCGTTAAAGGAAATAAGATTCTCGCTGCTGGCTGTCTCCTTCCCCTTCCAACAACTCATAAATTGGGGAAGGAGTTCATGCCCCGAACTCGGCATCTAGCTGCTATAGGTCTTTCTCAAGAAACTGACAGCGCAGTCATCGTCGTTTCTGAGCAAACAGGGTCTATTTCTCTGGCCACCAAAGGGAATTTAGCAAGGGCATTGGATAAAGAACAGCTTAAAAAAGATCTCCTCGACTACCTACAGAAAAGATGAAAAGATTTATCAGGCGATTATTCCTGAAAAACTGGGGCCTCAAGTTATTTTCCCTCCTCCTGGCCCTCATCTTATGGCTGACTCTTATTCCGGAAGAAAAGACCCTCTCAGAAAAAACCCTTACCATTTCCCTTGAGCCTCATAACATACCGGCGGCCATGGAACTGGTTGAGAAACCTCCAGCCACGATCGATGTTGTCATCCGCGCTCCCAACCGTATCATTGATCAGATCACTCCAGCTAATGTGGTGGCCAAATTAAACCTGGAAAGGGCTACTGTAATCCAGAGAGAATACCCCCTTTACGAAACCATGATCAGCGTCCCCTCAGGAGCTGAAGTCATAAAAGTCTCTCCGAATAAAGTCAACTTAAAATTAGAGAAAACCAGAGAAGTTATGCTGGATGTCGAACCGAATATAATCGGGGAGCTGGCTGCAGGCTATAAAATAGAGAAGATAGAAGTCATTCCTCCCAGCGTCAAAGTCATCGGAGCAGAGAGTAAAATTAGAGATAGAGACAAAGTCCGAACCAGCCCGATCGATATTTCCGACCTAACCGAATCTACTGAAATCCAGGCAGATCTAATCCTTCCCAACCCGGATCTCAGGCTAGTCTCTTCTCCCACCAACGTAAAGATAAAGATCACCATTCAAGGGAAAGATACCGAAGAATAAAGAGTGGAAAGAGGTGGAATGGAAAAGCTCTTCGGGACCGACGGAATTAGAGGAGTTGCTGGCGAATATCCTTTAGATTATTCCTCAGTCTATGCTTTAGGAAAGGCCCTAATCTCGCTTCTTCAAGCCAAGGGATTGGAACCAAAGGTTTTGATCGGCAGGGACACCCGGGAATCAGGGGTCTGGCTCGAAGAAGCTCTGTTTGCTGGAATAAGAGAAAAAAAAGGAGAAGCTGTCACGGCAGGCATAATTCCCACCTCAGCGATTTCCTTTTTAACGAAAAAATATTCATTCTCGGCAGGAATTGTGATTTCAGCTTCCCATAATCCGTATCATGACAATGGCATCAAGGTCTTTTCTTCAGAGGGCATGAAAATCTCAGATAAATGGGAAGAGCAGCTCGAAAAGGCTGTAAGCTCTGCTAATAAAACTAGCCAAAAAGAAAAAGCAGAGATTCTTCTCCATCCTGCTTTCCGTCGGGATTATGTCGATTTCTTGGAGAGCCAATTCTCGCCCGAGAAGCTGCACAGAAATATCAAAGTTGTCCTCGACTGCGCGAATGGGGCTAGCTTCTCTATTGCTCCCCAGGTATTTTCTGATTTAGGGCTGGAGGTCACCACCTTAAACAACTCTCCTGACGGACGAAATATCAATGAGAACTGCGGCTCTCTCTATCCCCAGTACCTTTCCAGAAAAGTTATCGAAACGCAGGCCGACTTAGGCATTGCCTTCGACGGGGATGCTGACCGAGCGGTTTGGGTTGACGAAAAAGGAAATGTCTTGAACGGCGACCATACTCTTTTTGTGCTCTCTCGATTCATGAGAGAAAAAGGGCGCCTCAGGTCCAATAACATCGTGGCCACAACCATGAGCAATATGGGATTAGAAAACGCTCTTGAAAAACTCGGCCTCAAGCTCATCCGAACCCAGGTGGGCGATAAATATGTTCTCGAGGAGATGATCAAGATAAAAGCGAATTTGGGAGGAGAGCAGTCAGGACACACTATCTTTCTGGATGATTGTCCCACAGGAGACGGAATCCTGACCAGCGTCAAATGGCTTGAAGCTATGGCCGAATTCAATCTTCCTGCTTCCAGATTGGTTGATGACTTTGATGAATACCCCCAAGTCCTCAGGAATGTCCGGGTCAGAAAGAAAACCGATTTCAATCAATTCCCCGAGATTGTCAAAACCATTGAGAACATAAAAAGCCAGCTCGAAACATCTGGTCGAATGGAAGTCCGTTTTTCGGGTACCGAACCCATGGCCAGAATCATGATCGAAGGAAAAGATAAGACCCTCCTGGAGCAGTACTGCCAGGAAATGGCTACCATTATCCATAAATACCTGGGGAATTAATATATTCTTTTCTCGACAGTTTAAGAAGGATTATATTGACTTAGGGAGGCCTCAATGAAGCTGGCCGTGAATGTCGATCATTTTGCGACTATCAGAGAGGCTCGACAGAGCGACGAGCCTGAACCCATCTTGGCAGCGCTTCTGGCCGAACAAGCCGGCGCAGAAGGAATTGTCTGCCACCTAAGGGGCGATAGGCGCCATATCAAAGAGAGGGACCTAAGATTGCTCCGAGATGTCATCAAGACAAAGCTCAATCTAGAAATGGCCGCCACAGCAGAGATGAAAAAAATTGCTCTAAAAATCAAACCAGATGTCGTCTCCCTTGTTCCTGAAAGGCCAGAGGAGCTCACAACCGAAGGAGGCCTGAACGTCATAGCTAGCCAAAAAAACTTGGCTCCCTTCATCCAGGAACTGGTGAAAGCGAGGATAAAGATCAGTATATTTGTTGACCCTGATCTAAAACAAATCCAAGCCTGCCATAAAGTCGGCGTCTCCTTGATTGAGATAAACACCGGAAAATATGCTGACGCCAAGCCTGGAAGGACCCGCCAAAAAGCCTTAAGAGAAATACAGAAAGCAGCCGAATACGGTCATGAATTAGGCCTGGAAATCCATGCTGGCCACGGGCTGGACTACAAGAATGTGCTACCTATAATGGCTATCTCAGAAATATCCGAACTCAGTATCGGTTTCTCCATCGTGGCCAGATCCGCGCTAGTCGGAGTCGAGCTAGCTGTTAAGGAAATGGTCGCCCTCCTCGAAAAAGGCTGACCTAAGGTTTTTACTATAGAATCTTTTTTCCGTTGGTACCATGCGACTTCAAGTCTGTTTTTAGGAATGATTTTGCTCTTTTTATTTCGGGGAAATTTCTATTCTTTTGTCTCACCTATGGTCTGAACAGCTAGAATTTTTATTAAAAAAAATAGAACCGTCCCCATCTCGTACCCATCTCAATGCTACTTTAATCTTCAGCTTTGACTTCACGTCTTTTTTCTGGTAAGAATTGCTTTATCCTCAATCACTAGGACTAGAAATTACCCCAGAAAGGAGAGGAAAAGATGAAAAAAATTCTTTTTATCATCAGCATTTTAATTTTAGGTTCGAACTTTATTTATACTATTGACGACTGTAAGCTCCTCCGCCAGCCGGATGTATGCAGTAAAGGCATTGTTTTTTCCTACGGAGGAGACCTCTGGATAGTGGGGAGAGAAGGTGGCGATGCCCGCCGGCTCACCTCTCATATCGGATTTGAATTTTCCCCAAAAATATCGCCTGATGAGAAATGGGTTGCTTTCTCTGGAGAGTATGACGGAAACATGGATGTCTACCTCATTCCTCTTGAAGGCGGAGCCCCAAAACGACTCACCTTTCATCCAGGTTCTGATTTTGTGGTCGAATGGACTCCCGACAGCCGAAACATCGTTTTTAGCACACCGCGAATAAGCTACCAGCGGTTTTTAAAATTTTTTAAAGTGGACATCGAAGGAGGCTTTCCCGAACCTCTTCTCCTCCCCATGGCTTACCTAGGCTCATACTCCGCTGACGGATCACATATGGCCTATACTCCGCTGCCCAATGCCTTCAACACCTGGAAACGATACCGAGGAGGACTGGCCCCCCACATCTGGATCTTCAGCTTTAAAGACTACTCAACCAAAGAAATCCCTCACGGAGACGCCAACAACACTTATCCCATGTGGTTGGGAAATAAGGTCTATTTCCTCTCTGATAGAGAAGGGATCATGAATCTTTTTTCTTACGACACGAAAAAAGAGACAGTGGAGCAGGTCACCGACCTAAAAACATTCGATATCAAGAGCGCCTCGGCTGGGGATGGAGCGATTGTCTACGAATGGGCTGGTGAAATTCACCTTCATGAGCCTTCCTCCGGAAAATCATCCAAAGTCATTGTCAACGTGCCCAGTGATTTGATCAACGTCCGTCCTCGGTTTGAAAAAGCAGAAAGACAAATCTTGAATTATGACCTTTCCCCTACCGGCGTTAGAGCTGTGTTTGAAGCCCACGGAGAAATTTTAACTGTGCCCGCCAAGAAAGGGGACATCCGCAACTTGACGAACAGCCCAGCCTTTTGTGATAGAGACCCTTCCTGGTCTCCAGATGGTCAATCCATAGCTTACTTCTCCGATACCTCCGGAGAATACGCCCTTTATATCGTCGACCAGAAAGCGGCCAGGAATCCGGTGAAGATCACTTTTGACCAGCCATCATTTTATTACTCTCCGAACTGGTCACCTGATAGTAAAAAGATAGCTTTCACTGACAAACATCTCAACCTTTATTATTTAGATTTAGCGGCAAGAGAACCTGTCTTGATCGATACGGATACCTATTCCCATCCTGATAGATCTTTAGACCCAGTATGGTCGCCGGACAGCCAATGGATTACCTACACCAAAAGATTGGATAATCATTTCCGAGCAGTTCATCTCTATTCCCTCGAAAAAGGGAAATCCTATCAAATCACCGACGGCATGAGCGATGCCATATCGCCGGTTTTTGATGCCAGCGGAAAATATCTCTACTTTGCTGCCAGCACTGATTCTGGTCCCACCAGCGGCTGGCTTGACCTCTCCTCAATCTACCGTCGCGTCTCACGCTCCCTTTACGTCGTGGTTTTAAGAAAAGACCTCCCTTCTCCACTTGCCCCTGAAAGCGACGAAGAAAAAAAAGAAGAGAAGGAAACTGATGAGGAAAAAGCCAAAAAGTCAAAGAAAAAAGAGAAAGCCGATGAAGATAAAGAGGAACCAGAGTTTAGAGTTGATCTGGAAAACATAGGCCAGCGCATACTTTCCCTTCCTGTGCCAGCAAGGGATTACAGTACCCTTCGCACTGGCGATAAAGGCATTCTCTTTTACCTTGAATCTGTGCCCAATCAACGTGGGTATACTCTCCATCGCTTCGAGATGAAAGAGCGGAAAAGTGAACCCTTTCTTGAAGGTGTCTTTGCTTACAGTGTCTCCCATGACGGCAAAAAACTCCTCTATTTCAATTTTACGCAAAGGATCTGGGGAATTGTGGATACCAAAGGGAAAGTGAAAATCGGGGATGGCAAACTGAACACGGCTGCCATGGAAGTCCGGATCGATCCTAAAGCAGAATGGGAACAGATGCTCAGGGAAACCTGGCGCATAAACCGAGATTACTTCTATGACCCGGGGATGCACGGAGTTAACTGGCCGAAGATGTACGAGCGTTATGCTTCCTTTTTACCTTACGTTTCCCACCGGAGCGACCTCAATTTTCTCATCGCCGAGATGATCGGAGAACTGGTCGTCGGCCATGCTTATGTTGGAGGCGGAGATTACCCTGATCTCGAACGCATCCCGGGAGGTCTTCTGGGCGCTGATTACGAAATTCAGAACGGCCGCTACCGCTTCAAGAAAATCTACTCTGGCTTAAATTGGAATCCAGATTTAAGAGCTCCCCTTACCGAACCTGGGGTCGACGTACAAGAGGGAGATTATATCCTGAAAGTCAACGGCCGTGAACTCCTAGCGCCTACCAATATCTACAGCCTATTTGAAAAAACAGCCGACAAACAGGTTGTCCTGACCGTCAATTCCGAGCCCGAAGAAAAAGGGGCTCGAGAAGTGACTGTGGTTCCGATTCAGAACGAGACAGGCCTCCGGAACAGGGCCTGGGTCGAGGGCAACCTCAAGCGCGTGGATGAGCTCTCTGACGGTAAGGTCGGTTACGTTTATCTTCCCAACACGGCTGGGGCAGGGTACACTTATTTTAACCGCTATTTCTTCGCCCAACTCCAGAAAGATGCCCTAGTCGTCGACGAGCGCTTTAACGGTGGTGGTTATGCAGCCGATTATATCATCGATTTACTCGACCGGCCTCTCTTAAGCTACTGGGCAACTCGAGACGGAAAAGATTTCCCGACTCCGTTGGGCTCAATCTTCGGTCCTAAGGTCATGATCATCAACGAGTATGCAGGCTCTGGCGGCGATGCTCTTCCTCTGTATTTTCGCCGCCGTGGTATCGGTCTTCTGGTGGGAAAGAAAACCTGGGGTGGCCTCATCGGAATCTACGATTACCCTCGTCTTATGGATGGTGGATTTGTTACCGCACCGCGTCTGGCTATCTGGAGTCCGGATGGAGAATGGGAAGTGGAAAATGTAGGGGTTCCTCCTGATATCGAAGTGGAGATGATTCCTGCCCAAGTGATCGCTGGAAAAGACCCTCAGCTGGAAAAAGCGGTTGAGGTTGTCCTCAAAGAACTCGAAAAAAAACCTGTACCGAAACCCAAAAGACCAGCCTATCCGGATAAAAGTAAAATTAAATAGATATGGATATCAGAGTCAACTTCGAGCGCCTCAAAGGAGATATCGAGAGCCTGGCGCAGATAGGCCGTGATCTAAAGGGAGGAATCACCAGGCCTTCCTACAGTAAAGCTGACCTTATAGCGCAGGAATGGCTGAAAGAGAAAATAGAAGCAGCCGGTCTGCTCCTCCGCCAGGATGGAGCAGGAAACATCTTCGCCCGCCTAGAGGGCAAGGGAAAAACAATTATGGTCGGCTCCCACATCGATACAGTGATCAACGGAGGGATGTTTGACGGCGCGGTGGGAGTCCTTTCTGGGCTCGAGTGTCTAAGGAGAATAAAGGAGGAAAACCTAAACCTTTCTAAGCCCTTGGAGCTGGCCTCCTTTGTGGACGAAGAAGGAAATTTGGTGGGAGATTTCCTCGGCAGTCGAGCCTTCATAGGACTTCTGGAAAGAGAGACTCTAGAAAAAGGGATGACCCAATTCGGAATTCCTTTCACCGATGTCTTGAAGGGAACACAATTCACCATTGACAGCATCATGGAGGCTCATAAGCAAAGACTCGAGATAGAATCCTTCCTGGAAATCCATATTGAGCAGGGCCCCACGCTGGAAATGGAGAATAAGCCCATAGGAATAGTAGATAGCATTGCCGGAAAGCATTACCGGTGGTGCGCCTTTCTCGGAAAAGCAAGTCACTCCGGGACCACTCCCCTAGAACTTCGGCACGATGCCTTCTTAGGCCTGGCCGACTTTGCCCTGAGAAGCACTCAGCATGTGGCCACTAAACACTATGGAAGCATGGTGACCATAGGGAAAATAAATGTTCACCCTGGAGCCTTCAGTGTAGTTCCCGGCCAAGTTGATTTTTCTTTCGAATACAGGAGCACCTCCAAGGAAACCCTCGAAGAGCTTGAAAAATCCCTTCTGGCTCTGGCTGAGGATATCGCTTCCACCAGAGGGCTTGAATTCAAATCAACCGTAGTCGATAAAACAGAGCCAGTTAAGATGTCTCCTCGAATCATCGAAATGATGAAGGAAGAGTGTCAGAAGCTAGGCTATCCCTTCCTGATGATTCCCAGTGGCGCAGGTCACGATGCCCAGATTATAGCCAGGGAGGCTGAAGTAGGGATGATTTTCATCCCCTGTGTGGACGGAATCAGCCACTCCCCAGAGGAAATGATCAACTGGAAGGATTTAGAAAAAGGCGCTAACCTGCTCCTAGCAGTACTTTTAAAGCTGGCCGGTTAACTTTAAACTGGAATTTATCTATCTAAATCTTCTGGATGAGGACGAAAACTTCGTTCTTTCTTCTTCTGCGAATGCTTACTTTTTTCCTCCAGTATCTTAAGCTTAGCCTTCTTAGAGCGCTTTCTCTTCTGGCGGCGGATTTTTTCGATTCTCTGCTGTTCCTCGCTCTTTTTCCCTAGAATCATCTTTTCGATCTTATCGGTGAGAATCCTACGGGCAAGGAATCGGTTTAGGGCTTGATAGCGCTCCCGCTGACACTTCACTTCGATATTGGTCGGAATATGCTTTAAATAAACACAGGTGGAAGTCTTGTTGACCTTTTGCCCACCTCTCCCGCTAGAACGTATAAACTTCTCCACGATATCCTTTTCGAAAATACCCAGACTTTCCATTCTTTGGCGCAGGGCTTCTTCTTTTTCCTTGGAAACGTGCATCACTGTATATTTTATACTATTCAATCCCCTGGCCAAAGCTAAACCAAAAAATAGGGGACGGTTCTATTTTTTCTCAAAAAAATAGAACCGTCCCCATTTATTTATATTTATCTATATCATTTGACTAGGTTTAAAAAAAAGTTAAATGAGTAGACCTGACCCTAATTTGTTTGATAAACTCTTCCTTCTTTCCCAAAGCGTATCATGAAAGGAAAAATACCATGAAAAAAAGAAAAATGATTCTTTTTCTCTATTTCATACTTTCTATGCTCTTGACTTCCTCGCTTACTTACTCTACCTCAACCAAGAAAAAGCCATTGACAGTAGCTGAATCGAGCCATTTCACTGCGACTTCTCGCTATGTTGAGGTCATAGAATTCATAAGAGAATTGCAGCGGCAGAGCTCTCAAATCAGAGTTGAAACCTTCTGTCAAAGCATCGAAGGAAGAGATGTTCCCCTTCTCATCCTCGGGCAGCCTGTCCCCTCCTCTCCCCAGGAGCTGAGGAATGATAAAAGAGGCGTCATCTACATCCAGGCAAACATCCATGCTGGGGAAGTTGAGGGGAAAGAGGCTTCCCTCATGCTTGCTCGAGATATTCTTCTCAACGAGAAACTTCCCTTTCTTGATAAGCTGGTTATTCTCATCGCACCGATCTTGAATGCTGACGGCAACGAGAAGATAAGCCCTGAAAACCGACCACGCCAGGCTGGCCCGGAAAAGGGAGTCGGTGTTCGTCACAACGGTCAGAATCTTGATCTGAACCGCGACAGCATGAAACTGGAAAGCCCAGAGCTTCAAGGCTTAGTCCGAAACGTTCTGATGCGCTGGGATCCTCTTCTTCTTGTGGATTGTCATACCACGAATGGTGTCTATCACGAAGAACCCGTGACCTACTCCTGGCCTCTAAACTCAAATGGCGACACTTCCATCATTGAGTACATGAGAGAGAGCATGCTTCCCTCGATAAGCACTCGTTTAAAGGACAAATACAACACTCTCTCCATTCCCTATGGGATCTTCATGGACGTCAACAATCCAGAAAAAGGGTGGCGCACTTTTGCCCCCCAGCCGCGTTTTGTCACCAATTACACGGGCTTAAGAAACCGATTGGCCATCTTGGATGAAAACTATGCTTATGCCGATTACAAAACTAGGGTCTTTGGTTGTTATCATTTCCTTCTATCCATCCTGGATTACTGCCACGCTCACAAGGATGATATCGCTGCTCTTGTCGTGGCAGCAGACCGGAAGACAATCCAGCGAGGACTTCATCCTTCTGAGAAAGACGCCTTTGCTGTTGAGTTTGAAATGAAACCTTTAAAGAAGCCGGTCACGGTTCACGGTTGGGAAATGAAGGTCTTTCCCAGAGAAGGAAGATGGCCTCGAGTTGAAAAGACCGATGTTAAAAGAGTTTTCACTCTTTCCTATTATGCTGATTTTATCTCCAAGAGAACCGTTAAATTTCCGTATGCCTATCTTCTTCCTGATCCTATCCCTGAGATCAATGAAAAACTCCTGCAACATGGGATCATGTTAGAGAGGCTTACTCAAGCTGTAGCGTTGGAAGTGGAATCTTTCCGGATAAAAGAAATCAAGGGAGCGGACAGGCTTTATCAGGGGCATCGTTTGAATGCAGTGAAAGGTGATTACGCCGTCGAACAAAAAAACTTTCCTGAGGGAACAGTTTTCATAGGCACAGCTCAACCGCTGGGGACTCTGGCTGCTTGCCTCCTTGAGCCTGAGAGCGACGATGGACTTCTGGTCTGGAATTTCTTTGATCGCTATCTCGTCACTCAATGGCGGGGAGCCCCACGAACCTATCCAGTCTATAAGCTCTTGAAACCGGTGAATATACCCAAAGAAATGAGGAGATGATTATTTCTTTTTCTTCCTGGAGGCGATAAGGAACTTGCCGCAGTTCTCGCAGACAAAAATATCATTGCTTCCTTCGATGGCAGAACTCATTCCCGTAGCGATGTTGATATTGCATCCCTGACAAACACCCCCGTCCATTTCAGCCACGGCAAACCCGTATCGTTCCATCAGTCGATCAAACCTAGTCAACAAGGACTGATCGAGCTCCTCCCGAATGAAATCAGCCTGTTTCTGGATAGCTTTCCGCTTTTCTTTGGAAGCCTTTCTCTTCTTGATCTCAATATCCTGAAGCTTCTTGAGAAGACTGGCTCGATTGATGATCTTATCCTCTTGGGGAAGCTCCAGCTTAATCTCAGAAAGCACCTTATAGAGTTCTGTTTTGTTCTTGGCTTCGAAGAGCCTGTGCCTGAATCCAGGCCTCCGCAAGAACTTGGCTAAGCCGGCAAAAAGGTGGTTGAAAAGACCTGGAATGGAAGGATTCCAGATCACCAGAATGATCAGATGGACTTCTTTGTTGTCGATAGATTCAAAGTCGATGCCTTTTTTGGACTTGCCGACAGCAACTATCAAATCTCCTCCAGTATTGACTCGAGCATGGGGCACAGCCACACCGTGGCCGATCCCAGTTGATTCCAGCCTCTCTCGATCGATAACCCGAGTCAAGAGGAGCGTCTTGTTCTTGATGAGCTTTTGCTTGGCTAAGATATCCAGCAGTTCTTCGATCCCAGCGACTTTATCCTTTGCTTTAAGGTCGAAGCTGATCTGGGAAGGCTTTAAATAATCGGAGAAATAAGAGCTTTTAAGAGGAACTTTCCTCTCCATCGTGACTTCATTTTAGCATAAAAATAATCCTATCAAAAGAATAATGAGTTCAAAATCCAATTTTTTCTGGATTATGGTCTAAATCTAAAATAGCTTGTCTCTTTGAATCGAATAAACAAATGAATTTGAAGAGATTAGCGGAGGATGAATCCATCTTGGAGAGGGTCCTCTGGGTCAAACAAGAATTCATGCTGGCCAGTGATATAAGCCGAACCTTCCACTTCAGGAATGATTGCAGGATGAGGTCCAAATTTTTTAGTCTCCACGATGCGCCCTGTGAAACGAGTGCCGATAATACTCTCAATGTCGATCTGCTGGTTCAAGGCAATCTTTTGCCTCGCATGCAGGATGGCCAGGCGGCCGCTGATACCTGTTCCGGTCGGAGAGCGGTCCACTTCTCCTTCGGCAAAGATGCAAACACTACGGCTGTCTGCTCCTTTACTTAAGGGAGGGCAGATGAAAATAGTCCCATAGAGGAAATTCAAGTCTTTCTCGTAAGGATGAACGATGGGACGGCTGGCCATGACTGCTCTTTTGATAGCCATCCCCTTCTCGATGAAGTCACGGAATTTATCAGGCGTACAGGTTAAACCCACTTCCTTGGCTTTGACATAAGCATAGAAAGCACCCCCAAAAGCGATATCATAAGAGATTTTGCCTAATCCGGGTACTTGAATCCTTTCGTCCAGGGCAAGGACAAAGGAGGGTACATTTTGAAAGGCGACACTTTTTACCCGCCTCCGGGCGACTCTGGCCTGGGCTGTTACTAATCCAGCCGGGGTGTCTATCTTAACAGTGGTTGTCGGCGCAGTCATGGGAAGCATTCCCGTTTCCAGGACAACTGTGGCTATGGCGATGATGCCGTGGCCGCACATAGTGCTGTAGCCTTCATTATGGAAGAATACGACTCCTGTATCAGCTTCAGGAGTGACAGGAGAAGTGAGGATGCATCCGTACATATCTGCATGGCCCCGGGGCTCCCACACCAGAGCTGTACGCAGATGGTCTAAGTTTTTCTGGCAGTAGCGGCGCCGAGCAAGAATCGTTTTTCCTGGCAGATCAGGGAAACCGCTAGTGATAATCCTTAAGGGTTCGCCCTCGGTATGAGCATCAATGGTGGTTATCTTCAGCCATTTCTTAGGAGGCTTCCATTTCTTCTTAGCCATTTCCCTTCTTCACAATAATAAAGCTCAACTCTAAAGTCAATCCAAACAAAAAGAAAGAGGGCAGTCCAAACAAGATCAGGTCTCTAGAGGCGTGGTAAAGAGGAATAGTCCATGATTAAATAATGAATCTATAGACCTGGCTTTTTGTTCTCGTTGACTTCGAATTCAGCCCTGCTATAAACTACCAAAATAGAAAAACGGATACGAGGAAAGAAACAAGAAAGAACATGGGTGAGTGGAAAAACACAGCCGACGTTGTCATTGTTGGCGGAGGAATCATGGGAGCCAGCACAGCCTATTACCTGGCGAAGCGCGGCCAAAAGGACGTGGTGCTCCTGGAAAAGGACCTTCTGGCCCAAGCCACAACCGGACTGAGTGTGGGGGGAATCCGTCAGCAGTTTTCGCATCCGGCTAATATCCTTTTATCCCAAGAAACCTTGCGCCTCTTTAAACGCTTCCCAGAAGAGTTCGACACTGACATCGGTTTTCATCAAGTGGGATATCTTTTTCTGGCCCAAGAAGAAGAAACCTGGAAAGAATTTTTGGACAATGTCAACCTTCAAAGGAGTTATAAAGTTCCGGTTGAAGTATTGAATCAAAGAGAAATCAAGGAACGCTGGCCTTACCTGGAGACAGATGATTTAAAGGGAGGTACTTTCTGTGCTGAAGATGGTTATGCTGATCCCTACAGTGTGGCCATGGGTCTGGCTAATGTGGCCAGAAAGGATGGAGTATGCATCGAGGAAAAAACAGAATTAACCAGCATCCAGGTTGAAGGAGACAGAATCCAAGGAGTCGAGACCAATAAAGGCTCCATCTCCACACCGGTCGTCGTCAATGTGGCAGGCCCGTGGAGTGGCAAAGTCGCCAAAATGGCTGGCGTTGACCTTCCAGTAAAACCCTACCGCCGTCAAGCCTTCGTGACCACTGCTTTCAAGGATATTCCCAAGCCAATCCCCTTGATCCTTGACTTCGATGTGAGCTTTTACTTTCGAGAAGAAGGACCTGGAATCCTCATGGGGAGGAGTGACCCGGATGAGCCATCAAGCTTTAGTACTAACGTGGATTGGAATTTTCTAACCAAGGTTACAGAGACGGCTGTTCTGAGGGCTCCTGTCCTCGAAAAGGCACAAATCAGGCGAGGCTGGGGAGGGCTCTACACCATTTCTCCTGATAACAACCCGATTATCGGGCCTTTGCCTGGAGTGGAAGGCTTCTATTGCGCCAGCGGTTTCTCAGGCCACGGCTTTCAGCATGGACCTCCGGCTGGGCGCATCCTGAGCGAGCTCATCCTTGATGGCCAGACCGGCTTTGACCTTACCCCTTTTTCGTATGACCGGTTTAACACAATGAGGAAAATAGTAGAGAAGAGGGTGGTGTGAGATGTTTAAATTAAAAATCCTTACTAGAGAGGAAGTGCGCCAGCTGGTGACCATGGCCCAGGCCATTGCTGCGGTCAAAGAAGCTTTTCTGCAGCTTTCCGCTGGCAAATCAATCCTGCCATTGAGGACTCAGGTTCCGGTTGAAAGCCAAGATGGGGTAACTCTTTTTATGCCTGCTTATTTATCCACCAGTGACGCCCTGGGAGCCAAGATCGTCTCCGTCTTTCCCAAGAACGTGAACAAGGACTTACCCACGATCCATGCTCTCATGGTCCTAGTCAATCCAGAGACCGGACAGCCAGCAGCCGTGATGGACGGGACCTATCTAACAGCCCTCCGAACAGGAGCTGCCTCTGGTGTGGCTACTGAAATCTTAGCCAGAACCGAGGCTTCTGCGGCAGCTATCATCGGAGCAGGGATTCAGGGACACACTCAATTGGAAGCTGTGTGTACGGTCCGAACTATCAAAAAAGCCTGGATTTATGACTCCCGGCTTGAAGCTGCTACGGCTTATGCCAAGGCTATGAAAAAGCAGGGAGGTCCCATTCCGGCTGACATTTCTGTGGCTGACTCAGCAGCTCAAGCTGTCCGAGAAGCTGACATTATCTGTGCAGCAACAACATCTACAGAACCGGTATTCGAAGATGAGGACCTCAAGCCAGGGGTACATATAAACGGCATCGGCTCTTACACCCCAGAAATGCATGAAATTCCCTCCCAGACAGTTGCCCGCTCCAAAGTCATCGTCGATTCCCGTTCAGCCTCTTTGGCTGAGGCCGGTGATTTGATTATCCCTATGAAAGCAGGCTTAATAAATGAAGAACACATTCACGGGGAAATCGGAGAGATCGCAGCCGGAAAGATTCCAGCCCGGGAATCTGACGATGAAATCACCTTCTTTAAGTCCGTGGGACTGGCTGTTCAGGATGTGGCTGTGGGCGAGCTCATCCGGCGCCAAGCTGAGCGGCTTGGCATGGGGAAAGAAGTGGAGATATGATACACTCTTAAGGTTATCACGGCATAATAAGTGGATAGATCATAACCAAAGAAAACAAATCAGAAAGAAAAATAAGAAAACATGAAATCAGGTTTGATATTTGATATCAAAAGATATGCCATTCATGACGGACCAGGAATACGCACCACTGTTTTCTTCAAAGGTTGTCCCTTGCAGTGCCCGTGGTGCCATAATCCAGAGGGGCAGGAATCGAATCCCGAGCTTTCCTTCAACAAGACGAGATGCCTCGAAGGTTGCTCAGAGTGTATAAAGATTTGTCCGCAAGACGCGCTTTCCCGCGTAAATGGCCTTGTTTCCATAGACAGAGATAAATGCGATTTATGCGGGGACTGCGCTCCAGCCTGCCCAACCGAAGCCCTTGAAATCATCGGCAGGGAGCTGAGTGTAGAAGAGGTGATGGAAGAGATCGAGAAAGACAGAGTATTCTTCGAGGAATCTGGCGGCGGAGTGACATTTTCTGGTGGAGAACCCCTGGCGCAGCTTGAATTTTTGAAGGCGGTACTCGATAAATGCAAGAAAAAGGGTGTTCATACCGTCCTGGACACTTGTGGATACGCCCCTTACGAGGATTTGGAGAAAATCGCAAAAAAAATCAATCTTTTTCTGTATGATTTTAAATTGCTGGATGATAAAAAACACCAAGAAGCCATGGGAGTATCGAATAAACTCATTATCCAAAATTTAAAGAAACTCTCAGCAAAGGGCAGCAATATAGTTGTCCGCATCCCGATCATAGAAGGTGTAAACGACACCGATGAAAACATCATTGGGACCGCGAAATTCATAGCCTCTCTACCTGGAATAAAGGAAATAAGCCTCCTTCCCTATCACAAAGGAGGTCGCCAGAAGTACTCCAGGTTGAACAAAGCCTCCAGGATGGATAAGGTTCTTGCGCCTTCAAAGGAGAAGATCAAAAAAACAAAGAAAAAATTGGAACGCTATGGTTTTCGGGTTAAAATAGGAGATTAGGGCGATGGAAGAAAGGATAAAAAAACTCAGGAAGCAGACAATCAGTGCCAAACCTACTCTCTCTTCAGAAAGAGCTGTCCTGATCACAGAATTCTACAAAAGCGCCTTGGCCAACCAGGTCTCTGCTCCTGTAAGAAGGGCCTTGGCTTTCAAATACTTGCTGGAAAAGAAAAAGATCTCCATCAACGAGGGGGAATTGATCGTGGGAGAGAGAGGACCTGCTCCCAAGGCCACTCCTACCTATCCCGAGATCACTACCCACAGTCTCATAGACCTTAAGACCCTGAATTCGCGGCAAAAAACATCTTTTTCGGTGAGCGAAAAAATAAAGAAACTATATCAAGAGGAGATCATTCCTTTCTGGAAAGGAAAATCCATCCGAGATAGAATTTTTGCGGAAATGTCTCCGGAGTGGAAGGATGCTTATGAAGCGGGAGTTTTCACGGAGTTCATGGAACAGCGAGCGCCAGGCCATACAGTGCTGGACGATAAGATATACAAAAAAGGATTCCTGGATTTCAAAGAAGATATCAAAAGAAATCTAAAAAAACTTGACTTTCAGGAAGACCCGGAAGCCTACGAGAAAAGGGAACAGCTGCGAGCCATGGAGATCGCAGCTGAAGCTTTGATTCTTTTTGCCGAGCGCCACGCCCAAAAAGCCAGAGCACTGGCCAAGCGGGAGAAAAACCAGAAGAGAAAAGAAGAACTGAGAAGAATTGCCGAGATTTGCTCGCGTGTTCCTGCCCATGCTCCCCGCGATTTCTGGGAAGCCCTGCAGTATTACTGGTTCGTCCACCTGGGAGTGATCACTGAGCTCAACGGCTGGGATGCCTTTAATCCTGGAAGACTCGACCAGCATCTCTACCCTTTTTACAAGAAAGGATTGAAGCAAGGGACTCTAACCAAAGAAAAAGCCAAGGAACTGCTGCAGGCCTTCTGGATTAAATTCAACAACCAGCCAGCTCCCCCAAAGATCGGCGTCACGGCTGAAGAAAGCAGCACCTACACGGATTTTGCCCTGATAAACACAGGAGGAGTAAAGGCCGATGGCTCGAACGGTGTGAACGAGCTCTCCTACCTCATCCTCGATGTCATCGAAGAAATGAGAATCCTGCAACCGAGTTCAGCTGTTCAGATCAGCCAGAAGACCCCGCACAGCTTCTTGAAAAGGGCTCTGAAGATCATCAAAACCGGCTTCGGACAGCCATCGATCTTCAACACCGACGTCATAGTTCAGGAGTTAGTGAGGCAGGGGAAATCCATCCAAGACGCCCGCAATGGCGGGACCAGTGGCTGTGTGGAAACCGGCGCTTTTGGGAAGGAAAATTACAATCTCACCGGGTACTTCAACCTGACTAAGGTGTTGGAGATAACATTAAATAACGGAAAAGACCCGAGAACCAGGAAAAAAATCGGATTGGAAACAGGAGACCCGGCCCGATTTAGCACGTTTAACCAGCTCTTTGAGGCCTTCAAGAAACAGGTTAACCATTTTGTGGATATCAAGATTAAAGGAAATAACATCATCGAGAGACTCTATGCCGAACACATCCCAGCTCCTTTCCTATCACTCCTCATTAACGACTGTATCGCCAAGGGAAAGGATTATCACGATGGCGGAGCTCGATACAACACCTCCTATATTCAAGGCGTGGGAATGGGAACCATGACTGATGCCTTGACCGCCATTAAATACAATGTCTATGACAAGAAAATCATAACCATGAAAGACATGCTGAAGGCTCTGCAGGAGAACTTCAAGGGTCAGGAGATCATTCGCCAGAGGCTCTTGAATAAAACTCCAAAATACGGAAATGATGATGATTATGCTGATGAGATCATGAAGTCCATATTTGAAACCTATTTTAAGGCTGTTGATGGAAGACCCAACACCAAAGGCGGCACCTACAGGATAAATCTTCTGCCCACTACTGTTCACATCTATTTTGGCCGGGTGGTGGGAGCGACTCCGGATGGTAGAAAAGCCTCAGAACCTCTATCCGAGGGAGTCTCGCCTGTTCAGGGCGCTGACCGAAACGGACCGACAGCGGTGATAAAATCAGTGGCCAAGATGGACCATATCAGAACCGGAGGCACGCTCCTCAACCAGAAGTTTACTCCTCATCTGCTGGCCGATGAGGAAAGAATGGATAAACTGGCTCATCTCATCCGGTCCTATTTCAAACTCGAGGGCCACCATATCCAACTCAATGTTGTCGATGCCCAGACCCTCCGGGCTGCGCAAAGAAATCCTGAAAAATACAGAGACCTTATCGTGCGGGTGGCGGGTTACAGCGATTATTTCTGCGACCTCAACAAAGACCTTCAGGATGAAATCATCTCCCGGACTGAACACCAGGCTTTTTAAAGATTGAAGCTCGGCCTCAGCAACGGAATTTTTTAAAATGTTCTAGAGCTTATTTTCCAAGTCAAGAGCCCGTGCCTCTTCCATGGTGCAAAGTCAAAAGGTAGGTTTCTTCGACGCCGGTAAGGTTGACAGCCTTGGTGGCTAGCTCAAGCCCGAAACAAGCCGCAGTGACAGGGTCCTTCCCTTCCATCAACCTGGCTGCTGTGGCCCCGCAGAAAACATCCCCGCAACCAGTTGTATCCACCACGCTTTCTGCCTCCGAAGATGCGATCTTTTCTAAGCCTTCAGGAATCATCACTATTCCGCCTTCTTGACCTAAGGTCATAAACACCGCTTTTACACCCAGCTCCATGGCTCTCTTCCCAAAACGGGCTATTTCCTCCTCATCTGGCAACCGCTGGGGGTGACCGAGCATGGAAGCCACTTCCTGTTTGTTGGCCTGCAAATAGTCAACCCCCTCTACCCAGGCTTCCCAATCTGCAAGGGAAACATAGCCCCTAGGCTTCTGGAGCTTTTTGGCCAGGGCTAAGGAATGAATATCTATCCAAGCCGGACAGGAAGCAGAGTCAGTGATTTTTTTCCAGTCTTTAAGTTCGATATCAAAACCAGAGTTTAAAACGAGAAGGAGCATGCCAAATCCAGGAAGTTCCTTGACAATTTGAGCAGTACCCAGCGGAGGAACCACGGATTTCAAAACTTCCTCTCGCTCTCCTTTCTCAGGATAATGGAGCTCCACTCGATTTCCAGGACCTGGGACGTACTGAATGCCTGTTTGATCAAGATGAGACCAGCTCTCAATGATTTCCTTAACCTGAGGAACCAGTTCTGCGCCTAGGTTGGTATAAAGGGAAACCTCCTTCTCCAAACCGCAGAGGACAGCTGCCTGGTAGAGAACACCTCCTATCCCTTCAAAATTCAATCCTGACTCATAAGATATCAGATCATGAGTTATGGTACCCAAGAGAGCCGCTCTTTGACTCACCTCGCTAGTCCTCTGTTGATCTCTTTAGTCTTCATTATTAATCTTCACTCGTTAATCGCCCTGTTTGTCAATCTGTTTTTCGCTTCACACTCCAGATGGTCGCTTTTGCCTTTATTATGATATATTATTAAGCCCTGAGATGGAAAGCCATAAACATGGATGAGTTAAAAGCCAAAGCAAGGGCCTTGATAGATGAATTCAAGGGCAAGAATTATATCTGTGGCCTCGGCTGTTTGGAGAATACCGGAGCGCTGGCAGCATCCCTGGGAAAAAAGGTTCTTTTCATCACCAACCTTAACCGCAGGAGTCCTGAGGTTTTTCATCAGCTTCTCGATTCTTTAATGCAGGCCAAATTGGACACAGAAGGGCCCTTCCCCTCTGCTCAGCCGAATTCTCCCCAGGAAGATGTGGAGACCATAAAAGAAGAGATCTTGAGGGCAAAGCCTGATGCTGTGCTGGCCGCCTCTGGCGGCTCAGGAATCGATGCTTCCAAAGCTGCCCTAGTCCTGGCGGCGTTGGGCGGCAATATCGAGGATTATTTTGGGATGGGAAGAGTCACTGAAAAGCTTAAAATCTCTGGAAAAGCGCTTCTCCCCTGCATTGCTGTTCAGACAGCTTCCAGCTCTTCTGCTCATCTTACGAAATACTCCAACATAACAGACCTTAGAACCCATCAGAAAAAACTCATCGTCGACGAGGCGATTGTGCCTCCCAAAGCTCTTTTCGATTATTCCTTGACCGAATCCATGTCAGCCTCTTTCACCGCGGATGGCGCCTTTGACGGCCTGGCCCACTGCCTTGAAGTCTACTACGGAGCCAAACCTGATTCCTACCAAAAAATCGAGGAAATCGCCCTGATAGGCATCGAATTGATTATTGCCTCTCTGGAAAAAGCAATTGCTGAACCCTTGAACCAGGAGGCCAGAGAAGGTCTTGGTCTGGGGACAGACCTGGGCGGCTATGCCATCATGAAGGGCGGCACCAATGGTGCTCACCTCACGAGTTTTTCCTTAGTAGATATTCTCAGTCATGGCCGTGCTTGTGCTCTGCTCAATCCTTACTACACTGTCTTTTTTGCTCCAGCCATCCAAAAACAGCTCCAAGAATTGGCCAGACTCTTCTCCAAATATGGTCTGATGGAAGAATCACCGAGAAGTCTCCAAGACCAAGAACTCGGCTTGGTTGTGGCCGAAGCCTTGATCGAGCTGAGCAGACGGGTGAACTTCCCCACAACTCTTGGCGAAATCGAGGGCCTGAGTGATTCCCATATTCAAAAGGCGCTTCAAGCTGCTAGAAATCCTCAACTGGAGATGAAGCTTCGCGACATGCCCGTTCCTTTAACACCAGACATGGTGGATGAATACATGAAACCAATCCTGGAAGCCGCAATGGAAGGAGACTTCAGCCGCATAAAAACTCTTTAGAAAGGTAGGTCAACGCGACTGGCTGGCCAGGTGAAAAGAGAGAGGCTGTTTAGCAAAGATTAATGAAAGAAGTCGACTTTGATTTAGGCCATACCAGCTTCTCCATCAAGGTTCCTGTTCATACCGATATCCTGGCCATGGGAAAAGCGCTCCCCTTGTCTAATCCTGAGGCCAAGATCTGCCAGGCCCTCAGAAACCCTACGGGCTGCTCTCCGCTTGAATCCCTAGTCCGGAAAAAGCTGGAAAGCAAACCTGAAGCCAAGGCAGTGGTAGTCATCTCAGACAACACCCGGCCAGTTCCCTATTCAGGCGAATCGGGAATCCTTCTCCCGATTGTTGAGGAAATGATAAAAGCAGGTCTCGAACCTTCCCGAATTCGAATCCTGGTGGCCACAGGTACGCATCGGGCCATGACAGACGATGAACTGAGAGAAATCATTGATCCGAGGGTGTTTTCACTGAATCTTCGCATCATCAATCATGACAGTCGTAATTTCAGCGAACTAAAGGCAGTAGGTCGGACTGAACTGGGAGGAGAAATCCTCCTGAACCGCCATTATTTAGAAAGTGACCTGAAGATTCTAACCGGACTGGTAGAAAGCCACTTCATGGCCGGGACTTCGGGTGGAAGAAAATCCATCTGCCCCGGAGTTCTGGCGGAAGAGTCCACCTATGTGCTCCACAGCGGACCGGTCCTGGCTTCCCCCAGAGCAACGAATCTCATCCTAGAAGGAAATCCAGTGCATGAAGAAGCTCTCCGAGTGGCCAAGATGGCTGGATGTGATATGAACGTCAACGTCACTCTTGATTCCGATTATAGATTGACGGGAATATTTGCCGGCGACCTGGAGAAGGCCCACCTGGCAGCAGTAGAAAAACTACGGAGCTATGTGGCTATTCCCGCTCAGAAAAAATATGACCTAGTCCTCACTCATACCGGGTATGTGGGAGTCAATCATTATCAAGCAGCTAAGGCTGCCGTAGTTGCAGCGCCCTTGATTAAGAGCCAGGGAATCTGTCTCTTAGCCGCTCACCACACTGATCCAGACCCCATAGGTGGCTCTAATTATAAAAAGATGATGCGTAGGCTTGGAGAATTGGGGACAGACAAATTTATCGATATGATCCTTGATCCTTCCTGGACCTTTGTTCCTGAACAGTGGGAAGCGCAGATGTGGACCCGCCTTTTTAGAAGAATTCCTCCTGAGAATCTGATCTATTGTTCCCTGGAAATTCCAAGAGAGGCCTTCTCCTGGCTGCCTGAAACAGACGCTCGCAGCCTGGTCAAGGGAGCAAAAAAACTTCCAGGATTAGTAGAGAGCTCTCTTGGGATAGCGCTTAAAAAACTGCGCTCTTCCTTGCCCAGAGAACCTCGGGTCGCCTTCCTTCCCGATGGACCTTACGGCATTCCCGTCCTTGAAGGTAATCAAGTTTAGACCAAGCCGCTTTTATGCTAGACTGAGTCTATGATCTATCATTTGGGAACTTCTGGCTGGAGTTATCAAGGCTGGAAAGGAAGATTCTATCCCGAAGAGCTTTCTCAAAAAGAATGGTTTCCTTTTTATGTGCAGCATTTCAACACCGTCGAGATCAACATGACCTTTTACCGCTTTCCCAAGCCAGAGACCTTGCAAGGATGGTTCAGTAAAGTTCCCGAACAATTCAAATTCACCCTTAAAGCCAACCGCCAGATCACCCACTACAAGAAAATAAAGGGAGTTAAAAGCGATCTCAACTATTTCTATATTCTCGCCGATAATCTCCGCGAAAAACTGGGCTGTATCCTCTTCCAGCTGCCACCTTCTCTAACTCTGGACCTAGGTTTGTTGGAAGAGTTTCTCTCCAGCTTATCCGCGGAACATAAGAATGTGATCGAGTTTCGCCATGAAAGTTGGTACACCAAAAAAGTCTATGACCTTCTTGAATCTTATCGTGCCATATTCTGTGTTGTTTCTTCCAAGAAAGTGCCCAACACTGTAGTGGAGACCGCAGAGACCTGCTATTTCCGGTTTCATGGTCTCACCGGCGGATACAGGTACTCCTACCCGGATGAAGAATTAGAGGAGTGGACAAAAAAAATAAAGAAAACCAAAGCCAAGGAAACTTATATTTATTTTAACAACGATTACCAGGCTTATGCAGTGGCCAACAGCAAAAAGCTCGGCGAATTCCTCCAAATAGAGGAGTGATTATTCTTTAAGGCGGAAAAGCTCTGCTTCGGCCGCTATGAACCCGAAGGCTGGCCAGTATCGGCCCTTCATGATCTTTTCAAAATATACCTTGGCTTTCGTGCTATTGTTGTTATAGAGGTGCCAGCAACCGATTCCATACCCGATGGTGGCCATATCCAGGTCTGAAACCTCAGCCAGAGCCTCGATCTCAGCTTCTGATTTAAGCCCTTTATAGAAAAAAAGAAGGTCGTAGTAGGATTGATTTTCGACCACTCCCATCCCTTCTTTGATTTTGTCCAGGACTTCAGCTGCTTCTTCCTTCTTCCCCAGACGCCGCAGGGTGATATAAAGCCAGTTAGAGATAGCAATCTTGGCGTCGTCATCCTGGGCAGATTTCAGACAGTTCTGATAAGCTCCGAGAGCGTTCTCGAATTCACCGTTGAGATAATGAGCCAGACCAAGATGATACCAGATGTCAAAATCATGGTCGTTCAGCTCAGAGGCCTTGGTCAAGTCTTTCACTGCCAAGTCGAATTTCCGGATCGAGATATACCTGTGACCTCGGTGCCGGTACAGCATGGCCTGGTCCGGATGAATCTTTATCCCTCTGGTATAGACATCAATTGCGTCATGGTACTTCCAGAGATAAGCCAACCGCCTCCCGTACATGATGAGATGTTCGGGATTCTCTGGGTCGGCCTCGACTTTTTTAATGGCTTCTTTGAGTTCGTTCTGGAGCTTAAGGAGCTCCTCTCCCTCAGCCGGGGCAGCATAGAGCTTCTTTCCCAAGAGGGAGATAACTTCGGGCTTTTCTTCCTCTTGCAGGGGCTCTGCTGAAAAGAGGCTTTCCTCATGAAATGTCTGAAAAGCGAGCCAAAGAACAACAGAGAGAAGAAGAAAAATCTTTATTCTATTCACTATGGTATTCATTTTTCCTCCTTAAGGTTGAATTCTCATCAATATCTTTAACTAAATCTTGTCGCTGAAAGTGAAGCCAGGTCGAAATCTGGAGTTTGATGACTAACGAGTTGAGACACCAACTTGCCAGTAAGGGGGGCAAGGGTGATTCCTAACATGCCATGGCCCGTAGCGAGAAAGAGATTATCATAACCAGGACAGCGGTCGATGATCGGCAACCCATCAGGACTGCAGGGACGAAGCCCACACCTAATCTCGATGATTTCCAGGTTTTCTGAGGGCTTCAAATAGTCTTCCGCCTGGCGCATTATGGTCTCTACCCGGCGAGGATTGACCCGGAGATCCAAACCAGACAATTCCATGGTGCCCGCTAAACGCAGGCTTTGTTCCAGGGGAACGATCGCCACCTTGGCTTCAATGAGATAAAGCGGAATTCTGGGGCACACTCCAGGTCGCTTTACAGAAATACTGTAGCCTTTGCTGGGTAGCACAGGCAATCTCGAGCCCAAGTTGCGCACTAGCTTTGAAGACCAGGCCCCTGCAGTCAGGACAAACTGTTGAGCTCGAAATTTGCCGCGATCCGTTCGCACTGCCGTAATCTTCTCCTTCGCTGTTTCGAAATTAAAGACCTCAGTTTGGAGATGAATGTCAACGCCCTGTTCTCGGAGCCGACCTGCCAATGCCTGGACAAACTTCGCTGGGTCCAGGTGAGCATCTTCGGGAAAAAACAGGCCACCTGAGGGTTTGGTCTGAAGAAATGGTTCCATTTCCAGGGCTTCATCACTGCTCAAAACCTTAACCTCAACCTCATGTTCCTGTAGGAGTTGAGCTTCTTGGGTGGCCTTCTGGAAACTCTTCTCAGTCATGTAGGCCATCAACCAGCCGTCTTTCCGGAAATTGCAGGCCAGAGATTCGCGGGATACCAACCGTTCGAATAACTTCGAACTGGCATAGTTTAGGTCGCGGAGCACTCGAAGCCCCTGGTGCATTTTCTTTGATGCGCAGGCTTTCTGAAACTGCCGCAACCAGTGAAAAAGTGCAGGATCAAAACGGAGTCTCATTGAAAAGGGGCTTCCGGGCTTTATTGCCCAAAGAAACCACGATCGAAGAGTACCTGGTGCAGCCAACGGGATGCTGAAACTGGGGACGATGAGCCCAGCGTTAGCTCCCGAGCATCCCGAAGCGATTTCTCCTTGCTCCAGGATGGAAACAGAAAGACCTCGCTCCGCCAAGTAATAGGCAGAACAGACGCCGATGATGCCACCCCCGATGACCAGAACATCTGCCTCGCCTTTCACTACCAGACCTCTAAGTCCTTCTGCTCATTAAATTTTTGGCGCTTCCTCTAGAAATTTGACATTCGATAATCAATCAGTCTCTACAAATACAAACAAAAATTTTCTCTCTCTTAAGTCATTTCTACCTTTCCAGAACCTAGCCCATCCAGAATCCCTTGCGATGGGAAAGCCCTAACACCTTCAAACAATCTGAACAATAGTAAAGATAGCGCCTTCCTAAGTAGGATTTAATCTCGCGCATGTAAATCTTCTTGATTTCCTTGGTACAATGGGGGCAGATAGGATTCTTCACCTCCGAAGGACGAATAGTCCTCTCTTCTGCCTGCTCTTCAAGCTCAATCATTTCTATTACCTCCGAGTCATGAGCAGAATTTGAACCTTATCCTTATAGCACTGCCAGGAGGCAAGGTCAAACGAGTAAGAAGGAAGGAATCTCGAATTTTAATTAAAGCAGGGCTTTGTCTAGTAATTCTTTGAATTAGAATGAAGGGGATTCAAAGATCAAGGCTACTGTCAAGGCCTGACCCCATCAATTCGTTATTCTCAAGATGATTGATTTCTTCTGTCAAGAATAATTTTGAATTTTCTAAAAATTCTATGATTGATGATGCCTAAGAGATCTTCTTGCGGAAGACAATGACTATGGCCAGCAAAAGAAAATACCCACCCGCCAGAAGGACAAAAGAAGTTTGGGTTTCTGAAACGAGATGATAGAGTTTTCCTTTTCCCGGAGCCGGAAGAGGCTTCGGATCCCAAGGCAATCCGTAGCGGCGGCAAAGGCCTTTGGTATGGAGCAGATGAATGACTGGTATTCTGCGGAAAGCCATTTCCTGCATGACTCCTCTTTTCTCAGCCGGAGGGATATGCCTAACCTTCACAAGACCGGGTTTTAATTTCAAGACTTCAGAATCAGTACCCAGGTTGGACCAGCTCCCGCCGATATTGATAAAGGCTTTGATCTCTTTCTCCNNAGGCTCCTCCAGGAATAACCCTCCCCATTCCTCAGCCGCCCTGAGAAGAAGAGCTCGGCCCTCGGCACTCATGTCCATCCCCGTGTCTTTCTCTCCACCCAAAGAGAGGACTACAGGCTGAATTTGGAATAATCCGCTGTTTTGAAGACAGGTCTGCATATCAAGCCAGTTAAAATCAGGGTTGTTCGCTCCCCATTGGGAGGCCCCGAGAGAGGAAATCAGGAGAAGATTCAAGCCCATGACTTTGGAAGCAGAGAGAGCAGCTAGGATCAAAGAAGGGAAAGAAGCGGAGGCTCCCACAGCAACTGTGTCTCCTCTGAGAACTCCAGCTCTATTCAGCAAATGGACGATAAGGCCAGCAAAATTAGGATTCGCAGCTGTTCTTTTTGCTTCCAGACTCCCTAGGGAAGTGGTCGTTGGCGAAAATTTAACGCCAATGAGTCCCGTCTCGTTGAAATCACTCTCTTTGTCGATGGCCACGCTTTTCTCCTCTCGACATTCACGGAGAGCTGCCAAGGCTTGCTCCATGATCTCTGAGGCCTCGATCATCTCCGCTTTGACCTCTTTTCCTTGCTGCAGAGGGATAACGCGGGCCAGAACATAAAACAACAGGCTGAGAGCACAAAGGATAAGAACAACTCGCTGGATATTTTCTGCGCCCTCTTTAGGAATATTTCTTTTCAGAAGAGAGAATAGCCTGGTCATTGTCATCTGTTCTGGATTAAGGAATTAGCCACCAAATCACCCTCACCAGAAAAAATGTCAGGATAGAAACAGTCAACATCGAGGCCAGAGTGAAAAAAAACTTTTGTTTCTCCAAATTATTGGCCAGCAGCCCTGGAATGAGCCAGCCTATGGCTCTGAGCTCGATTGATGAAGAGAAGAGATGGGGAAGAAGAAGGAACCAAAGCTCGGCCCAGATAACTCCCAACAGGACTATGGTCACGAACCTCCTCCGTCCGAAGAGGATGAGAAAACGGGACAAGATTCTGTAGCTGAGAAGACTCAAGAGGGCTATGAGAATCGTAGCCAAAACGCGCCAAGGCTGGTCAAGATAGAGAGCCATGTATCCTGGAACAATAATCCCTCCTGGATAGATATCAAAGATCTCCGCAAATAGGACGGCCAGCAAAATTCCGATCAGAAGAGTCTCAAAGGTCATACGGTTTCCCGATCCTTTCCCAATATTTCACCAGTTCGCGACCCGCACCCGCCATATTCCCCAGGCCCACCAAGACAATTTCTCCTTCCTCCATGGCTGCCAGCTTAGCCATGATTGCTGGAGGAGACTTCTCTTTCATTACAGATATCCTTGCTTCTCTCAGGGATCTTAGTCTCTTTTTCAGGACCAGAGCATGGCCTCCGATAAAGACCCAGCGGTCAAAAAGCTGAAAATATCTGTTTTTCAGAGCCTCGGCCCATTGGAGAGTCCTGTCTCCCCTGTCCGGGCGGAGGTTGAGGAGACCAATCATTCTTTTCCTCTCAAGAGGAATTTTCTCCTCTATTTTAGACATTGCCTTTTGGGTAGAGAGAGGATCATTAGCAGCAAAGGCACTGACCAGATGAAAATCCCGAGGCGGAACTCCTGCTTTAACTTTCCAGATTTTAAGGCGTCCAAAATCAGGCTGAGCCTGGCTGATTCCTTCGAGTGCAGACTCTTTCTTAAGGCTCATGAAATCGCTCACGGCTAGGGCCAGCCGCAGGTTCTCTTCGAATTCATAAGGGAGTGTCTTTTTAAGGGATTTTAAGAGTTCTTGGTAAGTATCCTTGGTAACTGGAATGATCTTTGATTTCATTCTTTCTGCTGCGTCAAGGAATAAAGGGTGAAGTTCTTCTTGAGGAATAATAACAGCACCCCGGGGAGGAATAGCAACCGCCAGCGACCTGGCTATTTCCATCTTAGTCGAGCCCATCTGGGCCAGATGATCGAGACCAACATTGGTAATGACCAGGATACCGGGCTTTATCATCTGGATCGACTCGGCGAAACCGTATTCGGGTTGGATGCTCATGAGCTCAGTTACCAGAGCCTTCACCTGGTGCATCGCTGCTATCTTCAGCACTTTCTTCCCCTCCAGGAGAGATGGATTCCCTCTCCGCTCGATTTCCTTCTCCTGTCCATCAGGGAAAATCAGAACCGGCAGAGTCCCTGTTGTCTTGGCCAGAACTCTCACTCCTGCTTCTCGCAAAGAAGAGGCTATCAACCGGACGACACTGGACTTTCCCCTGGTCCCGGTCACACATATTCGCAGCGGGATCTTTTTTATTCTTTGCGCAAGGAGCATGCGTTCTGCTACTAAATAGAATACGAGAAGCGACAAACATCCCCCGGCAAAAAGAAGAAGTTTGATCTATCCTCTCCCTGCTTCTTGGTCTATGTAAAGCTCTTCAGGTTCTCTTGTCTATTGCTCAGAAGGGCCGATAAGCAAAAGTTTGAGGCGCTTTTTCACCCCGTGCCTTGTCCAAGACTCTTAGAAAGGTGGAAGAAAAGAGATTGGAAACATCGCGCCCGGGTCTTTTGTATTTTGATCTAATGATCTCTGAGATCAGCCCAAGCATCTGCTCTTTCCCTTTTTCTCCCCATAAACACTGCTCATTGACGATCATCAGATAATCAGTGCCGATAGCATTTTTGACTTCATCCAGTTTTTTAAAGTAGGATGAAGAATCTTCTCCTGGGGACAAGATAAGACCGAGCGCCGATTTGTTCTTTTTAATGAGTTCCAGAATATCCTTATCAGGCAAGTCCCTCTCGAGTAATACCAAAGGCTTTTTCGAGCCTTCCAGGAGCGCCTTTGCCTGGGAAGCATCCAATCCCTCAACAACGAGAAGAAGCCCGTTCGCGTTCAGGGCCTTAACGATCTTTAGCCCTTCCTCGCTTAAACCCTCTTCCCCGAACAGGAAGGAAGGTTTTTCCATAAAGACAAAGTATACGCCTTGCTTGGCCAGGACCTGGGCCCATCTCGGCTCATCGCGGAAGGAATTCACTCCCTTAAGGCCTATTAACACGGTTGTCTTTCCCTGTCTTATGTCCATGTTCAACCTGCTTGAAGAAGAATACAGGGTAAGCCCCTTGGCTTTTTTGATCTTTTCAGAAGCATCGAGAAGATTTCTGAGCAGGTCCATCCTCAAGGCATCTCCTTCCAGATCCTCTTTCTCTCCCAACACAGAAAGCTGAAGGTCAACATGGGAATCCTTAGCCTCCTTGTGGTGTTCGACAAACCTGCTCAAAGGCGAAAGCTCGAAATTAATCAGCTTTTGATATTTGAATAGATAGGTCTCTTCGGCCCGGGGTCTAATGAAATTTACAGGTTCTGAAGCCAGAATTTCTACCGCTGCATAGACAAAATCGCCGGTCTTCTTCAAGACTTCTGGATTGATCAAGTCAGGGTCGTCGCGGCTGGTGTGATATTTGAAATGATAACCATCTGCATAGATCCCGTAGGTCGGGACGCCCTTCTCTAAGAAGGGAGTATGATCAGATCCTCCGGGCCCTCCCCGGCCTGGCTTTACATATTCGGCAATCTCTTCAGGGAGATTCTCTTTGAGAACTTTCCAGATCTGAGGAGCATAGTAAACACCTCTAAAAGGAACATTCCCGGTTCCCTGACCCACCATATCCATATTGATGTAGGTTATGGTTTTCTCGATAGGATAGGGAGGATGATCTGTATAATGCCGTGAGCCAAGAAGACCCTGTTCTTCTCCAGCCCAGAGGGCAAAGATAACCGTCCTTTTGGGTTTGGCTCGGTCGAGCTTCATCTGGCGGGCGATTTCCATGACTACTGCTGTTCCGGAAGCATTATCATCGGCTCCGTTCATGACCTCTCCCCTGGGACTGATTCCCAAGTGGTCCATATGGGCGCCGATCATGATAAACTCGTCCTTCAGAGTCTTATCCGAACCTGTTATCTTAGCTAAGACATTCCGGGTGGGCCTTTTCTCATCGAAGGTAGCCTTGACTGAGATAAATGTTTTGACGCCTGTCTCTAAAGACATGGGTTTTGACTTCTTATCTATCTCCTGGAGAAGATAACGGAGTTCTGTTTCGAGGTCTTTGAAGATGAAATTCGTAACCTTGTCCTCTACGGTCAGCAGAACGAAATCTGGCTTATAGAATTCTTTTTCGAGCCTGAACCGAAAATACCGCCGCTGCGTCGAAGGTCGCCTGAAACCGAGAATTCCCGCTGCTCCCTGCTCCTGAGCAGCCTTGATCCTATTCTCTAGCTTGGCTTTTTCGTCGAGCTTGTCTTCAAGCTTTGTAGGGCTATCTATCAAAAGAAGTACCAGCTTCCCTTTGACATCCACCCCTGCATAGTCATCGTAGTCCTTTTCAGGAGCATGGATTCCAAAGCCGACAAAAACGATCTCGGCTACAAAGTTTCCTGAGCCCGAGAGCCGCTGAACTCGCCAGTCTTCACCATAATAAAAATTCCTTCTCTCCTTCTCTGTGATCACTTCCAAGACCACTCCTTGCTCCACGTTGCTGTGCTCTATGGTGAAATTCTGGAAGTAAGTTCCGTCATCTCCAGCTGGTTCTATCCCCCATTCTTTAAATCTTGAGGCAATATATTCCTCTGCTGATGTTGCTCCTGGCTGTCCGCTCCTCCGCCCCATCATGGAGTCCGCGGCTAAATCCTTGATGTAGCTCAAGGCAGCCTTTTCATCGAAGGCGGCTTTCTTTCCTTTGGCGAAAGATGGGGAAACCGGAAGAAAAAATACCAATAAAACACTCAGGTATCGCTTCACAGTCAATCTCCTCATTGAAAATATAAAGGTATTCTATTATAGCGAAATAAACAAGAATAGAAAAAAATAAATTTCCCAGGATGATGTTCTCCAGGTGACTTACTGGGAGGTGATCTATATAGGAACCATCGCCAGGGGGATAGCTTTTTTTATTAAAATAGAAAGCCCAATCACCCGGATTATTCGTGCAATTAAAAAGATTGAACTGCCCTCTATTTGCTAAAGCAAAGACCTCAAGTAATTGATATTCCGATCGATCTCCTTCTTAGGACAGAGCTTGCCGTGTCCGGGCACTATCATTTCTATATCTAACTGCTTGAGCCTTTCGAGCTGGGAAATCCAGAGCTTCCATTCCTGAGGGCCGCCAAAGCGGGTCGTGAGCCGTGTCCCCTCATAAATCGTATCTCCAGCAAAAAGAGTCTTTGATTTTGGGTGGTAGACAGAAAGCTCATCAATAACGTGACCAGGTGTATAAAGCACCTGGATTTCTTCTCCATCTAGCTGGAGAACTGTATCTTTTTCGATAAGCTGGTCAGGCATTGAAAGGACAACATCGCCCAGGATTTCATCCCCTTTTTCAGGAGTCCAGCCACTTCTCATTACCAAAAAGCGTTTGTATCGGCCCTTATCGTTCGCCAGCCATTCCCTTATCATATGATGGGCTACGATTTTCACTCTTTTCTCTTTGAAAATACGCATCCCAAAAACATGATCTGCGTGATGGTGAGTAAGAATGAGGTACAAGTTTTTAGAATCATTTCTTCGTTCTTGGGCTGTTTTCCAGAGAAATTCTGCCGAAGCGATAGTCATCCCAGCATCGATAAAAACAACGCTATGTTTGGTGAAAATAATCCCCGCATTCACATAATAGCCTTCCTCAGGAGAATGGTAAAGACCTGTAACCGCCAATACATTTTCTTTTATCTCCCGAACATCTGGGTTTCCCAACCCGAGAGGAATCGGCTCGTCCATATTCAAACGAGTTACACCCAGGCCTTCGGATGAGACAAGCAGGACGGAGCAAAGAAATCCCAGAAAAACAGTAACAATTATAATCCAGTAATAGTCATTCCTGATTTTCATAATACACCTCAATTAATTTTCTCTTATGTTTACATACGGTCGTGTAAAAGAAAAGTTGTGTCCAAGCCAGGATTCTCCTAGGGAACTTGGGCTTGAGGCAGGTTAACTGAAGAGAAAACTGATCTTGAGCATCAAGGCCCGGTCCTGGATGTATCCCTCAGCGCCGAGTTTTCTGCTCTCGTTATAGATCAAATAGATGTTAGCTCCAGGCTTATAGATCCATCTTACCAGAAAATTGGTGATGAACAATTCCTCATCATCATTCCACTGGAGATAGGCCTTGGCATAAAGATCAGGAGTAAAAGAGTAAATGATCCGAGTGGCAACGATGTTCGTGGTAAACTTCCCGCCCTCAACGGGCAAATCAAACTGGTTGCGGTCATAGATGAATTCCAGGTTAAAGTTCTTGGATAATTTGAGGAATCCGCTGGTATTGGCCTTAAATAGATTTCCGTTGTAGAATTGACCCCAGTAGATTTCCGTTTGTACAGCAATATCCTTGCTTTTATCCGATTGGTACCAACAGAGAAATTGATCGAACCGGTGCCCTCCAGCGGGAATAAAAACATCCTCTTTGATCTCAAAATCTTCGGTCAAATATTCGTAATTCGGCATATAACCGAGCACTAAATAGCTGCCGTCCTGGAAGAGGTTGAACATGCCTGTTAGGTTAATTCTTGATTCCAGCTGACCCGAGTGATTCTCTATGTAATAAAAATCATTAAACAGAAATACCTGACGGATATTGAGGATGTTCGGTCTGGGCCCGATTCCGACATTTAATCTATACTTTCGGATGTCGGTTCTGGTAATAAAACCTAGCTCAGCATTGAAATTTTCACCGATGTCCGTGTAGGAACCATTGGCTATAAGAAAATCGCTTTGCCATAGAAAATTGAAGTTGGCTGCCCAGTCCTTGCCTTCTAAATCAGGTGTAAACGTCTTGGCAGCGAAGCCACCCATTTTCAGTGATCTGCCGAAGGAGAGGTCGAAGTCGAACCCTGCCCCGCGATTGTAATAGGGGCTGTTAATAAGATCTTTGCTTAAAAGCATTACTCCGAAGGTCGATTTTTCAAGAAAATCCCTTTTAATCCGAAAAACCGAATAGTTGGCCCGGTGAATGTAAATCTTTTCTCCGTCCTCTTCATAGGAAGTGCTTTCGGTCAAGATATCCAGGAATCCAAGGGTGTATTTCCCAGTTTTTCCTGTTATCCTAACGCCTCCGATTATGGGAATTTCATGGCCTTCTTCAGATAGCCCGATGGTTCGGCTGAAAAACAGGAGCGTGCTGGGTGGCTCAAGTTCTTGGTATCTTTCCCCGAAGCGAAAAATATCTGCTCCTTCCAAGAAGAATCCTCTTTTTTCGGGAAAGTAAAGGCTGAAACGTGTTATGTTGAATTGTTCTTGGTCAGCTTCAACTTGGGCGAAATCAGTGTTGACAGTTATATCTGCGGTCAGGTTGGTAGTCAGACGATATTTCAGGTCATATCCTAGGTCTTCTGAGCGGCTGAATGGATCACCCCTTTCTTCCTGAAAACCCCCGCCAATAATATAAGGCATAAATTGGATTTTTCTTCCCTGGCTAAGATTATCCAATCCCACCAGATCCCCACAAGCTGAAACCTTATACTGCCCGTAGAAACCATAATCCCGGACAACAGGAGTCCAATAAACCTCCTCTCTCGTGCGAGCAATTTGGCGGCCAAAGTTTATCCCCCAGGTTTGATTGTTTTCTTTTTTAAAACGGAGAGTATAAAAAGGAATCGCGATTTCTGCTGTCCAGCCCTCGTTGGTCCTTCTGGCTCTGGCTATCCATATCCCATCCCAATCCCAGTTGATATTGCTACCGTCGTCCCTGATCAGACCATCCCGCTTGGCACCAAGGGGATTAATGATGAAATAAAAGGCATTGCGGTGGTCATGGAAGGAATCGATCATGATTTGAAAATAATCATTATCCTGCAGGTCAACATCCCTCCTCATTTCATTGGCCACGATCTTATCCGGCTGGCTGTCAAAACAAACCAGCCCGATGTAGAGGTTGGTGTCATCATAGAGGATTCTCACTTCTGTCTTTTCAGTCGCTGGCTGCCCTTCCTGGGGCTCCCGTTGAGTGAATTCATTGGTGATCGGGGCTTTTTTCCAGGATGGTTCCTCGAGGAATCCGTTCACTTCGATCTTTCGAAAAATCCTGAGAGCTCTGATCTGGTATTTCTCAGCCCCAAAGCTAAGAACGAGATTCAAAAATAGGATGAATGCGGTCAGGATGAAAAGGAATATTGTTGTTCTCTTCTTATCCGTCATCTTCCGATCACATCGGATTCAAGCATAGGATATTTCTGTTAAAACAATATAAACAAAACCATCATAAATTTCTACGGATAAATCCTTTTCTGGTTCTGAAAATCCCTATCTCTATACTGAATATGAGATTGATGAATGTATCTACTTGAATTGGAGAGTTGCACAAAGAAGACAATGGGTGTAGATTCTTAAGAGCGAAAATCATGAAGAAAGAGAAAACAAAAATCAGATGCGCCTGGGGAACAGAGGACCCACTCTATTTAGAGTATCATGACCAAGAATGGGGAGTCTCCATCCATGATGACCAGAAATTATTCGAGTTTCTCGTGCTGGAAGGAGCCCAAGCAGGATTGAGTTGGTCAACGATCCTCAAGAAACGCGAAAACTTCAGGAAAGCCTTCGATAATTTTGACGCTAAAAAGATTGCCCGATACGACGAGAAAAAAATCCAGCAGCTTCTCTTAGATGAAGAGATTATACGAAACAGACGCAAAATCGAAGCAGCCATTCAAAACGCCAGGACATTCCTGGATGTCCAGGAAGAGTTCGGTAGCTTCGATGCCTACATCTGGCAATTTGTTGGTGGAAAACCGAGGCCGAATGCCTGGAAAACATTGAAAGATATTCCCTCGCAGACTCAAGAATCGGAAGCTATGAGCAAGGATTTAACCAAAAGAGGATTCAAGTTTGTCGGTCCAACCATCTGCTATGCTTTTATGCAGGCCGTAGGAATGGTCAACGACCATACAATTGATTGTTTCCGGCATGCTGAGATAGATAAGCTAAGCGAGTAATATTCTAAGGTGAAATCCGGTATTTCTCATTGAATTCAGCTTGTAAAAAATTTTGAGAAGTGGCTTAATTGAAGAAAAGAAAATATTTAATTCTAGGCTTGTTCATTTTCATTCTTCATGGCCAGAGCCCAGGTGTCGAAACGGTTATAAAGAGCTTGTTAAAAATGGAAAACAAAATATACCTGGTGCCTGTAGGTGAGATTGAGGAAGGGATGCTTGAAGCTCTAGAAGACCATTTAGAGAAGACCTTCCAGTGCCAGGTAGAGAGAGGTGAAGACCTAGGGCTCCCTGAAGAAGCTTATAATCCCCAGCGAGATCAATACTTCTCCTCTTTTATAATGGAAGGACTTCGCCAGTCCCTAAAAGCAGCCAAACCACATAAGATCCTGGCCATTTCAGATGTCGACCTTTATGTCGAAGGGCTCAATTTCGTGTTCGGTGAGGCAGAGCTAGGCGGTCATTTCTGTATCATTTCTCTGGCTCGGCTACGACAAGGTTTTTACGGATTCCCAGAGGATAAAGCCCTTTTCTTAGAGCGGGCCAAAAAAGAAGCGGTCCATGAACTCAGCCACACCTTTAGATTAAGACATTGTCCTGACTCTTTTTGTGTGATGCATTTTTCTAACAGCCTGAGTGATACGGATAGAAAAAGAGCTTCTTTCTGTTCTCGCTGCCAAGAACAATTAAAAAAATCCAGAGTGCGTTGATGAAGAAACAAAAAGGGTTAAGTTTTAAACAATGAAGGTTCAGCAGAATCTTCAGCGGGATAGGACAGGACTCCCTCTTTTACCTTGGCGAATTTAGTGAGCTCGTGTTTTCGGAGTGAATCAGGTTCCATGATGTGCCAGACTTCGTGCCCCAAGCTAACCAGATAATCAGAGATTAGCCTTCTGTGGCATCTCCAATAGAATTTTTCAGCACACATGCAGGCAACTGTCTTCTCTTTTGCTCGTTCCATGAGTTGAGCTGTGGCCTTCTTGAAGCTATCACTCATCATATAATCAGCATAAATACGGAAACCTTCGGTTTCCCAACCTTTGTTCGGCGATTTCTCTCCCAGACTGTCTGATTTCTTCCGATAGCCTCCCAGTACTTTCCCTGACCATGTGTACTCGATGCCATCCTTGATTAAGCTCGACTCAAGATTATCTTGGTTGAATTGGGGATTCCTGGTGGAAACGGGGAAGGCCCGAACATCCACCAGCAACTCTATCCGGTGTGTTTTCAGGATCGAAATAAAATCTTCAATCTTTCGGGTGGAATGCCCTATGGTATAAAATTTGATCATTTTGCACCAAAAGTGGCTATATCCAGAGAAATATACGCGGCCAGAACTACATAGTCTTTCTTTTTAACATATTCCTGTCTTCATTACCAAAATTTCTGGTTTAGTCCTTCTTCCCTGGAAAAATGCCTGCTGAAATGTACTGCTGAAATTAAAGCCATGTGTTAAGGATTGAGGAATTTCCCAGTAAAATTTTTTTACACCAGAAACAATATTCTCGCAAAAACGTATTATTTATAGGGGAAACAAGTTCAATCCCCTTTTGGCATTAAATTTGCAGATTCTACTTAACTATCAGCGAGGATTAAGCGGAGGAAATGTCATCATGCCTCATGAAACCTAAGGGAAAAATTCAACTTCCTTAAGGATTTCCCTTGCCAGTCTCAACCAAGTGGAAATTCGAGTAGGCCTCACTCAGCTCAAAAAGGCCTTGGACAGATTTTCCTGAAGGATGCGAAAATGCTCTTAAAACTAAAAAAAGGAATCATCTACGGCCCGGTGAATTCGAGAAGATTGGGTTGGTCATTGGGGATAAATCTTCTCCCCTCGAGCAAAAAAGTCTGTGCTTTCAATTGTGTTTATTGCCAGTATGGATGGACCAAGATTCATAAGGCGAGCAGACGAAAACTTTGGGGCATGCCTTCGGTTAAAGCGGTAGGGAAAGCTTTGAAGAAGGCGCTCCGTACACTGCCCGCACCACCGGCCTATATCACTTTTTCCGGGAATGGAGAGCCCACCCTTCATCCTGATTTCAATGCAATCGTGGATGAAGTTCAATCCGTCAGAAATCAGCTGGCGCCCAGGACAAAAACAGCGGCTCTTTCCAACTCTGCGCTGGTCACAGATGAATCAGTCAGAGAAGCTCTAGCAAAACTCGATGTGAAGATAATGAAACTTGATTGTGGCTCGCAGGAGATGTTTAGAAAATATAATCAGCCCTGTGATGGTCTATATCTTGAAGATATTACTGAGGGATTGACTCAATTATCCAATGTTTCTGTTCAGACTATTGTTTCCGGGGGAGAATCGGGCAACCTGAATCAAAGAAACCTCAAAGAATGGATTGAGAGATTGAAGCGAATCAAGCCCTCTTTCGTGCAGTTGTACACTTTGGATAGAGATTATCCAGCCAAAGACATTTCTTCTGCTCCAAGAGAAGAATTAGGTCGGATAAAGAAAAAAGTTCAAGAAGCAGGGCTATCGGCTGAGATCTATTAGAAGGTTTCAAAACGATTCAAGAATAATCAACTCCTCGAGCTTCTTTTTTGGAGGAGCCTCCGGCCATTCTTCAGGAACCCCGATAGGAGTAAAACAGATGAGCTGGTATTGTTCTGGAATCTTGAAAAACATCTTCATCTTTTTTTCAGGGAAAAAGGAGGTGAAGAATCCAGTCCCATAGCCTAAAGCTCGGGCAGCGATCATCAGATAGCCTGCGGCCAGCGTACCATCGTAGAGGATATAATCAGGGTATTTGGCATTAGAATCCACCAGTACAGCCACATAGACCGGAGCCGAAAGCACGTTAGCTAAGACTTTCTGGAGTGCTTCTTCAGTCTTAGCTAATTCTTCCTCGGTAGGCTTTCGCCTTATCTTGTATTCCTCAAGATACCAGGAGAGCGCTTCCTTTTCTAGGCTGGCCAGGCTTTTCTTGTCCTGGATGACCAGGAATTTCCAGGGCTGCTGGTTGCCAGCCGTGGGAGCATAATGGGCTGCCTCCAGGATTTTGAGAATGTGTTCTTTAGGAACAGGAGTGGGCTTGAATTTCCGTACGGTACGGCGGTTCTTAATGATATTGAGGGTATAGGCCTGATCTGAGGTGTACTTTATACCCTCGTTTTCATCAGTAAAATACCTGTTGACAGGAGTGCAGACATCCCCTATGACCTTCCACATCCCTTCTTCCTTATGGAAAATCAAGGTGAAATAGGAGTCGAGCCCATACCTTCTCCCTTCAGGCATTCTGCTCTTATAGTGAAAAATAGCAGTGGTATACCCGTATTCCTTTCCCTCTTTGAAATCTAACAACTCAACCGGCATCTCCCAGTCTTTCTCCCTGAACCAATCTTTATGGAATTTATAGTATCCCTGCCGAGAATCGATGAGCTGTCCTCGGCTGGTCAGGAAGAAAAAATCCTCCTCATCGGTCACGGTGCTAAACAGGCTTTTCAGGTCAGAATTCTGAACAGCTCGAACATAAACCCAAAAAGTGTCCTCTAGGGAAAGGCCAGGACGATTCTCAGGATTAGCTGTTCGGAAGAATGGGAAAATCACCAGAACCAAAAAAATTGTCAGGAACAGGATTATTTTCTTCATCTTGCTCCTCCTTTTGTATTTTTTAGGATCGGTCATGCACTGCAGAGCATAGAATTTCTTTTCTTATAATCTTTGGGAAGACCATAGAGCAAAATTTATGCCAGGATTTATCAGGACCAAGACTCTCTCTCTTCTCCCGAGATTTAACGCCTTCTCATTATGTTCAGAGTAGAAACAACGACCATAAAAATGTAAATATTTTTTACGGTCAGGCCATTAATCCCCCTGGGTGTAAAGGTGGGCTTATTTGAGAAAGAAAATGGAGGTGAAAAATTCAACCCTCCCCTATCTTTGTGATTAAATCTCCTGTGTGTTAAGAGCGGACTTACGCCAGGAAAGAAAATAGGGTCGTTCTATCTTAGGGGAGCAAATACATTCTTGCATGTCTTTATTGATCTTGCTGATATTCAATTATTTCTAATTTGAGTTGACCTAGGATCGTCGAAATAGCCTGCGTCATTTCTTGGAATATGTTCTCGTCGAGAACACTACGGCCGAATTTCAGATGCGTGGCATCGGTATAATATTGGCCGCTTTTCTTATCCACGGCCAGCCATTTTGAATCGAGTCCAATCCAACGGCCCACATAGACTTCAGGCCACATATGATAGGCAAAAATATCGTAAGCAGACATGATACCCACAGCGGCTCTGGCAGGAATTCCCACGGCACGACACAAGGTAACGGTCAACACTGTATGCTCGGAGCAGTCTCCTTTTCGATTTTTCAAAATTTCTTTAGCTGACGCAAATCCCACGTCATAATTGGGAGTCATCTCCTTTTGGACCCACTCGGCAATCTTTTTGGCAGCCTTCCAAGAATTTCTCTCTCGACCGACGATCTCCCTGGCTTTTTCACGGATTTCAGGATCATCAGACTGGCAAAAGGAGGTTGGTTTCAGAAATTTCTGAAATTCCTCGTCCTCAACTGGAAAAGGAACGGCTTCGCTATCTTTGAAAATCTGGGAAGATGTCTGAACGACGACAAAATCCTTCCCGATTTCGAGAATGCTCTGGCTTCCGTCATCAAAGGGAAAACTCTTTATCTTTTCGGGAGAAATCCCGCTGAGCCTAAAGGTAACCCTCTGAATTTCTTGAGGATTTTCTAAGGTCATGTTGGGTTCAATGATGGTGGAAAAGGCAATATCGAAATTCTCACCCGTATCCTCGAGGGCCTGCTCTTTTGGCATCCGGATGGAAGTTGTATTCAAGAAGCTTGTTTGGCTGATGCTCTTCCAAGCGTTTCCTTCATCGTCGATCCATTCATCCATGGTGATCGGAAGAAGATGGATTATCTCTTCCCTTATATGCCAAAGATTCATTTTTTTCCCCAAGATCAGAACGTCTTCTTTTCCCAGGACCTCAAGATGGGTCTTGACTAGAGAATGGGTTGTCAAGTCTAAGACCTTAAAGTCATGTTTCGTTCCAGGCCTCAATCCCTCCTTTTCAATAATTTCCTCAAACGGGGTAGCAAGGTAAAACTTTTCTCCATAAGGCAGCACTTTGATAATCTTATCCTCTGACCTGAAAATGATCTTATCACGAGTTATCTCAGCCTGGAAGCGAGTCTCGCTTTCTGACAACTTCATCCTCATCAGTGTTTCTGTAGGAGTTTGCTGATCATCATACCAGGTCTCCTGGATGGTGATGATCTCGACTGGGTTTCCTCCCAAACGAGTAACTTTCATCCAGCTTTCACTGTAATCTCTTTGGCATTTTTTTTCGTCCTTGAGGAATGAAAATTCCTGGTGAAAGCTGTATCCTACTTTTATTCCGTTCAGGTACATGCCCATCCATGTTTCAGATATTTTTTCTTCTTTGGCCTCTCTTAAGCCGACAATTCTCTCCGCAGGAACTTCAGCCCTAGCCGCCACCGTAGAAAAGAGAGAAATGAAAAAAGCCGAGAAGGCAAGGCTCCAAAGGAATCTTAAGGTCCTCATTTTGATTTTATCCCTTCAAAGATTCATATCATTATTATATAGTTTCAGAGGGAGTTTAAAATAGTTTTTTCTCTATAGCTAGAATTAAAGGTCAGATGGTCGAGATTCTTGGGTAGGAATATGTCAGGATAAAATACCAGAAACGAGGTAGGGATTCTTCCTGAAGTCAATCCTGTATTTTTTTACTTTCTCATGAAGGGTTGTATATTTGATGCCTAAAAACTTGGCCGCTTCTTTCTGGTTCCCGTTGAATTTGGATAAGGCCCTGAGAATGATACATTTCTCCAGGGTCATGATGAACTCTTTAAGTGGAAGCGTTTCCTTCTTGCAGAAAAACTCAACAATGATTTTATACATTTCCTTCCTGATTTTATCTTTCGCAGGGATATCCTTGGCCTTTCCATGCTTCTCTTTTGATTTATCCAAGAAATCAAGGGCAAGGCTTTCGATGATAGCGGAGGGGGCGTTTCCTTCAAGGTTGAACAATTGAAAGTCCTCCTTTTTTTCTTGCGGAACGAGTTTTGTTGAAGCCATTTTTCCTCTCGAAAAACCTATGTGGAGCGAGAGTTGTTCTCTATATCTCCTCCAGAAAATTTTACTTTTTTCTTTGTCTCTTCGGCCAATAGAGGCAGCCCATCTTGGATCTTGAGTTTGTCTATTTCTCCGTATTTGAGATCTTCGCAGTATTTAATAAAAGTAAACCAGCAGGGGTGAATGCGCATGACTCTCCATTTTTGAAAGTCTGTCGGAATAGAGTTTATTCTATCAGCCATGGAATGCTTCTTTAGACCTTGCTCCAGGAACGTTTTTTGAGTTCAAAAGGAAGTCTATGGAACGATTTAAGGCCTCTAGATCGAGTGGCTTCACGAAGAAATCACTAATGGAGAGGCGGTTCAACTCCTTTTCATTGATTAAATCGGGATAAGCAGAAATCATGATGACTTCACCTTTGTACCCCAATTCTCTGAATTTAGAAATCAACCGCAGTCCATTGATGCGAGGCAACTTAAGATCAGCAATTATCAAATCGACTTTGCCCTTAGTAAAGCGTTCCAAAGCTTCCTGAGAATCTTTAGCTAAATAGACGAGATACTTCTTCTGTAGGATTAAGAAGAAAGTCTTTCGGATCGTCTCATCATCATCGACAACAACAATTTTCTTGGGCGACATCTTTCGATCTTCTCCTTGTTTTACGCCTATAGATGATGCATTTTTTGTGCCAATCAAGAAAAAAGGCCTTTCTTGCCTATAAGCGTCAATTTTAAATGCTTTTTCTCGAAAAAATATTTACAACAGGAGGAAAAAAATGTTTACAACGGGGGAAAATTCAGATTTTTCAGCAGCGGGAGAAACGGCCTAGACTTCCAACTTATATTCTTTTATTTTCTTATCCAGGGTGGGACGACTGATCTGCAAAATCTGACTCGAGCGAGTCTTGCTGCCTTTGGTGTAAGTGAGCACATGCTGAATATAATTCCTCTCAACATCCTTTAAGGGTCCCAATTCCTTCGAGAATAGCTTCTTCTCCCCGGATTCAAGAGGCAGGTTTTCATCTAAAATAACATCCCCTTTAGCCAGGATGACAGCTCGGATTAAAGCATTCTCCAATTCCCTCACATTGCCTTTCCAGACGTGGTTTACCAAAAGCTTCATCACATCTGAAGGGACTTTTCTCACACTCTTGCGGAGCTCACGATTGATTTTCTCCAGCAAATAGGCCACCAAGTCCGGGATGTCTTCTTTTCTCTCGCGAAGAGAAGGCAATGTAATTTCAACCACTTTCAGCCGGTAATAGAGGTCCTCTCGGAATTTTCCCTTCTCGATCGATTGCTTGATGTTTTGATTAGTAGCCGCAATGATTCTCGCCTCAGTCTTCAAGATTTTCTCTCCACCCACTTTCATAAAATCTCGGGTTTCGATGACCCTCAGCAACTTAGATTGTAAATTTGGGGAAATATCACCGATCTCATCCAAAAAAAGCGTCCCTTTCCCGGCAATTTCAAACTTTCCTCTAGTCTCACTGACGGCATCCGTAAAAGCCCCTTTGACATGCCCAAAAAGCTCACTTTCCAAGATAGTGTCTGTGATCGCTGAACAATTGATGACAATAAAAGGTTCAACGCTGTAAGGACTGTTGTAATGAATCGCCTTGGCGACCAATTCTTTGCCAGTACCACTCTCTCCGTGAATAAGGACATTGGCCCTCGTAATGGCCACAGATCCTATGAGTTTAAACACGTCTCTCATTTGAGGAGAATGACCGATGATGTTGTCGATCTTGTATTCCTTCTGCTGCTCTTCAACCAGATAGCTGAGCTTGTCTTCCAGGCTTCTGACTTGAAAGGCTTTATCGATGGTCAGGTCCAACTCAACATAATCCAAGGGCTTGACTAGGTATTCGAAGGCTCCCAGCTTGACCGCTTCTACGGTGGTTTTCATATCGTCATAAGCAGTCATCACGATGATACAGGCTTTATCATTCTTTTCTTTTATCTTTCTCAGGACTTCTATACCGGGCACATCGGGAAGGCGGATATCCAGCATAGTCAGATCAGGAAGGCTCTCTTCGTATTTGAGAAGCCCTTTCCCTCCATCTTCCTCTAAAAAAACTTCAAACCCTTTTTTGGTCAGATGAGAGGAAAGTGTTTTTCTGATCAAAGGATCATCGTCTATGATGAGTATCGAGTTCATTCTTCTCTCCCACAGGGAATCAGAACTTCGAAGGAAGTCCCTTTCCCCTCTTTTTTTTGAACTTTGATAGACCCCTTATGCTGTTCTATGATCTTACGGGCTATGGCCAAGCCCAGGCCGGTCCCGGTGGCCTTGGTGGTATAAAAAGGCTCAAAAATGTTTTCCCAATCTTTCTTGGGAATGGCCTGGCCGTTGTTGGAAACGACAACCCGAATCTTTTTGACTGGCTTTTCTCTCTTGAGAGAGAGGGAAATGATTATCTTTCCTTCTTCAGCAACAGCTTCATAAGCATTACGAAGTATATTCAGGAAAACTTGTCTCAACTTATCTCCATCAACTAAAATTTGAGGCAATCCCGGCTTAAAATTTTTCTCTAGGATGACTTTTTTCTGATCCAGAGATTGGGTCATCATCTTGATGGATTCTATCAGTATTTGCTCGACCGGGAATCTATCGAGATTCAAATCGGAAACACGGGTGAAATCCAAGAGTTCCCGGATAAATATCTCTATTTGGCCTATCCCCTCTTGAGATATCTTCAAATGTTCACCTTCAAGGTCATCCAATCGAGCGCTCCCCAGCACTTTCTGAATGTTCAATTTCACCGATGTCAGTGGATTTCTTATTTCATGGGCAATCGTAGCTGAGATGCGCCCGATGGAAGCCAGTTTTTCCGCCTGGATCAATTTCTTGTGAGCTTCCTCGATTCCTTTTCTTGATTGGAGAAGTTCTTGGCTCATCCTGTTAAAACTCTGGGCCAGGTTCCCAATCTCATCTTGAGACGATATTTCAATCTTATGAGAAAAATCACCCTTAGAGACGTCAACAGTTCCCTTGACCAGCTTCTTCAAGGGACCGGTTATTCTCCTGGCCAAGAGTATTGCGCCCATGATTCCTACTAGAAGTCCAGCCAGTCCGATCAAGATCAATACTAAGCGAGTCCTTCTGATTTCTCGGCGCATGTCTTCTAAGGAAAGACCTATTTTTATCGAGCCCCATTTGGTTGGAGATCCTCTGGCGAATATGGGAACTTCGATTTCTAGAATCCTGATGATTCTATTTTCATCATGAATTCTTATGCTTTTCGATTCAAAGAAATAACTGTCTTCGGTGATCTCCTTTTCCAAGCGACTGCAGCAATAGATATCTTCATAGTCCTTTATAAAATCATTAGCCACTATAGGCTCGTCGTAGCCATAGATAACTACATAAATGAGCCTTTGGCCTATTTGTTCAGAAATATTTCTTTCAACAGGTCCCAGATCCCAGTAACTCAGAGGCTCCAAATTCAAATAGGCAATGTTTTTGGCCTGCAGTATTCCTTTTTCCTTGGATTCTTCAAAAATGGATTTGACTTCTCTCTGTTCAATAACAAAGAGAATCGCTCCGACCAGTATAATCAACAAAAAAATCACCGTCACTATGAATCTTGTTTGGAGTGACATTCGCAAGGCCATCGTCATTATCTACCTGACAATATTTTTCTCAAACCATATCTTTCTGGTTTCAAGATAATAGAAACCCAGAGGATGAACTTTGACTCCCCGAACATAAGGCTGAACAGCTATCCTCTGCTGGTTGGAAAAAAGAGGAATAGCCGGGACATCCGAAAACAAGGATTGTTCTATTCGATGAAAAAGTTTTATCCTTCTGGTCCAGCTTCGCTCGCTATCGGTCTCTTCTAGGAGCCTGTCCAATTCAGGATTGGAGTAGCCGAAAACATTAAAAATAGAATTCGAGAAAAACAGCGGCCGGATGATATCTTCAGGATCAGGAAAATTCATGTTTCTTTCCATGAAGACAAGATAGGGCCTCTCAAATCTCTTGATTTCTTCAAGGTCTCGGAAATACCTCATTCTTAATCTTATTCCCAAAGCATCGAGCTTTCTCCTCAACTCCCTGTAGACTCTAAATTTGACTTCTGCCCGGGGCGATTCCATAAAAAGGGTGAGGGTGGGAAATCTATGCTCATCTGTAAAGCCTGCCTGCTGAAGCATTTCCTTGGCCTTCTCTGGAACGTAGCCTTCTTCATCATCTACTGGAAAAAAACCATGCAGTTTGGCCGGAATAAAACTTTTGGTGGTCATGGGCATGTATCGAATATCGAAGCCAGCTAGAAGCACTTCTCTTTTATTGAGGCCATGAAAAATGGCTTTTCGGATAATCTTCTGGTCAAGGGGAGGGATATGGCAGCTCATCCCTAGAAAAGCCAGGTTAAAGGAGCCACCTTCAAAAACCTGACAATCTGTGCTCAGCAATCTCTCTGACAGAATCGGGATAATGTCTATCTCTTTGTCGAAAAAATGATCCAACGTATAATGCGGGCTGAATTCAATCGCCTCCAGATAAGGTCTTCCTCTGAAATAGTCCTCATTTCTTTCCAATCTTACTCCTAAAATGTCCAGCTGGGGGCCTCTAATCCAGTAGGCGAATTTGAAGGGACCAGTACCAGAAGGTTGCGAAAAAAATCCTCTTCCCCGGGAAAGCAAGTTATCTTTGGGAAGAATTTTACAAAAATGCATGCTCATCAAATAAAGAGTCGGCACATAGGGTTTGATCAATCGGATCTCAAAAACATATTTATCCCGAACAATAAACCCTGCCACCTCACTTGATCTCTCCTCCCGAAAATCTTGAGCCCCCACAACTCTGGTGGTGAAAAACTGGTAGTAGGGAGTATCGGTCTTCTTATCAATGATCCGTTCCAAAGAAAATTTCACATCTTCGGCAGTAAGTTCACCTCCATGATGAAAATTTATCCCTCTCCTTAGAAAAAAGGTGTATTTCAAGCCATCAGATGAAATCCTCCAATATTCGGCCAGGGAAGGGACGATCTTCAAATATTCATCCAGCTTGACCAGGCCATCATAGAGTTGTTCAGAGACAAATATATAAGAATCAGGACTCGCAGGATCAAGCTGGGTCCTAAAAGTACTGACAAAGGATTTTACTCGAAGAGTCCCCCCCAAGCGGGGCCTCATCTTGATGTCTTTTTCTCCAGGAATAAAAAGGGCGCCAGAAAGAAAGAAGAAAAGGCAAAAAACGGCCAAGATAGAAACGATATATTTCTTTGACATGGGGCTTTCCTAAATAATAAAAAATAATCGGATTAAAGGCAAATTAAAAAAGCAAATTTTGTGCCAAAGGAAAAAGAGAGTAACTCTATTATTATGAATAATTTTAAGTGCTTTGGGGTTTAAAAATTAGACTTCTGTTTGTAAAATAATTTTACAGTTTTAAGCCGGACGAGAACATTTTTTAGGTAAATGCTTCGCTGTTTTCGCCGGCAAGGCTGAGAGGTTTTTTACCCAAAAGGGTGAGCGCGGCCAGGTTTTTGATTGCCTAATCCCTACTCTGGCTGATAATCGTTTTGGCTTTTGGCGGATACATCGATGACTTCTTTGAAAACGCGCATGATGTTTCCACCCCAGATTTTTTGAATCTCTTCCTCTGAATAACCTCGACGGACAAGTTCTTCAGTGATACGGGGCAGCTGGCTCACATCATTGCAGCCCTCGACACCTCCCCCACCGTCGAAATCAGTGCCGATTCCGACATGGTCAATACCAGCGACTCTAACAGCGTGGTCTATATGGTCAACTAACTCAGCCACAGTAGCCATCTCAGTCGGATATTTCTGAAAGATTTCTCGGTACTCTTGTCGCATCTTCGCCCTGAAGGCTTCATCCCTTACGCCTTTCCAGGACTGATATTTCTCCTGGATTGCCGCTAGAGCTTTGTCTCTTTCTGGATTCGGGTCGGGTTTTTTCACGAAGCTGGAAACGAAGCAGACCTGGATGACGCCGCCGTTTGAGGCCAAGGCCCCGAGCATCTCATCCGTTAAGTTCCTGGGGCTGTCGCAGAGCGCCCGGGTACAAGAATGGGAGGCGATGACCGGAGCTGAGGAGACTTCAAGGACATCGTAGAAAGACCGATCAGAAATGTGGGAAACGTCCACCATAACTCCCAAGCGGTTGCATTCAGCTACAACTTTCTTTCCGAAATCGCTCAAACCATTATCCTCGGGATGCAATCTATCCGTTGAAGAATCACAGATATCATTGTCCTGCGAATGGCAAAGGGTGACGTAGCGGACACCCTTTTTATGATAAAGCCCCAGCAAAGACAGGTCTTTCCCGATTTGATAGCCGTTTTCCATGCCGATGAAGATAGCTCTTTTTCCTTCCTTTTCCAACCTGTAAGCATCTTCGGGAGATACAGCCAGCCCAACCAGATCAGAGTAATCTTCGGCCATTCTATGAAGGACCTTCAGGTAAACCAGGGCTTGTTCCCTAGCTCTGGCATATCCTTCTGGAGTCCTCTCTTCCTGGCCATAGTAGACAGCAAAGAAGGCTGCGTCCAATCCCCCTTCTTTCATGCGAGGAAGGTCAACCTGCCCGTTTTCTCTACTGCCAGGCTCATGACGAAGGCCTATATCCCATTCCGACCTTAGGAGCTGGAATGGAGTATCACAATGGGTATCCACAGTCAGGATTCTCTCGTGAATTTCTCTGGCTCTGGCTTCAAGGTTCTCTTCATCCGGGTTTTTCCGGCAGCCACTCAGCCAAAAACCTGAAACAAGGATGAGCACTAGAAAGTAGACAAGATTCTTTCTTCTCATACAAAGACTCCTTAGGAAGATTGGAAACATTCTATTAAAAATTATTTTTAGAAAAAAAACAAGCTCAGCCGTAAGCATTTCCAAATCCCTGATAAGAACTGGTCTTCGGGAATGGCTTCGCTCCGTTCAGATATTTAGACTGAAAATCCATCTTTGATTATTGAAAAATTTTTAGCGTGAAGAGAGAAGTAAATATAAATTTGAATTGTTATAGTGGCAAAAGTCTTACTCTATTGACTATTTGGCTCGTTTCCAGGCTTCGATGAATTTCACGGCGGCTTCTACCATGGTATTTACTTCCTTTTGGCCAATCTCTGGATTTGCCTCTTTTGGATCACTGAAGGACCAGATGCCATTATTCGAGATTTCTCGGCTCGAGCCTTCTTTTTTTGTCTCTTTGGGCGTGGCCAACAACGCACTCCAGACTCCCATTAATTCCGGATATTTCTCTGCTAATTCCCTGAGCCTTTGCATTCGCGGTGGAAAATGAATTTTAGGTTTTTCAGCCCTTTCTATCTTGACCAATTCAGGCTTTAAATAAAGCATGATGGAGGTCTCATTTACTCCAGCATGCCAATCGAAAAATTCTCCCTCCTCTTCTTTCTCGATCGGAGAGTCGTGTCCGATGGCTGCAGCTACGGCTTCAGTTGTCTGGTTGATTCTATAGATGACTTTTTTCTGGACAATATTATTCCCCCCATGGTAGTTGAAGAAGAGAAACCGGCGAAAACCGTACTTCATCAGCATCTCCACGGTTTCGTACAGAACGCGCTCCATAGTTTCTGGCTCAAGGCTTAAGGTTCCAGGAAAACCAGAATGATAAACACTGTAGCCAGCTAAAAGAACTGGAGCCACCACTACCCCGGTTCGAGCCGAGATGAGTTTGGACATGCCCAGCGCTTCATAATGATCTGTTCCCAGAGGTAAGTGCGGCCCGTGCTGTTCTGTGGACCCCAGAGGAATGATCACCATGTCGCAATTTTTCAGATAGTCCCTGACATCTGTCCAGGTCATCTCTTGAAGCACAAGGGCTTTGGCTGGGCTTTGAGCAAAAACGAAGGTCGCGAACATTAAAGAAATAGAAACAAAGATAAAGATTTTTAAAGCTTTAGATCTCATGGTTTTACTCCTGAATGGATTTTTATTTCTTCAGGATATAAAAATCTCTTTTTCGATTGTCTATTTTTATCGGCCTGAAATCAAAAACCTTATAGCCCTTCTGTAAATAACCTTGGAATGCCTCCCTTATCTTAAACCTCCATTCTAAGGGAATTTCTCTGACCCTTTGATCTTCCACATCTGTCTCCCTCAACATCCGGAAAAAATCGAAGGGAATTTCAACCAACAGGAATTCTTGGTCTAAACCGACGCTTACTCCTTTAATAATTTCAAGCTCGAGCACTCCACTCTTGCCCTTTATCTCAGCATATTCAACTTCAGTCACTACCTGCTTTCCCTCGAACAAGGACTTTGCATCTAGATCAGGCGTTTGCGGCTCCTTCTTCAAGTCCCAGAGCATCACAAACCTGTCGCTGGGAATATCTCTTCTGTTCAAACGACCTCCAAAATCAGCATACAGAGCCACTTTATATTCGACAACCTCCATCCCCAAATGGTGGATGTTCCGGTAAGCATTAACTCCAGTTAAAGGGTCATAAGTGCAGGTTGAGGTATAGACTCCGAATAAATCTATCAACTTCTCTCGCTGGAATTCTTTGATCAGGATCCCCAGGCCAAAATCCTGGAAGTCCTCCCTCACCCCTGTATACATGGAGAAGAACTGAAGATTATCTAATTCTCTGAAGGCGATTTCTTTATCTTTGACACCCACGTATCCGTAAGAAAAACCTACCAGATGAGCCCGGTCCTGTTTGGCAAAGCCACCTTCCTCTGCTTCTGAAAAAACAGCAATGAAGAGACTGCTTCCTTCATGAAAAAAATTTTCGCATATCATGTTCCGCATTCCGGCCATGTTATCATCAGGAAAGCCCCAGATTTCTTCCCTCAATTCTTCATACTTCGCGTAGTCATTCTGGTCTTCTGAATTTTCCACCTTGAGCAAGAATCTTTTTCCCTTGCTCTCGATAATTTTTTCTAATCCGTCCATTGTTCTTTCCGTCAGGCTAGCCTTGGAATTCAGAGCAAAATGATTTTATCCAAACCTTCACTGCAATGCAATCTCAAGTTCGGATCGGATAAAAAATTAAAAAAAATTGAACTCATTCATTTTTTAGTATATGGTAAATAACTATTTAAAATAAATGGTGCCTTTTTCAGGCTTTTAAAAGAAGGAAGAAGGAGATGAAAACCATAAAGAATTTAAGTTTCCCTTGGTTAATATTGTGTATCTTTTCAATCCCACTTCTCCTCATTGGCGGAGAATTCCAGGTAAAGTCTATCCAAAGCTCAAGGGATTTGCCTGAGAAAATCTGTAAGCAATGGAAAAGAGGAGATTTCTTGATCTCTGACGGGAAATACCTGGCTTTGATTGGTAATGAGGCAAGGCCTCTAAAGCCCATTCTCAGCAATCCTCTAGCCAATGCCAGGGGGAGTATTATCAGTTTTGTTCCGGCTGGGAAGAATCTTTTTAGTGACCTGGGCATCGGAGCACCAGTTATCAAAATAGGTCACCGGATGAAATTCCCGATCTATTCCTCTCTGAAACAATCAAAAAAAAATGCTTCGGAAGGAAGTCTGCGTTTCGAAGCTGAGGCCCAGTACGAAGAAAAAGATGGGAAGAAAGCAAAGATCAAGACTCTCTACACATTCTCTTTCCAGAAGGGAAGGATTGATATCATCTCTACCCTGAAAAACACGGGAAGTCAAGAATTCGAAGACCTGAGCTATGACCTGTACTTTAAAGCTTTTCATAGCTACTATTCCAATCCTTTTGATAAAGAGAAGCATCCGACCCTAAGGTACCGGGTTTATCAAAAAAACGGGCATTATCTGGCTTGGCTCAACTTGAATCCCTATCAAGAAACTCCCCCGCCAGGAAAACTGGCTCCAGGAAGAGATTTCAAGGTTCACTACATTCTCCTGGTTGATGTCCAACCAGAGAGGTTGCTCAGAAAGATCTACAGGATCTTAAAAATTGAAGCCTTCCCGGTCGAGATTCAATTCGAAGATTTCGAGGGAAAACTCCTGGAAGTTCTCGTCAAGGATGCTGACTCTGATTCCGTCTTTTTTCGCTCCTTCTTGAAAAAACCTGCCTATTTGGAGATAGCCTTGCCTAAGGGAGCTTATTTGGCCAGGGCCAATTTCTTTCCAGCGGTCCGCGAAAAATTCTTCACCGTAGGAAAGGATACAAAAAATTCATGCACTCTTTCTGACCGGCCTCAAGGGACTCTTAAAGCAAAAATACAGAACAGCAAGGGGGAATTCGTTCCCGGTAAAGTCACCTTCCTCGGCTTAGAATCCTCCAAATCCCCCTATTTTATGCCTGAAAATCCTGTAGAAACTGGAAGGGATTGGGAAAGACACAAGAATTCCGTCTATCCTTCCCGGGAAGAGCAGGAAGTCCGGTTGCCAGTCGGAACCTACCTGCTCACAGCTTCGAGAGGCCCGGAGTATTCCCTTGACCAGGAAGTTATAGAAGTTCTAAAGGGCGATAGCCAGGAAATTGTGTTTGTCATCGACCGCATGGTTGATACGTCAAACCTTCTCTCGCTTGATCTTCACCTGCACACCCAGAATTCGCTGGATGCTGCCCTGTCAATTCCCGAGAGGATAAAGTCCCTGATAGCCGAAGGAGTGGAGGTCGCTGTCGCCACTGACCATAATTATATCACTGATTATTATCCAGCCCTCAAGAAGCTCGGTTTGGATAAATACTTAGCCGTTATCTCCGGAAGCGAAGTGACTCATAACGGAGTTATCCACTTCTGCACCTACCCCCTGATAGCAAGAACAAAAGAGGAAAATAACGGTGCCCTTGATCCCCGGCCAGAGGAGGCGTCCCTCCTCTTTAAGGCCAGCCGCCAAAAAAATCCTAAGGCGCTGATCCAAGTGAATCATCCCCGGAGCAAGAAATACGGATACTTTACTCACTATTATCTGGACCAGGAATCAGCCGCTCATGTGCTCGATACTTTTGATACTTCTTTCGATGTGATGGAAGTCATAAACGGTACTTACAGACGCAATTCAGATCGAGTGGCGGTCAAGGACTGGCTTAACCTGCTGAACCGAGGCTATTACTTTCCCCTGGTCGGTGCCTCTGATTCGCACGGCGCAGATACCGAAGAACCAGGCTATGCGAGAACCTATGTTCATTATGAAGGAGAAAAAGGCAAGAAACTGGACTGGACAGCAGTTAGGGAGGCTCTAAAAAAAGGACGCTCTTTTGCTAGCACTGGCCCCATCATAGAATTTAAAATAAACGGAAAATACACTTGTGGAGATTCCTTCAAAGCAGATAAAAAGAAAATTCATATCTCTCTGTTGGTTCAAAGTGCTCCCTGGGTAGCGGTGGATGAAGTCAGAATTATCGTTAACGGCGAACGAAAAATGATTATCCCCGTGAACACCGAAAAAAGCCTGATTCAGAAATTGCACCACGAGATGAACCTGAAGTTGAAGCGCGATTCCTATATTGCTATTGAAGCTCTGGGGAAAAAAAGCTTCTATCCTGTCGTCCAACGCCGCTCAAGAAAAAGTGACCCTGACGACGCAGTCCTCCCTTATGCCCTGACCAATCCTGTTTTTATTGATGTGGATGGGAACGGCAAATTTGATCCCCCTGTTCCTGAAAAAATCAAACTCATCACAGATATCCCTAAACCAAAAGACGAATCGGAACGTAATTAAGAAATGCAGCTCTCGAATACGAGAAATTTAGCTGGTAAAAACGAACATCAACAGGAAAAGTATTTTTCCTTAAAGGAATATGAAGGCGATCCCAGGCTCAACAATTCATCATCTCCTTTTCGTATGAATGAAAAACAATAAAAACCTATCATCTCCCAGCCGCCTTGGAACAAAGGTCGCTTCCTCCAAAATCAGGACCTTGACATTTGTCCTCGAAATTGCTCTGATCCTTATTCTGCTCGCAGTATGGTTCAGTTCTGAATCCATCCGAGAAAGTAAAAACCTATGGATCTTTTTCTTCTACAGCTTTCCAGCTGAATTCTTGATAGCCATAGTCCCCCACGAGCCAGTTCTTCTCTATTTCAGTAAATTTTACTCTCCCCTGGCTGTCACACTGGTCGCTATTGCCGGCACCTTACTGGCAGAGATTATCAATTATTCCGTCTTTTCCTATGTTGGCAATCTGAAGCCCTTCAGCAAAGTTCGCCTTACTAGATGGGTCAGCAAGACCATTGAATTGTTCAACAAGGCTCCCTTTGCGGCGCTCCTGGTGGCTGGATTCACCCCTGTGCCCTTTTATCCCTTCCGCTTCCTGGTTGTCTTGGCTCGCTACCCATTATGGAAATACGGCCTGGCCATCTTTATCTCCCGGACTCCCCGCTTCTTCCTTCTTGCCCTATTGGGTCACATTTATAAAATCCCAGACTATCTGTTCCCCGTTATTTTCATTGCTCTCGCCATTCCTCTAACCTATCCCTTAGTGAGAAGCCTGCTGAAAAAAAACCCAGAGAACAGACCAGATGCCACCTAAAGCTCTAGTGACTGGAGCCACTGGCTTTATCGGCAGCCATCTAGTCGAAACTCTCTTCGCCCAGGAATGGGAAGTCACTTGTCTGGTTAGACCAACCAGCCGGGTAAAATTCCTCAGCAAGTTGCCAGTTCGATTTGTAGCCAGCCAACCTGAAGAGCTCCAGAGCCTAGAAGAAGCAGTCAAAGGCCAGGATTATATCTTCCATCTGGCAGGACGCATCCGCTCAGCCAAAAGAGAAGTCTATGAAAGAGCCAATCATCTTCTGACCAGGAACCTTGTTCAGGCCTGCCTCTCCAAGAATCCAACCCTGAAGCGTTTTGTCTACATCTCCTCCATCTCTGCAGCAGGGCCTTCGCTTCCCGGCCGCTACCTGGATGAAAACGACCCCTGTACTCCAACCTCAGAATACGGAAGAAGTAAGCTCCGAAGCGAGCAAGCCGTTCAAGAGTCCTGGGATTCTATTCCGGCGACTATCATTCGTCCTCCCAACGTCTACGGGCCTCGCCAACAAGAAACCGAGCTCCTGATCAAAATCATCAGTAAGAGGATTGTTCCTCTGCTCAAAGAAAAAGGAGAAAAAACAAGCCTGATTTACGTCAAGGACCTGGTGGAGGGAATCATCCAAGCCGCCCTTTCCTCAAAAACCAAGAATCAGGTCTATTATTTAACTGATGGAAAAGGCTATTCTTGGCGAAAAATCATTTTGATCATGAAGAGATATGTCCTGAAGGAGTCATTCTTTTTTCCTCTGCCTGAGACAATCATATACTTTTTGGCCTGGCTCATCGACGTTCTGAAGAAAGCCAAGGTTATTAAATCCTATTTTGGTCGAAAGGCCTGGCGGGCGATGACTCAAACCCGCTGGCTTTTCTCCTCATCAAAAGCCGAAACCGACTTCGGCTTCCGACCCAAGTTCAGCCTAGAAGAAGGAATTAAGGAAACCGTGAAAGCCTACCAGCAGCAGAGACCTAAAGCATCTTAAAGTGGGGACGGTACCATTTTCTTGCAGTTTCCTCAGCTCTTTCTGAGAATCGTTGAGAAAAAGTAGAACTGTTCCCTGTCTTTTGTTCTTCAAGGGAAGCCGGTCGATCAGCGATCAGCTTCAGACTTTGACTTAAGCCCTCTGAGATGCTATAAGTTGCTAGGTTGAGTTTACCATGAGCCAGAGAAAAAACACAGACCTAAAGATATCCTGCCTCATCAATCCTCTTGCTGCCCGCGACCGATGGCAGAGGAGAAAAAAGCTCAGACACTATCTCCAGGAATACCTGCCCGGAAAGGTCATCGACATCAAGGGAAAAAAAGAAGACACGATTGAAGCGGCCAAGAAACAGAGTTTGAAGGATAAGATCATCGTGGCTGTCGGGGGCGACGGAACTGTGGCCGACGTTATTCAAGGAATCATGGAGAGCGGAAACAAGAACGACATCCTCTTAGGCCTCATTCCTATAGGAAGCGGGAACGCTTTCCGCAAATCCTTCTGTATTCCCAAAAAGGCAAAGAAAGCCATAAAGATCCTCTCTGAAGGCCAGACTAAAGTAGTCGATCTAATCGACATCGAAGACAGAATGGCTGGTTTTGCCAGCATCGGAGGCACAGCGAGGATTACCCAAGAAAAACTCAAACACAACATTCAAGGCCTCTTCGGTCATCTTCTAGCCTCCAGGATTATGTTCACTCTGCCCAAAAAAGAGCAGGAAATTGAACTCTTTGACGGAATAGACAGTCGCGGAGAGCATTTCGATAGAAAAACCTTGAAATTAAAACTCTTTGACTGCGTCATCGGAAAGACGAGCTACTTCGGTTACAGTTGGAAAATCGCTCCCCTGGCCAGGATCGACGACGGCTATCTTGACCTCACTTTTTTTGAGATCAGCGGATGGAAATATATGATGTTTTTTCCGCTCATCTATTTCGGTCTGTTCCAGAAAACACAGAAGCACTATAAAGTTAAAAAGATGATCATCAAGGGGAAAGATCTTTCAGTTCAGTACAACGGCGAATTCCTAGGAATGAAAGACAGGATCGAAGTGAAAGTGATTCCTCGAGCCTTAAAGGTAATCAGCCCTAGAGAGGACTAGCCTGCAGATTAAAGCTATTCGGCAGGCATGATGATAGCCCCCCGGGAAAAATTACCGTAGACCTCCCCTTTTCCCTTTAAAAAAAGAAGTCCGGTTAAGGCACCTGAGACCGCATCCAATTCATGAGCCGAAATCTTCCTCTTCAACCCTTTAATTCCCAACCGCCGCAATCCAAGACTCAAATCGCTCACACTGTGTTTGGCCCGAGGAATCCCCCAGATATCCTGGGCCCCTCCTGGATAAATCTCAACCACTCGATACCCGGCTCGCTCCAGGTTCTGGCGGAGCTTTATTCCCCTCTCTGTCAAACTCCTCATGGGACCTAAAGTGATCGGAAAAAAAGGGATTTTTCTCTTTCTCAGTTCTTCATCACAGGCCCGAAAATGATACTTTCCCCTTTCCTTGATGGACTTTCTTCCTGGGGGAAGGCTCAAAGGCGCATCGATGGCCACTAGCTCGGGTTTGGCTTTATCGACGTATTCCAGGATCTCCTCATCAGAATAAAGAATAACAGAGGAGACATCGTAGCCTCTGAGGATACATGCTCCAGTCGGCCGTCCCTCGACTCCGGCTAAATCAATACCGACTACAACGAAATCTTTCATTTTTTCTGAATGGGCCTGAAAATCATCCTCTTTCTGGGACAGGCTAGTCTCCCTTGAAGGGAATTATTCTGGAAGATCGGAATCAGGAGGAAGAGACCACACTTTTCAGGGCCTTGACAATATCAGCAGGAAATGTCCGGTCCGAAAGCTTGTCCACGTCTTCCCATTTTATCACCCCACCTCCCTCTTGAGCCGGCATCTGAGCAATCTGCTTTTCATAGAGCTTGGCAATGGCAATGATGCTACTTCCGAGGGGAATTTCCGCCAAATTTTTATCCGTAGCCTCAGCTCCTTCCACATAATGGTGAAAATAGCCAGCTAGAATAGGTTCTATGGCCTTCAACAGAGAGCCTGTAGAGGAAAGAATGATCTTCTCTCTTTCTCCTATCTTAGACTGGTCAATTTCTTTCCGGCTGGCTACAAAATCAGCGGCATCCTCAAAAAAAGGAAGGCTATCCCGAATAATTCCTGCTTCAGAGAGCAAGGCAGCTGATTTAATATTCTCTATTTCCGAAGTTTTTAGCCCAGCAGCTTCAGCAATCCTGCCAGCAAGAAGAGAAACTCTCACCGAGGGAGGCCTTACTTTATCAGCCACTTCTAGGTATTTGAGCACGATTTCTAAGCTTCCGACATAGGCCTGCTTAAGACTTTTCAGTCTGCTTTCTTTCTGTTCAAAAAGATTCCCTACGAGATACCCAGCCAAAATCAAAAAGCTACCCCAAGTCAGAAGATTGATAACCGTATCGAGCAAAATCTCTACTTTCCGCCCGAATATCAAAGGAGAAAAAATCAGATAAAGCACGACGAGAAGAATACAAGAAATCCCGGCTAGAACTGCCTTTTTTCCCCCTAGAAAATAGCCCGCCAGGATAACAGGGAGGAAAAAGAAATTGAGAAAGGAATATTTATAATAAACAAGGAAGGCAATGGCCACAATCCCGAGGATGATAAGAGCGACTATAGCTCCTTCGAGATGATCAAGAATATATTTTTTTATTCTTTTCATCTTTTTATCCCGTCCCAGAAGCCTCTTGTGGCCTCCTTCTCCGGCTTGAAAACGCTTTCTGGAAACGGCTCAAACTTCATCGGAAGGAGCTGGCTTGATGGCAGTGAAGAACCCTTTTTATGGATTTCTCTGCAACTTTTCCTGAAAAATTTATATCATCAAAAAAAAGGGAAGTCAATCAAGAGAAAAAACATTATTGGCTAGGGATCTTTCAGGAACAGAACAGCCTGACAAGAGATTATAGCCAGGATATCTGATATAATCCTTCAGAGTTTAGATCTTTAAACTAAGGAGGAAAAATGAAAAAATTCATTGGTTTAATCCTGATTCTAGCTCTCTTAAGTGGATGTAGCCCTCATATCCATATCGATTTCTTAGGTAAAGAAAGAATCGAAGAAGTGGAGTTGGTCAAAAGCAAGGCCAAAGAGAAAATCTTGCTCGTCGACATCGAGGGCATCATAAGCTCTATGGTCAGCCCCGGATTCTTTGCCAGAGAAGGAGACCTTCTGTCTCAGGTCTACTACAGACTGGAAAAAGCCTCTAAAGACGAAACAGTTAAAGGAGTCATCCTCCGCCTGGACACTCCAGGCGGAGAAGTCACAGCCAGTGATATTCTTTACAATGAAATCCTGAAATTCAAAGAAAAGACCGGCTTGCCAGTGGTGGGATTGATGATGGGAGTGGCTGCTTCCGGAGGCTATTATGTGGCCTCGGCTTGCGATTTCATCATTGCCCACCCCTCAACCCTAACCGGAAGCATCGGAGTCATCTCCGTCTTCCCCAGCCTCCAAGAGCTCCTTTCCAAAGTGGGGATCAAAGTCAACGTGATTAAATCTGGCCAGATGAAAGACTCAGGGGGATTCTGGAGAGACGTCACTGAAGAGGAGAAAAAAGTTTTTCAGACAATCATAGACGATTACTTCCAGAAGTTCGTAGAAGTTGTTTATCAAAACAGAAAAGAGTCTCTTACCCGAGAAGAGCTGGCCAGAATCGCTGATGGCCGAGTCTATACTGGTACCCAGGCCTTAGAGTTGAAACTCATCGATGAACTCGGCTATTTTGACCAGGCTCTGAAAAAAACTCTCTCCCTGGCCGCTTTAAGAGAAGCAAAGGTTATTGCTTATACTTATTATCCTCAGCTAAAAACAAACATCTATGCCCAAGGATTAAAGGAACCCTCCCTCTCGAAGAACACCAGTATAGATTATGAGAATCTTCTGCAAGTCCTGAAAAGCGGATTCTATTACTTGTGGTTACCCCAGTTAGCTCCAACTCCATGATAATCAACTCTATACCAGGCGCTCTTCTTTCTGATGACGCGTGCCAACAGCGATTATCCCAGCTTGGTTTCTACCTCAAAAGCAGGAGGTCGATGAATATGGGCTTTAACCGAACAACCATTCACAGCGCTGATGATGGCCTGCCTGTATTTCTCAGGAAACTCTGGGTGTAAGTTGATCTCTATGGATACCCTCTCGATCATTTTTGTCTCTGGGTTCTTTTCTGGCTTCATCACCAAGAACGCACCCTCGGTTGGAATACCTCTTTCCCGACAGAAAGAAAGGGCATAGATACCACTACAGGTTGCGATAGAGACCAGGAATAAATCAAAAGGAGCCAGGGCTGAGCTGTCTCCTCCCGCATAGACTGGTTGGTCTGTCTTGACGGTGAAACCCTTGTATTCTGCGTCGACTCTTTTTCCTCCCGGAAAAGTGACTTTTATTTCTCTATTATTCATGATACTTCTCCTCCCAACGTTGGCCTAAGATTAACCGTATAATTTATCCTATCCACTACAGATGTCAAGTCATCAACAAAATTAGGGGACAAAATTAGGGGATCAAAATTAGGGGACGGTTCTATTTCTTGAAAAATAATGAGGCCGCCCTGTATTAAATCGTGGAAAATATAGCTAGCAATAGCTTCATGTCTTTTTCCGTAAGCGTCAACCTTCCCAATAAGTCATAGACAATCTGCTCCACGTGCTCTTTATTGGTCGAGTGGATGAACCTTTTCTTATTGAGTTTATCTAATATTAATCTTATGCATTCTTCTTGCTGGCGGCGAGAGAGGAGTGCTTCTGTTGTCGTCTCTTGGCTCTGAACACTAATCTTGAACAGCGGAAACAAGGTCAGCAGCACCGCAGAAGCCAGGTTATAAGAGGGCTGTCTAACAGCTTGAGGAATGCTGAACCTGAAATTTGAACTCTTCAATTCCTCTGAAGTTAGACCGGTCCTCTCGTTCCCGAAGAGAAGCCCGATTCTTGTTACCTGGGGAAAACTCAGCATTTTCTCCACCGCTTCGTCCAAGGTGAGAGAGGAAAAATTCTTCCTTATCTTGGAAGTGGCCGCAAAGATAAGGTCTAGGTCAGCCGTGGCTTCTTTTAAAGTTGAGTATATCGGAGCTTGTCTTAAGATATCTTTAGCATGGACAGCGGTCTGGTAAGATCTCTCGCTTACTGGAGATGACCTTATCAAACGGAGATTCTCGAACCCCGTATTTTTCATGCTCCTGGCCACAAGTCCCACATTCTCTGCTTTTTCTGGCCTGACCAGAATCACGAAAAACTTTTTTCTTCTATCTTCTTCCATCAGCTTGTTCTCTTGATGTCTTTGGTTTTTTTCGATTCTTCTCCTCTGTTATTCTACAATAAATTTTCATCTTTAGGGTCTAATTTCTGCAAATCTTCCTGGAATCGACTCGGCTCTAAATCTGCTATCCAAGAATGCGATGATCTTGACGACGAAAATATCTTTTGCTCAGAGAAGCAAAGAAAGCCCCCCAGAGGAGTTAAAGAATATCGGGTATCCTACCCCAGACAGCCCTTTGTATGGTAGAAATATGACTAATACTTACCCGTGCTACCAAAACCTTTCTCGCCGCGGGATGTTCCGTCCAGCTCTTCGGTTTCCAGGACCTTCACTTCTTCAATCTTCTGTATCAGAAGCTGGGCAATCTTCATTCCTTTTTCGATAACAAAGGGCTTATCTCCAAGATTAGTCAAAACGACCTTGACCTCTCCTCGATAACCAGAATCCACCACTCCAGCTACTCGGTGGACTCCCTTCAAAGAAACGCCGCTCTTGTCCCAGATCAGCCCTACATAGCCATCTGGAACAGCTATCTGAATCCCAGTCGGAATGGGCTTTGTTTCCCCTGCTTCTAGGACACAGTCCTCGCATGAAAAAACATCCATACCAGCATCCCCTTTATGGTGATAGAGAGGAAGCTTGGCATCTTGGTGAATCTTTTTCACTTTCAGTTCCATGGCTCAAGAACCTTCGATTCTGACTTCTGAAAAATAGGGCTCTGCAATCTTCGCGAACTCCTTGATTTCCTCTTTCGGGTAGGGCTCTTTTTGAAGATAGAGATCGTCAATTGTATTGACCGGAACGAATTGTTGCAGTTGAAAAGTTTTGGACCCTTTCAACATTTTACTGATTTTTTTTATATCCTCAGGACCAACAAGGTCAGGCACTACCGTGGTTCGAAAGATATATTCGAGGCCCGAATTCTTGACAGTCTCGATGCTCTTGGAAATATCTTCCTCTTTCACATCCGATCTTGTCACCTCCTGATATCTCTCCAGGGGCGCTTTCACATCCATGGCAATATGGTCAATAAGATTCTTCTGAATGAGCTCTTCAAGCCTGGCTGGAAAGGAGCCGTTAGTATCCATCTTTACGAGAAAACCCCGCTCCTTAATGCAAGAAAGAAGCTCGCCTAAGTCTTCATGAATCAGGGGCTCTCCTCCAGAAATGCAGAGACCTTCTAGCCATTTTTTTCTTCCATCCAGAAAGCCCGCAAAATAATCCAAGGGAATCGTGGGAAAAGACTCTGGCCTCAGAACTAAATCCGAATTGTGACAGTAGGGGCATTTGAAATTACACCCTCCCAAAAACACAGTGGAGGAGATGTAGCCAACAAAATCTTTGGGGGCAAATTTCTCTAAGCCTTTGATTTCAACCATTCCTCCAACTCCTGGCAATTGTTTAAAACAGCCCTAACTTCCCCTTCTTCTTGAAGGACTAAGGAAGGAAGAATGATTGCCCCCTTATCATCTCTTTTGATATGAGATAGAAATTCTCTGATCTTCAGCTTGCTTTCTTTTTGAATCAGGCTAAATTCTTCTCCTCCAAGCTCCGTCTTCTCCAAAAAACCTTTGATTTCCTGACAACTGGCGCAGTTCGGATAAGAAAAAAGGAAGTATTTCATCTATTAAGCTACCTTTGTGTAAGGTGTTCTCTCTTTAAATTCCTGCTGTTTACCGTCATTCCAGGTTGCTACCGGCCTTAGATATCCAACAATCCGAGAATAGACTTCTGTTTCTTCGCCACACTCAGGACAGGTGGTAGCTTGGCCCTTCAAATAACCGTGATTCAGACACACGCTGAAAGTAGGCGTGATGCTGAAATAAGGCAGTGATGTTTCAGCAATCTTCTTGACTAGTTTCTTGCAAGTTTCGGCGTCGATGGCTTCAGGGAGAAAGGCATGGAAGATGGTTCCTCCTGTATAAAGAGGCTGGATATCCTTCTGATGCTCCACGGCTTCAAATATATCCCGGGTAGCATCCACGTTGAGCTGAGTCGAATTGGTAAGAAAAGGATATTTTTCAGTTCCCATGTTGATGATGTTTTGATATTTTTCCTTGTCCAGCCGAGCCAGCCGGTAGGCAGTCGACTCTGCTGGAGTGGCTTCTAGATTATACAAATTCCCTGTCTCTTCTTGAAATTTCTGGAGGGTGTCCCTCATGAAATTTAAGGTTTTGATCGTGAATTCCTTCCCCTCTGGAGTTCCGATTCTCTTCCCCAAGAGATTAAGACAGGCCTCGTTCATGCCGCAGATGCCGATGGTCGAAAAGTGATTGTCAAAATGGCCCAAGTAAACCAGAGTGTAAGGCATGAGACCCTTGGCCAGCATGTTGTTTACCACTTCTCTTTTTGTCTCCAGGGCTTCCTTGGCCAGGATCATGAGATTCCTTAGCTTGTCAAAAAAATCAGTTTCGGTGTCTGACTCATAACCTATCCTGCTCATGTTTAGAGTAGCCACTCCGATGGAACCAGTGGAATCCCCCGGGCCCCACATGTTTCCAGGCCTCTTCAACAACTCCCTCTGATCAAGGTTTAGACGGCAGCACATGGCCCTTATATCACCAGGGTCTAGTTTCGTACCCAGGTAATTTTGAAAATAAGGAATCCCATACTTCGCTGTGACCTCAAACAGGAGGCCGGCATTCGGAGAATCCCAATCGAAATCTTTGGATAAATTGTAAGTCGGTATGGGAAAAGTGAAAACACGGCCTTTCTGGTCTCCTTCAATCATCAGCTCCAGAAAAGCCTTGTTGATCATGTCCATTTCCTGCTGATAATCCCCATAGGTCGAATCCAGTTCTTCGCCGCCGACAATCACTTTTTTGTCTTTCATGTCTGCAGGAGCTGTCCAATCAAAAGTCAAGTTAGAAAAGGGAGTCTGCCATCCCCAACGAGAAGGGACATTCAAACCGAAAATAAGCTTTTGGAGGTCTTGCCTAACGTGTTCGTAATCGAGCTTATCTGCCCGGACAAAAGGAGCTAACAAAGTATCGACGCTGGAGAAAGCCTGAGCTCCAGCAAATTCTCCCTGCATGGTCCCGATAAAATTCACCATGTGTAAAGTTGCGGTCTCCAAATGCTTGGCCGGAAAAGAGTGGACCTGGTTGGGCACATGGCCGAATCCCTTCTTAAGAAGATTCTCCAGAGACCAGCCAGCACAATATCCCACGATTGGATAAGAGAGATCATGGATATGAAGATCCCCTTCCACATGAGCCTTTTTTATTTGTTCTGAGTAGAGCTGATTGAGGGCGAAATTGGATAGAACTTCTCCGGAAACCCTGGCGTTCAGCCCCGAAAAACTCATGACCCCTTCGTTGCTGTTCTCTTTTATTTTCCAATCAACATCGTTGATGTAGTCTTTGATCAATCTCTCTAAATTAATGCCCGTTTTGCGCGCTTCTCTGATATCTTTATGTCTTTCGCGGTATAAAATGTAAGACTTGGCAATATCAAGATAACCCCTCTTCATGAGCACTAGCTCGACTATATCCTGTATCTGCTCTACTGAAGGGATAGTGTAGCCCCCGAATTTATCCTCTATCATGAAAGTCGCGATATCTGAAACAGTTTTGGCAGCCTCCCAATCCTCTATTCCGTTGACTTCCATAGCCTTGTAGACAGCTTTGGTGATTTTGTCCTGGATAAAGTCGACAACGGTGCCATCTCTTTTTTTAATCCTTGATAATGCCTTTTGCATGAAGGACTCTCCTTTCCTTTCCTCTGATAAAAAATGAATGAATTACCGTCCCCCGAGAAGGACAAAATTCACTTGCCTAAGCCCTCTTACCCGATTAGAACGAGTTCCTCAAATCATGCCATATCTTGTATGGCTTTGTGTCGTTTAACACAAAATATTGTAGTATGCAACAAAAAATTTATACTCAATTCGTTTGCTTGTCAAGTCTTTTTTTAAAAAATTTTTATTTTTTTTTATTATTTCTTTTTTATGAATTGCCGGGCTCCTTATTCTGTGATAATTTTTAAAAAAAGAGGTAAAAATGAGAATAATCGAAGTGAAAACCCAAGCTAAAGAAGAGCTCGTCGACATTACGACTCAAGTCCAAGAAGAAATCAGCTCTTCAGGAATGGAAAAGGGCCTTTGTCTGATCTATGTTCCTCATACGACAGCAGGAGTTACGATCAACGAAAATGCTGATCCTTCTGTTAAAGAAGATCTGCTGATGACCATGAAAAGAATTGTCCCTGAGTCCCTCCCCTTCAAACACCTGGAAGGCAATTCCCCAGCCCACGTTAAGGCCAGCCTGGTAGGCTCTTCGATCAACTTGATCGTCAATGAGGGCCGGCTTTCTCTGGGGACTTGGCAGGGTGTTTTCTTTTGTGAATTTGACGGCCCTAGAAGGCGGAAGGTCTATATCAATACTTTTTCTTTTTTAAAAGCGTCCTTTAAAAAATGAAAAGGGGGCAAATCTCTTAAAGAGTTGGCTCATTTTCCGCTCTCGAGTCTCTCCTCTATAAGAGGAATGATCTCTGGAGAAAGGAGGAAGGCTTCGATCTTTCTGCTCAAAGGAGAGTTACTCGAAAGGGTTTGAGGCTTCAGAGGAGCGATAAGCTCTGCTGCCAGTTCATCTTTTTGAAGGTCGAATTCAATATCCTTCAGGGATCGGGCCTTTTCCAAGACAAAGCCAATGTGCTTTTTCATTTCCTTCTCGTCAATCTCAACCCTAGGAGGCGCATGGAGTTTCATTCTCGCTAATGTCCGCTCGATAATTTGGTCCTTTTTCCTCGCATAAAAGCGGCAAGGGAGCTCCCTTATTCTTTCTATTCCCCTGGTGAGTCCTTTGTGATCCTGGGTTTGTCCTATCCGCAATTCTCCCTTAGGCGGAATTATACAGGGAATAAACTCTTGAAGCTGATAAACCTGGTGTTCCTCGAGCGTTTTTTCTATTTCCTTGGCGTATTCTCTTGTTTTCTCCATCAAATTCAACCTTGACTCCTTGAATTCTGTCTGAAGATGATGAAAACTCTGGGCGGTTGTAGAAGGAACCTCCTGGTTATGCTTACGATAGGACTTTATTTCCTCTAGCACTCTTTCCATCTCTGCCTGCCGAAATTGGAGTCTAGCCTCAAATTCCTGTCGAAGCTTTTCCACCTCCCGAGCTCTAGAGAGTATCATCTCCATCTGTTCTGAATTCAATTCCAGGCCGTTGATCAAGTTGACCAAACGGATTTCTCTCCGCAGCTCTTCACTCTTGTTAAACTTTTTTTCCTTAGGTTGGCTTTGCAGAAAAAATGGAGCCAGGAATAAGATTACTAAACAGATTCTGAATATTCTTTTCTTCATCTTTACCTCCGTTAATTTAGACAAAGATGAAGAGAAAATCTTTGATTTTTTTTAGAAACTCAATCAGAAGGAAAGGTTTATTCCTTGAAGAAGGGACTCAAGATTCTCGTTTTCCTCGAAAAGAATGCCCTGCAGTGCCAGTTCCTCGGCAGCCTGGATATTCTCTGCTCGATCATCGATAAAAACACACTCCTCGGCTTTTGTTCCGGCCTTTTTTAAAGCCTCTCTGTATATTTGAGGATGAGGTTTCATGAATCCAACTTCAAAGGAGAGAACATATTCATCAAAAATCATGACTTCCGGAAATTCCTGCTTGACGAATCCAAACCGCATAACATCCGTGTTCGAAAGCAAGATGAGCCTATATTTGTCCTTCAATCTCTTCATGATCTCTAGAACTGGAGGATTAAGGGAAAAGACATCATTGTATAAGGAGAAAAATTTATCATAATCGATATTGGCCTTGAGCTTCTCCACGGCTCTGGTGTAGAATTCCTGGGAGGTTATTTCGCCTTTATCAAAAGATTCTCTAAGGCCTGATTCGGAAAAAGCCAGTTTTCCGATTTCCTCTTGAGCAAAGGGAGAGAAATTGGCCATCTTTTCGTAGAAAATTTGGTTGTCGAAAAAAACGATGACTCCGCCCAGGTCTGAAATCACGGTTTGGATCATGAAACTCGAGTTTAACCTTAATTTTGAGCAAGGTCAATGGGGTAAATTGACTTGCCTATTTTCCTATGGTATAAGCGATAGGTCAGACTCCCCGCTAAGAACCGAATGGATGAAAACCTGCCCTCATTGCAACCGAGAATTCTCAACAGATAAGTCCGAATGTCCCTGGTGTCGAGAAGAGTACTGGCTTCCGAGGGAAACAGGCGATGAGGATGAAGCTGAACCCGAACAGCCCGCCATAGGAGGATGCCTTCAGATTCTGCTCGTCCCCTTCCTAACCTCCCTGGCCTTGACTCTATTCCTGATAACAGCAGGCATCATCATCGGTCTGTTCATCAAAATCGAAAGCAATCAGATTAAGCTCACCTGGATAGTCTTTTCACTGCTTTTTGGAATCGCTGTGTTCTTTATTCTTCATTTTTGGAAAGAAAAAAAACCTAAACAGGGAAAAATGAAGAAAATCAGAAAATAAAAAGCTTCGAAAAGTACAGTCCGAGGGAGAAAAAGGAGGTAGGGATGAGTAAGAAAGTCAAACCTCAGGGAAAAGCCTGGGCCTCTCTAGTCTTGATCCTTTGTCTGTTGATTCTTTTCGGCGGAGCTTTTAGCCTATATTTTTTCAAAGGAGCAAAGAGAATAACGACCAGAGATATCGAGGCTGCAGAGAAGCTCATCGGCTTGAAGTTCACTCAGAAAGAGAGAAAAATGATGAAGGATAATTTGAAGAGGAATCGATCGAGCTACCAAGAACTCAGAAAAGTTTCCCTTCCCAATCATGTCTCGCCAGCACTTCTTTTCAATCCATCAGTTCCAGGAATGAGTTTAGCCAAGAAAAAAAGAAACAGCTCTGCTACGGAAAATCGAGTGGTCAAGATGCCTGAAAATATCGAGGATCTTGCTTTTCATCCTGTAGCTGTTTTGTCTCAACTGATTAGAGAACGTCGAATAACTTCTACCCAGCTCACGCGGATGTATCTAGAAAGACTCAAGAAATACGGATCCCGCCTAGAATGTGTTATCACCCTGACTGAAGAATTGGCTCTCCAGCAGGCTCACCGAGCAGATGAGGAAATTGCCGCCGGCCGTTACCGAGGGCCTCTTCACGGCATTCCTTGGGGAGCCAAAGACCTTCTGGCTACTAAAGGGGTAAGAACCACGTGGGGAGCTAAGCCTTATCAAGAGCAAATCATAGACGAAAATGCCACTGTCGTAAGCCGCCTTGAAGAAGCTGGAGCAGTCTTGGTCGCTAAATTAACCATGGGCGCTTTAGCCTGGGGAGATGTCTGGTTTGGAGGAAAAACAAGAAATCCCTGGAATCTGGAACAGGGTTCGAGCGGCTCTTCTGCTGGTTCAGCGGCTGCCACATCAGCCGGCCTGGTGGGATTTTCGATCGGCACTGAAACCTGGGGGTCTATCGTGTCTCCGTCTACTAGGTGCGGAGTCACGGGATTAAGGCCGACCTTTGGCCGGGTCAGTCGATACGGTGCCATGGCTCTAAGCTGGAGCATGGACAAAATAGGGCCAATAGCCAGGAGTGTCGAAGACTGTGCCCTTGTTTTCGAGGCCATTTATGGCCCAGACAACCAGGATTTAACTGTAGTCGATCTTCCCTTCAGCTGGAATCCATCCCTCCGCTTAGGAGATATTCGCATCGGTTACTTGAAGAAAGCTTTCGAGGAAGATTACAGCTCCAAGAAGAACGATGAAGCTGTGCTCAAGGTTCTCCGCTCCCTTGGAGTCGAGCTCATCCCGATAGAGCTCCCTCAACTGCCAGTCGATTCCCTTTCCTTTATTCTGAACGCCGAGGCTGCGGCTGCTTTCGATGAACTGACTCGAAGTGGAAGGGATGACCTCTTAGTGAGGCAACAAACAAGGGCCTGGCCGAATGTTTTTCGCCAAGCCAGGCTCATCCCGGCGGTCGAATACATACAAGCAAATCGCCTCAGGACTCTTCTCATGCAGGCCATGGCAGAAAAAATGAAAGACCTCGATGTCTATGTTGCGCCTTCATACGGGGGGAACAATCTTCTGCTGACAAATCTCACTGGACACCCGGCGGTTGTGGTGCCTAATGGCTTCAATGAAAAAGGCAGTCCCACCAGTATATCCTTTATCGGAGACCTTTTTGAGGAAGCCAAAGTTTTAAGAGTGGCTGAAGCTTTTCAAGAAGCTACCGATTTTCACCTAAAGCATCCGGAAATAAAAGAAAACCCCTGAGTTCATTTCTGTTCTCTTTTTCCGGCGGCTCTAGCAGTTACTCTCAGATTATCAACCCGACTTTTCCGTCAAGGCTGCTATCACCGACTTTAAACTCCTATCATAGACCTGTTCCTATTCACTGGGAGTGTGAGTAAAGCTAAATCAAGGTCGAGGCTTGTTGATCTCTTCGAGCAAGCGAGGGAAGGCATCTTTCTTTTTGATGTCAATTATCTTTACCTCGGTTTTTCCGACCATCTTGAGAAAATCCTTCAGGATTTCTCTCCTCAATACAAACAGGTACTTCTGGAGCCGCTGGAAAATGACGTGTTCCAGAGCATCCCAAAGGCCCTGCCCGGATAATTCTAGAGGTCCGATCTCATCGACCACCAGAATATCCGCTTCCCTGCTCCGAAGAATGATCTTCTTGGCCCAGGACAAACTCTCCGGGATGAAAAAATAGGGTCCGATCCTCTGCCAAGACTGAAGGCCCGACTTTCGAATAAAAGGAACAGATCTTCCATCTCTGAGGTCCACCAGGTCATAACCAATCTTTTCCTGGCCTTTCACGATGGCTTCACTCAAGAAACCGTCCATCTTGACTTTTTGTTTCTCTAGCTTCCCGATGACTTTTTTGAGAAAGGTTGTTTTTCCAGAATCGACTGGCCCGGTGAGGACAAAGATCATGACCTCAAACCAATTCCTTCGAGACATACAGACCGGATTATCTCGCCTTTAAGGGATAAAATAATAAAAGGCGTGAAATGCCGTCTGAAGAGCTGATAAAGATCTTTCTTGATAAGATGAGAATAATGGATTTTTATTTTTAATACAGACCAGCAAAGACCACATCCGCGTGGAATAGCTCGCGCGATCTTCTCCGTACTCTCCAATCAACAGTCTCCTTCATCTCGAGATAGAACCAAAATTGATCAAAGAGTCTTAATTTTTCTAAATAGTATTGGGTGTAATCTGAAATGTTATCGACGAGGATTTTTTTGGGCTGCCTTTCTTCTCCATCGAGAACGATGAGGCTATAGACATCTTTCTCTTCTTCGCCTTCGGTAACGGTCGTCTTTTCCAATTTTCCGTAAATTTTTGCCTTTTGTTTTCCTTCCCAACCTTCCTTCTTTCGGTAATCAAGGTCTTTCAAAACCTCAAATTCCTCCCTGGCTTTGGTGTCCACATAATCATCGAGCACAGCCTCTTCTGTCCTGGTAAAGATATTTCGGTATTGCCTTTCGGATTCTTTAACCTCTATGGTGTCCACCACGAGGATTGATGGTCTCTCAGGAGAAAACTCGCCACTCACTCTGACGCCCTGGTCGATAAGGCTGCTGGCATCCCCAGACTCTAACTGGCCCTGGACGACCATATCGATCCCTTGAGCGCCAGGGATGAAAAAATACTTACCAAAACCAACTTTGACAACTCCCTCGAATTCATTTATTCCTTCCTTAACCACGGTAATATCTTGTTCAGCCGTCTCTTCCTCGGTTGCTTGTTTACAGGAAATACTTCCGGTCACCATTAATATAGCCATCAATAGGCTTATTCCCATTATACGAAAGATTTTCTCCCGTGTTTTATTCCCTTCAGATAAGATGAAAGTCATAACACTCACCTCCCTTTATAATCCCTGCCTGGAAAAGAAATTCGTGGACATTGAGGAATCTCTGTAGGATAGAAATCTCATCTTTTTTGACTCTAAATGAAGATATTTTATACCACTGCCAAAAATAAAAGTAAAGAAGAAAATTAACAAGAAAAAAGACCGAGGACGGCTCTTATTTTTTAGAAAAAAACAAACTATCCCTGATTATTTTTTATCTGGAAATGCTTCTTTATGGGGATTAAAAAGAGTTGGAATCTGCAAATTGTGAACAAAATTCAATCTCTCGGAAATGGCCTATTTTTTCCTAGATTTACTCCCTGAAGAAGATCCAGACGTGCTGCGGCTTGATGAAGAACGGCTCTTAGATACAGAACGAGAGGAGGAGCTTGAGCCTCGAGAGGAATAGCTCTTTGATGAGGAACGACTCCTTGAATAACTCCTGCTCGAAGATTTATAGGAACGAGAGGAAGACTTATAGCTCCGAGAAGGAGATCTCATCGAAGAAGAGGAGCGGCTCTTCGTATAACTCCAAGTCGGGGACTTATAGGATCGAGAAGAAGAACTGTAACTTCTCGAGGAGGATTTTACCCTCGATGAGGAATATCGGGAGGTGGAACGGCTCTTCGAATAGCTTTGGACCTTGTTGCTTCTTTTTCGATCAACATAAGTTCTCGCAGAACTGGATTTAGAATAGGATCTAGTGGACTTGTAGCTTTTGATCGGAGACCTGACTTTTTGATCCTTCGAAGAAAGGGAGCGGGACGACCTAGAATCCGTGCTTCTCTTAGAAAAAGATTGAGACCGGTAGCTTTCCACCCTTGATTTTGAGGATGAAGCCTGAGCCGTCGTAGGTCTTTTGGTTAGGGAGGATCTCTGCTTAATGGAAGACGTCCTCTGGGAAGGATAACTTCTTATGCTCGAACCAGAAGGAGAGCGCTTCAAAGTCCTTGACTGGCTCAAAGCTGAAGAAGATCTGTACTTCGTAGGACTGCGAGAAACCGTCCTAGGCGTGGAATTCTTCAGGGCTGCTTTTGACGCTGGCTGGCCTCTGATTGAAGACAGCTGCTTCTGGGAAGGTCTTGGAGAGCTTCGGGACAGAGAAGATTTCAGCCTTGAAGAAGAACGACCTTTGTCTGAAGCGTAGACTTTTCCTACTTCTCTCAGATTCGTGCGGGAGAGTGCCTTCGCGGCCACCCTATTCTGGCTGATCTGCTTGATGGCAGGTCTGAGGCGAGGTTGAGTCGCAGATAGGGAGATCTTCCCCAAGCGCTGGATCTGGATTTGATTCAGGGCATACCCGGAAACATCCCGGGCCCGAAGATGGTTTTTGTGAATGACTGTCAAGGCTCGAGAATTATGAGGGTAATAAGAACTGTAATAACGATCATAAAAGATGTTGTTTATGATCACGACTGGTCGACCGTAATAGTTTAAGGGACACCAACCGATATAATCATATCCCCAATACCAGTGAACCCAAGACGGTCCCCAGTGCCTCGTAGGAATCCAGTACCAACCGAGACCTATTCTCCAGTGCCACCGGCCGTAATGGTACACAGACCAACCCCAAGGATCATAGGAAACCCAGTTCCAACCGATAAAGGGATACCAGACCCATCTTCCGTAATAGTAGGGCCTCCACGAATAATGATAAACACGAGGAATCCATACATATCCGTAAGGCCATTCGTATGTCCATCGTCCATGAAAAGCCAATTCTTCTTCGTATTCATAGAGTTCAGCGGGTAGGTACCTCTTGGCGACCTGCCTATTGACTAAAGAATCGCGGTATTCATTCCATTGGTAGAAACTGTCATCAAGTTCAGCATAAAAAATCGTAGGGCTCGAACGAAAATTTCCGTTGGCAACGACCAGCCTCTGGTCTTCTTCGACCAGAAGTGAACCTTCTTCTCCAGCAGCCTCCACGGCTCCGCTGTAGACCAAAAGTTCAGTCTCTTGATTTTCTCTCACATTCAGGCCATAAAGACCCTGATCCAAAATGTAGAAAGAGCCATCTGGAGTATGGATTTCAAAATCCTTCTCACGCTCTAAGAAATTGATCCTTAAATAAATATTACCCGACAGGACATGAAGCTTGATCTGGTCATAACCTCTCCGGGGGAGAGTGGCGAAATCGACTTGAGTGTAGTCATCCACCCGGAGATAGTTTTTCTTGCCGAAATGAACTTCTGCTCGGCCTTCTCTTGTTCCCAGCTTATCACCCTCAACAACCGGCAAATTGACAGCTCCCTCTTCATACCCCAGGTCTGCACTTCTCTGGACGAACACATCTCCCTTGACATAACTCAGACGGGCATAGCTGTAACTGTAGTAGTCACCAGATTCAGAGGAAAAGAGAAAGGGGAGCAGAAAAGCAAACATACTGAAAAATATCGCTGTTTTTCTCATTTTTCCTCCTTCCCAAAGCCTATAGAGCAAGAAGTGTGCCAAGCTGAACTCGGTGAAGAAACGCAAAAAAGAGAGAATTAATGTCCAACTTAAAGGACACCTGACAAAATAAGGAGTCAATAAGTATGTTCAGACCTGCTTCGGAGAGGAAAAAAGGCCTTAATTGACTTCTCAGGAGGAGATAAAAAGGGATGAGAAAAAGTAAATAAGACTAAGGATGAAGTCTGAGGTTTATAAGGGTAGAAAGAAAACGGGGAGGAAAGTAGTCCTTTCTCCCAGGACTACTTTCTCCTCTTTTTAAAAGTCCAGACTAAAAGTTGTTTTGAGGGATTATTTAGGCCTTTTTTAGGATGGGCATACCTGTTCGTTCTGTTTCAATCACTTTATATCCAGCTGGAACATCGTCCAAAGACCCGGGCCTTACATCCCTGGCAAAAAAGTATATTCTCTGGGTGCGCCCTCCTTTCAAGTTGACATCCTTGAAATGGAGATAATACTTAACCCCCTTTGAATTGGTGAATTCATAAGCCATTTGTTTCACCTCCGATTAGAATTTTTAAAAATTATATCCGATACTTATCCCGATGAGATAAGCAGTGTTAGAATAAGTCCCCTCCCCCAGGTTGAGGGGGCCCACCTGATAAATCAGAATATCCCTGTTCGGACTTGTCCTTTCACTAAAGACTTCATACTGGAAAGCCGCATCGAGCACAAAGCCACCGGATTTATAGCCAAAACCTCCTGTAATAGCCCATCTATCAGCATCAGGAAGTATAGGGTCCATGGTCTCCACAGGCTGAGGGGTTTGATCGTAGAGAAATCCTGCTCTTAAAGCAAAACTTTCGCTAAACTGGTACTGCAATCCACCTCTAAAGACAAAAGAATTCTCCCAGTTTTCCTCAACCTCTTTATCTTCAATACCAGGAGGATAGATTTGCTCTATGCCAGGAACAGTTACCTCAACTTTAAATTCATCGAAGCTGCTCCAGAGAACATAATGAACATCTGCCGTAAGGAGTAAGTCCTCGGTCAGGTTAAAGGCTCCTCCTATGCCTAAAATATGAGGAAAATTGAACTCTGTGGAAGCTGTTCCATCCAGGCTGGCAATGGGAGAAAGAGGGATCTGTGACAGATTCAGCTTAAGTTCTCCGTCTTCATATTTGATCTTGAATCCACTGCGGAAGTTCACCCCTACAGAATAGCCTTCACCTTTGTAAAGTGCTCCGGCATTGAATCCGAATCCATTTCCAGAAGCATCAAGAGTGGCCGGGACATCATAAGAAATAAAAGGCACCATTGAAAACACGAGAATTTCATTCAGCGAGAAGGATAATGTTGAATGGACATAGAAAACTCCTGCTCCTACAGAAAAATTATCCGAAACCTTGTAGGCCACAACAGGATTGAAGAAAAGCGTCTTCATGTCATCTTCGGTAGCGAGATACCTTAACGGATAATCTTCAGGCCACTTGACTCCCAGGCCATAAGGAACAAAGAAGCCGAAGCCAACCGCAATTTTTTCATTCAATTTATGGGCAATGTAGAGAGTGGGAGGAGAGAACCACTGGGCTTCCTGGTCAACAGTCTGAAAAGCGGGATCTGGCCAGTTAGGCAGTCTTACAGAGGCGTCGGCCGTGATTAAAGTTATCCCAGCAGAAATCTGCGTTCCATCTAAAAATGCTATTCCAGCCGGATTGTGAAAGACAGCTGAAGGATCATTGGCCAGACCAACAAAGGCACCTCCCATGGCCATAGCTGCTGCTCCATGCTCGTAGACAAGAAAACCAGCACCCTGGGCAAAAGGACTCACGCTAAAGGCCACCACGACTGTTAAAGCCAACATTAAAAATTTTCTCACTTTCACCTCCTTTAAAAAGCCTGATAACCTCTTAAACAAGAGGTTTTAGCTGAATATTTTTAGCCAATCTCCTAATTTGGTTAAGTATTTATAAGAAAAATGGGATAATGTCAAGAACAAAATTTGTCAAAAAAAACACTTTTATCTCATTCAATTATTAAATCTTCCCGGCCGATTTCTCTCAAGATTTGAGGATAGAGATCGTAGACCGGCTTGAGGGCGGGCAACAATTTCATGGCTTGGCTAATTTTGCCTTCGGCTTTTGCTTCCTGTTGAAGGATAGCAGAGACGATGTTGACCTTCCCCTGCCAGAATCTATGACTAAAATCAGATGCGCAAGTGAAGGTCAAATCAGGTTTGAGAGCGCTCTCTCCCATGACATACGAAATGTATTTTCCCTTTTCATGGCGACAGTTGACCGTGATGATACCGTCAGGATCATGGACTACGAAGCGAACCACCAGGTTCGAGGCTGCAATGGCTGGCCCGACTTCGGGGTGAGCTGCCAGCCGGTCAAAGAGGGCCTGGTGAACCTGATACATCTCTTGGCTGTCTTTAAAATAAGGCATGGATACGTCTCCTTCTTAAAAACAGTATACCTAATGAACAAATCCCACCGAAGGAGGAACATCAGCCGGCGTGATAGGGCCAAAGTTCTTTTCGTATTTTTTCAAATTTTCCTCCAGGGCTCCCATGAATCTTTTGACGTGAGCTGGGCTAAGGATGATTCGAGAGACGAGTTTGCCCATTGGCCCATCTGGGAAAACAAAGGCGAAATCAAAAATGAACTCTTCTCTGGTGTGCCGGATAGCAGCTAGGTTTGAATACTGGCCCAAAGCAATTTGTTCATCGACTTTGATGTCTATCTTCTTCTCCTCCATGATTCCTCCTTTTCGACTTGGAATTATTCTTACTGAATACCAGAGAAAATTCAACCCTAAAGATGAAAAACCTGGCCCAGCGGAGACCAAAAAAAAATATTTTTTTTTAATTTTTTCTTTACAAAACCTATGCTTTTGATATAATAGATTTGGCTTTCCTGGGCGGGCTGGGGAGAGCCCCCACCTTTTTGGTTCCCATCATCAACCCCCCTTTTGCTGACAACAGCCCGCACCTTTCTTGACTAATATTTATCTAACTGCTAGATTCAGGGAGACTTCATCAGAAATTTGACTCAAGGTAACGATGACAACAAAGGAGAAAAACCTGGCCCGAAGATACGAGAGAATCTTCCAGCAAGTTGAAGACCTCCTGTTAAAAACAGATAACAAGATTGCCCGGCTGGCAACAGTCGCTGCTCTCCTTCACCATAAGATGCCTCATTATTTCTGGACTGGATTCTACATCCTGACTGCTGGTGAATTAGTCGTCGGTCCTTACCAGGGCCCTCTCGCCTGCCAGGTCTTAGAAAAAAATAAAGGTGTTTGTTGGGCAGGAGTCCGGGACAGGAAAGTCATTATTGTTCCTAACGTCCATAAATTTCCTGGCCATATTCCCTGCGACAGCCGTTCCAATTCAGAAATCGTTATACCCCTCTTCAATGAAAAAAACGAAGTCTGGGCCATCCTGGATGTGGACAGCCAAAAGTTCGACGCCTTCTCAGAAGTCGATAAGGAATGGTTGCTCAGGATTGTTAAGTTAATTTAAGGAGCCTGCGGATATTTCTGCTCCAGGGAATAAATCATCAGCAGGATCTGCTTTAAAGCCAAAAAAAGACCATCTATCTCAGCCTCTTCCCTAAGACTGTGTTTATAGCGGCCGTAAGTCCGTCCTAAATTCAAGGATAGAATCCCCTTTGCTAATCCGGCATTGGCTTCAGTAGAACCCAGAGGATTGACCTCCACGTCCCTGACCTTCAAGAATTCCAGGATATCCAAGGTTGTTTGAACCAGGAATGAGCTCTTTCCTCCCGGAAGGCGGTAAGCCCTGGCTGTATCATCGAGTTCGATTTCGACCTCTACGCCCACTTCAGAAGCCACTTCCTGGCAAATCCTGTAGACCCGGGCCTGGGCATGCTCGAGTTCTTTCTGATCAGCTGAACGCAGGTCAACTGTAAAAAAAGACTCCTGAGATACGGCATTCCTGACTCTTCCTCCTCCAATCTGACCAACATTGAGAATGGTCCATTTATCTATAGGTTGGGAAGGAAGCTCAAGGGCATATATCCGTTCCAGGGCTTTGGCAACAGCCAAATTTGGGCTTGGCACCCCTCGGCTCTGCATGGTATGGGCTCCAGGACCTCTGAAAATGATCTTCCCTCCGCCAAAACCCAGGGCACCATAATGGACTTTCCCCAGATCACCATCCAGAGCAAGGAGGATATCAAAATCTTCGGCTGTTCGCTCCAGGAAATCCCTCATTCCCACCAAGGCCACTTCCTCTCCTACAGTCCCCAGGAAATAATAGGTATGGACGGGTTTAAACCCGGATTGTTTCAAAGTTCTCAGCGACCAGAGCATATTGATCAGATTGGCTGTGTCATCGCCAATACCAGGAGCCTTAAGACGATTGCCTTCTCTTTTAACCTTTATCTCCCAAACTCCCTGAAAGACTGTATCCATATGAGCAGAAAGGATGATATTTTTCCCTCCGGATTCCCCTTTCAAGATACCGACGACATTCCCTGACGCATCGAGGTAGGTTCGGTCCAGCCCAGCTGCTTTGAATTCCTTCTTCAGGTACTCGGCTCTCGTTTCTTCATGTCCAGACGGAGCAGGCATTTCGGTGAGATAGATCCATTCTTTGATGATTGTCTCCTCATTCATTTCGATAAAAGAAAATATTTTTTGAACCAAAGGAGATGATACAAACTTAGGGCTAAAGAGAGACTCCTCTCCTCTACTATTCAGGTTGAAGACGAATAAGCAGATGATAAAGGTTGCTACAGGGATAAAAAGGATATATTTTCTCATTTTTTCCTCTCTTTTCTCTGTGACATTGTTCTCTTGTGGGTGAGGGTTACCCTTCGCAGGCTGCCATGATTTTTTTATGAGCCAAAAATCTATTCGCTGTAATGTTTTATGATCTTGACTACCGCCTGTTGGCAAACCCTACAGAAAGGCTTTTTCCCTTTAGTGAACATGAGACAGTCTATCATGGGACGAAAAAGGCCCTGGGCTGAGTAGCCAGCTCCCTCGAAGGCACCGACTTTTTCCCAGAACTTGCTCTTCCTGAGATAATCGTCCATTTTGTTGGCATGCCCCCTGGAGAGCTGCTCTGATTTCTCTTCAAGTTCTTCTATCTCTTCCTGAGGAGCTGCTTCTCTCTTCATCCGTGCTATCTCTTGGTTGATTTTCCGACGAACCTTCTGATAATCCAGATCCATCTTGTCAAAAGCTTCCTTCCCCCAAGGGGTAGGAATTTCAATTCCAGATGCTATTATTTTTTTCCATTTAAGATTTTCTGGGTCGAGTAAGGCGGTAATATTCGGTTCTGTTGGCTCCACTCCTCTAGGATAGAATTCATTATAAGCCACTGAGGAGGTATAGTATTCATCGCCAAGACCAGCAAAGCTGTGGCCGAATTCATGGAGGAAGAGATACTCCCACCATTGATTATCAGTAGTGAAGGTGCAGAAAAAATTGTAAATTCCTCCTCCACCATAGCGCTTCTGGTTAATCATGATGAAAAGAGCATCATAGGGAACATGGGCGGCAATATCTTGGAGGGCCTTGTTGTCTTCTGTCAAAAGATAGCGCGGTGAACCGAGGGAATTGAATGAGCTGCTCAGAGCTGTGTTCTTGAAGATTCCATGGGTGGGCTCATCACACCCGCTTTCTGCAGAAGGCTTGAACACGCCGTAGATGTTGAAATGATTCTTATATGTCTTATAAGGCTCATGATTGAAAAAAACCTTGGTGAATCTCTCTAGGTCTGCCTTAACCTTAGCTTCTTCCTGTTTAGTGTACCCCTCGGCAATAAAGGCAATATCCACCTTCTGGTGAGGATGGCCGTGCTTGACCATTTCAAAAACCCTAACTCCTTCCTCCAATTTCTCCTTTATGACCGCTACTCCATCGGGATCGATCTTTTGACTGAAGAGAGGGCCAAGCCGATTCTCATGATCCCTGACTTCAAGAGTAAATGTAATTTTAGCTTTCGGATAAGGAATGATAGCCGATTCGTGGTAGGTTCTTTTCACTCCCTCGAGGGCTGAATCTGTAGTCTTGTACTCCCCGAAATAGCAGTCGAATCCCTTGGAGAAAATGAGTTTTCCCGATGAAGTATCATAGACTTTAATATAGTAACGGCCGTTGTCAAAATGATCGATAAGATTTTTCTTGCTTCCTGCCCAGAGGCCTTGCTGATAAACTTGATCCAGAGTGATAAATTCTTCCTTAGCATTGCCGATATGAAAATAATCCAGGCGCATGGTCTTATCGATGAAGTGATCATCAAAATCGCCAGCAGACTGAGCTAAAACCAATCCTGTTAAAGAAAGAATAGCCACCAGGGTTAAGATGGAATTTCTCATGATTCCTCCTGTTGGAGAGAAGATTTCCGGCGAGATGAAGCGTCAAAAATGACCTTGCCCACCACCTCTTTTATGATTTTCACTGCAGCTGCAGCCGTTATCCCGCTCGGATCCCGCTCAGGATTCAACTCCACAACATCCAAACCGATAATCTTGGCCTTGAGAGCATGAATCAGATTGATAACTTGACGGGTAGAGAGGCCTCCAGCCTCGTGATGGGAGACGCCAGGCGCAAAGGCTGGATCGAGAGCATCCATATCAAAGGAGATATAGAGAGGATTTGAAAACTCAAGGCCAGGGATTTCCTTCAAATCCTTCATCCAGAGGGTCCTAACTCCATGCTCTGCAGCCTTGGAGCGCTGCTGGCCCGTAGCTGCTCTTATCCCCACTTGAACAAGATTCTGCACCAGGCCCTCCTCCACGATCCTGGCAAAGGGACAGGCATGAGAATAACGGTCTCCGTACAGCTCTTCATACAGGTCTGGATGGGCATCAAAGTGGAGAATATCTAAGGACCTAAATTTTTTCGAAAAGGCTTTAGCTGCTGGATAACTTATCGAATGGTCGCCACCAAGGATAATGGGCACCGCCTCTTTCTTCAAGATTTCAAATATTCCCTCTTCAATCTGAGCAAAGATTTCTGAAGCTTCACCCGCAATATTCAGGTCGCCCAAGTCGACGAGGATGGTTTCCTCCTCTAGATTTACACCGAGTTCTGTCCAGGGATTAATCGCCTTCCCGGTGGAGGCAGCCCTGATAGCTGAAGGTCCTTTGGCTGCTCCCTTCAAGTAACAGGATTTATCATCAAAAGGCACGCCGATAATGGCAAATTCGAATTCCTGGCTTTGCTTAACAGCTCCTCCAAAATCAGTCATTCCTGCACTCCAGAGTGAAGCTTGGGTACGGTGTAAGATTATATAGAAAAGGAGGTTGGAAAGAAACTAAAAACTCGTCAGCTCGGGCAATGAATAAGTTTTAGGTCGTGAAACATGAATCGGCTTTCTACAAAAATGATACGGGGATGATTCTATTGTTTCTTAATAATCAATCGACAGTTTTTAGGAACAGAACAATAGAAAAGATTCTACCCTTCCCATATCCATCGATGATCGCAGTAGCCATGACCTTGCATTATTGTTTTTGTCCGCACCAGGGTAATTTTTGAATGACTAGTTTTGGCAGCAGAAAAATCGCTATAGCAAACAGTTGCATAGCCAATATCGGCTGCGTTTCTCTCTTGAAAGGTCTTTGCCCAAAGACATTCGGAAACTTTCATCTCATAAGCTTTTTCAGATCGTTCTATGATTTCCCAAGTCATCATGTTCTGGTAATACTCCCCTCCTCCTATCCATTCGAGGAAAGAAAAATTGGGGTCATCGTTTTCACTTATCGGATTGCTGTCATCCACAGCACGCATTATCATCTCAATGAGTTTTTTCCTTCCAAGATATTTTGAAAACTCTTCCATAATCTCAATATAATATCCATATCTCCATTTAAATGCCTCTTCATAAGTATGGCCCCATTCTTTTTGGAATTTGTGTTTAATGACTTTTTCCTGGGATCCATCACTGGATTCATGGTTGTTTAATAAACCACCTAAACTTAAACAAGACATTGAACAAAGAGGTAAAAGTGAAGAGAGAAATTGTCTCCGGCCTGGGTCAAACAAGAGATTTTTGTTGTTCATAATTTTGCTCCTTTAATCCTATATTCCCTATTTTTATCAGCAATAAACATGCCAAAATTATCCCCAGGGATATTCAGATGCTTCTCGAACAATTTGTAACATTTTTTAACAGTTAATGTCTTTGCTCGAAAAGAAATCGATATTCCTCATAGCCATCTAGAAAATAGCACCACCGCTCTGTCTCAGCACCTTAGCTCCAATCTTTATGAGTTTCACAAGCAGAGCCCGAAGCGACCAGTGCTTGATATTACCAAGAAGAACCAGACGCCCCAGAAAATTGTCCAGATTGTAGGCAAGAATAAAGGGAATATGGTTTAGAAGGAAATTCTGGAAGATAGAGAGCGGGAGAGGAAAGTTATTTCCTCCCCCTTTTTCCCCCGGCCTAAGTGGCGCCTTGGATAAAAAATTTAATCAGACAAGGAAGGCTGGGCATATAGAATTTTGAATGAGCCTGGGTCCAAAGTCAATCACCTTTCAAGATGGTTTTTGAGGTTACTTTAAAAATCATCCTCTTCACCTAAAGGGGTGAAAGGCTCTCACCTTTGGAAGTATTTCTTTATCCATGATAAAGCGGGGATTTTTGGGAATGGATGAAGCGACGTTTGAAGATTTAGCCTTACCGAGCCTCCTTGGAGGGGGAACAGCTCCGCTTTCCCCCTTCCAACGCTCGCCTTCTCCTTCTCACGGCTCGCTGCCTCCCCTTCTCGGACTGCATAAAGCGTCCTGCGGCCAAGGAGGGCACACCCCCTTGGATCCCCCCAACATCGTTTCTCCGCAACGATGTTGTTCTTCGAGGGAATCCGAAAGAGTCGGACACCGAGTATGTCTGAGTCTCCGTAGGAGGCGAGTTACGCAGGTGCCGAGAAGAGCAACGAGGGAATGGCGTTTAAAATCTGAACGGGAGTGAAGCCATTCCCAAAAACTTATCAATAATTATTCAACTATTAGGTAAGAATGGGATGTGTCTCACCTTTTCATTTGCCGGCAAGATGACTATAATAACAAATACATGAATCTAGCGAGGAGAGACAATGGAAGAAATAAAAACCATAAAAACCCAAGAAGATGCTATAAAACTTTTAAACATAGCCCTAGAACACGAGTGGGCAGTGAGCTTTGAATACACTATCCATGCCTATTCGATGCCCAAAGCCAAATTCTTTTACGAAGACCCGATCATGAAGCACAGAACAGATGCCCGCGCCCAGACAATCCAGATCGGAATTGACGAGATGTACCATGCCCTCCAGCTTGGAATAATCATTGCCCAGATGGGTGGGATTCCTTCTTTTAAAACAGACCAAGTCATGCGCTATCCGAAGATCATGGACAACCTGAAGAGGGACAAAATGACCGAAGACATGGTCACCGACCTTTACCAATCAGCAGAATTTGAAGAGGGGGCTTTCCCCAAGATTGAAAACATGGTCTGGAATATCTCCTATGATGAAGTTCGTCATTCCCGACAGTTCGAAGCCATGATGGCAGCCATGAAGAAAGAAGGAGCTGAAGAGGCCCTTTGCTTTCAATCCAGGCCGGAAAACCGAGAAAAAGAAGAAGTCCAACTCCTCCATGAAATCACTCGCTCGGAAAATGCACTCCTGCACCAATACTTGAAGTATGTCCTGCTCTTCAGCGAGCACCAAGACCTCAGTCAGCGTTTGTTTAAAAATTCCATCGACCACATGAGACATTGGGATAAGAACTCGGGTCTCCTGATTAAGATGGGAGATGTGATCCAAATCGAAAATACGGTAAAAGATAAAAACGGAGTCGAAACGAGCCAAAGCCCGATGCCTGCTGCCTATCCTGGAGAAGACCGCCTCACGGTCTTGGAGACTCTGATCCCAGCAGAAGAAGAGCTGATAGCGAAATATGAAAAATTAATTTCTCTGGTTGAAGAAAAAGAGATAAAGGAACAGCTCGAGCTGCATCTTGCCTTAAACCAGGAACACCTCTTTACCGATGAGTGGCTTCTTAAGAACGCCAAGAAAATAAAAGGCCTGAAATAAAGAAACCTTAAATTTTGCTCTCTTTATAAAGCATCTGGAGAGAAGCCATGAAAAAGATAATCACTAAAATAAAAAAATTCCAGCATTTCTATCCTTACACGGTAGCCATTGTAGGTGCCCAGGCAGGAAAGCGCCTTAATTACATGGCCTGCGCCTGGCACACGGCCCTTTCCTTCGAGCCTCCGCTTTTTGGGATTCTTATCTCTAAAAAGAGATACACCTATCAGATTATTTCCGAGGCCAGGGAATTCACGGCTAACTTCATCAGCTTTGATAAAGTGAAGCTCTCTGCTCAGATGGGAAGAGTCTCCGGTTCCGATACAGATAAGATCAAGGAATTTGAAGTCAAGCTTTCCCCTTCAAAAATCATTAAATCTCCTGTCGTGGAAGAGGCCTATGTTTGTTTTGAATGCCGGGTAGCAGATGTCAGAGCCTACGGTGACCATGACCTTTTTGTGGGGGAAGTTCTGGCCATCCACGAGGAGGAAGGCTTTAGTCCTGAGGGCGTACTGGAGGGCGGAAAGATTCAACCTCTCCTTTACCTGGGGAGTGACTTTTACATCACCATAAACCCGGACACCTTGAAACATGTCCTCCCTGATTAAATCCCCAACTTTGGTCAGGTCCTTACAAAATGGGGACGGTTCTATTTTTTCTCAACAACTCACAGAGGATATTGAGAATAATGAAAAAAAATAGAACCGTCCCTTATCTTTCTTGAAAGTTGAGACCTGACCCCTATTTTTGACTTTTTTTTCTTTCCTCTTTTTCCTATAATATACAGGAAAAAATAATCATGGCCACAGTTCTCAAAATCGAGGACCTTCATAAATCCTTTAAGACTGGTTTTCTCCTTAGAAAAAAGAAAATCCTGAAAGGGATTTCCCTGACAGTCGAAGAAGGTCAAATCTTTGGCTATCTCGGTCCAAACGGAGCGGGAAAAACAACGACTCTGAAGTGTATTCTTGGTCTCCTCTTTCCTGAAAAAGGGAAAATAGAATTATTCGGCCTGCCACACCTTTCTCTTCGCGCCAAAGAAAGAATCGGGTTTCTTCCTGAAAATCCCTATTTTTATGAACACCTCACAGCCTCAGAGTTTCTCAATTTCTACGGAGAATTGTCTCTCAAGAAGAAAAAAGACATAGCGGCCAGAGTTAAGGAACTCCTCCATCTTGTCGGTCTCGAGCCGTGGGCGAACATGCCTCTTCGAAAATTTTCGCGGGGGATGCTCCAGAGGATAGGCTTTGCCCAATCTCTATTCAACGAGCCTTCTTTAGTCCTCCTGGATGAACCCCTGGGAGGTCTGGATCCTCTGGGTAGAAAAGAAATGAGAGACATCATTGCCCGGCTAAAACAAGAAGGGAAAACCGTGTTCCTCTCCTCGCACATCCTGCAGGATATCGAAATGATCTGCGACCGAGTCGCGATCATCATCAACGGCCAGATCCATAGCCAGGGGACTCTCCACGATCTAGTCTCCGAAAAAATCCTTTTCACAGAGATTATTCTTTCTGGACTGAAATCCAATGAACTCAAGAGCTTAGGAGAACGCTTTTCTTATCTGGGAGAAAAGACTCTTCTCAAAGTCTTCGAAGAAGATAAGATCGACACGATCATCGACCTTGTCCAGAAAAAGAACGGGAAGATTCACTCCCTTATCCCTAGAACTCAAACCTTAGAAGATTTGTTCGTCGGGATGGTTAAAAAAGGATGAGAATAACAGCGATTGCCTTGAACACCTTCAAGGAGACCATAAGAGACAGAATCCTGTATCTGCTTCTTTTCTTCGCTGCTTCGACGATCATTTTCTCCCGTTTCCTGGCTCTTATCACGGTGGGAGACAGAGTCAAGATCATCAAAGATGTGGGCCTGGCCTCCCTTTCCCTCTTCGGGGCTTTGATGGCTATCGTGATAGGCACGCAATTGGTCTACAAGGAGATCGATAAAAAAACCATCTTTACCTTGCTCTCCAAACCCATCCACCGCTATCAATTCCTCCTGGGGAAGTTTCTAGGGCTGGCCTTGACCCTCTTGATCATGCTTCTCCTGATGAGCCTCATATTCCTGGTTTTAGTTTTTCTCCATACCTCCAAGATAGACTGGAATCTTCTCATAGCCATCTACCTGATCTTCCTCGAACTCTTGTTGATCACCTCGGTAGCTATCCTTTTCTCCTGCTTTTCGACTCCCATATTGAGCTCTATTTTTTCCCTAAGTTTCTATCTCGTCGGTCACCTATCTTGGGGATTAGAAACCCTTATCCAGAAGATCAAAGCTGGCCCTCAGAGGGTTTTGGCTCAGATTCTCTACCTGCTTGTTCCTGACCTTGAAAATTTCAACGTCAAGACAGAGATTGTCCATGGTTTGCCACTTTCCTCCCAATTTTTCTTGTTTACAACTCTATACGGAGTCTTTTACACTCTCTTTGTTTTGACCATAGCTTTCTTGATCTTCAGAAAAAGAGATTTCATCTAGGTCTATGAGATTATCCTTCTTTAAAGAAAAAGGCTTCAGCTCCGTATTCCTCGTCCTTTTTCTTCTCCTTATGGGCGGGGCCTATGTGGCCACCCAGCTGAAGATCAATCAAATCAGCCGCCAAAAGATTCCCGGGTCTTCGGTTATCTACATCCCCTCGGGAAAATATTTGAAATACGCTTCCTTCGGCTATTCATCTTTCCTGGCTGACATGATATACATCTGGGCCATCCAGTATTACAGTACCTATACTATTTCGGCTGCAGAGAGATATAAGTATTTAGATCACATATTCTCGATCATCTCTGAACTGGATCCCCATTACTTAGACCCTTACGATATCGGGGCTTTGATCGCTGTCTATGAAGCCCGTAACCCGGAACTTGGTTTCAAAATTCTGGATCGAGGTTTGGAAAACAATCCAGAGCAGTGGATTTTTCCCTTCTCGGCCGGCCACTATGCCCAGCTGGTGAAAAAGGACTTTAAAACTGCTCAGCATTATTACAAGATCGCCATGGAAATCGAAGGGGCTCCTGAGCATGCCAAAAGGCTATACGCCAATGCTGCCTTCAAAGCCATGGATTTTGAAACCTCCTGGCAGACCTGGCAGGAAGTTTACAACACAGCCGAGGATGAGCGCACTAAAAAGATCGCCTCCAATCACCTCTACCAGGTTAAAGCCGGCATAGATATCAAGATGATTCAAGAAGCTATCCAAGCCTACAAGGCTAGGTATGACCACAATCCCTTGAAACTCAGCCAGCTCGTCAGCACTGGATTCCTGAAATCTCTGCCTAAGGACTTCGATGGAACCGACTACCTGTACGATTCTCAGACCGGAGAAGTGAAAGCTCCAACCATCCCATGGAAAAGATAGTCATCATCGTGCTCTTCGGTCTTGTCTGGGGCAGCTTTCTCAATGTTGTCATCTACCGGGTGCCGCAAAGATTAAGCCTATTCCGACCGTCATCATTCTGTCCGGCCTGCCAGAAGAGCATAAAATTCTATGATAACATTCCCCTGCTTTCTTTTATCATCTTAAGGGGAAAGTGCCGGTTCTGCGGGGAAAAAATTCCCTTCTCCTATCCTCTGGTAGAGTTTCTCACTCCGTTATGCTTCCTTCTTCTCTATAGCCAGTATTCCTTGAGCTTTCATTTCTTTGCCTCCTGTCTCTTCGTTAGCGCCTTGATAGCTCTTGGTTTCATTGACTTTTATCTTCAGATCCTTCCTGATGCCATTACTCTTCCCGGAATATTGCTGGGTTTGGTGTATTCTCTATTCCGCTCAGATTTGAACCTGACTCAAGCCCTGGTGGGAGCTGTGGTGGGAGCAGGTTTTTTGCTCTTTGTCTACGGAGCCTACTATCTCCTGAGAAGGAAAGAAGGATTGGGCATGGGTGATGTGACCATGATCTTGATGATAGGTGCCTATTTGGGCTTGCGAGGGACTCTAATGACCATGATCCTGGCTTCTCTCTCCGGCGCCTTAGTGGGTGTTCTCTTCATCCTGTTTAAAAAGAAAGACCTGCAGTATGCTCTTCCCTTCGGGACATTTTTGGCTCCGGCTGCCTTTGTCTCCCTGCTTTGGGGAGGGCGAATCGTGAGAGCCTACTTGAACCTGTTTAGAGATCTGGCTCCGTGAATATCTTTTTTTCTTTCCCCCTGCCTAGCTGACTTTGGCTCGCAGATTTCGATCTATGAATATATTCGGGCTAATGATACGTTCTTTTCTACTCTCCAGGCTGAATCTTCTCCTGCCAAGACAGGACCGTGTAGAAAGAACCCATGCTGCCAGGAACAATCTCTAAACTGGCCAGGGCTTCATCATAATGAATATTTGCCTGAGACGTAATGTCCACATATTTACCTATAACAGAACCATAAAAATTAGCGCTGCTGTTGAACACCACGTTAGCTTTAGGTGAATACACAGCTCCCCAGAAGTCGGAGTTAGAATTCCATTCCATGTCTCCAGTGAAACTGTCAGTGCACAAAAGCAGGAGGCTCGTGGGGTTCATGGATAAATTATTGATCTGAGTGTTTGACTCCTGGACAAAGCTTCCTCCAAGATACACGGTGAGATTAGCGTCCTCAGCGATCTCCAATTGGGTATTGCTTACCATGGAAAATTCGCCGGTTATGTAAAGGATTACCTCAGAGGTGATCGTGACCGTAGAGCTGTTGGAAAGGCGGAAATTGGTGTACTCTCCACTCTCGCTTATGGTATCGCTGCCTCCGTTATCAAGAATATAATCCCCCATGAAAGTCAAGCCTTCAGGAGGAATGATCAAGGGCATCTCTTTGGGGCTGGACAGCGGCTGCTTGGCACCCGAGATTATTGAAACAGGCTCTGTGATGATGATATTCTCGGGGACACTTTCCGGTCCGGTAGCCACCCCGCCTAAGATACTGGCGTTGGCATTCAAGTAAACGCATCCCAGGTGAGTGGCATTGGTCCCTACATTTCCATTCATACTCGGATTTGCAGGATCATAGGGTTCACCGCTTGAATCGTAGCTGTCTATCCGGGCATTCGAAGCCAGTTCTAGGCCATCTTCTCCAAAAACTCCGTAATCGAACAGGGAAATGGAAACATCATGCCTCTCTAATACGACTCGGGTTTCCCTGTCCACTGTCAGAGAGCTCAGGTAAAGCACATTGCCCGCAGACTCTACAACAGGAAAATCTTCATCCAGGAGATCAACCTGTATGCCGATGTCCCCGATGACCTGCCCGTCGTTGGTAGGAAAGGAAGAAATGTTCATCGTCCAAACAGAGCCGCCTCCACTCCAGCTGGTTATGTCTCCATGATTCAGCTCCCATATGGCTCTTTCCGCGCCAGCCTCGGCTAAAGAGATGGCTGCAGTAGCTTTATGGGATCTGCCAGCCGACTTATTCTCGTTGGAGAGTTGGAACAAAAGAGGGAAGGCCAGAAGAAGCAAGAAAGCTAAGAAGAAGAGGCCTACCATCAAGATAGAGCCCTGCTCCTGTTTTCTTGTTCTGGAGTGTCTTTCCCCTCTCTTTTTCACCTCATCACCTGAATTGTGAAGTTTAAAAAAAATAAATTTATTGCTTTTCTAGGCAGCATAGAGAGAATTTCCGCTCTCTTTTACTTCTTCCTTTCTCTATCTTTCCCCTCTCCGCTTTCTCTCGAGATCTCAGGTGCCAATAACTTTTCAAATTGTCACAGACGCTTCGAATATCTTCCGTGTTTTCTTATCTTATAACCCTAAAGATTTCCCTCCAGGATTTGATCTCCAGTATTCCTGCTATCCACTGCTCCAACCGCTGCAGGGTAGAGTCATATTCCTGAATATAGACTTCTCTCTTTCTGCCCTGTTGAGTCCTGTCGCTCTCACCCAAAGTGACCGCGGCTCTGGTCTTTATAGCCAGGCTCAGGCCTTCTGTCGGTCCACCGGCACCTTTGAGCGCAGTTGCACCCACAGCGGCTCCGCCTACGGGCTGGATCCATCTGGCATAAAGTGTCCCCAAACCTTCAATGTTTTCACAGGGATTCACAGCTTCAATGCTGCCTTGCAGGGTACTGAAATAGACGATTTTGTCAGCCACTTTAGGGTCAGCCCAAACTTTCTCTCCAAGGAGCAGGTTCCCCTTGTCTTTCTCGGCAGCTAGACCAAGGGTCGCTTGATCACCAACATACCACTCCACCTCTGGAGTCGTTCCATCCGTAAAAGCAATAAATGAATAGTAAACATCATCCGGAGCCCTGTCATCTCCTCCGGTCCCGAAATAAATGTGTGGGACAGCTCCTGTGGCTAGCGGATTCAGCCAAACAGCCGGTTTAGTCATGATAGGATAATTATTGGAATCCGTGTAAATAGGTGCGGCGCTCCAGGAACCCGGAGTTACGAGATTAGCGGCTACATTTACTTTCCACAATTGTCCATCTAAATCTCCAAAATAGACGCTGTTCGCATACCCGTCCGAATCAGTATCGACCAGGGAAGGAGAGCCAGCCAGGGAATTTTTTATGTTCCAACCGTGTGTGAGTTCGGTATCAACATCACCGGTATTCTTCTCCCAAATCAATGTTCCTGTTTCTAAATCAAAGGCAGAGAACACATTGCCCTGGCCTCCTGGACCCTTAACATTATCATATCCGGATCCGACAAAGCCGGCCCAGGTATCCCCTCCATCTTTGGTAACTTTTCCGATCACAGGAACCGACCAGGTCTCTCCCATTTTATCGTCTGTGAATTCCCATAAAGGCTTGGGATTTGAAGGATCAGTGATATCCAGAGCAAAATAGAAGTTGCCTGATTTTCCTCCTGCCAGAGTGCTTCCCTGGCCTCGGCCTTGACCGCAAACGAGAATCGTGATCCATTCTTTGGTTGAATCTCCGTCAGCGTCTATGTAGACATCCTCCACCACCGGGCTGCTATCTATGTAAGCCCTCCTGATAAAGACTCGGTCTCCAGTGCTCTGATCCACAGCCCACTGGTCTCTGAGCATAGGAAGAAGATTGTAGGGGATATAGGCCCAAAGCTCCTCTCCAGTGGTCACATCAAAACAGTGAATCATTCCTTCATTAGCGCCTACATAGAGGACTTTTTGCCTGTCTTTCCAGGTTTCCTTGAAAGTGATATATCCGCTTCCTTTGAGAGCGTCGGTTCCGCTCGGAGGCCCGACGACAACAGGATTGGAATGGTTGATGTCTCCCAGTTTCCAGCTCCGGCCTTCTCCCCTCACAAAACTAAGCAATCCCGAATTATCGGCGTTAAAATCCTGTAAATAATCATCCAGGGTATCTATATTGGCCAGCGTAAAATCCCACCTTACTAATCCCGAGCCCTCATCAATGGCGGTGTAGATGACTCGGCTGGCTGCTGCCCGGGCAACCAGGAGCTCACCAGCATCCCAAAAAATTTCAACTCCCTCGGGAATAATCTCTCTTTGACCGGGCTGGGCTGCATCAGGGCGAGTGACCGTTTTCAGGATTGATTCCGCTGTTTGTTCAAAGCCCATGGTGGTGACATCATAGGCCCTGAGATATCCCTTCCAGCCTGGGAAGATAAAGCTGCCGGCGATAATAATATTTTTATTCTCTGCTCCTTCTACGATACTCGTGGCCACCGAGGTCCGGGAATATTCTCGCTGATCAACATAGGTGATCGTGAATTCAATCTCATCAATCTTGGGAGTATCGTAAGATGCTCCTTCGTACTCCTCCATCACGTCCTCTTCGGCGGTCAAGACGGCTTTCCACCTCAGCTGGGAGCCGAAGTGAGTGAAGGAATGAGGATCAGGGAGGTTGGGGTCGGCATAATTTTTAATATCTGTGCCCTCCCAAGCCACGTAAAACTCCCAGTTTATTCCATCATTGCTGACCCAGAGTTCCACTCGACAGCCGGAGGAATCTCCGAGGACGCTCTGTTTCATCTGAGTAATCTGAACCGTGGTCACGGCATGCATAGTTGGATCAAGGCTGGTTATGACATCTTTCGAGATTCCTTCACCCTCAAGGTTATAAACAGGAGCCACATCATTCCGGAAGAGATAATACTTTTCGGAATGGTTACCGTCAGCCATCAGAAAATCCATGTCTCCATCCATGTCAAAATCAAAGACTTCACCCATATCGAAATCAAAGACATAATCTCGCTCATCAAAAATCAAGGTAGAATTTAAGTCTCCATCCACATTCCTGAAAAAATAGGCTTGTCCGCCGATCTCAATCTCATCCCTGTAATTCCAGTTGTCTGTTCCCAACATCAAGTCCGGATCTCCATCCAGGTCAAAGTCAGCCACCAAAGAGACAGTGGATGCTCCATCGAATTCATTATCTCCGGAACCGGGTTCTTCACCTGAAAGGGAAGGATCAGAGTACTCAACATAAAGTGTGAAATTGCCGCTCCCGTCATTCTTATAATATTTCAATTCCCCGTAATCCACGCTGCCCACGATGATGTCATCATCACCATCCATATCAAAATCGGCAATAGAGATCGTGCTGACCCCGTGTCCAGTCCATCCCGTGGTGAGAACAGGTTCAGACTCCAGGACAAAGGTGCCGCTGTTGATAACTCCGCTGTCTGTATTCCGGAAAAGGATCACTTCCCCTTCTCCGTTTCCAGCCAGGATATCGAGGTCTCCATCATTATCGAAATCCGTGGTGATCATGAATGTGGCTGTCCAAGCAAAGCCTCCTACATCAGCCGCCCAGGTGCCGGTCATATCTGTCTGAGTGAAAGAGAGGCTGCCTTCATTGAGGTGGTTCTCGTAGAGCCAGATTCTTTCCGGCGTATTGGGAGAATCACTTTCGCCGGAAACATGTATAAAATCGATATCTCCGTCTCCATCATAATCCCCTGAAGTCATCCCGCAATGGCCGTTCTTATCAAGGGCTTGGCCCTGCACTCCTGTGATCGGGTTGCCATCCCCATCCGGTCCTGTTGACCCATCGATCCATAGAGTTATGGAAAAGGTTCCTACCATTCCTTCATCTCCCATGTTTTCGATAAAGACCAGAACATTGGAATAGGAGCTGCTGGAACCGACGAGGTCAGGCCAGCCATCGCCGTTAAAATCATTAGCGGTAACAGTGTTGATCCAGGTCGGAAAGTCTAGGCTTACGGGGTTAGCGAAATTGGCTCCCAATTTATTGAGGGTAATGTATCCCTCGCCCCAGTGGTCGACAGAACTGGCAGGATCCTTGTAGGTGGTGGTGTCAAAGGATTCAGTAAATAGTATTTCATATTCTGTACATTCCTGAGCCCAGAATTTGAGAACGAATACCGCAGTGAGGATAATCAAGGGGAAGAGAAAAATCCCTATTTTCTTTTTATTTCTCATTTTCTCACCTCGCAAAGATTAGGTTGATCCTTCAGTCCTGATGACCAACTCAATTTCTAATCGGGTGGTCGTGACATTGTTGCCTGACCCAACGGCGCCGATGCAAACCAAAAGGGCATCATTAGGGTCAGCCGTCCCCCCTCCTGCTTCATCATCGATCAAAAACACCGTGTAGGTGTGAAGTAAATTGTAGGTGCCGCTTCCAGTCGGAATAAAGGGCTGGCGAAAATAGAGGACATTGTCCACATCAGGTGTCCCGTCTGAATCCGTATCGAGGACATTCAATATCTCCAGGTCAGTCAATTTTCGAAAATAGTTATCGGCTTGGGGATTATCGATTCCGGTCGGCTCTATGACATAATGTCCATCAAAAGAAATCCAATCCCCATCGGCAAAGGAATCCTCGATGGAAACCCAGGAGTTATTGAAACCGGATTCAGCCGCATTAGAAGCTTGCTGCTGGGTGCGTATGTTTCCTGCCATTCGAGTGCCGGTACTGGTCACCATGAGAAGCGCAAACCCGATGATCTGTAAAAAAGCCAGCACCAAGAAGATAACAATCAAGCCTACTCCTTTTTGGCGGCCAGGAGCAGGATGGTGATTTCTAAACAAAGACAATCTTATTTTTTTATTCATCACACCCTCTTTATTTAATTGCCTGCTTTATTAATTGCCTGCATTATAGATACTCAAAGACATGTTCCTGACGTTCGCTGTGGATTCGAGCAAGAACCTTCGGTGTTTATCGGGCTGGGCTCCAGCAGGTGAATCGGCGATGGAAGGTTTACCGTAGACATACTTCACCTCATCTGGAGTCGTACCAGAAAGGCTGACATAGGCTCTTTCGGTTCGGCCCAGAATCCAGATCTTGAGGCATCGAATGCCATCCACCACCGTAGAATTATTTGTCCAATCGGTGATAGCTCCATAGTCATCATCCCAGTTCAAGAAATCGTTCCCGTCGATGGTGCCGCTGCTATTGTAATCATCGAGCTGTTGGTCATCATCCAGGTCACCATGATACTGGAATTGGAGGTCCTCTATGTTTTGAACCAGGGGCTGATGCTCGTAGCCGTTGATGAGCGAGTTCCATCGAGAAATGTACAAAATTCCTGGCTGCCCGAGATAGCCGTCGGTCCCCACGGTTAATCCAGGATAGTTGCCATCGACATCAAGCCAGTAAGTCTTGAGTTCGATAAAATGAACTGTTCCCCCCTGATATTGAGCTGCATCGCCTCCTGACACCAATCCATTTGGCAAAGACACATTAATCGTACTGTATGATATTTGATCGGTGGCAAAATCGACGGAAGTGATTCGACCCAACTCTCCGTTAGAAGAGTTCTCTTCAGGGTTGGGCAGGATAATGATGGTACGGTTGACATAACCCTTGGGGTCAGCAGGGTAGGCATTTTCAGTATACGGATAAAGACTAAATTCATTCGGGTCAAGAGTAATCGTCCCTGGGCTCAACGGATCAAAGACATTGATAACAAGTCTTAAGGGATCTGAATTTCCCAGGAGAGCTAGCCTATCAGTCTGAACCGGAGCAGAGCTTTGGTTCGGATCATTGTTTATCCCCTGAATGAAGTAGCCGGCAAACTCTTCGGGTATTCCTGCTCCTATGGATTTAATATCTCGGGAGATAAAAAACATGGCTGCTCGAACATCGTGCTGAAGCTCGGAGAATTGAAGCTGGTCAACAGATACTCTATTGCTTCTCATGTAAAGAGATAAAGTGGCCAGGATAACCGCTAAGATTATCGTGCTGCCGATCAGTAGCTCTAACAGGGTGAGACCTGGCCTATTTTTTAATGCTAGGTATCGTAAATTTGAAGTTTTTTTTCTCATTTGGTTGTTTCCCTTCCAATAATGTCTCACCAGCTAACAATGGTGCTGATGTCAGCTCTGACTCTGTATTTTAGGGGATCGTCGATGAGCGAAGCGATAGGCACTCCGATCTGCTCGGCTGAAAAGACGAGAATTCTCACATGCCAAGAATACCCTGTGGGTTGGACCTGAGTGACTCTTCTGTAGTCCATGATTCCGTCGCTATTGAGGTCGAGAATCTCATCGGTCGGGCTCGTTATAGTGCTCAGTTCAGTCGTCGAGACATTCCTTAGAAATTCGATCCTCTGCTGGGCCAAGAATGTTGCGTTGGTCATTCTCTCCGAGCGAGAATTGATCAGTACACTATAAGTAAAGAGTTGGGCTAATCCCAGCAGAGCGATTCCGACGATGGCAATGGCCAGGACAACTTCTACTAGGGTGAAGCCTTTTGTTTTCTTTTTATTTTTCATTTTTAGCCACTCTCCGAGCTTGTGTATCGAGTCGAGCCCCCTGCAAAAACCGTGATAGTCCTCCGGTCTGGCTGGTCTTCGCTATCCAGCTTGGGATTCTGGATGGTGACGCTGTTCTGCGCTGAGCTGTAGTTTTGGATAAAACCAAGGGGAGAGAAAATAATGGTTTCATCAGGGAAATTCACGGTTACGTTAAACCTGGAGGGGATTATTTTTTTCACAAATCCCGTTAACAAGCTCCAGTTCCCAGGCGAGTCCTCTTTTTCAATGGAGAACTCCCATCCGCTTGTCCCGTTGACAAACTTCACCCGATGATTCAACTTTGTCTTCACGGCTTCCATCCTGGCTCGCTGAATTGTCGTCTGGATATCTCTAGCCGTATTCTCAAAATCCCTGGTCTCCATAGTGTTCCTGATGTTCGGAAAAAAAGCCAAAGCCAAGACAGCTATGAGGGCCACCACGATGAGAACCTCGACTATGCTTATCCCTCTCTGGCAAGCTGGAGAATTTTCTTTTTTCATGGATCTTCTCTCTTTAAAAGTAAAAGTTGTACTCGAAATACGCCTTATAATCAAGCTACATATATATATTCGTTAAAATATCCCAAAAGTAAATGACCCCTAGAGATGATTTTTGCGGTGATTTTTCGCCTACCCCTTCTCACCCCTTTTGCTCCTCTGCTAAGGCTACTCAAGTTCAGGCAAAGACTGAAAATAACCTTCTGAACAGGGGTAAAGCACCTGTAAAATACCCATAATATACCTGAATGGATTGATTGGTTAATGATCATCTTCATAAGGTAGTGGTAAAAAACCTTCATACTCAGAACTTTCTGTTCCCTGCATTTTATAAGCAAAATTCAGGCCAACCTGCTATTTTTCCATAAATTATTGATATTATTTAATTTACAGTGTGGTTTCAGGTTTGGACTCTCAACAGAAGTGTTCAGTAATTATACATTATGACCGGCTTAACATATTAACTCATTTATAATCAATAAATTAAGCTCAGTTTTATAGTGTCCAGAATTCTTACAATAAAGAAAAAATGTCCGCATATGGCATGAACGGCCAAGGGGAATACATTCATTTAATCAGAGAAGGAGGAAAGCTTATCCTGAGTTCATGTATCAATCAGGTGATTATTTTTTGCCAGGTAAAAAAAAAGCGAGCTCGAAAGCTCGCCCTTTTCTTAAATATTTAAATCCTCAAGAGGAGGGAACGACCTCCTGCCAGGATTTGACGATATACGTATCGAGTGTGGTTCCGGTGTAAACTTTATGTTTACCCAGAGCTTCATCATAATGAAGCTCGGCATCAGAGTTAATGTCCACGTATTTTCCGCTAATAGCACCGTAGAAATCAGCTTCGCTATTATAATTCACAGTGGCCCTTGGCGTATAAACCGAACCATAGAAGGTAGTGGTGGCGTTCCAATCCAGA
>JABAOH010245013.1_pt1 | contig 160163 bp, 167 predicted proteins | sample 7062181 | NCBI WGS metagenome assembly JABAOH01 (sample SAMN14538630, study PRJNA623070) | marine sediment metagenome | biome: marine biome [ENVO:00000428]; feature: marine pelagic biome [ENVO:01000023]; material: deep marine sediment [ENVO:00002113]; isolation source: pool of 5 deep marine...
GAGGCCGTGCCCGAGCTGGTCAAGGCGCTCTGAACCGAAGAGCACCCCCAAGGGCATCGCGCGCGATGCCCTTTTTTCTGCATTCGCGCACCCCAGGAGACACCCCACCATGAGCTACACCGCCCCCCTCAAGGACATGCTGTTCAACATCGAGCACCTGGCGCGCATCGACCAGGTGGCCCAACTGCCCGGTTTCGAGGACGCGGGCCTGGAAACCGCGCAGGCCGTGCTCGAGGAGTGCGCCAAGCTCAACGAAGGCGTGGTGGCACCGCTCAACCGCGAGGGCGACCTCAAGCCCTCGTCCATCAAGGACGGTGTCGTCACCACCACGCCGGGCTTCAAGGACGCCTACCGCCAGTACACCGAAGGCGGCTGGCAAGGCCTGCAGCACCCGGTGGATTTCGGCGGCCAGGGCCTGCCCAAGACCATCGGCTCGGCCTGCGGCGAAATGCTCAACAGCGCCAACCTCAGCTTCGCGCTGTGCCCGCTGCTCACCGACGGCGCCATCGAAGCCCTGCTCACCGCCGGCAGCGACGAGCAGAAGGCCACCTACCTGCCCAAGCTCATCAGCGGCGAGTGGACCGGCACCATGAACCTGACCGAGCCGCAGGCCGGCTCGGACCTGGCCGCCGTGCGCTCGCGCGCCGAGCCGCAGCCCGACGGCACGTACAAGATCTTCGGCACCAAGATCTTCATCACCTACGGCGAGCACGACATGGCCGAGAACATCGTGCACCTGGTGCTGGCGCGCGTGACTGGCGCGCCAGAAGGCGTCAAGGGCATCAGCCTGTTCACCGTGCCCAAGTTCCTGGTCAACCAGGATGGCTCGCTCGGCCAGCGCAACGACGTGCACTGCGTGAGCATCGAACACAAGCTGGGCATCAAGGCCAGCCCGACCGCGGTGCTTCAGTACGGCGACCACGGTGGCGCGATCGGTCAGCTCGTGGGTGAAGAGAACCGCGGCCTCGAGTACATGTTCATCATGATGAACGCCGCGCGCTACGCGGTGGGCGTGCAGGGCATCGCCATCAGCGAACGCGCCTACCAGCAGGCCGTGCAGTACGCGCGCGATCGCGTGCAGAGCCGCCCGGTGGACGGCAGCATGAACAGCGCCGCGCCCATCATCCACCACCCCGACGTGAAGCGCATGCTGATGACCATGCGCGCCGCCACCGAAGGTTGCCGCGCCATGGCCAGCGTGGCCGCCGCCGCCTACGACGCCGCGCACCACCACACCGATGCCGACGTGCGCAAGCAGAACCAGGCCTTCTACGAATTCCTGGTGCCGCTGGTGAAGGGCTACAGCACCGAGATGAGCCTGGAAGTGACCAGCCTGGGCGTGCAGGTGCACGGCGGCATGGGCTTCATCGAAGAGACCGGCGCGGCCCAGCACTACCGCGACGCCAAGATCCTCACCATCTACGAAGGCACCACCGCCATCCAGGCCAACGACCTCGTCGGGCGCAAGACCGCGCGCGACGGCGGCACGGTGGCCAAGGCCATCGCCGCGCAGATCCGCCAGACCGAGGCCGAACTGGCCAAGGGCAGCACGAATGCGAAGGCGGTGGCGAAGCGCCTCACGGCCGCGCGCGAGGCTTTCGAACAGGCGGTGGACTTCATCGCCGCCAACACCAAGGGCAACCCCAACGCCGCCTTCGCGGGCAGCGTGCCTTACCTCATGCTGGCGGGCAACCTGATGGCGGGCTGGCAGCTCGCGCGCGCCCTGCTGGTGGCCGAAGACCTGTCGGCCAAGGGACAGGACAAGGCCTTCATGGACGCGAAGATCACCACCGCGCGCTTCTACGCCGATCACATCCTGAGCCGCGCGCCCGGCGTGGCGGCCTCCATCGTCGACGGCGCCGAAGGCGTGACGGCGATGGCCCTCGAAGCGTTCTGATCCACCACACGGAGACAACATGCCCGCACCCGAGCGCACCCTGCCCCCGGTCCTCAAGAACCTCAAGTTCCCGGTGATCGGCTCGCCGCTGTTCATCATCAGCAACCCCAAGCTCGTGCTGGCGCAGTGCAAGGCCGGCGTGGTGGGCTCCATGCCCGCGCTCAACGCGCGCCCGGCCTCGCAGCTCGACGAGTGGCTGGCCGAGATCACCGAAGGCCTGGCCGCTCACAACAAGGCCAACCCCGACAACCCGGCCGCGCCCTTCGCCATCAACCAGATCGTGCACAAGAGCAACGACCGGCTCGAACACGACATGCAGCTGTGCGCCAAGTACCAGGTGCCCATCGTCATCACCAGCCTCGGCGCGCGCGAGGACGTGAACCAGGCCGTGCACGCCTGGGGCGGCATCGTGATGCACGACGTCATCAACAACGTCTTCGCGCACAAGGCGATCGAGAAGGGCGCCGACGGCCTGATTCCGGTGGCCGCGGGCGCGGGCGGCCACGCCAGCGTCAAGAGTCCCTTCGCCATGATCCAGGAGATCCGCGAGTGGTTCGGCGGCCCGGTCGCGCTGTCGGGCGCCATCTCCTCGGGCGGCGCCATCCTGGCCGCGCAGGCCATGGGCGCGGACCTGGCCTACATCGGCTCGGCCTTCATCGCCACGCACGAGGCGCGCGCCGTCGATGGGTACAAGCAGATGATCGTCGAGAGCAACTCCGATGACATCGTCTACAGCAATTTCTACACCGGCATCCACGGCAACTACCTCAAGGGCTCCATCCGCAACGCCGGCATGGACCCGGAGAACCTGCCCCAGAGCGACCCGAGCAAGATGAACTTCGCCACGGGCGAGGGCAGCAACGCGGCCAAGGCCTGGCGCGACATCTGGGGCTGCGGCCAGGGCATCGGCGCGATCCGCGAGGTGATGGGCGCGGGCGACCTGGTGGCGCGCTTCAAGCGCGAGTACGCGGAAGCGAAGGCGCGGCTCTGCGCGGCCTGAGCGCGCGGCGCCTGATGACGAAGCCGGCCTTGTGCCGGCTTTTTTCATGGCCGCGACCGTCCGTCAGAAAGCTAAACCATGTAGTTGAATATCTGGCGGGTGCCTGGATATATTCAACTTCATGGTTGAGCAACATTCCCCCGATCTCGACGCCGTCTTCAAGGCCCTCGCCGACCCCACGCGCCGCGACATGCTGCAGCGCCTGGCCCGCGAGGAACTGTCGGTGAGCGAGCTGGCCGCGCCGCTGGACATGTCGCTGGCGGCGGCCTCCAAGCACATCCAGGTGCTGGAGCGCGCCGGCCTGGTGCGGCGCACGGTGCAGGGCCGCACGCACACCTGCAGCCTGGACGCCCAGCCGCTGCACGCGGGCATGGAGTGGTTGCGCCATTACGAGCGGTTCTGGACCGAGCGCGTCGATGCCCTCGAACGCCTGGTGCGCGCCGCGCATTCCCCAACCAAGCGGAGAAAACCATGACGACGAACCACCCCTACGGCGAGCGTGTGTCGAACGACACCGTGCGCATCGAACGCCAACTGCCGGGCACGCTGCAGGACATCTGGGCCTGGATCACCGAGAACGACAAGCGCGAGCAATGGATGGCGCGCGGCACGCTGGAGCAGCGCGTGGGCGGCCAGGTGCGCCTGGAATTCCGCCACAAGGAACTGACCTACGCCGACGACCCCGCGCCGCCGAAGTACGCGGACATGGCCGAGAGCGCCCAGCTGCAGGGCGTGGTGACGGCCTGCGAGCCACCGCGCCTCCTGGCCCACACCTGGGGCGGGCAGGGCGAGGTGCGCTACGAGCTGAGCGAGTCACACGGCGGCGTGCTCCTGGTCATCACCCACCAGCGCCTGGCCGGCATGGAGGACATGCTCAGCGTCTCGGCCGGCTGGCACGCGCACCTGGACCTGCTGGTCACGCGGGTGAGGGGAGAGGCCCGCCCCCGCTACTGGGAGCACCACACGCGACTGGAAGCGGAGTACGCGCGGCGGCTGGCGGGTTGAGCCGCCGGCTCAATCCGTCGGCGGCGTCGGCTGGCTGGCGGGCGTGCCGCTGCGCAACCAGTTGCCGATGGAATCGAACAGCTTGCCGATTTCGTTGCCGAGGGTGGTCTTGTATTGCACGCCCGCGGTGTCCGAGATCTGCGAGACCCAGCCGCCGTCGCGCCACTCGGCGTAGAGCCAGTCCTCGCCCTCGCGCACCAGGCCATCGGGCGGTGCGGCCGGCGGCACCACCGGCTGGCCCTTGAGCGCCGCGGCCATGTAGTCGATCCAGATCGGCAGCGCGACGCGCCCGCCCGATTCGCTGCCGCCCAGGCTGCGCGGCTGGTCGTAGCCCACCCACACCGTGGCGGCCAGCGTGGGCTGGTAGCCGGCGAACCAGGCGTCGACCGCGTCGTTGGTGGTGCCCGTCTTGCCATACACGTCGCTGCGCTTGAGCACGGCCTGGGCGCGTGCGGCGGTGCCGCTGCGCGTCACCTCGTTGAGCAGGCTGCCCATCACGTAGGCGTTGCGCGCGGGAATGGCGCGCGTGTCCTCGCTCAGCTCGGCCGGTGGCGGCGCCTCGAACAGCACCTTGCCCTGTGCATCGGTGATCTTCTCGATCACCACCGGCGACACGCGCCAGCCGCCGTTGGCCAGGGTGGCATAGGCCTGCGCCATCTGCAGCGGTGTGGCGCTGCCGGTGCCCAGGGCCAGCGTCAGGTCGTCGGGCTGGCGCGCCGGGTCCAGGCCGAATCGGCCGAGCCACTCGCGCGCGTTCGCGGTGCCGGTGTGCTGCAGCACGCGCACGCTGGCCAGGTTGCTGGATCGCGCCAGCGCCTCGCGCACGCTGATCGGGCCCTGCGTCTGGCCGTTGCTGTTGGTCGGGCTCCAGCCGTTGGCCGCCGTGAAGGGCAGGTCGTCCACCACGGTGGCCGGCATCACGCGCGACTCCAGCGCGGCCGAATACAGCAGCGGCTTGATCGCCGAGCCCGGCTGGCGCCAGCCCTGTGTCACGTGGTTGAACGGCTGGCGCGTGAAGTCGAAGCCGCCCACCAGCGCGCGGATGCGGCCGGTGCGCGGGTCCATGGCCACCAGCGCGGCCTCGGCCTCCGGCCATTGCGAGATGGCCCAGATGTCGCTCTTCCTGTCCTTGGTCTTGCCCGTGCTCACCACGCGCACGATGGCGCCACGCTCGATCTTCAGCGGCGCCTTGGCCTTGGGGCTCAGCGCGCGCTGCGCCCAGCGCAGGCCCTCGCCCTGAACGGTGATGCGATCGCCGCTGGCGAGCTGCACCTGCAGGGCCTTGGGACTGGCCTCCAGCACGATGCCCACGCGCAGGGTCTCGTCGTCGCGGTGGTCCTTCAGCGCCTCGGCGGCGGCGCGCTCCAGTTCGGCGCCGTTGCCCGCGGGCAGTGATTCGGTGTCCTCCGGCCCGCGCCAGGCGCCGCGCCGGTCGAAGGCCAGCACGCCGCGCTGCACGGCCGCGTGCGCCGCGCGCTGATCGGCCGCCAGTAGCGAGGTGGTCACGCGCAGGCCCTTGGAATAGGCCTGTTCCCCGAAGCGCTCGACCACCGCCTGGCGCGCCATCTCGGCCACGTGCGCGGCGTGCACGCTGCGCTGGCCCGGTGTGCGCAGCCTGAGCTTCTCGGCCTTGGCCTGCGCGAGCTGCTCTTCGGTGATCGCCTCGGTGGCGCGCATGCGCTCCAGCACCACGCGCTGGCGTTGCGTGGCGCGCTGGAAGTTGGCCACCGGGTTGGCGTAGTACGGGTTCTGCGGCAGCCCGGCCAGCATGGCGTTCTCGGCCAGCGTGAGCTTGTCCAGCGGCTTGCCGAAGTAGGTCTGCGCGGCGGCGGCGAAGCCGTAGGCGCGCTGGCCCAGGAAGATCTCGTTCATGTAGATCTCCAGGATGCGGTCCTTGGAAATCTCGTTCTCCAGCTTGAGCGCGAGCCAGATCTCCTTGGCCTTGCGCTCGGCCGAGAACTGGCGCGTCAGCAGCATGGTGCGCACCAGTTGCTGCGTGATGGTGGAAGCCCCCTGCTTGCGCCCGCCGGTGATGGCGGCCACCAGCGCGCGCGCCATGCCCTTGGGGTCAACCCCCGAGTGCTCGCGAAAGCGCGCGTCCTCCACCGCCAGCACGGCCTGCTGCAGCTGCAGCGGGATCTGCTTGAGCGGCACGTACTCGCGCCGCTCGGCGCCGAACTGCGCGATCTCCTCGCCATCGGCGGTGAGCACCTGCAGCGGCAGCTTGGGCTGGTAGTGGACGATGGGGTCGAGCGAGGGGAGCTCGAAGGCGGAGGCGGTGGCGGGCAGCGCGGCGGCGACGACCACGGCACAGGCCAGGGCGAGCGTCGCCCGGCGGGGGAGGAGCGAAAGCATGGGCGGGGATTGTCCAATGTCCGCGTGAAGCCCGCGTAAGCCGGCTGGCGGCACTGGTAGCGAGCTGTAACAACGCCGGCTCGGCGCCTCAGCTGCTGCCGCGCACCACCAGCTCGAACCCCAGGTCGTCGCAGCGCGAGGCCGGCGTCTCCCCCCGCAGCAGCGACAGCAGCATGCGCGCCCCCGCCTCGCCGATCGCGCGGCGTGGCGTGCGCACCGTGGTCAGTGGCGGCAGCATCTGTTCGCTGCCCGACAGGTCGTTGAAGCCCGCCACCGCCAGCCGGTCGGGCACGGCCACGCCCAGGCGCAGGGCCGTGAGCAGGCCGCCCTGTGCCAGGTCGTCGTTGCAGAAGAACACCGCGTCCACCTCGGGCCGGCTGCGCAGCAGGTCCTCCAGCAGCTCGCCGCCCAGGCGCATGGACGAGGGCTGGGGGCTCAACAGCTCCAGCCGCGCGTCGTACAGGCCGGCCGCGCGCAGGCAGCGGCGGTAGCCCTCGGCGCGCTGCAGCACGCGCGGGTCCAGCTGCGCGGCCACGAAGGCGATGCGCCGTCGCCCCCTGTCCAGCAGGTGCTGCGTGATCGCGTGGCCCGCGTCCTGCTGCGAGAAGCCCACGCAGTGCACGCCCGGTGCGTCGGTCAGCTCCATCAGGTACACGCAGGGCATGCCGCTGGCCGCCACCATCTGGCGCGCGGCCTCGGTGCGGTCGAAGCCGGTGAGCAACACGCCCGCCGGGCGCTGCGCCAGGTAGGCGCGCAGCAGTTGTTCTTCTTCCATCGGGTCGTAGTGCGTCACCCCGATGAGCGGCTGGTAGCCGTGCGGCAGCAGCACCCGGTGCACGGCCTCGATCACGTCCACGAACAGCGCGTTCGACAACAGCGGCACCAGCACCGGCACCTGCGTCCCGCGGGCCGAGGCCAGGGCGCGCGCGGCCGGGTCGGGCACGTAGCCCAGGCGCTCGGCGGCGGTCTTCACGCGCGCCACCAGCTCGGCGGCCACGCCGCGTTCGCCGCGCAGCGCGCGCGAGGCGGTGATGGGGCTCACCTCGGCCTCGCGGGCCACGTCCTGCAGGGTGATGCGCCCGCTGGGGCGGCGGCGTCGTTCGGGGCTGACGGGCGTGGAGGGCAAGGGTTTTCCCTGTCGATGGGTGGTGCGGATCGGCAATAGGATAGCGCTACCATAGCGGACTTCGCATCCGGATTCGCCCTGATCATCACACACTCGGGCGTCGATCCGCAGCAAAAGCGAAGCCTGCAAACGGTCCTGACCCCAGGGCCGTTTCTTTCGGATTCATTGGACAGCGCTACCAAATGACCTTGACCCCCGTTCCCACCCGCCTCGTCGTCATGGGCGTGGCCGGTTGCGGCAAATCCAGCCTCGGCCAGCAGAGCGCGGCCGCCCTGGGCCTGCCGCTGCTGGAGGGTGACGACTTCCACCCGGCCGCCAACGTGGCCAAGATGCGCGGCGGCATGGCGCTCAGCGACGAGGACCGCGCCGCCTGGCTCGACACCCTGGCCGCGCAACTGGCCACGCGCACCGATGGCGTGGTGCTCACCTGCTCCTCGCTCAAGCGCCGCTATCGCGACCGCCTGCGCGCCGCCGCGCCGGGCCTGCGCTTCGTCTTCCTGCAACTCAGCCGCGAGCAGGCGCGCGAGCGCGTGGCCGCGCGCCCCGGCCACCTGTTCCCGGTGAGCCTGGTGGACAGCCAGTTCGAGGCGCTCGAAGACCCGAGCACCGAAGCCGGCGTGCTGGCGCTGGACGCCACACGCCCCCTGCCTGAACTCGTGGACGCCGTGGCGCAGTGGGTGCGCGCCGTGCCCGCGCCGGGCGAGGAGGCGCGCGCATGAAGGCCCTGAACGCGATCAAGCACCTGGCCGAGGGCCTGCTGGCCCTGTGCCTGCTGGGCATGGTGGTGGCGGTGTTCGGCAACGTGGTGCTGCGCTACGTGTGGGGCACGGGCTGGGTGGTGTCGGAAGAACTCTCGCGCCTGCTGTTCGTGTGGCTGGTCTCCATCGCCGCCACGCTCACCTTCGCCGAAGGCAAGCACCTCGGCTTCGACCTGGTCACCGCGCGCCTGAGCGGCAAGCCCGCGGCGGCCCTGCGCTGGCTCACGCGCGCCCTCATCGGCCTGGCGCTGTACTACCTCATCTCCGGCGCCTGGACGCAAGTGCTGGTGGGCATGAACAGCCACAGCCCGGTGATGAACTACCCGCTGTCGCTGGCGGCGGGTGCCATCTTCGTCATGGGCATCTGCATGGCGCTGCTGCTGGTGCTGCAGGCCGTGGCCGAACTGCGCGGTGCGGAGGTGCAGCCATGACCATCGCGCTCTTCCTGCTGGTGCTCTTTGCCGCCATGACGGTGGGCGTGCCCATCGCCTTCGCGCTCATGCTGACCGCGCTGGCGCTGATGGTGCAGCTCGACTTCTTCGACGCCCAACTGCTCGCGCAGAACGTGCAGGCCGGCTTCGACAGCTTCCCCCTGCTGGCGGTGCCCTTCTTCATCCTGGCCGGCGAGCTGATGAACGCCGGCGGCCTCAGCCGCCGCATCATCGACCTGGCGCGCGCCTTCGTGGGCCACATCCCCGGCGGTCTGGGCTACGTGGCCATCGCGGCCTCGGTCATGCTCGCGTCCATGAGCGGCTCGGCCATCGCCGACACCGCCGCGCTGGCCACGCTGCTGCTGCCCATGATGCGCCAGCAGCGCTACCCCGAAGGCACCAGCGCCGGCCTCATCGCCTCCGGCGGCATCATCGCGCCCATCATCCCGCCGTCCATGCCCATGGTCATCTACGGCGTCACCACCAACACGTCCATCAGCAAGCTGTTCCTCGCGGGCATCGTGCCCGGGCTCCTGATGGCCGTGAGCCTGGTGCTGGTGTGGCGCCGCATCGCGGGCAAGGAGCAACTGCCCGTGGCCGAGAAGACCAGCTGGCCGCAGCGCCGCGCGGTGCTGGCCTCCAGCATCTGGGCGCTGTTCATGCCCGTCATCATCATCGGCGGCCTGCGGCTGGGCATCTTCACGCCCACCGAGGCCGCCGTGGTGGCGGCGGTGTACGCCCTGGTCGTGGCCATGTTCGTCTACCGCGAACTCACCGTGGCCGGCCTGTACCGCGTCTTCGTGGACGCGGGCCGCACCACCGGCGTGGTGATGTTCCTGTGCGGCGCGGCCACCGCGGCCAGCTACATGATCACCCTGGCCGACCTGCCCAACGAACTGGCCGGCGTGATGGGCCCGCTGCTGCAGAACCCCATGCTGTTCATGGCCGTGGTGGCGGTGTTCCTGCTGGCCGTGGGCATGGTCATGGACCTCACGCCCACCATCCTCATCCTGGCGCCGGTGCTCGCGCCGCTGGCCGCCAAGGCCGGCATCGACCCGGTGTACTTCGGCTTCGTCTTCATCTTCGTCGGCTGCCTGGGCCTGCTCACGCCGCCCGTGGGCACCGTGCTGAACGTGGTGGCCGGCGTGGGCGGGCTGCGCATGGAGTCGGTGATCCGCGGCGTCACGCCCTTCCTGCTGGTCTACCTCGCCATGCTGGTCCTGCTGATCCTGTTCCCCGCGATCGTGCTGCAGCCGCTCAAGTGGATGTTCTGAGACCCCTTCCGATTTCACCCGGCGGCCACACTTTCCGGATCGGCCGCCAACAACCCAGGAGATGACCATGAAACTCAAGCAACTCGCCATCACGCTGTCGGTGGCCCTGGCCACCGTGGCCGCCGGCCTCGCGCACGCGCAGGACATCAAGCCGCGCCTCATCCGCTTCGGCTACGGCCTCAACGAAGAGTCCAACCAGGGCCGCGCGGTCAAGCTGTTCGCGCAAGAGGTGGAGAAGGCCTCCGGCGGCAAGATGAAGGTGCGCGCCATCGGCGCCGCCGCGCTCGGCTCCGACGTGCAGATGCAGCAGGCCCTCATCGGCGGCGCGCAGGAAATGATGGTGGGCTCCACCGCCACCCTCGTCGGCATCACCAAAGAGATGGCCATCTGGGACACGCCCTTCCTCTTCAACAACGCGCAGGAAGCCGACGTGGTGCTCGACGGCCCCGTGGGCCAGAAGGTGATGGACAAGCTGCAGGACAAGGGCCTGGTCGGTCTCGTCTATTGGGAGAACGGCTTTCGCAACCTCACCAACAACAAGCGCGCCGTGGCCAAGCTCGAAGACCTGGACGGCATCAAGCTGCGCGTGATGCAGAACAACGTCTTCATCGACAGCTTCAAGACCCTGGGCGCCAACGCCGTGCCGCTGCCGTTCTCCGAGCTGTTCACCGCGCTCGAGACCAAGACCGTCGACGGCCAGGAGAACCCCTACAACACCATCCTCTCCAGCAAGTTCTACGAGGTGCAGAAATACCTGACGGTGACCAACCACGTCTACAGCCCGTGGATCGTCACCGTGAGCAAGAAGTGGTGGGACCAGCTCAGCAAGGACGAGCAGAAGGTGCTGATGGACGCCGCCGTGAAGAGCCGCGACTTCGAGCGCAAGGACACCCGCGCCGAAGCCGACAAGGCGCTGGCCGACCTCAAGGGCAAGGGCATGCAGATCAACCAGCTGAGCCCCGCCGAAGCCAACCGCATGCGTGAGAAGCTCACCAGCGTGAACGCCGGCATCGCCGCCAACGTGGGCGAAGACCTGTGGAAGGAAACGCAGGCCGCGGTGGCCAAGGCGCGCGGCGGGAAATAAGCGCGCCGTCGTGCGCAAGAACGGGGACAGGCCGGCGGCCTGTCCCCGTTGTCTATTGCACATCATTTGATGTTGTTAATACATCAAATGATGTGTAATATACATCGCGATGAACACGGTGCTCATGAGCGAACTTCTGGGCGGTGCGTCGCGCTACCAGGCGCTGCGTCGCTTGTACGAGAACCCCGAGCGGCGCTTTCGTGTGCGCGAGCTGGCGAGCGAAGCGGGGGTGGACCCTGGCAACGCATCCCGTTGGTTGCGTCGCTGGGCCGAGGTTGGCTTGCTCGACGCAAGCACCGAGCGCGGGCAAACCATCTACAGCGCCTCCAGCGACCCGGCGCTCCAATCGCTGCGCACCCTGTTGCAGCAGGACAGCGAAACGGCGCGCCTCGTGCGCGAAGCCCTGGAGCGATTCGAGGATCCCGTTGCCGCTGCCGCGATCTTCGGGTCGACCGCGCGTGGCGAAGCGAGTGCCTCGAGCGATGTTGATCTTTTGATGATCGCTGATGGCACGTCCCGATTGAAAGCTCAGGCGCACTTCAAGAATGTCGGTCGCCAGCTGGCGCGACCGGTCAACGTTCTGCTCTACACCCCGAACGAATGGCGAAAAGCGCGCGAGGCAGGCGACACACTGGTTCGCGACATCCTGTCGCAAGACCTGATCGCTCTGAAGGGAGACATTCATGCCCTTGCGTAAGCCCGAGGCCTTCTTGCGGGCTGGCAGCAAAGTGTTCGTCAAGGCACCCACCAACCGTGAATCCATTGCGGGCTGGTGCAACATTGCTCAAGGAAAGATCGCCGACGCGCAGCGCGAAGCGAACTCCCGCAGCACGCGCTTGGGTGCCGCCTATGACGCCGTGCTGAATCTGAGCTTTGCCGTGCTCCTGCACAAGGGGTGGCGCTGTACCTCGGCGAATGGGCATCACGCGGAGGCCCTGGAGGCGGCTGCCGCCTACGTGGGTGTCACCGAATCCGTCTTCGATCGGGTGGACGCCATCCGAGACCTGCGCAACAACCAGTACCAGGGCGTCGAACCGTCGAAGGCCGACGTCGTTGCGGCGCTGGCAGCCATGGAACGTATGGTGCCGGAACTGCTGATGCACCTGAAATGAGCGCGCCGGAACGCCGATTGCCCGGACAATGGTCTGGTCCATCGACCCACCCAGGAGAGCCCCCATGGTCAGCAAGAACACCATCTGCCTCTGGTACGACAACGACGCGCTCGACGCCGCGCGCTTCTACGCCCAGACCTTCCCCGACAGCGCCGTGGGCCGCGTGATGCACGCGCCCGGCGACTACCCTGCGGGCAAGGAAGGCAACGTCCTCACCGTCGAATTCACCGTCCTGGGCATTCCCTGCCTCGGCCTCAATGGCGGCACCGCCTTCAAGCAGTCCGAGGCCTTCTCCTTCCAGGTGGCGACCGACGACCAGGCCGAGACCGACCGCCTGTGGAACGCCATCGTCAACAACGGCGGCCAGGAAAGCGAATGCGGCTGGTGCAAGGACAAGTGGGGCGTGTCGTGGCAGATCACGCCGCGCGTGCTGACCGAGGCCGTCAACGACCCCGACCGCGCCGCCGCCAAGCGCGCCTTCGACGCGATGATGACCATGCGCAAGATCGACGTGGCCACCATCGAGAAGGCCTGGCGCGGCGACAGCCGCCCGGCGCGCTGAGGCCCGGCGCTTGCCGTTCGCCCGTCCCATCCCCGGATGCCCGAACGCCTTTTCATCCGACTGCCGGAAGACCCGTCGTGCGCGCCCGAGACCACCGTTCCGGCCAACACCCTGACGGCGTTCGCCGTGCCGGCCCGCCTGCGATCGGCCGTCGCCCACGTGATGGCCTACGAGGAGCGCTTTGCGCCGGGCCATGAAGCCGTCGAGCGTGTGCTGCCCGACGGGGCGTCTCGCCTCCTCATCGCGCTGCACCGCGACTCGGCGACCGTTCACGTCGCCGGCGCCAGGGCCGACGCCGTCCTGCTCGCCATGGGTGGGCATGTGCACGGGCTCTCCGTCACGCTGAAACCCGGGGCGCTGCCGGCGCTCTTCGGCGTGCCGGCCAAGGAACTGGCGGGCCTCACCGTGCCTTGGGAAGACCTCGTGCCCAGCGCGCATCGCCACCTGGGCGAGCAACTGGCCGCCTCGGACGACGACGCGGCGCGCGTGCAGCACCTGTTGGCGTCGCTGCAGGCCTTGCAGCGCCCCGCGGATCCCTCGCGCCATCTGGTGGAGCACGCGGCGAGACGACTGAGCGACACGATGGGCGGCCTCTCCGTGCGCGAACTGGCGGCCGAGTTGCACATCGGTGAACGGCGGGTGCAGCAGTTGTTCGCCGCCAACATCGGCCTGGCACCCGGTGTCTGGCGCCGCCTGCAACGCCTGCACGGCACGCTGCGCCTGTTGCGAACGACCCGAACGGCCGAGACGCCCCGCTGGGCCGAGATGGCGCTGGACGCCGGGTACTGCGACCAGTCGCACCTGATCAACGAATTCCGCTCCTTCTGCGGCCTGACGCCGCAGCAGCTTCTGCAGCGCGCCGTTTCGGGTTCTTCCAATACGGGCGCCGGTCGCTTCACCTAAGGTCGTGGGCCATCAGCACCCACTCCCCCTGCACACCATGAAGCCACTTGCCCATTGCATCGCCGTCGTCACTGGCGCCAGCCGAGGCGCTGGCCGCGGATGCGCCACAGAACTGGGCGCGGCCGGCGCCACCGTCTACGTCACCGGGCGCAGCCGGCGCGACCAAGCCGCACCGGGCTACGAGCAGATCACCGCCTTGTCGAACCTCGACCGCGTGCCGGGCAGCATCGACGAAACGGCCGACGAAGTGACGCGCGCCGGCGGGCGCGGCATCGCCGTCGCCTGCGACCACGCCGATGAAGCGCAGGTCAAGGCCCTCTTCGAGCGCGTGCAGCGCGAACAGGGCCGCCTGGACCTGCTCGTCAACAACGCCTGGGGCGGGCACGAGGCCTTCGATGGCGTGTTTCAGGCGCCGTTCTGGGAACGCCCGATGGTGCAATGGGACGCGATGTTCGATCGCGGCGTTCGCCACCACGTCCTCTCCAGCCGGCTGGCCGCGCCGATGCTGGTGCGCCAGGGCCGCGGGCTGATCGTGACCACAACCTTCTGGGACCGCGACCGCTACATGCACGGCAACCTGTTCTACGACCTGGCCAAGGCATCCATGACGCGCCTGGCCTTCGGCATGGCGCAAGAGCTGAAGCCCCATGGGGTCGCCTCGCTGGCCGTGTCGCCGGGCTGGATGCGCACCGAGTTCGTGCTGGCCGGCCACCAGACCGACGAGGCGCACTGGCGCGAGCGCCCGGCCCTGGCCCGCACGGAGTCGCCCCGCTACCTGGGGCGCGCCGTGGTGGCCCTGGCCAGCGACCCTCAGGTGCTGGAACGCAGCGGACAGGTGCTGCGCGTGGGCGACCTGGCGCGGACCTATGGTTTCACCGACATCGATGGCCGCGTGGTGCCGCCCTTCGAGATGGAGGCGCCCTGAGCACCCGCCGCGCGTTGCCAAGGCATGCCACTTGCCCCCGGGGCGTTCCTTCTTTTCCATTGGAGAACGCCATGAGATTTCTGAACATCCGATCCGCCCCCTTCGTCCTCGCTGTCTGCATGGCCGCGGGCGCCGCGTGGGCGCAGTCCACCGCCGGCGGCATGGCCAAGCCCGCCAGTGCCGACGTGGCCTTCATGAAGCAGGCGGCCGAGAACGGGCACGCCGAAGTGGAAAGCAGCCGCATGGCGCTGCAGAAAAGCCCCGACCCCCAGGTGAAGCGCTTCGCGCAGACCATGGTGGACGACCACCAGAAGGCCGGCGCCGAGCTCAAGCAGCTCGCCTCCTCGAAAGGCGTGGAGGTGCCCGCCGAGCCCTCCCTCATTCAGCGCGCCAAGCTCAAGCTGCTGTCCGCCTCCGACGGCGCGGAGTTCTCGCGCAATTACATGGAAAGCATGGGCGTGGAGGCGCACAAGGAAACCATCGAGCTCTTCCAGAAGGCCGCCACGGGCGCCCAGGACGCCGACGTGAAGGCCTTTGCCACCAAGACCTTGCCCACGCTCAAGAAGCACCTGTCCATGGCGCAGGAACTGCACGGCTCCCTGCAGGGCACGGCAGGCAGCGGGCAAAAAGCCCCGTCCACCACGCGCTGACCGCGGCCACCCGCTGCGCCGCGCCGGTACAGTCGCAGCGCCGGCCCCATCCGGGGCCTTTTTTGCGTTTGAACCGCATGCGCTTCGACGGCACCCTCGTCACCTGGAACGACGACCGCGGCTTCGGCTACATCGAACCCACGCAGGGCGGTGAGCGCGTGTTCGTGCACGTATCCGCCTGGCCCAAGGGGGCAGGGCGGCCGCAGGTGAACCAGACCCTGAGCTTTGCGGTGGAACAGGGCCCCAAGGGCAAGCGCGCCACCCAGGTGCAGTTGCGGCCCCTGCGCGCGGTGCGCCAGGCGCCCCGGCGACGTGAGCGGCCCGGCTCAGCGACCTGGGGCCTGGCCACGCGGCTGGCCATTCCCGTTTTTCTGCTGGTGTGCGCCACCGTGGCCTGGCTGTGGCGGCCGCCGCTGTGGGTGGCGGGCTGGTACGTGGCGGCCAGCGCGGTGGCCTTCATGGCCTATGCGATGGACAAATCGGCTGCGGTGGGCGGCGGCTGGCGCATCCGTGAGAGCCGCCTGCATCTGCTGGCGCTGGTGGGTGGATGGCCGGGGGCGCTGCTGGCGCAACAGGTGCTGCGGCACAAGACCAGCAAGGCGGAGTTTCGGGGGGTGTTCTGGGGGACGGTGGTGGGGAATGTGGTGGGGTTGGTGGTGTGGGCTTCGCCTTAGGGGGAGGGGGTGATTGGGGGGCGAAGTTCTATGGCCTTCAGTCAGGTGCTTCAGTCTGGGAGCGCGGTCTATCTTGCCAAGAGGTTGCAGTCGCTCCACAGATGATCTTGGAAATCAGGCAATACCTCTACAACCCACTGCGGTGCACTCGGGCCCAAAGGGACGTCACTCGAATCGGTCACGTTCTTCATTAACCTCTTCTCGTTGAATTTCCCTGTCGATTCCTTCTATCTCAAGTTCAATCCATTGAGCTACCTCGGAGGTGAATCCAGCGGTGAGCCACCGTCGCAGAGTGTCTCGCTTGCGCTTTAGGTATTGACTCGCGGGGCCAGTCCATGACCCTGTACGGAACGAAGCACTGATTCCTGAACGAACGCCTTCGATGTACCCATATCGTGTCAACAACTGCCGCGTCAGGCCTCCGCCGCGATCGTCGTCGAGCGTGGGTGGCGTGGCATGAGCGATAAGCGCAGCTCGTTTGCCCGGATCCGACTCGATCCATTCCAATATTCTCTCCTCCGGCAGCTCCGCGATAGGGCCTCGCTGTGTTCCCCCGCCAAACGAGAGAAGTCCTCCCTTAAGCCAGCCGTACAAGTCACTTCTCCATTTCGGTAAAGTGGTCTCAAATTGCCTTGCGACGACCTGCCAAGCGTTTTCGGGATCGACGCAGATCAAGCTCATGCTCACCTCCCCGATGTTGTGGTCATAGCTCAGTTCGTATGCCTCGCCCATCGCAGTCAGGATCGCGTCGAGCAGGGGGGCGGCGAGAGCCATATCTGACTTCACCAGTCTTGAGCAAACTCGCTTCCAATGGAATGCGGAGCATTGCCACGACTGTTGGGATTTGGGAATCGTCCTTGTCACGACAGCGAACACAAAGTCGGTACCACAAGGGAATGGCTGATCAGGATCAGAAGAATCGAACAGGCTGATTAGCAGCCCCATCGCCTCCGGTGTTGCTCGCTCATGAATCAGTCGTAGTAGCCGCTCTACTTGTACCGTCGGGGCGGAAGCCAACCCCTTGCCATACTGCAACATCCTAAACAAAGTAGGTTTAACCCATCCCGCCTCAAGGGCGTCGAGACATCGGTTGAAAGTTTCTTCGCAAAAGGGGAATCGAAGGGCCATGTCTACCCCGAGGCTTGCCGTCTCCTTGCTCGCCAATATATCCATCATCCACGAATTGAATTGCTCCAAGGATCTTGCTCTAACTCCTGCCAAATAGCCACACAGACAGGAGCCGTTTAGAGACTTCAGCGTGATGCTGGTAAGCAAAGGGAGCAGGGCGTTCTCCACGTCGCTTTCTGCCAATTTCTCACCAAAATGCCAAATCGCTGGCGTATCACCATCGAGAGCCAACAGATGCGAAATCTCGTCGAGGCCCGCAGGGTTCGAAGCTATACGCTTTGCGAGTGCTGTGACCAACGCCTTCGCATGGGAAGGCGGCTTGTTGTGTCGATCACGATACTCTTCCTCCCATTCAAAATAATCAACATCAAGTACGTATCTCTGAAATCGACTAGCAAGGTTGCGACACGCATATTGCCGAGCAATACGTTTGAGGCGGACCGTCAAATCACGGTGCTGCTCAACCTCGTGGTAGTTCCGAAAGTGCCCAAAAAATGCGTTCAGCTTACTGGGAGCCATAGGACTGTCGAAGGTCAGCTGTTCTAGCACCTGGAATGCATACTCAGTGCACGGCGGTGTGCAGATTTGATTTTTGACAGCATCGAGCAATGCTAAGCAGACGTCGGAGCGAAGTCCCAAGTGCCACGACTCGGTTTCTTTAATCAGCGTTCTGAAATACAAGAAGAGCGCCTGCCACCAGTCGCCGTAAGTTGCAGGAATCCACAGCTTCGCTCGCTCCTGTAGTCCTTGGTATTCCGGTCCCACAGTACGAAATCCAACACCGTTGCTGTCTAGTGCAAAGGCCAGCGCTTTCAGTCCCAGCAAGCGTTCTGCATCGGTGGTGCCTCTCAATAGCCGTGTTAATGCGGGCAGCCTTTGCTCTGGACTCGCCTCGGTCGCAGCGGCTTCGGGGCCGATGCGAAACAAGCTAACCAGCGTGCCCGTCGAATTGTTAGAAAAGTCGGCATTCTCATTGACGGCTAGTCGAGCTAGGACGTTCAAGGCCCGCACGAAGAGCGGTGGCCAGACGGCAATCTTCTCGAGTGCCCACACGATGTTCTGACGGTTACTCTTGAACTCCAATAGTTCGCTGTCTGACCATGTGCCGATCGTGCTCTCGAGAAGGCGCAAGACCGCGGCTGGATTTGCCTCAGCAAGGGTCGACAGAAATTGCGATCCGGTGGCCGAGGTCAGCATTTGGCGGCTTGAAAAGACGCCATTGGGTTTCAGAATATCTTCGACTACAAATGCCGTGTCCGTCCCGCTACCAAATCTGAACTTGTTCAAGAACCAAGCATGGAGAGATTGCGGCATGGTTTCGAAGGTCGAAACGAAGTCGAAGCCGCGTCCATATCGTGCCCAGAACTGTTTCCAGAGGTAGATGTGGAGGGCCTTGGGGACAAAGAAAAGAGTTCGGCTTCCCTGTAGAACGCGTCGAGCTCGGAGGCTCTGAACAATCTCTTGGAAGCGAGCCCAGCCAATCGTTGGATCAACCTTTTCGATCAACCGCGAGATGTAGCTGGCTTCGTGGGACACTGGATCTTCATATCCAAAACGGCTGAACAAGGCGAGGTGGTGAGCCACGCAGTCGACTTGGCGAGATACTGTGTCCTGCTGCGCGCCGTATCCATGCAAGAACCGAGTCCATAGCGGCACAGTCGCCGGCGGTCGTAGCAAATCAGCTGGATTTGCGTGAAGATTTTCGGCAACTGCGTGTGCGACTCGAGGCGAGCCCTCACAGATCCGGACCCAGCGATCGAGCTCCCGTGACTCCCCTACCTTGCACGCCAAGATGCTCTTGATGGTCTCATCGGGAAGGTGGGGAGCCCTGAGACGGAGAATATCGTCATCGTGACCTTCGTCATGACCGTGATCGAGGGTGACCAGCTTCATGGCCCCACAGCGCGTCTTCAAATGTCTCCAGACATCGGACATTTCCGGTTCTGCAAGGTCGTCAAGTACTAGGACGAGTGGCTTTGTCCAGCCTATCCGCAGTAGTTGCCTGAACAGTGCTGTCTCACCGAACTTGGAGCCGTGACAGAGGTAGAGGACGGAGGGAGCGATATGCGGCGCTCTTAGGGCCTCAAGGACCATACGTGTCTTACCTAGACCTGGTTCTCCGAGCACACGAATGTGCTTAGTGTCTCCTTCGATGCCCGCCCTAATCTGCGAGATGAGTTCGGCTTGTTCTGACGCTGGAACGAACGAATTCGACATGTGAGCATCGCGATCCCACTCCTCGAACACCCAAGCCTCGTGGATAGTTTCAAACGTTAGCAGTGCTGCAATACCGGGATAGCGCTCCGCATACATTGAGAGCTGGCTTGCACCCAGCACATCGACCAGACTGCTGTAGTCCGGTACGCCTGCGGATGCAAATACTCTGACAATGTGCTCGCAGGCATCATTTCGTTGCTGAGGGGTCAGGTCATGCCCAGTGCATACGACAACGTAGCGACCTCTTTTTTCGGTCAGTCGGGCCACCTCTGGAAACAGTTTCCCTGTGCTGCCGATCAGTTCGTCACGAATTGAGCTTGCGGTCCAGGGTTTGAAGGAAGAGCCAGATTTCAACTGAAATCCAGTCAGGCCTGGAGTGAGGAAGCAGTCTGCTGGGACGAGCGCGTCCAGCGGCGCGTCGACTTCGGCGTCAATGCCCCCATCCGCTACGGTCATGCGCGTAGAAATCGTCACTACTGCCGGACTGAGTTTGGCGTAGGCTGACTCAGCCATCAAGATGCGCCTCACGATCTCTACCGCTCTTTCAGGCGTTAGTTCGACTACAGATGAAATCGGGACACTGATTAAAGGGCTCATGTTGTTACGGGCGATGTGGCCAACTTTGGATTTCGCAAGCAGCTTGATAGCAATGGCTTGTTCCAACTTGGAAGATTAGGATCGCCTTATTCCTTTGGCTCCTGATGTGACGGGGTGTGACTTGCAAGCAATAGGCTGTGTCTTGCTCGTAGCAGAGTTCATGGCGGAGTATCGCGCTTAAGCGTCGGTCCAAGACTCTGATTTTTTTGAACTGTGCGCGCAGAGAGTCCGCTACCGCTGGAAATGAGACGTCCGGAACGGATCGGTAGCAGCAGGTCCGAGCCAGCCAAACCTACTGGCTCAACAGCGCTTCAATTGACAAGTCGAGCGCATCCGCAAGCCTCGCCAACGTCTGCAGCGACGGGTTGCGCGCTTGCCGCTCGATATGCGCGATGACGAACATGCTGACGCCCGACCGCTGACCCAGCGTGTCCTGGGTCAGCTTCAGCCCTTTCCTCGCCGAGACGAGGTTCCGCGCCAGAACCTCTTCGATCGGCGCGTCACCGTCTTGTCGGGCCACCGGCTTCGAGCCGACCAGCGAGCCCGTGGTGACGCCGAGTGCTCGGGCCAGCTTGTCCACCGTGTTCAAGGAGACGTTGACCTGCCCCTGTTCCACCAGCCGAATCATTCGGGGGTTCACACGCGCCTGTTCCGCCAGCGCCGCAATGCTCCAGTTCCCTTTCGCTCGCAGAGCAATCAGGTTCGCAGCCAGTGGAGCAAGGAAGGGGGGTGTATCAGGGGCAAGTGCAGACACCAAAAAAGTGTTGGCTTCGAAAGCTTTGGTGCAAATACTTTGAGGCAGAATGGCGACTCCCTTTGGGAGCCCATCCGTGTTCATCACCGCCCCCGGCCTCGTCCAGCACCTCCACCCCTCGCAGATCGCCCCGCACCAGACCCACTGGCCCGCCATCACGCTCGCGCTGGAGCGGCCCTGGTACCTGCTCGTCTACGAGGTCTCGTACAACGGGCAGAAGCAGTCGCAGACCTCGCTGGTGGCCTGGGACCACACGCTGCTGGACCTGCTGGCCCGCATTCCCGTGGCGGACCTCAGCGGCATCGCGCGCCTGGACCGGCGCTGCGAGGCAGGCCCGAGTTGGGCGCTGGCGTGGATCGGCGCGCTGTGGGCGCCAGCGCCGGGCGAGCCCGCCGCCCTGGGCCCCTTGCTGTTCAAGTTGGGCCAAGACCCGCAGATGCGCGACACCGACCTGCTGCCCGTGGGCGAGGCCCCAGGCCGGCGGCTGCTGTATGAGGCGCCTTCGGGAAGGCTTGGCGGAAGCTGAGCCGGCTGCGGCACTGAGCCTGCATCGAGCCATGCGGGCACACGGTTTGCCCGAAGCGGGATGGAAGGAGTGCCCATGACTCGCGATCACATCAAACACCTCAGAGGCGTGTACGCAAGCCCTCGACAACCGCAAGGCCACTTCGGTCGGGGCAAGGACTACGCTCAACCCGGCAGCAGTGACGACGTGAACCGACAGCTCAATGAGCGCGGTGCCTACCGTGACGCCGAGTCCCCGCAAGACCCCGCCACGGTTCCGAGACCTCGAACACCAGGCCGCCCTGCAACGACGGGCACCGAAGGGATTCCTCCGTCTGGCACCAAGGCAAAGCCTGGTGAAGCGGAACCGGCGCAGCGAGAGCAAGGACGCGCTGGGCAAGGCTCATGACGACCATGGCCGGTAGGAGGGCCGCTCCGCTAGCGCGGCTCCCTTCCGGATCGGCAAGCGTGTGACGCGCTCTACGCATCCCCCTCGCGTACCTTGCGGTCTACGTCAGCGATAGGCCTTTCCCCTGGCTTGGCATCTGCGGGGCGGGTTTGAGGTGCACGATCAGCTTGGGTGGGATTGGTACCAGATGATCGGCTGTCACCCGGCGGTGGCTGATGTACAGGCTTGCCGGGCGTTTGTCCAGGTTGGTTCGACATCATGTTTGTGCTCCTGTGCGTGTAAGACCCGCGATTCAGCAACACCGACCTGTTGCCCGTGGGTCAGGCCCCAGGCCGGCGTCTGCTCTATTAGGCGTCGTCTAGACGGCCTGGCGGTGCGGGCTGAACCGGCGGCTCAGACCTCCACGCCCATCAGCTCTTCCTTGCGGGCCAGCAACTCTTCGCGCATGGCCACCAGGTCGAGCCCGCGGACGGCCCGCGCCTTGGGGAAGATCTGGTTCCGCTCTTCCTTCACGTGGTGGTCGATGTACTCGCCCAGGACCTTGACCTTGGCGTCGAACATTTCGTCGGGCTCGTCCATGGCCTCGATCTGGGCGATGAGGTCCTTGGCCCCCGCGTGCTCGACCTCGGCTTCGGCGAGCGCCTCGGTCTCCTTCAGGGCTTCGCGCAGCGCGGGGTAGAAGATCTCTTCTTCGATGGTGGCGTGGACGGTGAGCTCGTGGCAGATCTCCCGGGCCAGTTGCAGTTTTTTCTGGCGGGCGTCGCGCGCGGTGGAGTGCGCGAGATCGTCGTAGGCCTTGAACAGTTTCTTCACCGCCTTGTGGTCGGTGTCCAGTAGCGTGCAGGCATCGGCTTCGTTGCGGCTGGAGGGCATGGAAATCTCCTGAATCGTGGGATTGAACGGTTGACAGTGCGAACCCCCTCGCCGGGGCGCAGGGGGCGCGTCATGCTGGGCAAGTCACGTGCCCGGCGTGCCCCGGTCGCGGTGCCAGCGCAGGCTTCTCCAGGGGCGCGTGTCGCACTTGAGGATGTCGCGCATGTAGGCCAGCGCGATCGCCTTCTTCTGCGGCGACTCGGCGGCCGTGCAGTCTTCGGGCACGTGCACCTTCAGGCCGCGCAGAAAGGCGTCGGCCGCGGTCAGCTGGATGCAGATGTCCGTGGCCAGGCCCGCCAGCACCACCGAGCGCGCGCCGGTCTGGTCGAGGATGATGTCCAGCGGGGTGCCGAAGAAGGCGGAGTGCATGGGCTTGAGCACGGTCAGGTCGCCGCGCCGGGGCCGCAGCAGCCGCACGATGGACGCGCTCACGTCGCGCCCCTGGCCCAGCCGCTTCACCATGGTCGGGAAGTCGGACTGCCAGCGGCCGAAGTTGTCGTTGGCGTAGATCACCGGAATGCCGCACGAGCGCGCGGCCTGGGCCAGGTGCCGGCTCGCCCGGGCGGCGGCCAGCGCGGGCTCGGCGAGCGCGCCCGCTTCCGGAAAGTCCAGCGGATTGATGAAGTCGATCAGCAGCAGCGCGCGTCGACTTTTGACCAGATCGGCTTCGCCCATCGGTGCCCCTTTCCTGGGGACCGATGGCAAAGCCCGTGCCCGCTCAGCCCTTGGCGACGAGGTGCTCGGCCATGATCTCCAGCGCCTGCACCAGCGCGGAGTGGTCCAGCTCGCCCAGGCCGTGCGCGGCGCAGGCCTGCATCAGTTGCGCGGCGTTGGCCGTTTGCGGCAGGGCCACGCCGAGCTCGCGCGCGCCCTGCAGCGCCAAGCCCAGGTCCTTCTGGTGCAGCTTGATGCGGAACCCGGGGTTGAAGGTGCGCTTGATCATGCGTTCGCCATGCACCTCGAGGATGCGGCTGGCCGCGAAGCCGCCCATGAGGGCCTCGCGCACCTTGGCCGGGTCGGCGCCGGCCTTGGTGGCGAAGACCAGGGCCTCGCTCACGGCCTCGATGTTGAGCGCCACGATGATCTGGTTGGCCACCTTGGTGGTCTGGCCGTCGCCGTTGCCGCCGACCAGGGTGATGTTCTTGCCCATGCATTCCAGCAGGGGCTTCACGCGCTCGAACACGGCCGGATCGCCGCCGCACATGATGGTGAGCGAGCCGGCCTTGGCACCGACCTCGCCGCCCGAAACCGGCGCGTCGATGTAGTCGGCGCCGAGTTCGTTGATGCGCTTGGCGAAGGCCTTGGTGGCCATGGGCGAGATGGAGCTCATGTCGACCACGACCTTGCCCTTGCCGATACCTTCGGCCACACCGTTCTTGCCGAACAGCACGGCCTCCACGTCGGGCGTGTCGGGCACCATGGTGAAGATGACCTCGGCCTCGCGCGCCACGGCAGCGGCGCTGTCCACGCGCACCCCACCGGCGGCGGTGACGGCCTCGGGCACCTGGCTGCGTGTGTGCACGAACAGCTGGTGGCCCTTGTTGACGAGGTGCAGGGCCATGGGCGTGCCCATGATGCCCAGGCCGATGAATCCAACCTTCATTGAGAATCCTTGAAACACCCCCGCCGCGCTGCGCGCGACCCCCTCAAGGGGGCGACACCCACGGCCCGGCAAAGCCGGTTCCGTGGTGTCCCTGGGGTTGGGTTGTCACGCGCGAACGCCCGCGCGCATGGCCTGCACCACCTGCTGCGCACCCGCGGCCATGAGGCGCGCGTCGGAGCTGACGGTGACGAACTGGAAGCCCATGGCGATGCGCTTGAGCGCGGCCTCGGGCGAACCGTTGTGGATGCCGGCCACCACCTTGTGCGCCTTGGCGCGCGCCAGGATGTGCTGCACCGCGTCGGCGGCCTTGGGGTCGAGCTCGTCGAAGGTGGGCTTGCAGCCCAGCGCGAGCGACAGGTCCGAGGGGCCGATGTAGACCGCGTCCAGGCCTGGGGTGGAGAGGATGTCGTCGAGGTTCTCCAGCGCCTGCGCGGTCTCGATCATGGCGAAGGCGACGATGGTGTCGTTGGCGTGCGTGGGGTAGTCGGCACCGCCGTAGAGCAGGGCGCGCACGGGGCCGAAGCTGCGCGTGCCGCGCGGCGCGTAGTGGGTGTAGGCCACCAGCTTCTCGGCGTCGGCGCGGGTGTTCACCATGGGGCAGATGACGCCGTAGGCGCCGGCGTCCAGCGCCTTCATCAGGATGCCGGGCTCCAGCCAGGGCACGCGCACCACGGGCACGGTGGGCGTGGTGCTCACGGCCTGCAGCATGGGAACCAGGTGGCTGTAGTCGATGACGCCGTGCTGCAGGTCGATGGTGAGCGAGTCCCAGCCCTGGTGGGCCATGGTCTCGGCGGAGAAGCTGTTGGGGATGGCGAGCCAGCCGTTGACGGCGGCGCCGCCTTGGGCCCAGATCTCGCGCAGTCGGTTCGGTCGCATGCGGTGGCCTTGTTGTTGTCGGTCGGAAGGGCGATCCTATGCCGGGATCGGCCTCAACGGTCCATGCAGGGGCGCTTGGGGTCGAAGCGCCAGTTGGGGATGAGGTACTGCATGGCGGTGGCGTCGTCGCGCGCGCCCAGGCCGTGCTGGCGGTAGAGCTGGTGGGCCTTCTCCACCTCGGCCATGTCCAGCTCCACGCCCAGGCCGGGCTTCTGGGGCACCGCCACGTGGCCGTTCACGATCTTCAGCGGCTCCTTGGTGAGGCGCTGGCCGTCCTGCCAGATCCAGTGCGTGTCGATGGCCGTGACCTTGCCCGGCGCGGCCGCGCCCACGTGCGTGAACATGGCCAGGGACACGTCGAAGTGGTTGTTGGAGTGCGAGCCCCAGGTGAGGCCCCAGTCGCGGCAGGTCTGGGCCACGCGCACGCTGCCGGCCATGGTCCAGAAGTGCGGGTCGGCGAGCGGGATGTCCACGCTCTGCAGCGAGAGCGCGTGCGTGAGCTGGCGCCAGTCGGTGGCGACCATGTTGGTGGCCGTGGGCAGGCCGGTGGCGCGGCGGAACTCGGCCATCACCTCGCGACCGGAGAAGCCGTCCTCGGCGCCGCAGGGGTCCTCGGCGTAGGCCACCACGCCGCGCATGCGCTGGCCCAGGCGGATGGCGTCCTTGAGCAGCCAGCCGCCGTTGGGGTCGAGCGTGACGCGCGCGTCGGGGAAGCGCTCGTGCAGGGCGGTGACGGCGTCCACCTCTTCGTCGCCGCGCAGCACGCCGCCCTTGAGCTTGAAGTCGTTGAAGCCATAGCGTTCGCGCGCGGCCTCGGCCAGGCGCACCACCGCTTCGGGCGTCATGGCCTTCTCGTGGCGCAGGCGGCACCAGGCGTCGGCGTGGTCGGGCTCGCTGGCCGGATCGACATAGGGAAGGTCGGTCTTCGTGCGGTCGCCCACGAAGAACAGGTAACCCAGCATCTCCACCGACTCGCGCTGCTGGCCTTCGCCGAGCAGCGCGGCCACGGGCACCTCCAGGTGCTGGCCCAGCAGGTCGAGCAGGGCGGATTCAACGGCCGTCACCGCGTGGATGGCGGTGCGCAGGTCGAAGGTCTGCAGGCCGCGTCCGCCGCTGTCGCGGTCGGCGAAGCGCTGCTGCATGTCGCGCAGCACGCGCTGGTGGTCGCCGATGGAGCGGCCCACCACCAGCTCGCGCGCGTCCTCCAGGGTCTGGCGGATCTTCTCGCCCCCGGGCACCTCGCCCACGCCGGTGCGGCCCGCGCTGTCGCGCAGGATCAGCAGGTTGCGCGTGAAGAAGGGCGCGTGCGCCCCGCTGAGGTTGAGCAGCATGCCGTCGCGGCCCGCGACGGGAATGGCGATGAGCTCGGTGATGCGCGGTGTGGTGCCGACGGGGACGGGGTTCAACATGAAACGATCAATCGGCTTTGATGTTGCGCGCGGTGATGAGCTTTTGCCAGCGCGCGAACTCGGCGGCCTGGAACTTGGTGAACTCCTCGGGGGAGTTGGCCACGATCTCGAAGCCCAGGTCCAGCAGCTTGGGTTTGATGGACGGGTCGTTGAGCGCGTCCTTGATGGCGGCCTGCAGCTTGTTCTTCAGATCGGCCGGGATGCCCTTGGGCGCGGCCACGGCCTGCCAGGAGTAGACGTTGGCGTCCTTGATGCCGAGTTCGTCGAGCGTGGGCACGTCGGGCAGCAGGGCGGAGCGCTGCGCGCTGGTGATGGACAGCGCGCGCAGCTTGCCGGCCTTGATCTGCGGCATGGCGGTGTTGATGTTCATGAAGGAGGAATCGACCTGGTTGCCCAGCAGGTCGGTCATCACGGGGCCGCCGCCTTTGTAGGGCACGTGCACGCCGCTGGTGCCGGTCTGCTGCCAGTAGAGCTCGGCGGTGAGGTGGTCGCTGCTGCCGTTGCCGGAGGAGGCGAAGGTCATCTTGCCGGGGTTGGCCTTCTGGAAGGCCATCACGTCGGCCATGCTCTTGTGCGGCGAGGCGGCGGGCACGACGAGCACGTTGGGCGCCTGCACGGCGACGGTGATGTAGTCGAAGTCCTTGGTGGCGTCGTACGTCACCTTGGTGAGGTGGGGCGCGATGACGTAGGGGCCGAGGGAGGAGACGAAGAGGGTGTGGCCGTCGGGCGCGGCGCGGGTGACGAGGGTGGCGCCGATGGTGCCGGTGGCGCCGGGCTTGTTGTCGATGACGAAGGTGCCGCCGAATTTTTCCTGCAGCTTGGGCTGCAGGGTGCGGGCGATCATGTCGGTGGAGCCGCCGGGCGGGAAGGGGACCACGATGGTGACGGTCTTGTCGGGCCAGGCCATGGCCGTGGTGAGGGTCATGGTCGCGCCCAGCGCGAACAGCATCTTTTTCATGTGGCTTGTCTCCTGTGGGGTGGGAATGGGGTCTTCATCTGGTACCGGTACCAAGTGAATCCGGTGGGCATGGTACCGGTACCAAATTTCTTCGTCAATGCTGCTTGTCTGGGTCGTCATGCCTGCACCTCTTCGAGGCTCGCGGCCACTGAGTGCCCTGCTCCGCGAATGTCCCCCGCCAAGGGCTGCGCCCTTGGCTCCTCCTTTATTTCGCTACGCAGGGCACCCAGCGTCCGCGAGCCGAAGGCATGGTTCGAGTGCCAACCGACCGAGTGCCAACGAGGTCGTCGGTGATTGGGTGTCCGGCGTAGCGAAATAAAGGAGGAGGAGCGGAGCGCGCCAGCGATCCGTTCCGGGGGACATTCGCGGAGCCGGACACCCAAGCGCCGATGACCGGGTCAGCCGGAGAAAGTGAAGCCGCCGGAGAAGAAGGCCTCAGGAAGTCTCCCGCTCCACGATAGAGAACCCGAGGTCGAACACAGAAGGCGACACCTCCCGCCCCTCCGCCCGATCGATCAGGCAGCGCGCCGCCAGCCGCCCCATCTCGGCGCCGTTGATGCGCACCGTGCTCAAGGCCGGCGCCATGTCCGCCGCGAAGGACACGTCGCCGAAGCCCACCAGCGCCAGATCGTCGGGGACGTTGATGCCGCGCACCCGCGCCTCCGTCGCCACCCCCAGCGCCAACAGGTCGGAACTGCAGAAGATCGCGTCAGCGTCCGGCGCCTGCTCCAGCAGACGGCCCAGCGCCTCGCGTCCACTGCGCAGTGAACGCGAAGCGCCCACGTTCACCGTCGCCACCTCGCCCAGCCCGGCGCGCCGCACCACCTCTGCGAAGGCGATCGCGCGCCGCTCGGCGCGCTCGTCCGCCGCCCGGATCAGCGCCAGCTTGCGCCGCCCCTTGCCGATCAGAAAACGCGCCACCTCGGCCCCGATGTCCGCGTGCGAAAACCCCACCAGCATGTCGATCGGCGTGGGCGTGAGGTCCCAGGTCTCCACCACCGGAATGCCCGAGGCCAGCAGCCGCGTGCGGCCCTGGCTGGGACGCAGGATGCCGGTGAGGAAGATGCCGTCGGGCCGCCGGCCCACGATGGCCTCGAGCAGCGCCTCCTCGCGCTCGGCCGAGTAGTCGGACTGGCCCAGCATCAACTGGTAGCCGGCGTCGAACAGGGTTTCGTTCAGCGCCTCGATGGTGGGCATGAACACCGACATCACCGTGCTCGGCACCACCGCCGCCACCAGCCGGCTGCGCGAGGACGCCAGCCCGCCGGCCATGCGGTTGGGCACGTAGCCCGTCTTCTGGATCACCTCCAGCACCTTCTGCCGCACGTCGGGCGAGACCTGCGCGGGCGTGTTCAGCACGCGCGAGACGGTGATGGGCGCGACGCCCGCCAGGCGGGCCACGTCGCGCACGGTGATGGCCCCGCTGCCGCGTCGGGATCGCCGGGAGTTGTCGGATTCTTTCATGTGCGGCGTAGAATGGTACCGGTACCAAGCGCTGCGCGCCAAGCCTCCGGCACCGGGTCCGGATCGTCGCGAGCGCGTCGAATCATAGGAGACGCCCATGCCTGAGACCCTGGCGACGCAGGTGGCCGTGGCGCCGCCGGCCGCCCCGCTGACCATTCGCATGCACGCCGAGGACAACGTGGCCATCGTGGCCAACGACGGCGGCCTGCCCGCGGGCACTTCCGTGCCAGGCGGCCCGGTGCTGCGCGAGAAGGTGCCGCAGGGCCACAAGCTGGCGCTGGTGGACCTGCCCGAAGGCGCGGCCGTGCTGCGCTATGGGGTGCCCATCGGCTACGCGCTCCATCCCATCCCCGCCGGCAGCTGGGTGCACGAGCGCCTGCTGAAGATGCCCGAGGCGCGCGGCCTGGACGACCTGCCCATGGCCACGCGCGGCGCGGCCCCTCTGCCGCCGCTGGAGGGCTTCACCTTCGAGGGCTACCGCAACCCCGATGGCTCGGTCGGCACGCGCAACATCCTGGCCATCACGCAGACCGTGCAGTGCGTGGCCGGCGTCACCGACTTCGCGGTGCAGCGCATCAAGAGCGAGCTGCTGCCCAAGTACCCGAACGTGGACGACGTGGTGGCGCTGGAGCACGGCTACGGCTGCGGCGTGGCCATCGACGCGCCCGACGCGGTGATCCCCATCCGCACGCTGCGCCACATCAGCCAGAACCCCAACTTCGGGGGCGAGGTGATGGTGGTGAGCCTGGGCTGCGAGAAGCTGCAGCCGGAGCGGCTGCTGCCGCCAGGCAGCATCCCGATCAGCGACGCGCGCGGTGCCGATGAAGAAGAAGGCCTGGACGTGGTCTGTCTTCAGGATGAGGCCCACATCGGCTTCATGTCGATGGTCGATTCCATCCTGCGCCAAGCCGACGCCCACCTGCAGCGCCTGAACGCACGCCGTCGCGAGACCGTGCCGGCGAGTGAACTGGTGGTGGGCGTGCAGTGCGGCGGCAGCGACGCGTTCAGCGGCGTCACCGCCAACCCGGCCGTGGGCTTCTGCACCGACCTGCTGGTGCGCGCCGGCGCGAGCGTGATGTTCTCCGAGACCACGGAGGTGCGCGACGGCATCGCGCAACTGACGGCGCGCGCCACCACGCCCGAGGTGGCGCAGGCCATGGTGCGCGAGATGGCTTGGTACGACGAGTACCTGAAGCGCGGCAGCGTGGACCGCAGCGCCAACACCACGCCGGGCAACAAGAAGGGCGGGCTGTCCAACATCGTCGAAAAGGCCATGGGCTCGATCGTGAAGTCGGGCAGTGCGCCGATCGCCAACGTGCTGTCACCGGGCGAGAAGCTGCGCGCCAAAGGCCTGACCTACGCGGCCACGCCCGCGAGCGATTTCATCTGCGGCACGCTGCAACTGGCCGCGGGCATGAACCTGCACGTGTTCACCACCGGGCGTGGCACGCCCTATGGCCTGGCGGCCGTGCCGGTGATCAAGGTGGCCACGCGCAGCGAGCTGGCGCGGCGCTGGTACGACCTGATGGACATCAACGCCGGCACCATCGCCGACGGGCAGGCCTCGATCGAGGACGTGGGCTGGGAGCTGTTCCGCTTCATGCTCGACGTGGCCAGCGGCCGCCAGAAGACCTGGGCCGAGCGCTGGAAGCTGCACAACCAGCTGGTGCTGTTCAATCCCGCGCCGGTGACCTGAGGCGTTCGCCGACGCGGGGCGCCAGGGCACTCAACCGGCCGGCCGCATCGGCGCCGTGGGTGGCTGCACCGGGGTCGGGGACGGCATGGGGCTTGGCGGCGTGGTGATGGGCGGCACCGGCGTGGGGGGCGGCACCGGCGTGGGCTGCATGGTGGGCGGCGGCGCCATGGGGGGCGGCGAGCTCACGGGCGGCGGCGCGCTCACGGGCGGCACCGTGGCCGGTGGCGCCGGGGGCGGCGCCGGCGGAAACACGGTGGTTTCGATCGAGCGGATCTGGCCGCCGCCGCGGACCGAGCCCGAGACCTCGCCCTCGCCGCGCACCATGCGTTCACAGATGGCGCGGTCCTCGGCGATGGTGTGCACCTGGCAGCGTTGCAGGGCGTTGCGTTGCAGTTCGGCTGGCGAGACCGGCTCGCGCGGGTTGCGCCGGGCCTGCTGGCGTGCGGCGGCGATGTCGCGCAGGCAGTTGGTGCGCGCGGCCGGGTCGCTCATGGCTGCGCAGGCGGCGCGTTCCTGCTGGTAGCGGCTGTCGGTCGACGTCTTGCCCGTGCCCTGCGCCCACGCGGGCAGCGTCAGGGCGATGGCCGCGGCGGCGAGGCAGTGGCGCGTGAAGGATGTGGTGGAAAGGCTCATGGGTGGTTCTCCTGTGCGCAGCCGGGCCAGGCCCGGGTGCGTTCACCCATGCTAGGAAGGCCTCGGCCCGGTGTTTGTAGGAGGGGTCCGACCCGTGCGCCGGACAAGGCCCGTCACCGATCGTGAGGGGCGGGTCGGTGGGACGATCCGCCGCCGGGCCGCCCCAAGGCGGATCAGCCCCCTCGGGGGGCAGCGACCCGCGCAGCGGCGGAGCGTGGGGGTTCGATCACCCGCCTGCGCGTTCCAGTGCCTTCGCCATCGTCTTGCCCAGCTCCACGCCCCATTGGTCGAAGGCGTTGATGCCCCAGATGGCGCCCTGGCAGAACACCTTGTGCTCGTACAGCGCGATCAGCGCGCCCAGGCGCTCGGGGTCGAGCCGGTCGAGCCAGAGGATGTGGCTGGGGATGTCGCCGGGGAACTGGCGGTGCGGCGCCAGGGCGTGCGCGGTCTCGGCGTCGGCGCCGTCCTGCAGCAACTGCGCCTCGGTTTCCTGCAGGGTGCGGCCCAGGGCCATGGCCTGGGCCTGGGCGCGCAGGTTCAGGTTCACCACGGCGTGGTGCGCGCCGGCCAGCGGCAGGGGCGTGTCCTCGCTCTGCACGCCGATGAAATCGACCGGCAGCGCATGGCGCCCCTGGTGCACGAGCTGGAAGTAGGCGTGCTGGCCGTCGATGCCCAGGCCGCCCCAGACGATGGGGCCGGTGTCCACCGACGCGTCGGTGCCGTCCAGGTGCGTGCGCTTGCCGTTGGACTCCATGTCCATCTGCTGCACGAAGGGCACGAAGCGCACCAGGCGCGAGGCGTAGCTCACGATGAGCTGCGTGGGCATGCGCAGGAAGTTGCGGTTCCACACGCCGTGCAGCGCCAGGCGCACGGGCAGGTTGTCATGCAGTGGCGTGTGCAGAAAGTGCTCGTCCATGGCGCGGCCACCCGCGAGCAGTCGCCGGAAGGCCGCCGCGCCGATGCCGATGGCCAGCGGCAGGCCGAGCGAGGACCACAGCGAGTAGCGCCCGCCCACCCAATCCCAGAACAGGAAGGTGCGCTCAGGGTCGTAGCCGAGCTCGGCCGACTTGGCCGGCGTGGCGGTGATGGCCACCAGGTGCCTGGCGATGGCGTCGGCCGGCACGCCGTTGTCGGCCAGCCAGTGGCGCGCGCTGGCGGCGTTGGTGAGCGTCTCCTGCGTGGTGAAGGTCTTGCTGGAGACGATGAACAGGGTGCGCTTGGCGTCGAGTCCGCGCAGCACGCTCCACAGGGCCCAGGCGTCGGGGTTGGAGACGTAGTGCACGCGCACCGCGTCGCTGGCCAGGTGGGCGAGCGCGTCGGCCGCCATGCGCGGGCCCAGGTCGGAGCCGCCGATGCCGATGTTCACCACGTCGGTGAAGGCGTCGTTGGCGTGGCCGCGCACGCTGCCGGCGCGCACCTCCTCGGCGAAGCGGCAGACGCGGTCGAGCTCGCGCTGCACCTGGGCGTGGATCGCGTTGCCCCAGGGGCCACCCGCCTCGCCGCCGCGCAGCGCCACGTGCAGCACGGGGCGGTCTTCGGTGGTGTTGATGGCGTCGCCGCGGAACATGGCTTCCCGGCGCTCGGCGATGCCGCTTTGCGCGGCGAGTTCAAGCAGGGCTTGTTCGATGGCGGGGGTCAGGCGCTGGCGGCTCGCGTCCAGCGTGAGGCCCGCCACGGACCAGCTCATGCGTTCGGCGCGGCCGGGCTCGGCGAGCAGGTCGCGCAGGTGAGGCTGGGCTTGGGTGGCGAGTCGCTCGAGGCTGTGCCAGGCGGGCAGGTTGGTGGGCTGGGTCATGGCGTTGGGCGCTTCTCCGTTGGCTGAACCGGCTTCATTGCGCGAGCGTGGTCGCCTCGCGTGCCAGCTTCGTGACACGCGCCCAGTCGCCGTCGCGCAGCGCGTCGGCCGGGGTGAGCCAGGAGCCGCCGGCCATGGCGACGTTGGGCAGGGCGAGGAAGTCGCGCAGGTTCTCCGGGCTCACACCGCCGGTGGGGCAGAAGCGCACGTCGGGAATGGGCGCACCCAGGGCCTTGAGCATGCCGATGCCGCCGGCCTGCTGCGCGGGGAACAGCTTCATCAGCGTGAAGCCCTGGTCGCGCGCGCGCATCACCTCGCCCGGCGTCATCACGCCCGGGATGAAGGGCAGGCCGGTGGCGCGCATGGCGTCCACCAGGGCGTCGGTGCAGCCGGGCGAGAGCGCGAAGCGCGCGCCCGCGTCGATCACGCGCGGCACGTCGCTGGCGCGGGTGACGGTGCCGGCGCCCAGGTGCATCTGCGGCACGGCCTTGGCCACGGCCTCGATGGCGTCGAGCGCGACGTCCGAGCGCAGGGTGATCTCCATGACGTCGATGCCGCCTTCGAGCAGGGCGTGCGCGAGCGGCACGGCCTGCTTCGCGTCCGACAGCACGATGACGGGCACGACGCGCGAGGTGAAGCTGGGGTGGGTGAGGTGTTGGTCCGGCATGGCGTCGATGTGAAAGGGTCAGGCAAACAGCGGTGAGGCGCCCTGCTCGGCGCCGCTGACGTTGGCGCGGAACAGGCCGAAGAGTTCGCGCCCCGTGCCGTGGGTGTTGTGGGACAGGTCGGGCTCGGGCAGGGCGCGCGCGGCCAGTGTGGCCTCGTCCACGTCCACCTTGAGCAGGCCGCGCTCGGCGTCGAGCGTGATCATGTCGCCGTCGCGCACGCGAGCAATCGGGCCGCCGGCGAGGGCCTCGGGCGTGAGGTGGATGGCCGCGGGCACCTTGCCCGAGGCGCCGGACATGCGGCCGTCGGTGACGAGCGCGACCTTGAAGCCCTTGTCCTGCAGCACGGCCAGCGGCGGCGTGAGCTTGTGCAGCTCGGGCATGCCGTTGGCCTGCGGGCCCTGGTAGCGCACCACGGCGACGAAGTCCTTCTCCAGCTCGCCGGCCTTGAACTTGGCGAGCAGCTCCTGCTGGTCGTGCACCACCACGGCGGGGGCGCGCACCACGCGGTGTTCCGGCTTCACGGCCGACACCTTGATCACGCTGCGGCCCAGGTTGCCGGTGAGCAGGCGCAGGCCGCCATCGGCGCTGAAGGGCTCGCTGGCGGGGCGCAGCACGTTGAGGTCGGCGCTGCGCTCGGGCACGGGGCGCCAGGCCAGGCGCTCGCCGTCGAGCCAGGGCTCCAGGCCGTAGGCGTCCAGGCCCGGGCCCATCACGGTGTGCACGTCTTCGTGCAGCAGGCCGGCGCCGCGCAGCTCGCGCATGAGCACACCCAGGCCGCCAGCGGCGTGGAAGTGGTTCACGTCGGCGCTGCCATTGGGGTACACGCGCGCGAGCAGCGGCACCACGGCCGAGAGTTCGGCGAAGTCGTCCCAGTCGATGAGGATGCCGGCCGCGCGCGCCATGGCCACCAGGTGCAGGGTGTGGTTGGTGGAGCCGCCGGTGGCCAGCAGGCCCACCACGCCGTTGACGATGGCCTTCTCGTCCACGATCTGCCACAGCGGCAGGTAGGGCTGGCCGGTGCGTCCGCTGTTGGCCACGGCGCGTTCCACGGCGGCCTTGGTGAGCGCCTCGCGCAGCGGCGTGCCCGGGTTGACGAAGGAGCTGCCCGGCAGGTGCAGGCCCATGATCTCCATCAGCATCTGGTTGCTGTTGGCGGTGCCGTAGAAGGTGCAGGTGCCAGGGCTGTGGTACGCGCGTGCTTCCGATTCGAGCAGGGCCTCACGCCCCACCAGGCCCTGCGCGTACTGCTGGCGCACCTTGGCCTTCTCCTCGTTCGACAGGCCGGATGTCATGGGACCGGCCGGCACGAACACGGTGGCCAGGTGGCCGAACTGCAGCGCGCCCATGAACAGGCCGGGCACGATCTTGTCGCACACGCCCAGCATGAGCGCGGCGTCGAACACGTTGTGCGAGAGCGCCACGGCGGTGGCCAGCGCGATGGTGTCGCGCGAGAACAGCGAGAGCTCCATGCCCGCTTCGCCCTGGGTGATGCCGTCGCACATGGCGGGCACGCCGCCGGCCACCTGGGCCGTGGCGCCCACCTGCTGCGCGTGCCAGCGAATGAGGCTGGGGTAGGCCTCGAAGGGCTGGTGCGCGGACAGCATGTCGTTGTAGGACGTGACGATGCCGACGTGCGGCGCGCGCTCGGCGTGGATGCGCAGCTTGTCTTCGGCGGGCAGCGCGGCCGTGGTGTGGGCCATGTTGGCGCAGCCCAGGCCGGCGCGCTGCGTGCCGCGCGTGCGCTGCGCGGCCATGTGTTCCAGGTAGGCGGTGCGCGTGGGCGCGCTGCGTTCGGTGATGCGGCGCGTGACGCGAGCGAGGATGGGGTTCGGTGGGGTCTTGTTCATGGTCGTGGGGCGATCAGGCCAGCCACACCTGCACCGGTGTCTGGTGCTGGTGCAGGACGAGCGAGATCGGCAGCGTGTCGTCTTCGGACAGCCGGGCCTGCTGGTACACGCGCAGCTTGGCCGGGCCGATGAGGGGCAAGACCAGTTCCCGCGTGGCGAGCAGCGCGGGCAGGGTCAGGGTGAGGCGCGCATGCGGCGCGTTCAATGGTCGCGTCCAGGCCACGGGTCCGCTGGCGTGCAGGGCCTGTTGGAGACCGGGCGCATGAGGAAAGAGCGAGGCGGTGTGGCCGTCCTCGCCCATGCCGAGGATGGCGAGGTCCCATGGCCAGGGCTCGCGGGCCAGGCGGTGGCTGGCGCCGTCGGCCAAGGTCTTGAGGGCCTTGTCATCCAGCGTGTCGGGCAACCCGTCGAACCAGGGCACGAAGCTGGCCGCCGCCGCGTTCTGTTGCAGCAGGTGCGCGCGCACCAGGGCGGTGTTGCTGTCGGCGTGGTCGTGCGGCACGCAGCGCTCGTCCACCAGGGTGATGCTCACGCGCGACCACTCCAGCGGCTGCGTGCGCAAGGCCTCGAACAGCGGCACCGGCGACTTGCCGCCCGAGACCGCCAGCACCGCATGGCCTCGCTGCTCGATCGCCTGGTGCAGGCGCAGGCCGATCCACGCGGCCAGGCGCTGCGCCAGTTCGGCGGGCGTGTTGCACGGGTGCTGGTTCATGCGATCAGTTCTCTTCCGACCAGGACGAGCCCTCGCGCGCCATCAGCGCCGAGGACGCGGCGGGCCCCCAGCTGCCGGCCGCGTAGGCGCGCGGCTTCTCGCCCAGGGACTTCCAGCCGTCGATGATGGGCTCGACCCAGGTCCAGGCGGCCTCCAGCTCGTCGCGCCGCATGAAGTGCGTGAGCCGGCCCTTGATGACGTCGATGAGCAGGCGCTCGTAGGCCTCGGCGCGGCGGCCCGCCAGGGCGGACTGCAGGTCCAGGTCGAGCGCGACGGGGCGCAGCTTCATGCCGCTGCCGGGCTGCTTGGCCATCATCTGCAACTGCACGTGTTCTTCGGGCTGCAGGCGGATCAGCAGGCGGTTGACCGGCTGGCGCGGCGCGTCGGGGAACAGCGAGTAGGGCAGGGGCGCGAACTCGACGACGATTTCGCTGCGCCGCTCGGCCAGGCGTTTGCCGGTGCGCAGGAAGATGGGCACGTTGGCCCAGCGCCAGTTGTTGATGTGCGCGCGCAGCGCGACGAAGGTTTCGGTTTCGCTGCCGGCGGGCACGTTGTCTTCCTGCAGGTAGCCGATGGCGCGTTCGCCGCCGACGTTGCCGCTGGTGTACTGGCCGCGCACGGTGTCGCGCGCCACGTCGGCCACCGTCATGGGCCGCAGCGAGCGCAGCACCTTGAGTTTCTCGTCCCGAACGGCATCGGGGTCGAGCGAGACGGGCGGCTCCATGGCCACGAGGCACAGCAGCTGCAGCAGGTGGTTCTGCACCATGTCGCGCAGCGCGCCGGTGCCGTCGTAGAAACCCGCGCGGCTGCCCACGCCCACCGATTCGGCCACCGTGATCTGCACGCTCTTGATGCTGGGGCTGCGCCACAGCGGCTCGAAGATGGCGTTGGCGAAGCGCAGCACCATGAGGTTCTGCACCGTCTCCTTGCCCAGGTAGTGGTCGATGCGGAAGATCTGCGATTCGGCGAAGTACTTCGCCACCTCGTCGTTGATGGCGCGCGCGGAGGCCAGGTCGTGGCCCAGGGGTTTTTCCAGCACCACGCGTGAGCGCGCATCGACCAGCCCGGCGCCGTGCAGGTGGGCGCAGATGGTGGTGAACAGCGTGGGCGCGGTGGCGAGGTAGTAGACGCGGTCCACGCCAGGGCGCAGGGCCTGGCCCAGGGCCGCGAAGTCCTCGGTGCGCGTGGCGTCGAGCGAGACATAGACCAGGCGCTGCACGAAGCCCTGCCAGGACAGCGCGTCGAGCGCGTCGCTGGCGATGAAGCCGCGCACCTTGTCGTCGATGAAGGCCGTGAAGGCCGCGCGGTCCCAGGCGTGGCGGCCGAGCGCGACGATGCGCGTGTCGTCGGGCAGGGTCTTGTGCAGGTGCGCCATGTACAGCGCGGGCAGCAGCTTGCGCAGGGAGAGATCGCCCGCGCCGCCGAAGATGACGAGGTCCAGGGGCGCGTCGGGTGGGGTGCTGGTCTCCATCGTTCTTTCTCGGGGCTTCATGAGTTACGAAGTGGTCCGATGATAGTGAAATAAAGTTACCAACGGGTTACCTTCGGTTCGCGGCTCAAGGGTGCGACCGTGTCGCACCGCGCGGGTTCCGTCAAGTCGGGGCGGGATCGGCCCGCAGGCCATCGGCCGTGAGCCGCAGCACGCGGTCGGCCCGGCGCGCGGCGGCCTCGGCGTGCGTCACCAGCACCAGCGAGGCGCCGTGCTCGCGCGTCTGCGCGAGCAAGAGGTCCATCACGCGCGTGGCGGTGGTGGGGTCGAGATTGCCGGTGGGCTCGTCGGCCAGCACGATGGCGGGCCGGTGCACCAGGGCGCGCGCGATGGCCACGCGCTGCAGCTGCCCGCCCGAGAGCTGCGCGGGCAGGCGCGCGCCCAGGCCTTGCAGGCCCACGGCGTCCATCAGGGCCTGCACGCGCGCGGGCTCGGGGCGCTTGAGCAGCAGCAGGGGCAGGCCGATGTTCTGCGCCACGTCGAGGTGCGGCAGCACGTGGAAGGCCTGGAACACGAAGCCCAGGTTCGCGCGGCGCCAGTGGGCGCGCTGCGCTTCGTCGAGGGTGGCCAGGTCGGTGCCGTTGTGCAGCACGCGGCCTTCGCTCCAGTCGTCCAGCGCGGCCAGGCAGTTGAGCAGGGTGGACTTGCCGACACCGGACTCGCCGACGATGGCGATGAACTCGCCGGGCTCGACGCGCAGGTCGACGTGGCGGAACACGGGCGTGTCGCCGTAGAGCTTGCCGAGCTTTTCGGTGACGAGGCTCATGCGCGATCCGGCGCCGGGCCGCCCCAAGCCGGATCAGCCCCCTCGGGGGGCAGCGACCCGCGCAGCGGTGGAGCGTGGGGGCTCATGTATTCGGAGGAAGCGTCATTGACCGCGCCGCCTCGGTCTGCTCGGCGCGGAAGGCCTGCAGCTTCGCGCGCAGCGCCTCGTCGTGGCTGGCCAGCATTGCCACCGCGAACAGCGCCGCGTTGGCCGCGCCGGCCGGGCCGATGGCGAAGGTGGCCACGGGCACGCCCTTGGGCATCTGCACGATGCTGTGCAGCGAATCCACGCCGCTGAGGTGCTTGCTGGCCACTGGCACGCCCAACACCGGCACCACCGTCTTGGCGGCCAGCATGCCGGGCAGGTGCGCGGCGCCCCCCGCGCCCGCGATGATGGCCTTGAGCCCGCGCGCGGCGGCGGCTTCGGCGTAGGCGAACATGTCGTCGGGCATGCGGTGGGCCGAGACCACGCGCGCCTCGTGCGCGACGCCGAATTGCTGGAGGATCTGCACGGCGTGCTGCATGGTGTCCCAGTCGCTGCTGGAACCCATGACCACGCCCACGGGGATGGGGTTCATGGAATCGGCTTTCGGCCCGCGGGGCCTCCGGTAAAGTGGCGATTTTACGTTTCGACCCCACCTACCCCGAGCGCAGCCATGATCGACGTCACCATCGCCAACTTCGAAGCCGAGGTCATCGAAGCCTCGATGCAGACCCCCGTGCTGGTGGACTTCTGGGCCCCCTGGTGCGGCCCCTGCAAGGTCATCGGCCCCCTCCTGGAAAAGCTCGAGATCGACTACGCGGGCCGCTTCAAGCTCGTGAAGATCGACTCCGACCAGGAGCAGCAGCTGGCCGCCGCCTTCGGCGTGCGCAGCATCCCCACCTGCGTGCTGCTGATGAATGGCCAGCCGGTGGACGGTTTCATGGGCGCCTTGCCCGAGGGCCAGTTGCGCGCCTTCCTCGACAAGCACCTGCCCGGCGAGGGCGAGCTGGTGGCCGAGGCCGAAGGCGCCGCCGCGCAGGAGGCCCTGGCCGATGGCGACACCGAGACCGCCCTGGAGCGCCTGCGCCAGGCGGTGCAGGCCGACCCCGACAACGACGACGCGCGATTCGACCTGGTGAAGCTGCTGCTGGAGCTGGGCGAGGACGATGAGGCCAAGGTGGCCTTCGCGCCTGTCATCGCCAAGGCCGATGCGGTGCGCCGGCTGGATTCGCTCAAGCGCTGGATGGCCGCGCGCGACGCCCAGGCCGACGTGGCCGAGCCCGAGGCCCGCATGACGGCGCTGGACACGGCGATCGCCGCCAACAAGCGCGACTTCGACGCGCGCTTCGCCCGCGCGCAGTTGCTGATGGCCTACGGCCAGTGGACGGCCGCGATGGACGAGCTGCTGGAGATCCTGATGCGCGACAAGGCCTGGAACGAGGACCTTGCGCGCAAGACCTACATCGCCATCCTCGACGTCATCGAGCCGCCCAAGCCCAAGGTGGCGGAAGGCCAGGTGCCGCCGGAGGACCCGACGGTGGCGACATACCGGCGTCGGCTGTCGTCCGTCGTTCTGAGCTGAGGGCCTCCCTCAGCCCACCAGGCGCGTGAGCGCCTCGCGGTACTTCTCCGCCGTCTTCTCGATCACCTCGCGCGGCAGACGCGGCGCGGGCGGGGTCTTGTCCCAGGGCTTGCCCTTCACCTTCGCGCCTTCGAGCCAGTCGCGCAGGTACTGCTTGTCGTAGCTGGGCGGGTTGCTGCCCACAGCGTAGCTCTCGGCCGGCCAGTAGCGCGAGCTGTCGGGCGTGAGCACCTCGTCCATCAGCACCACGCGGCCCGCGGCGTCCAGGCCGAACTCGAACTTGGTGTCCGCGATGATGATGCCCTTGTCCAGCGCGATGGCCGCTGCGGCCTGGTACAGCTTGATCGCGATGTCGCGGATCTGCGCGGCCACATCGGCGCCCACCATCTCCACCGTGCGCTCGAAGGTGATGTTCTCGTCGTGCTCGCCCATCGCGGCCTTGGCGGCCGGCGTGTAGATGGGCTCGGGCAGCTTGGAGGCGTTCTGCAGGCCCTCGGGCAACGGCACGCCGCAGACCGAGCGGCTTTCCTGGTACTCCTTCCAGCCGCTGCCGGCCAGGTAGCCGCGCACCACGGCTTCCACGGGGATGGGTTTGAGGCGCTGCACCAGCATGGAGCGGCCCGCCACCTGCGCGCGCTCGGCGGGCGCGACCACGCCCGCGGGGTCCTCGCCCGTCAGATGGATGGGGCAGACGTTCAAGCCATTGGGGCCCAGGCGGTCGAACCAGAACAGCGAGAGTTTCGTCAGCAGTTCGCCCTTGCCGGGGATGGGCTCGCCCATGATCACGTCGAAGGCGCTGATGCGGTCGGACGCGACCATGAGGATGCGGTCGTCGCCAACGGCGTAGTTGTCGCGCACCTTGCCGCGCGCGAGCAGCGGCAGCGACGTGAGATTGGAGGTGTGCAGGGCGGAGGTCATGGCGCGGGTGGGATCGTAGGGGCAAGAAAAAGGCCCGTTGAACGCTCAACGGGCCTTGCGCAGTTCGGCGGGATTATCGCAAGTTGGCGCGCCGGCCGGGGCAATGCCCGACCGGGCCCTCACTTGGCCGCCAGTCCCAGGCGCTCGATCAGGGCCTTGTCCTTGGCGAAGGTCTCGCTCGCCCACTTCTTGTAGTCCTCGCCGTTGCGGTACCACACGGCCTGGTTGAGCTGGCCGAGCACCTCCATGTGCTTGGGGTCGTCCATGGCCTTCTTGAAGGCGTCGTGCAGGGTCTTCACCACGGCCGGGTCCATGCCCTTGGGGCCCGCCAGGCCGTAAGGCGAGGTGGAGACCACGCCGTAGCCCAGCTCCTGCGCGGTGGGCACTTCGGGCCAGCGCTGGGTGCGCTGTTCCCCGAAGGTGACGAGCAGGCGCATCTGGCCCGCGTCGACGTACTTGTCCCAGCCGCTGGCGTCGCTCTGGGCCATCACGTGGCCGCCCAGCAGCGCGGCCTGCAAGTCGGCGTTGCCCTTGAAGGGCACGTGCACGAGCTTGACCTTGGCGTTGCCGGCCAGCTCTTCCATCAGCAGGTGCGGGCTGCTGCCGGTGCCGGTGGAGCCGTAGTTGATCTCGCCGGGCTTCTGGCGCGCGGCCTCGATGTAGTCCTTGAAGGTCTTGTAGGGCGAGTCGGACTTGACGGTAAGGCCGAAGGTGTAGCCCGAGACGCCGATGATGTAGGTGAAGTCGTTCAGCGGGTCCCAGTTGGTTTTCTGCATGTGCGGCATGCGCAGCAGCCCCAAGGGGAACTGGGCGATGGTGTAGCCGTCGGGCTTGGCGGTCTGCGCCATGGTGCTGGGGCCCAGGGTGCCGCCCGCGCCGGGGCGGTTCTCCACGGTGATGGGCTGTCCCATGTGCTTGCTGGCGAGCTCGGCCAGGGTGCGCAGGTGGCGGTCGGTGGAGCCGCCGGCGGGCCAGGGCACGATCAGGGTGATGGGGCGGCTGGGGTAGGCCTGGGCCTGGGCCGACACCCAGGGGGCGGCGCCGGCGCTTGCGGCCACGCCGGCCAGCAGCAGGCTGCGGCGGCGGATCCTCGGTGCATGTTCGGTCGGGCGGGTCATCGTCTTGTCTCCTTGCGGGGGGTGGTGCCGGGTGGCGATGGGTGCCGCGCAGCGCACGGCGCGGGGGAATCAGGAAGGCGAAGGGTGGGTGGCGGCGTCGCGCGCGGCCTGCTGCGCCTGCAACTCGCGCCACATCACCTTGCCGCTGCCCGAGCGGGGCAGCGAGGCCACGAACTCCACGATGCGCGGGCTCTTGTAGGCGGCCATCTGGCCGTGCGCCCAGTCGATGAGGTCCTGCTCGCTCACCTGGCCGCGCTGCTCGGGCCGCAGCACCACCAGGGCCTTCACCGTCTCACCGCGTCGCGCATCGCGCGCGCCGATGACGCAGGCCTCCTGGATGGCGGGGTGGCGGTACATCAGCGCCTCCACCTCGGCGGGCCAGACCTTGTAGCCGCTGGCGTTGATCATCCGCTTGAGGCGGTCGGTCATGAAGAAGTAGCCCTCGCCGTCGACGTGGCCGAGGTCGCCGGTGCGCAGGAAACGCTGGCCGTCGAGTTCGATGAAGGCCTCCGCCGTGGCCTGCGGGTTGCGCCAGTAGCCCTGCATCACCTGCGGGCCGTGCACCACGATCTCGCCGGTCTCGCCCACGGGCCGCTCGGCCAGGGTGTCGGGGTCGATCACGCGCGCGTCGACCTCGAACACCGGCAGGCCCAGGCACTGGCGCTTGGGCCGGTGCAGCGGGTTGATGTGGGTGGCGGCCATGGTCTCGGTCATGCCATAGCCCTCGATGTAGTCGCGGCCGGTGAGGGCCTTCAGGCGCGCGGCCAGGGCGTCGGGCATGGCCGCGCCGCCGCCGCGCACGCAGCGCAGGCGCGAGAGGTCGTAGCGGTCGAGGTCCGGCAAGGCGAGGAAGTCGATCACCATGGTGGAGATGGCCTGCCACACCGTGACGCCGTAGCGTTCCATGCAGATCGCGGCGGCCTCGCGGTCCCAGCGCGACAGCACGACGAGGGTGGCGCCGGCGTACAGCGGCCCGTTCAGGCTGCCCGACAGGCCGGTGACGTGGAAGAAGGGCAGCACCGAGAGGCAGACCGCGTCCTGCGTGGTGCCGAACCAGCGCACGCCGCCCACCAGCGTGGCCATCACGCTGCGGTGGGTGTGCATGCAGCCCTTGGGCAGGCCGGTGGTGCCCGAGGTGTAGGGCATGGCGCACAGGTCGTCGGGGCCGGCGGTGAGCGGGCCGGGAGAGAGGTCGGCCGCCAGCGCGTCCGCCCAGGCGGTGAGGGCGGGGTGGTCGGTTGTCTCGCGCGGCGCGCGCACGAAGTCCGGCACGCGCAGCCCCGTGGGTTCACGCAGGTGGTCGCTGTAGGTGGCGACGATCGCGTGCTTCAGGCCCGTGCCGTTGTCGTCGCCCGCGGCCAGCAGTGGCCGCACGAAGGGCAGCAGGTCCTGCGCGACGACGGCCACGCGCGCGCCACTGTCGTCGATGCAGTGGCGCAGCTCCTCCTCGCGGTTCATGGGGTTCACCGGCACCACCACCGCGTTGGCGCGCAGGATGCCGTAGAAGGCCAGCGCCCACTGCGGGCTGTTCTGCAGGCACAGCAGCACCCGGTCGCCCGCCTGCACGCCGCAGCGCTGCTGCAGAAAGGCGGCGATGCGCTCGGCCTCGCGCAGGGCCTGTGCGTAGCTCAGCGGGGTGTCGTAGTAGACGGTGAAAGGCTTGTCCGGGTGGCGCGCGGCCGACGCGGCGAGGTTGTGGAACACGTTCACCGGCGGCAGCGCGAGCGCGCGGGGCAGACCGGGTGGCCAGTGGGCTGAGGGGATCGGTGTCATGTGCTGGCCGCCAAATATTCCGCTCATCGGAAAATCACCTGGCGTGCGTTCAATATGCGACGCAGCGTCTGGCATCGTCAATGCCGCTCAGGGAAATCGAGCATGGCCCGTAGGCACCTTGGCGACTTAAATTCCGTTCAGCGGAATATCTGAACACCCCGGTTCCATGGGACGTCAACGCCAGCTTGCTTCACCCACCCCCGACGAGGCCGACCCGGCGCAGGACCGCCGCTTCGTGACCGCGCTCGCGCGCGGCCTGGCGCTGCTGCGCTGCTTCGGCCCCACCGACCGCTGGCTCGCGCACCAGGAGCTCGCGCGCCGCAGCGGCCTGCCGCAGGCCACGGTGTCGCGGCTCACGTTCACGCTCACCAGCCTGGGCTACCTGCGCCACCGCGCCGGCACGGGCGAGTACGCGCTGAGCCCGGCGGTGCTCTCGCTGGGCTTCAGCGTGCTGTCCAATTTCGAGGTCGGGCGCCTGGCGCGGCCTTTCATGGAGACCCTGGCCGAGCACACGCAGGCCGCCATCTCGCTGGGCGTGCGGCACGGCACGTCGATGGTCTACGTGGCGCACTGCCGCAGCACGGCGCGCCTCATCCTGGGGCTGGACGTGGGCACGCGCCTGCCCTTCGCCGAAACGGCGATGGGGCGCGCGATGTGGTGTGCCTCGACGCCGGGCATGCGCGCGTTGATCGCGCGCCGGCTGCAGGCCGAGGACCCGACCCGCTGGCCCGAGCGCGAGGCCGGGCTGCGGCGCGCAGAAGCGGACCACGCGGCGCAGGGCTACGTCGTGTCGGCCTCGGAATGGGAGCAGGACATCGCCGCCATCGGCGTCGGTCTGGACCTGGGCGATGGCCGCGAGCCGCTCTCGCTCACCGTGGGCGGGCCGGCGGCGCGGCTCAAGGGTGCCTTGCTGCACGAGGACTTCGCGCCCGCGCTGGTGCGCACGGGCCGTCAGATCGTGGCGGCGATACAGGCCGGGGGCTGGGAGGACTGAGGCCGCAAAAAAGGACGCCACCGCCGGCGGACCGGTGCGGTGGCGTCGTGTGGGGCGCGAAGGCTCAGTTCACCACTTGCGCCAGCTCGCCCTTGGCGTACTTGCCGGCGACGACCTGCAGGCTCTCGCCCTTGATCTTGCCGGCCTGGCCTTCGCAGCCGAACTCGATGTAACGCTGCTTGCAGATCTGCTTGGCGGCCTCGCGCGCGGGCTTGAGCCACTCGCGGGCGTCGAACTTGTCGGGGTTCTCGGCCAGGAACTTGCGCACCGCGCCCGTCATGGCCAGGCGGATGTCGGTGTCGATGTTGATCTTGCGCACGCCGTACTTGATGGCCTTCTGGATCTCCTCGACGGGCACGCCGTAGGTCTCCTTCATCTTGCCGCCGTACTGGTTGATCTGCGCCAGCAGCTCCTGCGGCACGCTGGACGAGCCGTGCATGACGAGGTGCGTGTTGGGCAGGCGGCGGTGGATCTCGGCGATGCGCTCGATGGCCAGGATGTCGCCCGTGGGCTTGCGGGTGAACTTGTAGGCGCCGTGGCTGGTGCCGATGGCGATGGCCAGCGCGTCGAGTTGCGTCTTCTTGACGAAGTCGGCGGCCTGCTCGGGGTCGGTCAGAAGTTGCTCGCGCGTCATGGTGGCGTCGGTGCCGTGGCCGTCTTCCTTGTCGCCCTTCATGGTCTCCAGACTGCCCAGGCAGCCCAGTTCGCCCTCGACGGTGACGCCCAGTTTGTGCGCCATGTCGACGACCTGTTTCGTCACGTCCACGTTGTAGTCGTAGCTGGCAATGGTCTTGCCGTCGGCCTCCAGGCTGCCGTCCATCATCACGGAGGAGAAGCCCAGGTTGATCGCGCCCTTGCACACGTCGGGGCTCTGGCCGTGGTCCTGGTGCATGACCAGGGGGATGTGCGGGTACATCTCGATGGCGGCCTGGATCAGGTGCTTGATGAAGGGCTCGCCCGCGTATTTGCGCGCGCCGGCGCTGGCCTGCAGGATGACGGGGGCTCCCACCTCATCGGCCGCGGCCATGACGGCCTGCACCTGTTCGAGGTTGTTCACGTTGAACGCCGGGATGCCGTAGGTATTGGCGGCGGCGTGGTCGAGCAGTTCGCGCATGGAGACGAGTGCCATGGGATTCCTCTTTGAGTCGTTGGTAACCGTGGTGTAACCCGGGATTTTAACTTTCGACCTGCGCGCGCCGTCTCCCATGCCCCCCTGGCCTTACGTGTGCTTTCACACCCCGGTCATGTCACCAATCGTCACAACCCCACGGGGAACTGTGGAGCCGCAAAGGCACACGGTCAGGCTTTGGCACAAGAAGAAAGGACACGCCATGGCCCGCCTCCCCCTGAAGACGCTGACCCTGGGCGCCGCCGCCCTGCTGCTGCCGGCGCTGTCCTCGGCCCAGGTCACGCTCAAACCCGATGGGCAATGGAGGTACCTGCTGACAGCGGGCGCCAACTTTTCCTCTGGCAACAACGACGCCGCCACGCTGAACCTCTCGGCCGAGGGCGCGCGCCAGACCGCCATCGACAAGTGGACCTGGGGCGCCAAGGCCGACCGCGCCCGCAGCAATGACGTGGACACGGTGGAGCGCTACGGCCTTCGCACCCAGTACAACCGCGACTTCTCGATCGACTGGTTCGGTTTCGGTTCGGGTGAATGGCAGCGGGACCGGCTGGCCAATATCGCGGCGCGTTACTCGGTCGCCACCGGTGTGGGCCGCCACATCTGGAGCGACGACAGCGGCTTCTTCGACGTGTCCGGCGGTATCGGCTACACGCATGACCGCTACATCACCCCCACCGACATCGCGGGCGAAACGCGCGAGCGTTATGGCCGCATGGAACTGGTGCTGTCGGAGGAGTCCAGCCACAAGCTCACCGACTCCACCAGCCTGCGCCAGAAGTTCTCGCTGTTTCCCGACCTGCGCGAGTCGGGCAAGTACCGCGCGGTGCTGGACGTGGGCCTGACGGTGGCGATGACGCAGACCGTGAACCTGACGGCGGGCCTGAACTACCGCTACGACAGCGACCCGGGCACCAACCTCAAGAAGACCGATGCGATGTTCGTGACCGGTGTATCGATGCGATTCGACTGACGTTCAGGCCGCGCGGCAGATCTTGAGGGTGTTCGTGCCGCCGGGCTGCCCCATAGGCTCGCCCACGGTGATGGCATAGACATCGCCGGCCTGCACGATGCCGCGCTTCTTGAGGTGCGACTCGGCGTCCACCAGGGCGTTGTCGCGGTCGGCGTTGTTGTCCATCAGCAGCGGGCGCACGTTGCGGTAGAGCGTCATGCGACGCTGCGTGGCCAGGTTGGGCGTCATCGCGTAGATGGGAATGCGCACGATGTGCCGGCTCATCCACAGCGCGGTCGAGCCCGAGTCGGTGAGCGCGACGATGGCCTTGGCGCCCAGGTGGTGCGCGGTGAACAGCGCGCCCATGGCGATGCTGTGGTCGATGCGGGTGAAGGTCTTGCCCTGGAAGTCCGCGCCCAGCTCGTGCCGGTCGGCCTTCTCGGCCTCCAGGCAGATCGCGGCCATTTCCTTCACGGTTTCCAGCGGGTACTTGCCGGCGGCGGTCTCGGCGGAGAGCATCACCGCGTCGGTGCCGTCGAGCACGGCGTTGGCCACGTCGCTCACCTCGGCGCGGGTGGGCACGGGGTTGACGATCATGCTCTCCATCATCTGCGTGGCGGTGATGACGACCTTGTCCATCTCGCGCGCGAGCCGGATCATGTGCTTCTGCAGCGCCGGCACGGCCGCGTTGCCCACCTCCACCGCCAGGTCGCCGCGCGCGACCATGATGCCGTCGGAGGCCTTGAGGATGTTGGCGAGTTCGGGGATCGCTTCGGCGCGTTCGATCTTGGCGATCAGGCCCGGCTTGTGGCCGCCGCCGGCCACGGCGCAGAGCTGGCGGGCCAGCTCCATGTCGGTGGCGTTCTTGGGAAAACTCACCGCCACGTAGTCGGCCTTCAGGCCCATGGCGGTCTTGATGTCGTCCATGTCCTTGGCGGTGAGCGCGGGCGCCGTGAGGCCGCCGCCCTGCTTGTTGATGCCCTTGTTGTTGGACAGTTCGCCGCCGAGCTTGACGGTGGTGTGCACGGCCGGGCCCTGCACGAAGTCCACGGTGAGCACGATCAGGCCGTCGTTGAGCAGCAGGGTGTCGCCGGGCTTCACGTCGCGCGGCAGCTCCTTGTAGTCCAGGCCCACGCCGTCCTGGTCGCCGGGCTCGGCGCGCGCGGCGTCGAGCACGAACTTCTCGCCGGGCACCAGCTGGATCTTGCCCTGCGCGAATTTGCCGACGCGGATCTTGGGGCCCTGCAGGTCGGCCATGATGCCGACCTCGCGGCCGGCGCGCTGCGCGGCCTCGCGCACGAGGCGGGCGCGGTCGATGTGGTCCTGCGCGGTGCCGTGCGAGAAGTTCAGCCGCACCACGTTGACGCCCGCGCGGATCATGGCTTCGAGCAGGTCCGGCTCGCTGGAGGCGGGACCGAGGGTGGCGACGATCTTGGTGGCGCGCGTGAGCATGGACGCAGTCTCCTGAGGGGCCGGAATGCCGGCGGGCATGTAATTTGGTTTCAATTATCCATGAAGCGATTTCGGGGTGGTTACACGTGCGGAACGGCGCCGCCGGCGCGTCTGTAGGACGGGTCCGACCCGGCGAGGCGCGCTTGTCCGGCCCGGGTGGGCAAGGGCCCTGCCTACAGTGGCTTGCTGCCGGGCACGCCGCGTGCCCCGCACCCGGCCCGCTCACGGAGGACTCCCATGCACAGCGCCCTGTTCAGCGCCCTTACCGCCATCGTGGCCTATCTGGCGACCTTGTTGATCGCGGTGGTGGCGGCGGTGTCGCACCCGGGCGCCGAGCCCGAGCGCCACTTTCTGCAGGCCGTGGCCGAATTGAGCGCAACGGCCTCGGACCTGTTGCCCTGGCCCTGAAGGGCTCGCTCAGGCGCCGTCCGACGGGCCGTCGGCCGGTTCGGCGGGGCGCGCAGGCAATTCGGCTTCCACATGCGTGCCCTGGCCCGGCGCGCTGGTGATGTTCAGGCGCCCCGCGTGCGCTTCCACGCGCACCCGCATGCCCAGCAGCCCGTGGTGGCCAGCGCCCACCCCGTCCACATCGAAGCCCCGGCCGTCGTCGCGCACCGAGATGCGCACCGTGTCACCGGCCTGTTCCAGCGTCACCCGGACCTCGCGCGCCTGGGCGTACTTGCTCACGTTGGTCAGCGATTCCTGCACCAGCCGGTAGACCGTCAGTTCGGCGTCCTTGCAGAGCGAGGCCGGTGAGAGCTGCGTGTGCACCGGGATGCCCAGCCGCCCGGCCGCTTCCTGGCACAGCATGTCCAGCGCCGGAATCAGGCCGAGCTGGTCGAGCGACGACGGGCGCAGGTGCTCGATGATGCGGCGCTTCACCGCGATGCCTTCGTTGACGCGCTGGTCGAGCCCGGCCAGCCGTTCCAGGGCGGCGGGGGGCAAGTCCGGCACGCGGCGCAGGCGCGCCAGCTCCAGCTTCATCGCGGTGAGCAGGCCCCCCATTTCGTCGTGCAGTTCGCGCGCCACGCGGCCGCGTTCGTCCTCGCGCGCGTTCACGTGGTGGCCCGCCAGGTTGCGCAGCGCGGTGGTGCGCAGGGCCACCTGCTGGGCCAGGCGCTCGTTCTCCTCGGCCTTGCGCGCGGCGTCCTGCGCCTTGCGTTCGTCGGACTCGCGGATCTGGCGCATGAACAGGCCCAGCGCGAGCAGCGAGATCAGCACCAGGCCATGCAAGGCCACGCGGTTGATGAGGATGGCGTCGCGCAGCGAGGTGCGGGCCTTGCTCTGGATGGCGCTGGCGCGCTCCAGCACGCCGTCGAATTCCTGGCGCAGGTCGGCGTAGAGCTGGCGCCCATGTTCGCCGCTGGCGAGCACCTGGGCCTGCGTGTTCTGGCCCTTCTCTGTCATCTCCACCCACAGCGCCAGCATGGCGTTGCGCTCCACCACGCGCTGGCGCACGGTGTCGATGGAGGCCTTGCGCTGCGGGTCGAGCGCCACCAGCCACTCGAAGGCGCCGGGGCGCACGATGGCCATGTCGCGCACGGCCGCGCGGTAGTTGGCCAGGTCGCCCGGGTTGCCGCTGGCGATGAAGGCGCGCGCCGCCGTCTCGGCGTCGGTCAGGGCCTGCAGCGTGCGCGCGGCCTGGATGCGCGCATCGGTGAGTGCGATGCCTTGCTTGAGCGAGGTGTTCGAGTGCCGGTAGCTGCTCTCGTTGATGGCCATGACCACGATCGCCAGGGCCACGATCAGGGGCATCACCCAGCGGGTGCGGGCGGCGCGTTCCAGCGACGACTTGATCAGGCTCATGCGCGCGGGTCCTTCGTCGGTGCCGCTGCGGCGGCGTGGGCGTGGCGTTCGGGCAGGCGCACCTCGATGCGGGTGCCAGCGTCTGGCGCGCTGATCACGGTGAAGGTGCCGCCCAGCGATTCGATGCGGTGGCGCAGGAGCTTGAGGCCCTGCGCCGGGTTCGAGACGCCGGCGTCGACAAAGCCGCGGCCATTGTCGGCCACCGCCAGCGTCACGGTGCCGTTCTCGCCGCTCAGCCGAAGCGATACGCGGCTGGCGCCGGCGTGGCGCTCCACGTTGGACAGCGCGCCCTGGGCAACGGCGAAGAGCGCCTGCCGCGTCGAGGCGTCGAGTTCGAGCGGCTGAAGGTCGAGCTCGACCGCCACGCCGATGCGCTCATGCAGTTCATCGGCACGCTGCTCCAGCGCCGCCTGCAGGCCCAGGTTCTGCAGGGTGGAGGGCATCAGGCCTTCCATCAACCGGCGCTTGGTGGCAATGCCCTGGTCCAGCGTGGCGTTCAGGTGCTGCAGGCGTGCGCTCACGTCGGCGCTGGGGGCGGGCAGGGCGTGGCGCAGCCGCGTGAGGTCGAGCTTGGCGGTGGTGAGCAGGGCGCCCAGGTCGTCGTGCAGGGCGCGCGCCAGGCCGCCGCGTTCGCCCTCTCGCATTTCCTGCAGGCCCAGATTGAGCAGGTTCAGCTCCTCGGTGCGCTGGCGCACCTGCTGCTCCAGGTTGTCGCGCTCCGCGCGCAACTGCCGCGCGTGCGCCGCCTGGCTGGCCTGCAGTTCGGCGTTGCTGCGCAGGAAGAACACGTAGGCCAGCAGGCTCAGCAGCGCCAGGCCGTGCACGCCCAGGCGGCCCACCTCCAGCGTGCGGTAGATGGCGGCGCGCTCGCGCGCGATGCGGCGCTCCTCGTTGCCCAGCAGCACGTCGGCCATGCGGCGCACCGCCTCCATCTTCTCGCGCCCGATGTCGGTCAGCATCAGGCCGCGCCAGGCATCGTGCGAACCGGCGTCGTAGAGGGAGATGGTCTCGGCGGCTTCCGACACCTTCTGCAAGGCCTTCTCCTCCAGCGACTCCACCAGACGCTTGAGTTCGGGGTCGTCGCGGTAGTGCTCGTGCAGGCGGCCGATGGCGTTGATGAGATCGCCCCGCGCGGCCTGGTAGGGCGCCAGGTACTGCACCCGGCCGGTGAGCAGGTAGCCGCGCTGCGCGGTCTCGATGTCGAGCAGGCGGCGCATGACGGTGTGCAGCGCGTTGCGAGCGGTGTCGCGCCCGCCCAGGTTCACCAGCGATTCCAGCGCGCGCTGGTAGGTCCACTCGGCGCCGATGAACACGCCCATGGCCAGCAGCGCCGCCAGGCCCACGGCCAATGGCGTGCGCCAGAGGGCCTGGCGCCAGGGGCTGTGGGCGGGCGTCGGCATGGCTGCCGCGCCTTACTGCAGGTCGCCAGGGGCGGTGGCCGAACCGTCGGAGATGCGTTCGCAGTAGCTGATCAGGTCCTCGAGTTCGCAGGACTTGTCGAACACGCGGTCGGCGCCGAGCTGGGCGCAGCGCTTGCGGATGTCGGGGGTGGCGTAATTGGTCAGCACCACCCGGCGCCCTGGCAGGTGGGCGTCCTGTGCGGCCTTGAGCACGCCCAGCCCCGAACCGGTGAGAAGGAAGATGTCCACGATCATGAGGTCGAATCGGGCCTCGTCGGCGTCGACCTTGCTGAGCCAGTTCACCGCTTCCGTCTCGTTGCGGGCGTGGCCGACGACTTCGACATTGGCCAGCTCCTGGAGCGTGGACACCAGGTTGTCGTAGATGACCTTGTTGTCCTCGACGATGAAAGTGCGGAGCGGAGACACGGAGACGATCGGGGCGTTGGCGGGCAAGGGTCCGGCGGGTAAAGCGCGAACACGGCCATCATGCCGTGTTCGCGTGCCCGCCGGGGCCTCCTGTCCGCTGATTGTGTTGTAGGACGCGTCCTACTGGAACGGGGAAGCCCCGGGGCGGGGTCAGCGAACGACGATGTCGTTCTTCACCGACTTCACGCCCGGGGTGTTCGACGCCAGGCGACCGGCGGCGTTGCGTTCGGCTTCCGACTTGGCGAAGCCCGACAGTTGCACCGTGCCGTTGAGCGTCTCGACGTTGAGCGACAGGGCGCTCACCGCCGGGTCTTCGGCGAAGCGGGCTTTCACCCGGGTGGTGATGGTCGCGTCGTCGATGTAGGCGCCCACGGACTGCTGATCGCGTGCGACGGCGCAGCCGGTGACCTGGACCACCATCAGCGCGGCCGAGGCGGCCAGGACGGCGTGAGTCAGTTTGCTGGAAATCATGGACATCTCCTGTTGTTGCCCGGGGGCAGGGTTAGCTCGAACTCTCGACGGTGAGGCGGTTGTCGACCTTCACCACGCCTTCGACGGCGGAGGCGAGGGTGGTGGCGCGGTCCTTGGCGGCGGCGGTCGGGGCGGTGCCCTTGAGTTCGACCTGGCCGTTGGAGGTGTCCACGTCGATGGCCAGCGCGCTCAGTTGCGTGTCGGCGGCCAGTGCGGCGTTGACTTTGGCGGTGATGGACGCGTCGGCCGCGTCGCGGGCGATGGTGTCGGCCGCGTCCTTGCCCGCGGCCTGCATGTCCTGGCCCGCCTGGCGGGCGTCTTCGCGCATCTCGTTGCCGGCCTGTCGGGCGTCTTCACGCATCTCGTTGCTGGCCTGCTGGGCCTCTTGAACGGCGCCGTCCAGGCGTTCGCCCACAGTGGCGTCTTCGCGCTCACCACAGGCCACGACGAGCGTGGACGCAAGGATGGCGGCGGCAAGGGTGGTGTATCGGGTGCTCGGTTTCATGGTGGGTTCCTCTCATGGGGACCGGCGCACTGGCCGGTCCGAAAGTGATGGGGGGTGGGCGGCGCTCAGAGCGGGCGGCGCGGGCTGCCCGGGGGGTCGAACCAGTCGTCGCTCACGGTGCGTTCCCACGCGGCGACCTGCTTCTCGGCCTCGTCCTTGGCGATGCCGTAGCGCTCCTGGATCTTTCCGGCGAGCTGATCGCGGCGGCCGGCCACGACGTCGAGGTCGTCGTCCGTGAGCTTGCCCCACTGCTCGGTCATCTTGCCTTTGACCTGCTTCCAGTTGCCTTCGATGCGATCCCAGTTCATGTGTTGGCTCCTTCAAGTTTGGCGGTTGGCGTTACGCCGATCCGGTGGATGGCGTCGGCTGTCGCGCTGTGCGTCGAGCCGTGAAGCCACTGTAGGAATTCGGGGGCGCGCAGGATGTCGGGCGGCTCGCCGAGCGTGTGTAGGACTGCGCCGATGCCCGGGCGCTGGCTGTAGGAGCTGTCCGACCCCCACGGCGCGAGAGGCCTGCCACAATGCTCCGCGTCGCTTCATCCATGAGACACCATGATCAAAGTAGGCATCGTCGACGACCACGCCATCGTTCGTTCCGGTCTGCGCCAGTTCCTCAGCGAGCACGTGGACCTGAAGGTGACCGGCGAGGCGAACAACGGCCGCGAGGCACTTGAACTGGTGCGCGGCGGCGAGGTGGACGTGTTGCTGATGGACATCTCCATGCCCGACCACAGCGGCGTGGACGCGCTGCAGGCCATCAAGGCGCGCTTCCCCGACCTGCCCGTGCTCATCCTCAGCGGTTTCCCCGAGGCGCAGTACGCGACCACGCTGCTGCGCTATGGCGCCAGTGGCTACCTGAACAAGGAATGCGAGCCCGAGGAGATCGTCAACGCCATCCGCCTGGTGGCGCGTGGCCGGCGCTACATCAGCCCGTCGGTGGCCGAGCTGCTGGCCGACAACGCCGTGGGCGACGCCGAGCGGCCCCCGCATGAGCAACTGTCCGAGCGCGAGCTGCAGGTGTTCCTGCGCCTGGCCAAGGGCGAAACCGTGGGCGCCATGGCCGAGGCCATGTTCCTGAGCGTGAAGACGGTGAGCACGTACCGCACGCGCGTGCTGGAAAAGCTCAAGCTCACCAGCAACAGCGAACTGACGTACTACGCGCTGAAGAACGGCCTCATTCAGTGAGGCGCAGGGCTAGAGCCAACGCTCCAGCATGCGCCCCACGCCCTCCATCAGCCGCCCGCCCAGGCCTCGCCGCTCCCACGCCTCCAGCGTCACCGCGCGCGAGTCCTTGCGGTCGCGCTCGAAGAGCGCGTTCATCTCCCCGCCGAATTCCTCGCCGAGCACGATCACGTTGAGTTCGTTGTTGGCGACGAAGCTGATCCAGTCCAGGTTGCTCGAACCCACGGTGGAGAACACGCCGTCGATCACCGCCGTCTTGGCGTGCATCACGGCCAGGTCCATTTCGTGGATCTTCACGCCCGCCTGCAGCAGCTGCGTGTAGTACGAACGCCCCGCGTGCAGCACCAGCGAGGAATCGCTGCGCCCCGGCAGCACCAGTTCCACCGAGACCCCGCGGCGCGCCGCGTCGCACAGCGCCTGCACGAACACCTGGCCCGGCGCGAAGTAGGCCATCGAGATGTGCACCTCCACCTGCGCCGCGTCGATCGCCGCGATCAGCGCGGTGTAGATGCGGTTGGTCTCGTCGCGCGGATCGCTCGCCAGGATCTTCACCACGCGATCGCCCGGTTCGGCCGCGAGCGGCTTGTCGGGGGTGGCGCCCAGCCCGCCCTTGCAACCCTGCTCGCGCCAGGTGGCTTCGAACACCTGCGCCAGCGCGGGGACCACCGGCCCGCGCATCTCGATCTGCGTGTCGCGCCAGCCGTCGTCGATCGGCGCGCCGCCCGAGGTTCGTGCCGATCGGCGCCACGACGCGGAGCCCGAACCGTAGACGCGGCTGATGTTGATGCCGCCCGTGAACGCCACCTGCTGGTCCACCACCAGCAGCTTGCGGTGGTCGCGGTGGGTAATGCCCCAGTAGCCAGGCCGCCGCACCGGGTTGATGGGGTTGAACTCGCACACCGCGACGCCGCCGTCCGTGAGGCGCTTGAAAAACTCGGCCGGCGTGGTGATGGAGCCCACCGCGTCGTAGATGACGGCCACGGCCACGCCTTCGGCCGCGCGGCTCAGCAGCAGCTCGGCGATCTCGGCGGCCACGCCCTGGTCCTCGAAGATGTAGCTCTCCAGCAGGATGCGCGAGCGCGCCTTCGCGATGGCCGCCTTCATGGCGGCGAAGGTGGCCGGTCCGTCCACCAGCAGCTTCGTGCGGTTGCCGCGGTAGAGGTCGGCGTCGCCGGTCTGCGTGAGGGTGCGCAGGTGGTGGCGCAGCAGTTCGTGCCGGCCCTCGTTGCCCAGCTGCTGCAGGGTCTGGCGCTTCTGTGCGCCGGCCACCACGCCGTCGGCACCGCGCACCGTCACCAGGCCCGGCGCGGCGCTGTCCTGCGGCTCGCGCGGTGGCAGGCTGCTGCAGCCCACCAGCGCCAGCAGCGTCAGCGCGCTCAACCAGGCCAGAGCGAACCACCAGCGGGCGGGGGGCAATGGCTGCGGGCGATCGGGGGCATCGGGGCGCATGGGTGGTGGTGGGGAGTGGGGTCGCCAGCAGTGTGCGGCGGCGGGCCTCGCGGCGCCTGTCGGCGCGCGAGCCAGGCCCGCGTCGGACGGCGCCGACACGGTGCCCGTTCGTCGGTGCGGTCCTACAGGGTGATGCGGTGCGCGCTTGCAGCATGGCGCCGCCGGGCTTCCTACAGTGAAGCCATCACAACGGTGGTCGTTGTGAACGCAACGCGGAGGTCGCCGCCAACGGCCTCGCAGAGGAGTCCGACATGCTGCATTACGCCGTGGTTTTCTTCGTCATCGCCCTGATCGCTGCCGTGCTGGGCTTTGGCGGCATCGCCGCCAGCGCGGCCGGCATCGCCAAGATCCTCTTCGTCATCTTTCTGGTGCTGGCGCTCGGCTCGATGCTGCTGGGCCTGTTCCGAGGGCGATAGAAGAGTAGCGATTTTCGATACCGATTGTCTCCATCCATTGAACCGGTTCAAGAAGCCGGTTCTTTTTTGCCTGACCCGCTCCGACCATGGGGGCCTGTTCAACCACCCCACAGGTGATTCATGGTCGCGTCAGATCTTGCTTCCTCCGCCAACGACACCCGCACCGGGCCCGCGCCGCACGCGCCGTCCGCGCCCCTTGCACCGCGCCCCGTGCGGGTGCTGCGCGACACCCGCGCCTGGCAACTGCAGGTCTGGGTGTCCTTCGCGATCGCGGTGGGCTTGTGCGCCGTGGGCCTGGCCTGGCTGCCCGGCCTGGCGCTGGACCGGGCGTTCATGGTGATGGGCTACGTGTTCTGCCTCAGCAGCGTGTTCGTGCTGGCCAAGGCCATCCGCGACGGCGAGCAGGCCAAGCGCGAACGCCGTCCCGAGACGCCGTTCTGGCGCCTGGTGGTGTGGGGCGGCTTCGGCGTGGCCATGGGGCTCACCGCCTGGGGCCTGCTGCGCATGGACATCAACCCCACCTACCGCGCCTACCTGGGCGTGAGCTGGCTGTACCTCGTCACCACCGCGTTCACGCTGGCCAAGACCCTGCGCGACCGTTTCGAGGCGGACCTGGCCGAACGCGGCCCGAGCCATTGAGCCCACGCCACGTCATGCCCAGGAGAACCGACATGAACCCCTTTGTCTTTCTGCGTCGTGGTGCCCTGTTGGCGGGCGTGTCCCTCACGCTGCTGATGGCCGCGCCGGCGCGCGCCCAGAGTGAGGCTTCCGCCGCGCTGTCTCTCTTGCCCGTGGCCTCGGTGGTCGCCTCCGGCGTGGCCGCCTCGGGCGCGGCCGCCGCGGTGAGCGCGCTGCCCGTCGCCTTGTCGGCGGGTGGCGCCGTGCTCACCGTCAAGGCCGTGGAGGCCAGCGCCACCGGCACGGTCTACCTGCTCGAGCGAGCCTCCGACGGTGCCCGCGTGAGCGTGGAGGTCTCGGGCCGCGCGGCCTCTTCCACTGCCATCGGCGTCGGCACGCTGGTCACGGTCAGCGTCATCGGTGCCGGCGTCGTGCTGTCCACCGTCGGCGAGGTGCTGGCCTTCATTCCCAACGAACTCGGCCGTGCGCTGCTGCACAACGAGCGCATGACCTACTGAGGGCTGGCCCATGAAGAAGACTTTCATCGCCCTCGCCCTGCTGGCCGCCTTGCTGCCCGCCGCCCACGCCGGGCGCTCCTGCGAGGCCCGCCCCCTCACCGCCGCCACGCTCGAGCGCGGCCTGACCCTGGCGCAACGCACCGCCGAGGCACTGGACGCCGAGCACGCCCGCAGCGGCGCGCGCGTGGTGGTGCTGGCGCGCGCCGGACAGGACCTGAGCAAGTACCACCTGCGCTACTCCCACCTGGGCTGGGCCTACAAGACGCCCGAAGGCCCCTGGCGCGTGGTGCACAAGCTCAACCAGTGCGGCACGGCGGTGGGCGCGCTCTACCGCCAGGGCCTGGGCGAGTTCTTTCTGGACGACCTCTGGCGCCACGAGGCGGGCTGGCTGGTGCCCGCGCCCGCGCTGCAGGCGCCGCTGCTGGAGGCGCTGAACGACCCGCAGCGCCCACGCGCCCTGCACACGCGCGCCTACAACATGCTGAGCCACCCCTGGAGCACGCGCTACCAGCAGAGCAACCAGTGGGGCATCGAACTGCTGGCCGCCGCGGTCGAGCCCGGCGTGCGCTCGCGCGAGCAGGCCCAGGCCTGGCTGCGCTTCAAGGGCTACCAGCCCACCACGCTGCGGCTGGGCGCTTTCACGCGCCTGGGCGCGCGTGTGGGCACGGCGCACATCGCCTTCGACGACCACCCGAACGACCAACGCTTCGCCGACCGCATCGACACGGTCACGGTCGATTCGGTGTGGGCGTGGATGCCGGCGGCCGGGTTGTCGGGGCCTCCGCAGCGCCTGGCGCTTTGAGCATTCGTAATATGAAAAATCAACAATGAATTTTGACTTTCATTCGAAAATTCATATAATGAGCGGCTCTACCCCATCATCAACCCGCGTGCACGCCGCGTCAGGGGGTGAGGGGAGCCCCGGCGGCGCCGGGCGCCCTCGGGCGAATCGCTTCCCGTCTGGCCCGCCATCGGCTGGCCACCCGCCTCGGACGTGCACCGGCCGATCGACGTCTTCTCCCCGCTGTTTCCTGGTTCTGTCCGGCGCTGACCGGTCGGGCCGCCGTTTCCGAAGCACCGCCTTGGCGCCGATCGGCCATCCGAACAGGAGGGCAGCACCGCCATGTGTGGACTAGCAGGAGAAATTCGTTTTGACGGCCGCGCCGTCGACCCCGGCGTGATCGCGCGCATGAACGAGCGGCAGAGCGCCCGTGGCCCCGATGGCCAGGGCCTGCTGCTGTTCGACCGGATGGGCGTGGGCCACCGCCGCCTGAAGATCATGGACCTGTCGGACGCCGCGCAGCAGCCCATGGTGGACCCGATGCTGGGCCTGGGCGTGGTCTTCAACGGCGCCATCTACAACCACCACGAGTTGCGCGAGGACCTCGTCGCGCGCGGCTACAAGTTCCACTCCAGCGGCGACACCGAGGTGCTCATCAAGGCGTACCACGCCTGGGGGCCCAACTTCGTGCGGCGCCTGCAGGGCATGTTCGCCTTCGCGATCTGGGAGCGCGACAGCGGCAAGGTGCTGCTGGGTCGCGACCGCCTGGGCATCAAGCCGCTGTACCTGGCGCCGGTGCCGGGTGGGCTGCGCTTCGCCTCCACCTTGCCGGCGCTGCTGGCGTCGGGCGATCTGGACAGCGGCATCGACGCCATCGGCCTGCACCACTACCTGTCGCTGCACGCCATCGTGCCGCCGCCGCACACGCTGCTGCGTGGCGTGCGCAAGCTGGCACCCGGCACGCTGCTGCACGTGGAACCGGACGGGCAGCAACGCGAGGAGCGCTACTGGTCGCTGTCGTTCGATCGCGACGACACCGACGAGCAGCGCTCCTTCGAGGACTGGCAGGAGCTGCTGCTCGACGGCCTGCGCCTGGCGGTCAAGCGCCGCCTGGTGGCCGACGTGCCGGTCGGCGCGCTGCTCTCGGGCGGCGTCGACTCCAGCCTGATCGTGGGCCTGATGGCCGAGCAGGGCGTGAGCGACCTGCGCACCTACAACGTGGGCTTCGAGGACGTCGGCGGCGAGGTCGGCAACGAGTTCCAGTACGCCGACCTCGTGGCGCGCCACTTCGGCACCGCGCACGAGCGCCTGTTCGTGCCCGAGGCCGAGTTGCTGGAGCGCCTGCCGGCGGCCATCGAGGCCATGAGCGAGCCCATGGTCAGCCACGACTGCATCGGCTTCTACCTGCTCAGCGAGGCCGTGGCGCGCCACAGCAAGGTGGTGCAGAGCGGACAGGGCGCCGACGAGGTGTTCGGTGGCTACCACTGGTACCCCAAGCTGGCCGGCAGCCAGCGCGTGGTGGACGACTACGCCGCCGCCTTCCTCGACCGCGACCAGACCGAGATGCGCGCCGTGCTGCAGGACACCTGGCTGGGCGAGGACCACACGCGCGCCTTCATCAGCGAACACCTGCACGCCCCGGGCGCCCGCGACCCGGTGGACCAGGCCCTGCGCCTGGACACCACCGTGATGCTGGTGGACGACCCGGTGAAGCGCGTGGACAACATGACCATGGCCTTCGGCCTGGAGGCGCGCGTGCCCTTCCTGGACCACGAACTCGTCGAACTCGCCGCGCGCATCCCGTCGCGCCACAAGCTCGCCGATGGGGGCAAGGGCGTGCTCAAGGCCGTCGCGCGGCGCATCGTGCCGCGCGAGGTGATCGACCGGCCCAAGGGCTACTTCCCCGTGCCCGCGCTCAAGCACCTGCAGGGCCGCGTGCTGGAGATGGTGCAGGACGCGCTGCACAGCCGCGCCGCGCGCGAGCGCGGCCTCTTTCGCGAGGGCTACGTGAAGGCCCTGCTGGCCGCGCCGGGCGAGCACATCACGCCGCTGCGCGGCTCCAAGCTCTGGCAGCTGGGCCTGCTGGAGCTGTGGCTGCAGACCCACCTGCGTTGACATCAGAGAGGAGACACCCGAGATGAGCACCGTTCGCCAGCACGCTCCCCGCGCCCTGCGCCTGGAGCGCTCCGCCATCCCGCACCAGGCCACCGAACAGCGCAACGCCATCGTGCACTGCGGCTGGGGCCGCCTCATCGGTGGCCACACCTTCGACGACCCGGCCGCCATCGCCCAGGCCCTGCTGCAGGAAACGGCGGGCGAGCGCGACATCGCGTTCTACCTGGACAAGCCGCACGTGGTGGTCTCCCACGCGCCGCAGCAGCTCTTCGTCGATCCGTCCGAAACCTTCCGGCTCGCGCTCAACGCCTACGCGCCGCAACGCGCGCGCCGCCAGGGTTTCACCATCCGGCGCCTGCGCTCGCGCGCCGACGTCGCCGCCATCAACGCCATCTACCGCGCGCGGCGCATGGTCCCGGTGGACCCGGCACGCGTGTGGGGCGACCGTGGCGACCGCACCAGCGTCTATGTGCTGGCCGAAGACCGCCAGAGCGGTGAGGTGCTGGGCGTGGCCATGGGCCTGGACCACGCCGGCGCCTTCGGCGACGGCAACGGCGGCAGCAGCCTTTGGGCCCTGGCCGTGGCGCCGCAGGCCAGCCACCCAGGCATCGGCGAAGCGCTCACGCGTTACCTGGCCGAGCTGTTCATCGCGCGCGGCCGGGCCTTCATGGACCTGTCGGTGCTGCACGACAACACGCAGGCCATCGCGCTCTACAAGAAGCTGGGTTTCCAGAACATCCCAGTGTTCGCGGTGAAGCGGCGCAACGCCATCAACGAGCCCCTGTTCACCGAAGGCGCCGACCGCGACGGCCTCAACCCCTACGCCCGCATCATCGTGGACGAGGCGCAGCGGCGCGGCATCCGCGTCGAGGTGATCGACGCCGAGCACGGCTACTTCCGCCTCACGCACGGCGGGCGCGGGGTGACCTGCCGCGAATCGCTCAGCGAGCTCACCAGCGCCGTGGCCATGAGCCGCTGCGCCGACAAGCGCGTGACCGCCCGCCTGCTGCAACGCGCGGGCCTGGCCGTGCCCGCGCAGGTCACGGCGGGCGAACGCGAGGCCAACGAGGCCTTTCTTCGCCAGCACGGGGCCATCGTCGTCAAGCCGGTGGACAGCGAGCAAGGCAAGGGCATCGCGGTGAACCTCACCGCGATCGACGAGGTGGAGACCGCGATCGAACACGCGGCGCAGTTCGGCGGCGGCGTGTTGCTCGAGCAATTCTGCGAAGGGCAGGACCTGCGCATCGTCGTCATCAACCACCAGGTGGTGGCCGCCGCAGTTCGCCAGCCCGCCACCGTGGTGGGCGACGGCCAGTCCACCATCGCGGAACTCATCGACAAACAGAGCCGCCGCCGCGCCGCGGCCACGGGCGGCGAATCGCGCATCCCGGTGGATGGCGAGACGAAGCGCTGCCTGGCCGGCCAGGGCCGCAAGCTGAGCGACGTGCTGCCCTTCGGCGAATCGCTGCCGGTGCGGCGCACCGCCAACCTGCACACCGGCGGCACCATCCACGACGTGACCGATCGCCTGCACCCCGCGCTCAAAGCCGCGGCGGAACAGGCCAGCCGCGTGCTGGACATTCCGGTCACCGGGCTGGACTTCCTCGTGCCCTCGGTGGAGGGACCCGACTACGTGATCATCGAAGCCAACGAGCGGCCGGGCCTGGCCAACCACGAGCCCCAGCCCACCGCGCAGCGCTTCGTCGATCTGCTGTTCCCAGGTACCGCACAAACGGAGGTCGCTGCCCTATGAAAGACGACGCACCCGCCCCCCTGCCGCCACTCGACGAGGCCTACCTCGAAGAGACCTTGCTGCAACTGCTCGCCATCCCGAGCCCCGTGGGCCTGACCGATGCCGTGGTGCGCTACGTCGCGGGCCGGCTCGACGGCCTCGGCATTCCCTACGAGATCACGCGACGCGGCGCCATCCGCGCCACGCTCAGGGGACGCGAGCGGCACCCCGCGCGCGCCATCGTGGCCCACCTGGACACGCTGGGTGCCATGGTGCGCGAGCTCAAACCCAACGGCCGCGTGGGCGTCGTGCCCATCGGCACCTGGTCCTCGCGCTTCGCGGAGGGCGGACGGCTGACGCTGTTCACCGACACGCAGCAGATCCGTGGCACCTGCCTGCCGCTGATGACCTCGGGCCACGCCTTCGGCGACGCCATCAACACCCAGCCCAACACCTGGGACAACGTCGAGGTGCGGCTGGACCTGCCGCTGTTCAACGAGGTCGATCTGGCCGACGCGGGCGTCCACGTGGGCGACTGGATCGCCTTCGACCCCCAGCCCGAGGTGCAGCCGGGCGGCTACATCAACGCGCGCTACCTCGACGACAAAGCGGCGGTGGCGGTGCTGCTCACCGCCTGCAAGGCGCTCAAGGACAGCGGCCGCACGCCACCGGTGGACGTGCACCCGCTGTTCACCATCACCGAGGAGGTGGGTTCGGGTGCCTCCGCCGCGTTGCACGGCGACATCGCTGAAATGGTGAGCCTGGACATCGCCATCGCCGCACCGGGCCAGACGACGGACGAGCGCGCCGTCACCATCTGCCTGCAGGACCTGTCGGGGCCCTTCGACTACCACCTCTCGCACAAGCTCATCAAGCTGGCGCAGGCGCATGGCATCGCGCACCGGCGCGACGTCTTCAAGTTCTACCGCAGCGACTCGGCCGCCGCGGTGGAGGCGGGCAACGACATCCGCACCGCGCTCATCGGCTTCGGGGCAGACGCCTCGCATGCGCAGGAGCGCACGCACGTCGATTCGCTGCGCGCGCTGGGGCAGTTGTCGGTGGCCTATCTGTTGTCCGACCCGGTGGCGCGGCGCGACCGCCAGAGCATGGGCTCCATCGAAGGCTTCACCGAACAGCTCAAGCCCGAGGAGATGCAGGTCAACACCACGCCGCTGCCAGACCCGCAGGAATTTCTGGAAGCCAAGGACGGCTGATCAGGCGCGGGCGCGTTCCTCGGCCAGCAGCGGGCGCAGCGCCCACAGCCCCAGCGCGGGGCCGATGGCCAGCCAGGGCAGCAGCGCGCCCAGCGGCACCGACTCGGCCAGCCACACGAACAGCAGGATGCTGGCGATGCTGATGCCGAAACCGATGCTGTTGGTGAGCGTGAGCACGCTGCCCACCGCCTGCGGCGGCGCGTTGCGCGCGGTCAGCGTGCTGAACTGCGGCGAATCGCCCGACACGGTGATGCCCCAGAGCAACAGCCAGGCATAGAAGGCCGCGTCGGATCCGTTCAAGAGCAGTGGCGCGGCCAGGCAGCAGGCACCGCTGACCGCGAGCTGCGTGCCCGCCACGCGCGCGCTGCCCCAGCGCTGCGCCACCCAGCCACCCCCGGCGCAGCCGATGGCGCCTGCGCCCAGCACCCAGAAGGCGGCCCACGACAGCTCGGTGCCCGACAGCCGCGTGGCCAGGATCAGCGGCACCATCACCCACATGGTGTAGAGCTCCCACATGTGGCCGAAGTAGCCCAGCACCGAGGAGCGCACGCGCGCGTCCGTCCACACCGTGCCGAGCGCGCGCCACTGCAACTGGCTCACGCGCGCCGCTGCACCGGGTGGGTCGCCGATGCCCAGGTACAGCAGCACACCGCCGAACGCCGCCAGCGCGGCCACGCCCAGCATCAGTGTGGGCCAGGGCAGGGCGTCGCCGAGGGCGCGCAGCGCGTGCGCGCTGGCCGAGCCCACCACCAGCGCGGCGATCAACAGACCCAACGCACCCCCGAGGCCCTTGCTGTACCACTGCGCGGCGATCTTCATGCCCACGGGGTAGATGCCGGCCAGGAAGAATCCGGTGGCGAAGCGCCACAGCAGCAAAGCGGTGTACTCGCGCACCGTCCACCAGGCGCCCACGGTGCAGGCCGCGCCCGCCAACGCGCAGACCAGGAACACCAGGCGGGGCGGGAAGCGGTCGGCGATGGCCAGCAGCGCGAACACCAGCGTGCCCGCGATGAAGCCGAACTGCAGCGCCGAGGTGAGCGTGCCCACGGCGCTGGTCGCCCAGCCGAGTTCGCGCTGCAGGTCGGGCATGACCGCGTTCACCGCGAACCAGAGCGAGGTGCCGGCGAACTGGGCGAAGACGAGGACGGGGAGGACGTGGCGGGGGATGGGGGCTGCGGTCATGGGAGCGGAGGCGATGGCGTGCGGCCGGAATCATGACCGGCCCTGAGCGGGCAGGGCGTCGCCTGGGCGCATGCGCTGCCTCAGGGATGTGGTGAATTTAGTACTTTGGCGGTATTCCTAGGCATGTTGGCCGATGCGACAAACAGGGCTCATTTTCAGCAGGTTTTCTGCACCGATGTCTTTCTTGGAATTCACATGACGCTCTTTCGATTGCTTTCTTTGGCAATTCTGATCAGTCCCATGGTAGATGCGATGTCTGATGAGTTGCAACCGAATTTTCAAATGTCATCAATCGGCGAGGTGCGCACTGCGCCGGATGATGGCATTAGTGGGCGGTATCAGTTGAGTTCTGAGCAAGCCGGCGACAGTTCCGAGATGACGCTGGAGTGCGCTGATGAGAATGCGTGCACCTTGAGCACAACGCTTCACAGCCAAGGGCATTTGAGCGTTGATGTTCGTCGATTGCACATGTCGCTGGTCCAGGATTTGGGAACGGCCAAGCAAGCGCTTCAATACGTTCTCGCCTGGAAAGATCGGACGCTGCGCAGCGCACACAACGCTGCCAAGATGATATTGTTGTTACCAATGCTCAATTCCAATCCCAAAATATCTCGATGTTGGGATGCCAACTACCACGGACCCGGTTTTTTGCTGGTTTGCAAAATCCGAAATTCGGCGGACAACTACGAGGGTGTCTATCTGTTTGGAACGTTGTTGATCAATTCTTGTGGAGAGGCGTTTTGTCGGTATGTCATTGAACCAATGCGGTCCGTGAAATGATTTGTGAGCGAAGCTGAAAGCACATAGATGAGGGTTTGAATGAATATCTTGTGTCGTTTTGTATGGACCATGCTGCTCGCGCTTTGTGGGTGCGGCGTCACGGTTCCAAAAGTCGAGCACGGATTTGAATTTGACATGGGGCGAAATAGTCCGGATTTTGAGATTTTGCAGTTTCGCTACGGAGATGGGCGTCAGGAGGGCACTTCAAGCGAGGTTGGCTGGAAAAAATTTGGAAAAAGCCCTCAATCTGTTCAGGTGTTGAATCTGATGCCGGTAGGCGGCCAGCTGTCTGTCAAATGGAAGAGTCGGCGGTCTGGAAAAGTATTTGAGCGAGAAATCGATTTGACGTTGCTGTTGCCCCCGGACATGAAGGGAAGGCGGATCCGAATGGATGTGCGAGAAGGTGAGCTGTTGATCTATTTGAAATCACCATCAAAGGCGTCCAAGGCGTTGCCAGGTGCGCTGGTTGAGCCAATTTTCGATAAAGCACTGCTATTTCGAGGGTGAGCAATGAACGGGTGTGCGCAGGTCTGGTGGGTGGTGGAATTGCGCGTAAAGGCGCGCTGGGTGGCCAACGACGGTGCACGAAGAGCCTCAGTGAACGCCAGTTCCATCCTCGCGCAACGGCCGCACTGGCTTCGATGGGGGTGCCTAACTTTACTACTGGGCCTAGCCGCTGCGCTGGGCGCTTGCGCCTCGGGGCCGAAGCTGGTGAACCACGCATTCGGATTCAACGTCGAGCAAGACAGCCCGGGACATGAAGTGCTGGCCTATCGCTATGGCTCGGGCGCGATGCACACGACGTCCAGTGATACCTCGATTCGGCAATTTGGTCGAAGCCGGCAAGGCACCAATGTCAATGGCCCAATGCCCTTGGGCGATAGCTTGTACGTGAAGTGGCGCCAAGAGCCTAGCGGACAGGTTTATGAAGATACGGTCGACCTGCGTTCCTTGTTGCCTCGTGACATGGCTCGTCAGCGCATTCACTTTGTGGTCAATGGCTCGCAGTTATATGTCTATCTGATTGACCCAGTTCCGCGCCCCCCTGATTGGCCAGCAGTAGGACCGCGGAAGTTTCAGCACGAAAAAACTCGTCAGATTTATCCCCGTTGATCCCGCAGTTCCAAACTTTCAAGGAGTTTCAACTTGCCTGCTAGCACATCTGCACCATTGACGGGCGCCGAAATTGAAGCCGCTCAGCAAAAGGCTGATGCCATCTCCAAAGTCGGTACCCGGAGCCTTCAGGACGGGCAATTCGTGTTCTTTGCTGCCTTCGACGGCACAAACAACTTCAAGAACGATCCCTCATATTCCAAGGACCGGCAATCAACAAGCGTGGGGCAACTGTTTGATCAATACGGAACGACACGTCCGGGTGGCTACTACCCCGGCCCAGGTACCCCCGGAACACTCCCCGGCTCGTCTTTCAATCCCCAACAAGTCACAGAGCAAATTCGCCTCACTGTAGAGACGGCATACGCCGACTTCGAACGCGAAGCCCGTGCTTGGCTCGCCGCCGACCCCACCCGCTCCCCCGACGACATCCGCGCTATGACCATGGGCTTCAGCCGCGGCGGCGCCGCCGCCGTCGTCTTCACGCAGGAACTCGCGGCGCGCGGGCTTACCGCCGCCGACGGCAGAGTGCTGATCCCTCCGCTGGATCCGGTCACCGGTGGCGGTGGCGTAAAAGTGGCTGGTCTGCTGGGCATCGACAACGTCTCCACTGGCTACATGGGCAGCCTGGCCATCGGCGCCAATGTCGATCCCGACAACATCGTCATGCTGCGTGCGGGGAACGAATACCGCATCCTGTTCCGGGCAGACGACTACAGCAACGACCCGCGCGTCCAGATTTTCTGGCTCGTGGGCAACCACGGCGACTTGGTCGGCGTCTACGACAACGGCCTGGGTGCCCTGTCCCTGGAGGCGCAGACCAAGCTTCTGCAACGCATGGGCCTGCCGCTGGCCGACGTGCCGCCGGAGCGTCGGTTCGACGACACCGCACCAGTGGTGATCCACAACGAAGCCGTGGACAGCTTCGGCAACCGGATCTGGGACGAATCCAGCCACTCGGCCCCTCGACTGACCAACCCCGTCGAAGGCCCCGCGTTGAGCGACGCGTTCTACGGCGCCTCCGTGAAGAGCATCACCCGCACCGACAACCACGATGGAACGATCACCAGGACCATCGTCCTGGACACGGGTGATCTCTACAAGCAACTGGTGGACGCGGCCAACCGCCCGTTCCTCACGGCCCAGCCCGGCGACAACCTGGTCGGCGGCAGCAACGGCATCTACGCGGTCTTCAACGCCAATGGCGAAGAGCGATCCACCTACGACGTTCATACGCAGGACTACACCCAGTACGCCGAAAGCGGCGTCGCCATCACCGGTAACCGCGCCACGGGCGAGTACGAGATGCGCGTGCCCAAGGGCGACGGCGGTGAACTGATCTACAGCCGCTGGGCGCAGCCGGACGGAGACGGTGCTTACGTGGTGCGCCAGGCCGAAGTCGATGCGAACGGCCGCGTTGTGCACGAGTACCTGGGCCAGCAGGCTTCGCTGTCGGCCGACCTGCAGACGGTGTCGGTCACGCAGGTGAGCGATGGCGGTCGACGTTCAGAGATCTACAGCGGCGATGCGCTGGTGGGCCAGGCCTTGGTCCAGGAGCCAGGCGCCCGGGCCACCTTGGACGACATGGCCATATGGGTGACGAGCCTGCGCGATCTGATGGGCTCGCACGACGGTGAGTTGGCGCTGGCCACCGAGTGGCGGGCCCTGAGCGGCAGTGCCGCCGAGGGCGAGGACTGGGGCGGCCAGGTGCTGCTGGCGGCCAGCGACAGCGCGCTCGGTGACTACTGGCGCTTCAACCAGAACAGTCAGGCGCAGGGTGTGTCGTTGAGCCTGGACGACGCGGGTGTGCAGGGACTGGGCCTGCTGGATGCCTATGAGTGGTCGGATGGTTCGGTGGTGGTGGACGCGAGCGGGTCCGGCGCGCACGACCCCATCTGGTACCAGGGGCCCGGCACCGGCTACGTGGACTGGGGCTATATGCCGGGCAGCATCGACTACGGCCCTGGTCTGCCGAGCGACCTGTACGGCGGCGGATACGACTTCGGCTATTCCGACATCGGCTGGGGCTCCGGCGACTACGACCCTTTCATCAACGACCCGTACGGCTACAACTTCGGGGACTGGGCGATCGATCACTACCCCGGTCCTTCGTCTGGTGGACACTGGGGCCTGTGGTGGCCGGTGGGCCTGGACCTCGACGGCGACGGCATCGAGCTGGTGGACCAGCAGCACAGCCAGGCCTGGTTCGACGTGGCGGGCGATGGCCTGCGCCGCAACGTCGGATGGATCGCGCCGGACGATGGCTTTCTCGCCGTCGACGCCAACCACGACGGCCGTATCGACGGGGCGCGCGAACTGTCCTTCGCGCTCTGGACGGACGAGGCCGATGACACCGACATGGAAGCCCTGGCCTCGGTGTTCGACAGCAACGCGGACGGCCGTCTTGATGCGCAGGACGCGCGCTTCGCCGAGTTCCGTGTCTGGCAGGACGCGAATGGCAATGGTGTCAGCGACGACGGGGAGTTGAAGACGCTGGCCCAAGCCGGCATCAACAGCGTGAGCCTCACGACGGCCCGCACCGATTGGCGTGGCGGTGGCAACCGCATCTCGGGCTTCACCACGTTCGAGCGCGCCGACGGCACGCGTGGCTGGGTCGCCGACATCGGCCTGGGCTACGACACGCAGGGGTGGTCAGCGGGCGTGGAAGCCGGCCTGGTGCGCATGACCGAAAGCGGGGGACTGGTGTATGGCCTGGCACGCGGCAGCGCCTTGAGCCTTGACCTGGGTGTGGCCGGACTGGATGGCGTGGTCGGCAGCGCCTTGGCCGATACGCTCAACGCGGGCCAGCGCAAGGCCGTGCTGCTGGAAGGTGGCGCGGGCAACGATCGCCTGGTGGGTAGCGGTGGAGACGATTGGTTGTCGGGCGGGGCGGGCGCCGACACCTTGACCGGCGGCGATGGGGACGACACCTTGCTGATCGACGCGCAGGACACCCAGTCCGGGTTGTTGATCGGTGGACAGGTGAACATCAGCGGTGGCGCGGGCTTCGACATTGCCGTGGTCACTGGCACGCAAGGTGTGACCCTCAACCTTGCGCAGGCGCAACTGGAGGCGGCCATCGGTGGCAGTGGGAACGACCAGTTGTCCACGCTGGGCAGTGGACGCGTGTTGTTGGCTGGTGGCGCAGGCAACGACGTGCTCAGTGGTGGCTTGGCAGGCGACATCCTGATGGGTGGCGCTGGCTCCGATGTGTTGAACGGCTCGGGTGGCGACGACATCTATGTGTTCCAACGCGGCGATGGAGTGGAAGAAATCCGCGATCAGGCGACCGTTTCCGTGGCCAAGCCCAAGCCGGTATTGGCTGGCCCGGTGGTGGGCAACGCGCAGTACCAGCGTTACCTCGATCAAGGCATCGCGTTCCTGGCCAGCAAGGGCGAGCCCGTCGGAAGCGCAATGTATGGTCAGATCCTGACCCAGTTCGTGGGAGACGCCCGTGCCTGGCGTTACGACACGGTCTACGAGCAGGTGGCCCTCAACGCCGGAGCGGATGTGCTTCGGTTTGGGGCCGGCATCCACTTCGAGGACCTGGTGATTCGTCACGGTGACACCTCGAAGGACCGGGTCATCGACATTCGCCAGAACGGCATCGTGACAGCGGATCGGGTGATTCTCAGGAACTGGACCGACGCCAATCAGCGTGTGGAGCGCATGGAATTTGCCGACGGCAGCAGCGTTTCCATCGACTCAGTCGCTTCGCCGCCCGGCGACAACGTGGACCGGCAGAGTCCATATTTCTGGTTCGGTGGTACGAACAACAACGTGATGCTCGCCGGGGCAGGGCCCGACCACATGGAAGGAGGGCATGGGGACGACATCTATCTGGTGGCTGACGCGACCGATGTGATTGTCGAGTTGCCTGGTGCCGGCAACGATACGGTGCGTGCCAGCGTGAGCCACCAGCTTGTGGCGAATGTCGAGAATCTGGTGCTGGTGGGTGCCAACGCCATCGATGGCAGCGGCAATGCGCTGGCCAACGTGCTGAGGGGCAATGCCGGCGACAACGTACTGAAAGGCGCCGGCGGCAACGACACCATCCGGGGAGGCCAGGGGCGCGACGTGCTGCAAGGCGGAGCGGGCGACGATCGCTACCAGTTCGCTCGCGGCGACGGTGTGGATCACATCGACCAATCCGACGCGCTGGAAGCAGACTGGGACACGGTGGAGTTCGCGCCGGGCATCGCCTGCGATCAGCTGTGGTTCCGCCAGACCGGGTTGAACCTGGAGGTCAGCGTGATGAACACCAGCGACCGCCTCGTCCTGGACGACTGGTTCGATCCAGCCTCATCGCGTGTGGGCGCCTTCGAAGTGGGCGAGGGACAAAGCCTGTTCGACCAGCAGGTGGACGCACTGGTGCAGGCCATGGCCGCGTTCAATCCCCCTGCGCCAGGTCAAACGAACTGGACAACGGACCAACAGGCCGCTTTCGCGCCCGTGCTGGCGGCCAGTCCGCTGATGTTCTGAGGATCAAACCCCGCGCGCGCGCTCCGCGTGGAAGCGCTGCCTGAACTCCCCGTATGTCCCCGCGTCCAGCGCATCCCGAACCTCCTGCATGAGGTTCAGGTAGTAGTGAAGGTTGTGAATGCTGGTGAGCATGGGGCTGAGCATCTCGCCGCAACGGTCCAGGTGGTGCAGGTAGGCGCGGCTGAAGCCTTCGCGGCCACCGTCGGCCCAGCTCAGGCCGCTCTGGCCCGCGCAGGCGTAGCAGGTGCAGGTTTCGTCCAGCGGGCGGTGGTCGGTCTTGTGCCTGGCGTTGCGGATCTTCAGGTCCCCGAAGCGCGTGAACAGCGTGCCGTTGCGCGCGTTGCGCGTGGGCATGACGCAGTCGAACATGTCCACGCCGCAGGCCACGCCTTCCACCAGGTCCTCGGGCGTGCCCACGCCCATCAGGTAGCGCGGCTTGTGCGCCGGCAGGCGGTGCGGGGTGTGCGCCATGATGCGGCGCATCTCGTCCTTGGGCTCGCCCACGCTCACGCCGCCGATGGCGTAGCCGGGAAAGTCCATGGCCACCAGTGCGTCCAGCGATTCCTGGCGCAGGTGCTCGAACATGCCGCCCTGCACGATGCCGAACAGGGCGTTGGGGTTCTCCAGGCGTTCGAACTCGGCCCTGGAGCGCTGCGCCCAGCGCAGGCTCATCTCCATGCTCTTGCGCGCCTCGGCCTCGGTGGTGATGTGGCCCTTGGTCTCGTACGGCGTGCACTCGTCGAGCTGCATCACGATGTCGCTGTTGAGCCCGGTCTGGATCTGCATGCTCACCTCGGGCGACATGAAGAGCTTGTCGCCGTTGACGGGGCTGGCGAAGTGCACGCCCTGTTCGGTGATCTTGCGCATCTCGCCCAGCGACCAGACCTGGAAGCCGCCCGAGTCGGTGAGGATGGGCTTGTTCCAGCGCTCGAAGGCGTGCAGGCCGCCGAAGCTCTTCATCACGTCCTGGCCCGGGCGCATCCACAGGTGGAAGGTGTTGCCCAGGATGATCTGCGCGCCCATGGCCTCCAGGCTGGCAGGCGTGACGCCCTTGACCGTGCCGTAGGTGCCCACGGGCATGAAGATGGGCGTCTGCACCACGCCGTGGTTGAGCGTGAGCGTGGCGCGGCGCGCGTGGCTGGTGGGGTCGGTGGTCAGAACCTCGAACGTCAGCATGGGAAATCTCTTGAAACGGTGGGGTGATCGTCAGGCGGGCAGATCGCCGAACAGGCGCGCCACCAGCCCGCGCAGCCACAGGTGGCCGGGGTCGCGGTGCAGGTGGGCGTGCCAGAGCTGGTGGATGGTGTTGGTGGGCAGGCGCAGTGTCAGTGGGCGCATGACCAGATGGAACGGGCCCAGCGCGCGCTGGGCGAAGCGCTCGGGCACGGTGGCGATGAGGTCGGTGTCGGCCAGCACGTGGCCCAGGGCCACGTAGTGCGGCACCGTGAGGTGCACCTGGCGCGACACGCCCAGGCGCTCCAGCGCGGTGTCGACCTGGCCATGGCTGGTGCCGGCCGCCACCACGCGCACATGCGCGGCCTGGCGGTACTGCGCCGCGCCCAGGGGCTTGCGGCTGGCCGCCAGGGGGTGGCCCGCGCGCATCAGTGCCACGTAGGGCTGGCGAAACAGCGCCTGCTGGAAGAAGCCCGATTGAAGCTGCGGCAGCGAGCCCAGGGCCAGATCGACGTGGCCGCTGGCCATCTCCTCGCGCAAGGCGTCGTGCGCCACGGGCACGCAGCGCAGGGTGACGCCGGGCGCTTCGGCGGCGAGCGCGTCCATCAGCACCGGCAGGAAGTAGATCTCGCCCACATCGGTGAGCGCGAGGGTGAAGCAGCGCTGGCCGCGCGCGGGGTCGAAGGAGGCGCGCACGTTGAGCGCCTCGCGCAGGGTGCCCAGGGCCTGTGCCACGGGTTCGGCCAGTTGCTGGGCGTAGGGCGTGGGCTCCATGCCGTGCGGTTTGCGCAGGAAGAGCTCGTCGCCCAGGCAGGCGCGCAGGCGGCGCAGGGCGTTGCTCACCGCCGGCTGGCTCTGGCCCAGGCTGGCCGCCACGCGCGAGACGTTGCGCTCGCGCAGCAGTTGGTGCAGCACCACCAGCAGGTTCAGGTCGATCTCGGACAGCTCCATCGCGGTCGGTATTCTATTTGTGAATATCTTGTATCACCCGGATTCCGTTGCCGGATGACGCGCCGCGCGCCACCATAGCCCCTCGCCCCACCGAGGAGACAAGACATGGACCTCACGCCCGCCCTTGGCGCGTGCCCCGCTGACGCGCCCGACGCCCTGCGCTGGGAAGCCGGCGACACCAGCCGCATTCCTTTCGCCGTCTACACCGACCCGGCGCGCCACCAGCGCGAGCTGGAGCGCTTCTTCTACCGCGGCCACTGGTGCTACGTGGGCCTGGAGGCCGAGATCCCGAACCCCGGCGACTACCGCCGCTCCGTGGTGGGCGAGCGCTCGGTGATCATGGTGCGCGCCGAGGACGGCGCGGTGCACGTGGTGGAGAACGTGTGCGCCCACCGGGGCATGCGCTTCTGCCGCGAACGCCATGGCAACAAGAAGGAATTCGTCTGCCCCTACCACCAGTGGAGTTACGCCCTGGACGGCAGCCTGCAGGGCGTGCCGCTGCGCCGCGGCGTGCGCCAGGACGGCAAGGTGCAGGGCGGCATGCCGGCGGACTTCGATCCGAAACAGCACCACCTCACGCGGCTGAAGGTGGCGGTGCGCGGCGGCGTGGTGTTCGCGTCCTTCGACCATGAAGTCGAGTCGCTGGAGGACTACATGGGCCCCACCATCCTGCGCTACTTCGACCGCCTGTTCGACGGCCGCAAGCTCAACATCCTGGGCTACAACCGCCAGCGCATCCCGGGCAACTGGAAGCTGATGCAGGAGAACATCAAGGACCCCTACCACCCGGGCCTGCTGCACACCTGGTTCGTCACCTTCGGGCTCTGGCGCGCGGACAACAAGTCGGAACTGCGCATGGACGCGCACCATCGACACGCGGCCATGATCTCCACGCGCGGCAGCGCCGGCCAGGCCACGGGCAATGCCGCGCAGGTGACGCAGGTCGCCAGCTTCAAATCGAGCATGCAACTGGAGGACCCGCGCTTCCTCGACATCGTGCCCGAGCCCTGGTGGGGTGGGCCCACGGCGGTGATGACCACGCTGTTTCCCAGCGTGATCTTCCAGCAGCAGGTCAACAGCGTGTCCACGCGGCACATCCAGCCCGATGGCCATGGCGCTTTCGATTTCGTCTGGACGCACTTCGGCTTCGAGGACGACACGCCCGAGATGACCCAGCGCCGCCTGCGCCAGGCCAACCTGTTCGGCCCGGGGGGCTTCGTCAGCGCCGACGACGGCGAGGTGATCGAGTTCTCGCAGCAGGCCTTCGACAGCAAGCCCGGGCACCGCGCGCTGGCCGAGCTCGGCGGGCGCGAGGTGGGCGAGACCGATCACATGGTCACCGAAACCCTGATCCGCGGCATGTACGCCTATTGGCGCCAGGTGATGGAGGCCCCGCAATGAACCGCGACGCCGCCACGCTCGACCTGGGCCTGTACCACGAGCTGCAGGCCTTGTACGCCGACTACGCCTCGGCCGTGGACAGCGGCCACTGGGACCTGTGGCCCGGCTTCTTCACCGAGGACTGCGTCTACAAGCTGCAGCCGCGCGAAAACCACGAACGCGGCTTTCCGTTGGCCACGCTGTCCTTCGAGAGCCAGGCCATGCTGCGCGACCGCGTCTACGGCATCAAGGAGACCCTGTTCCACGACCCGTACTACCAGCGCCATGTGGTGGGCGCGCCGCTGGTGCGCCGCGTGGACGAACACGGTGCCCTGCACTGCGAGGCCAACTACGCGGTGTTCCGCACCAAGCTCGACGGGCCGAGCACCGTGTTCAACGTGGGCCGCTACCTCGACGTGGTGGTGCGCACGCCGCAGGGCCTGAAGTTCGCGCAGCGCCTGTGCGTGTACGACAGCGAAATGATCCCCAACGCCATCATTTACCCGATATGAGCACCACGCAATGGACCGACGTGGCCGCCGAGGCCGACCTGTTCGAGGGCGCGGGCATCCCCGTGGCGCCCGAAGGGCACGACATCGCGCTGTTCGCGATCGACGGCGAGGTATTCGCCACCGACAACCTGTGCACGCATGGCCACGCCAAGCTGTGCGATGGCTTCCTGGAAGGCCATGAGATCGAATGCCCGTTCCACCAGGGCCGCTTCGACGTGCGCAGCGGCGCGCCGACCTGCGCGCCCGCCACCGAGCCGGTGCGGACCTGGCCGGTGAAGGTGGAGGGCGGGCGGGTCTACCTCAATCTCGGCTGAGCAGCATCGCGTCGCCGTAGCTGAAGAAGCGGTAGCGCTGCTCGATGGCGTGGGCGTAGAGCGCCATCACGCGCTCGTAACCCGCGAAGGCGCTCACCAGCATCATCAGCGTGCTCTTGGGCAGGTGGAAGTTGGTGATGAGCCGATCCACCACCTGGTAGCGGAAGCCGGGCGTGATGAAAATCTGCGTGTCGCCTTCGGTGCGGCCAAAGGCGGCCCAGCTCTCCAGCGTGCGCACGGTGGTGGTGCCCACCGCCACCACGCGCCCGCCGCGCGCACGACAGGCCTCGATGGCGGCGATGGTCGACTCGGGAACGCGGTACCACTCGGCGTGCATGGTGTGCTCGGCGATGTTCTCGGTCTTCACCGGCTGGAAGGTGCCGGCGCCCACGTGCAGCGTGACCTCGGCCGTGTGCACGCCGCGCGCGCGCAGCGTGTCCAGCAAGGCCTCGTCGAAGTGCAGGGCGGCGGTGGGGGCGGCCACGGCGCCGGGGTGTCTGGCGAACACGGTCTGGTAGCGGCGCTCGTCCTCGGCGGTGTCGCCGTGTTCGATATAGGGCGGCAGCGGCACGTGGCCGTGCGCGGCCATGAGGGCGTGCGGCTCGCCGCTGAAGCGGAAGCGGAAAAGCGCGCCGTCGTCCTCGGGCCAGCGGCCCAGCAGTTCGGCGGTGAAGCCGCCGTCCATGTCCATCACCGCGCCCGCCAGGGGCTTCTTGCTCACCTTCATGTGCGCCACCACCTCGTGGCCCGGCAGCACGCGCTCCACCAGCAGTTCCAGCGCGCCGCCCGTGGCCTTGCGGCCGAACAGACGGGCCTTGATGACCTGGGTGTCGTTGAAGACCAGCAGGTCGCCGGGGGCCAGCAGATCGGGCAGGTCGCGGAACACGCGGTCCACGGGTGCGGCGGCGCGGCCGTCGAGCAGGCGCGAGCCGCTGCGTTCGGGCGCGGGGTGCTGGGCAATGAGCTCGGGGGGCAGAGCGAAGTCGAAGTCGCTCAGGGTGAAGGCGCGTTGGCCTGATGAAACTGTCATGTCGCTTGAGGGCCGGACGGACCCGTTCCAAGGAAGAGGAGAAAGGGCGAAAGGGGAAGGCAGAATTGTCCCATGGCCGAACCCGTCGCCACCGCCGCTCCCGCCAAAGCCCTGTCCGCACCCCAGAAGGCCATGCACAAGCTGGGCCTGCGGCGCGACATCGACCTGGCGCTGCACCTGCCGCTGCGCTACGAGGATGAGACCCGCATCGTGGCCCTGCGCGACGCGCGCGACGGCACGGTGGTGCAGATCGAGGGCACGGTGACGCACAGCGAGGTGCAGTTTCGCGGCCGGCGCCAGCTGCTGGTGACGCTGGACGACGGCAGCGACACGTGCACGCTGCGTTTCTTCAGCTTCTACCCCTCGCACCAGAAGACGCTGGCGGTGGGTGCGCGCATCCGCGCGCGCGGCGAACTCAAAGGCGGCTTCGCGGGGTACAGCATGCTGCACCCCTCGTTCAAGGCGGCGGGTGGCGAACTGCCGAACGCGCTCACCCCGATCTACCCCACCAGCGCGCAACTGCCTCAGGCCTACCTGCGCAAGGCCGTGGTGGGGGCGCTGGCGCGCGCCGACCTGCGCGACACCCTGCCGCCCGAGTTGCTGGCCGCGTTGCAGCGCACGGCGCGCGTGAGCCCCACGCTGCGCGAGTGCCTGCAGCAGTTGCACCACCCGGCGCCCAACGTGTCCCTGGCCGCGCTGGAGGACGGCAGCCACCCCGCGTGGCAGCGCCTCAAGGCCGAGGAGCTGCTGGCGCAGCAGCTCTCACAGGCCATGTCCAAGCGCGAGCGCGACGCCCTGCGCGCCCCCGCGCTGCCGCTGCGCCGCGAGGGCCTGCACGAACAACTGCTGGCGGCGCTGCCCTTTGCGCTGACGGCCGCGCAGCGCCGTGTGGGCGAAGAGATCGCGCTGGACCTGGGGCGCCAGGTGCCCATGCACCGCCTGCTGCAGGGCGATGTGGGGTCCGGCAAGACGGTGGTGGCGGCCCTTGCGGCGGCCATCGCCATCGACGCCGGCTGGCAGTGCGCGCTGATGGCACCCACCGAGATCCTGGCCGAGCAGCACTTTCGCAAGCTCATCGGCTGGCTCGAGCCGCTGCTGGAGCCCCTGGGCAAGCGCGTCGCCTGGCTCACTGGCAGCCAGAAGAAAAAACAACGCACGGAGATGCTCGAACTCATCGCCAGCGGCGAGGCCGCGCTGGTGGTGGGGACGCACGCGGTGATCCAGGAGCAGGTGCAATTCCAGCGCCTGGCGCTGGCGCTCATCGACGAGCAGCACCGCTTCGGCGTGGCGCAGCGCCTCGCCCTGCGCGGCAAGACGACGCAGGGGCTGGAGCCGCACCTGCTGATGATGACGGCCACGCCCATTCCGCGCACACTGGCCATGAGCTACTACGCCGATCTCGATGTATCCACCATCGACGAGCTGCCGCCCGGGCGCACGCCCATCGTGACCAAGGTGGTGAGCGACACGCGCCGCGCCGAGGTGGTGGCGCGCATCCGCGGCCAGATCGGCGAGGGGCGGCAGATCTATTGGGTCTGCCCCTTGATCGAGGAGAGCGAGGCGCTGGACCTGAGCAACGCCACCGCCACGCATGCGGAGCTCTCGCAGGCCCTGCCGGGCGTGCTGGTGGGCCTGCTGCATTCGCGCATGTCGCCAGCCGAGAAGAAGGCGGTGATGTCGCTGTTCGAGCAGGGGCAGATGGGCGTGCTGGTGTCCACCACGGTGATCGAGGTCGGCGTGGACGTGCCCAACGCCACGCTCATGGTGATCGAGCACGCCGAGCGCTTCGGCCTGGCGCAGCTGCACCAGCTGCGCGGCCGCGTGGGGCGCGGCGCGGCGGCTTCAGCCTGCGTGCTGATGTACTCGCCGCCGGAAGGCGGGCGTCTGGGGGAGACCGCGCGCGAGCGCCTGCGCGCGATGGTCGAGACCAACGATGGCTTCGAGATTGCGCGGCGCGACCTGGAGATCCGGGGCCCGGGCGAATTCCTGGGCGCCCGCCAGTCGGGCGCACCGCTGCTGCGCTTTGCCGACCTGGCCACCGACGGCCACCTGCTGCACTGGGCGCGCGAGGCCGCGCAGGCCATGCTGGACGACCACCCGCGCGAGGCCGAACAGCACCTGGCGCGCTGGCTGGGCAGCAAGGCCGAGTACCTCAAGGCCTGACAGCGGGCAGCCGTGACCGCCGCTCAAGGGGCAGCGGGCTGGCGCTCAAGGGACGGGTCGCGCTTCATCGTGAACGGGTATCCCTCTGAATCGCTGCCGAAACTGAAGTCGCCTTCATAGAGGCGATCGTCCTCGACCCGCATCAACTGAAGCCGTGTGCCATTGGCGTCCCGGATCTCGAACTTGTTGGTGTCCCGGCCGTCGACGAATTTGGTGCCCGCGAACGCCGCTTCCGAGATGGTGGACTGCTGTATCTCTTCAGGTGCGCCGTTGCAGGTGGGGGTGCCGTAGACACGTTTCGTGCTGGTCATCGACAGCACACCGGGACGTACCGGCAAGACGTCCACACCGGTGCGGTCCGAGCGTCCGCTGGACACCCATTGAGAGACGACGGTGTCCGGCTCCTGCACCATCACCTCGCCGATCCAGTGGATCTGTCCCGGGATCGTGATGAAGGTCTCGGTAAGGATCTCGGTGCACGGCCCCGCCCATTGACCCAGGTAGACCGACAAGGGGTCGTCGATGGGCGGCGACGTGGGAGACCCTGGAGACGGGGACGAGGTGGAAGGCGTGCCGATCGGGGCGGCTGTCGTCGGGTCTTCTTCGATGCAGTCCCCGCCGCCGCCGCAGGCTGTCAGCCCGAGGACAAGCGGCAAGAGAAAGACCAGGACGTGGCGCGATGTCGCGCGCAGGGCAGAGACGGCGTGTGGCATGGGGAACGTTCGGTGAACAGGGCGTCGCCCGATACTGACGATTCCCGCCGTGCAAGCCATTCCGCCAATGCATGAATTTGCCCTGGCCAGTTGACCGATGGCGCGGGCCCTGTCGCACAATAGCCCGCATGACGCTCACCGAACTCAAGTACATCGTCGCCGTGGCGCGCGAGAAGCACTTCGGCAAGGCGGCCGAGGCCTGCTTCGTCTCGCAGCCCACGCTGTCGGTGGCGATCAAGAAGCTCGAGGAGGAACTCGAACTCAAGATCTTCGAGCGCAACGCCAGCGAGATCGCCGTCACGCCCCTGGGCGAAGACATCGTGCGCCAGGCCCAGACGGTGCTGGAGCAGGCGGCCGCCATCAAGGAGATCGCCAAGCGCGGCAAGGACCCGCTGGCCGGTCCGCTCAAGCTGGGCGTCATCTACACCATCGGCCCGTATTTGCTGCCCGAGCTGGTGCGCCAGGTGATCGAGCGCACCCCGCAGATGCCGCTGGTGCTGCAGGAGAACTTCACCACCAAGCTGCTGGAGCAACTGCGCCTGGGCGAGATCGACTGCGCCATCCTGGCCGAGCCGTTTCCCGACACCAACCTGGCCATCGCCCCGCTGTACGACGAGCCCTTCATGGCCGCGGTGCCGCACACGCACGCGCTCGCGAACCAAGGGCACATCACGGCCGAGGAGCTCAAGCGCGAGACCATGCTGCTGCTGGGCACCGGCCATTGCTTCCGCGACCACGTGCTGGAGGTTTGTCCCGAGTTCGCGCGTTTCTCCAACGACACCGAGGGCATCCGGAAAAGCTTCGAAGGTTCCTCGTTGGAGACCATCAAGCACATGGTGGCCGCGGGCATGGGTGTGACGCTGGTGCCGCGCCTGTCGGTGCCGCGTTCGGCGTTCAACGGATCGGCGGCCGTGCGAGAGGACCTGGGCGATTCGCCCTACGTACGCTACTTGCCTTTCGAAGGCGAGGCGCCCACGCGCCGCGTGGTGCTGGCCTGGCGGCGCAGCTTCACGCGCTACGAGGCCATCGCCGAGCTGCGAAACGCCATCTACGCCTGCGAGCTGCCAGGCGTGAAGAGGTTGTCGTGAGCACGATGGCACCGGCGCCGCACGCGCCCTCGCGTCTCTCGCTCTGGCTGGATCTGATCCGCTGGAACCGGCCCGCTGGCTGGCTGCTGTTGCTGTGGCCCACCCTGTCCGCGCTGTGGGTGGCGGCTGGCGGGTTCCCGGGCTGGCATCTGCTGCTGGTCTTCACGCTGGGCACCATCCTCATGCGCAGCGCAGGCTGCTGCGTGAACGACGTGGCCGACCGCGACTTCGACCGCCACGTCAAGCGCACGGCGCAGCGGCCCGTCACTTCAGGCAAGGTATCGGTGAAGGAGGCGCTGGCCGTGGGCGCCGTGCTGGCGCTGGCGGCGTTCGCGCTGGTGATCACCACCAATGCGTTGACCATCGCGCTGTCGTTCGCGGCGCTGGCGATCACCCTGGCCTACCCCTTCGCCAAGCGCGTGGTGTCCATGCCGCAGGCGGTGCTCGGCGTGGCCTTCAGCTTCGGCATCCCCATGGCCTTCGCCGCGGTGCAGGGCGAGGTGCCCACGCTGGCCTGGGTGCTGCTGCTGGGCAACCTGTTCTGGGTGCTGGCCTACGACACCGAGTACGCCATGGTCGATCGCGACGACGACCTGCGCATCGGCATGAAGACCTCGGCGATCACCCTGGGCCGGGCAGACGTGGCGGCGGTGACGGGCTTCTACCTGCTGCACCTGGCGATCTGGACCCTGGCGCTGTGGCCGCAGCTGCGGCCCGTGGTGTGGCTGGCCACGCTGGCCGTGGCGCTGGGGCAGGTGGTGTGGCACTTCACGCTGATCCGCACGCGCTCGCGCGAGGGGTGCTTCGCGGCGTTCCGCGCGAATCACTGGCTCGGGTTTACGGTGTTCGTGGGGGTGGCGCTCGGTTCGATGTGAGTCCGCAGACACGATGGACTCTGCTCCTCGAGCAGCGCGAGGTGCTTCGCAGACAGGGCCCTATTTACCGAACTCGCGCCCCAGTGCTTCAGCGCGTTGTTGTGCGGCCTTCAAAGCCGATTCGAACGAGGCCTTCATCCCCGCTGCCTCCATCGCCGTCAGCGCCGCATACGTGGTGCCGCCTTTCGACGTGACGCGCTCGCGCAGCACCTGCGGCGGCTCATTCGAGCGTTGCGCCAGGGTGGATGCGCCGACGAAGGTGCCGATGGCGAGTTGCAGCGCGGTCTCTGCCGGCAGCCCCATGCGTGCGCCCGCGTCGCGCATGGCTTCGAGGAAATAGAACACGTAGGCCGGGCCGGAGCCGGAGATCGCGGTGACGGCGTCGAGGTCGCGCTCGGTGGCCACCCACACCAGCTCGCCCGTGGTGCGCACCACGCGCTCGACCAGCGCGCGGTCCTCGGCCGAGACGCCCTCGCGCGCGAACAGGCCGGTCATGCCCAGGCCCACCAGGGCGGGCGTGTTGGGCATGGCGCGAACGATGCGTTGGGTGCCCAGCCAGGCGGCCATGCTCTCGCTGGTGATGCCCGCCGCCACGCTCAGGTGCAAGGCGCCGCCCAGGTGCGGGCCGGCGGCGAGTGCGGCGTCCTTGAAGGTTTGCGGCTTCACGGCCCAGACCACGAGGTCCGAGGGTTTGAGATCGGCGCCCGCCGCGGCGAACACCGCCACACCCGGGAACTGCTGCGCCAGGCGGGTGCGCTGTTCGTCCCAGGGCTCGACGATCTGGATGGCACCGGCCGCGTGGCCCTGGCGCAGCAGGCCGCCGACGATGGCGCTGGCCATGTTGCCGCCGCCGATGAAGGTGGTGAGGGGGGAGGAGGGCGTGTTCATGCGAGCGATTGTCGCCCGGCTCATTGCGCCGTCGTCTGGCGAACCGCATGCTCCCAGGCGGCCATCTTCTCGGCCGCTTGTTCGCGCGAGAGCTTCGGCTCGAAGCGGCGTTCGGCATGCCACTGCGCGCTCAGTTCGTCCGTGCCCTGGTACACGCCGGCGTGCAGGCCCGCCAGATAGGCCGCTCCCAACGCCGTGGTCTCCACCACCTCGGGCCGCACCACGGGAATGCCCAGCAGGTCGGCCTGGATCTGCATCAGCAGGTCGTTGACGCTGGCGCCGCCGTCCACGCGCAGCTCGCTCACGGGCACGCCGCCCGCGGCCACGGCGTCGCGGCTCATGGCCTGCAGCAGGGCCGCGCTCTGGAAGGCGATGCTCTCCAGCGCCGCCCGCGCGATGTGGGCCATGGTGGTGCCGCGCGTGAGGCCGGTGATGCTGCCGCGCACGTCGGGCCGCCAATAGGGCGCGCCCAAGCCGGTGAAGGCCGGCACCACCACCACGCCATCGGCGTCGGGCACGCTTTCGGCCAGGGCCTGCACCTCGCTGCTCGACTCGATCGCGCGCAGGCCGTCGCGCAGCCACTGCACCACCGCGCCGGCGATGAAGACACTGCCTTCCAGCGCGTACTGCGCCGGGCCGGCCGCCTGCGCGCAGGACGTCGTGATCAGGCCGTTCTGGCTGGTCTGGAAACGCTCGCCCGTGTGCATGAGCATGAAGCAGCCGGTACCGTAGGTGTTCTTGGCCATGCCGGCGCTGAAGCAGGCCTGGCCGAACAGCGCGCTTTGCTGGTCGCCCGCCACACCGCCGATGGGCAGGGCAGTGCCGAGCCAGTCGGCGTGGGCCTCGCCGAAGTCGGCGCTGGAGGGCAGGGTTTCAGGCAGCAGGCTGCGCGGGATGCGCAGCAGGTCGAGCAGTTCGTCGTCCCAGTCGTGGGTGCTGACGTTGAAGAGCATGGTGCGCGCGGCGTTGCTGTGGTCGGTGACGTGGCGCGCGCCTCGCGTGAGGTGCCAGATCAGCCAGCTGTCCACGGTGCCGAAGGCCAGTTCACCGCGCTCGGCCAGCGAGCGCACACCTTTCACGTTGTCCAGGATCCACTGCAGCTTGGTGCCGGAGAAATAGGCGTCGATGCGCAGTCCGGTCTTGCGCTGCACCAGGGCCTCGTGGCCCTGCTCGCGCAGCCTTGCGCAGGCCTCCTCGGCGCGGCGGTCCTGCCAGACGATGGCGTTGTAGACGGGCTCGCCGGTGCGGCGGTCCCAGACCAGCGTGGTCTCGCGCTGGTTGGTGATGCCAATGGCGCGCACACCATCTGCCCCAAGGCCCGCCTTGCCCAGCACCTCGCGCGCGGTGGCCAGCTGCGTGTCCCACAAGGCGCGCGGGTCGTGCTCCACCCAGCCCGGTTGCGGGTAGATCTGCGGGAATTCGCGCTGGGCCATGGCCACCACACGGCCCTGGCGGTCGAAGACGATGCTGCGCGAGCTGGAGGTGCCCTGGTCGAGGGCGAGCAGGTGGGTAGAGGTCATCGGCAGGGGCTTTCAGGAGGCGAGGGCCTCGGGCTCGGCGGTCACCACGCATTCCACGTGGCTTTGCTCGATCAGCGCGTTGAAGGGTTCGGGCGGGGGCTTGTCGGTGAAGAGCACGTCGAGATCGTCCAGCCGCGCAAGTTCAACCATGGCGGGCCGGTTGAACTTGCTGTGGTCGGCCGCAAGCCAGACCTGGCGCGATTGCGCCACGATGGCGCGCGCCACCTTGACTTCGCGGTAGTCGAAGTCGCGCAGCGTGCCGTCGGCCTCGATGCCGCTGATGCCGATCAGGCCGATGTCGACCTTGAACTGGTGCATGAAGTCCACCGTGGCCTCGCCCACGATGCCCTGGTCGGCCGCGCGCACCTGACCGCCGGCGACGATGACCTCGCAGTCCGGGTTGGTGCTCATGAGCGAGGCGATGTGCAGGTTGTTGGTGATGACGCGCAGGCCGCGGTGGCGCTGCAGCTCGCGCGCGATGGCCTCGATCGTGGTGCCGATGTTCATGATCAGCGAGCAGCCGTTGGGCACGCGCGCGGCCACGGCGCGCGCGATGCGCTGCTTGGCCTCGGCCTGCAGGGCCTGGCGCTGGCGGTAGGCGATGTTCTCGGTGGTGGAACCCGGCAGGCGCACGCCGCCATGAAAGCGCGCCAGCAGCCCGGCCTCGGCCAGGCGCTGCACGTCGCGTCGCACGGTCTGCAGAGTGACGCCGAAGCGCTCGGCCAGGGCTTCGATGGTCTGCGGCCCGTGGGCACGGACCTCGTCGAGCAAGTGGGTGTGGCGGGGATTCAGGTTCATGAAGGGTCGCGCGGCGGTCTCGTTTCGAACATATCGGAAAACGCTGATGGACTTCTAAGGGTATGTACCGAACATGAAAAGAAAAAAAACGAACAAAAATTCGCCGAAACGAAAGCGCTGACCCGGCCCGGTGCGGGCGCGCGCACATCACACCTCCTATGCAGTTGTCACTGGAAGCGATCACCAAGACCGTGGGTCCGTCGGTCCACCTGTACCCGATGAGCCTGTCGCCCGTGCCGGGCGCGGTCACGGTGTTGCTGGGCGCCACCCAGGCGGGCAAGACCAGCCTCATGCGTGTCATGGCGGGATTGGACACGGCCAGTTCCGGGCGCGTGCTGGTGGATGGGCAGGACGTGACGCGCCAGTCGGTGCGTGAGCGCAATGTGGCCATGGTCTACCAGCAGTTCGTCAACTACCCGTCGATGACGGTGGCGCAGAACATCGCCTCGCCGCTGCGCCTGCGCGGCGAACGCGGCGTCGAGGACCGCGTGCGCGCGCTGGCCGCGCGGCTGCACATCGAGCCCTTCCTGGACCGCCTGCCGGCCGAACTCTCGGGCGGTCAGCAGCAGCGCGTGGCGCTGGCGCGCGCCCTGGCCAAGCAGGCGCCGCTGATGCTGCTCGACGAGCCCCTGGTGAACCTGGACTACAAGTTGCGCGAGGAGTTGCGCGAGGAGCTGACCCAGCTCTTCGCCAGCGGCGATTCCACCGTGGTCTACGCCACCACCGAGCCCGGCGAGGCCCTCCTGCTGGGCGGGCACACCGCCGTCATGGACGCCGGCGAACTGCTGCAGTACGGTCCCACGGCCGAGGTCTTCCACCGCCCGCAGAGCCTGCGCGTGGCGCGCGCCTTCAGCGATCCGCCCATGAACCTGATGGCCGCGCGCCGCAACGCCCACGGTGGCGTGCGTGTGGCCGACACGGTGGACTGGCCGCTGGAACTGCCCGCGCAGGCCGACGATGGCTTCGTGCTCGGCATCCGCGCGGGCGGCCTGCGGGCGCGTTCGCAGCCCGGCGACGTGTCCATCGCCTCGCGCGTCGAGCTGGCGGAGATCGCAGGCTCCGACACCTTCGTGCACGTGAGCAGCGACGTGGGCGAACTGGTGGCCCAGCTCGTGGGCGTGCACAAGTTCGAGCTCGGCGCGCGCATCACGCTGCACCTCAACCCCGACCACCTGTTCGTGTTCGACGCGCGCGGCCCGCTGGTGCGCGCGCCGCAAGGAGTGCGCTGATGGCCCTGATCGAACTCGACCTGGCGCACGCCTACGGACCGAACCCGCGCTCGGACGACGACTACGCGCTGCTGCCGCTGAAGATGGCCTTTCGCGACGGCGGCGCCTACGCCTTGCTCGGGCCGTCGGGCTGCGGCAAGACAACCATGCTCAACATCATCTCGGGTCTGCTCGTGCCGTCGCAGGGCACGGTGCGCTTCGACGGGCGCGACGTGACGCGCGACTCGCCGCAGCAGCGCAACATCGCCCAGGTGTTCCAGTTCCCGGTCATCTACGACACCATGACCGTGGCGCAGAACCTGGCCTTCCCGCTGCGCAACCGCCGTGTGCCGGAGGCGGAGATCCGCCAGCGCGTGGGCCGCATCGCCGAGATGCTGGAGCTCAGCGGCCAGCTCGACCACCGCGCCGCCGGCCTGAGCGCCGATCAGAAGCAGAAGATCTCGCTCGGGCGCGGCCTGGTGCGATCGGACGTGTCGGCCGTGCTGTTCGACGAGCCGCTCACGGTGATCGACCCGCACCTGAAGTGGCAGTTGCGGCGCAAGCTCAAGCAGATCCACCACGAGCTCAAGCTCACGCTGATCTATGTCACGCACGACCAGGTGGAGGCCCTGACCTTCGCCGATGAGGTGGTGGTGATGTCGCGGGGCCGCGCGATGCAGAAGGGGGCGGCCGAGGACCTGTTCGAGCGCCCCGCGCACACCTTCGTGGGGCATTTCATCGGCTCGCCGGGCATGAACTTCCTGCCCGCGCAGGCGGTGCGCGGCGGGGTGCTGGTGAATGACCAGCCCCTGGCCTTCCAGGAGGACCGCAAACTGCCCGAGGGGCCGGTCAAGCTGGGCATCCGCCCCGAGTACCTGCGCCTGGGCCAGGCCGGCGACGGCCGCTCGCTGCCCGCGCGCGTGAGCCGGGTGCAGGACATTGGCACCTACTTCCTGCTGACCTGCGAAGTCGGCGGGCACACGCTCAAGAGCCGGCTGGGCGCCGAGGCGTCGCCGCCGGCCGTGGGCGACACCGTGCACCTGCGCCTGCTGGACGCGCACACCTGCTTCTACCGCGACGAACAACTGGTGGAGGCCACCGCATGACCAACCACAAGCCCGTGAACCAGAAGGCCTGGTGGCTGGTGCTGCCGGTCATCCTGTGCGTGGCCTTCTCGGCCGTACTGCCGCTGATGACGGTGGTGAACTACTCGGTGCAGGACATCATCTCGCCGCAGCGGCGCGTGTTCGTCGGCACCGAATGGTTCGTCATGGTGATGCGCGACAGCGACCTGCACCTGGCGCTGTGGCGGCAGATCCAGTTCTCGCTCGCGGTGCTGCTGATCGAGATTCCACTGGGCATCGCGCTGGCGCTGTCCATGCCGGCCGCGGGCTGGCGGGCCTCGGTGGTGCTGGTGATCGTGGCGCTGTCGCTGCTGATTCCGTGGAACGTGGTCGGCACCATCTGGCAGATCTTCGGGCGAAGCGACATCGGGCTGCTGGGCCACACGCTGTTGAAGCTGGGCGTGGACTACAGCTACACCGGCAACCCGGATCACGCCTGGTGGACGGTGCTCATCATGGACGTGTGGCACTGGACGCCGCTGGTGGCCCTGCTGGCTTACGCCGGCCTGCGCAGCATCCCCGACGCGTACTACCAGGCGGCCCGCATCGACGGCGCCAGCCAATGGGCCGTGTTCCGCTACATCCAGCTTCCCAAGATGCGCGGCGTGCTCATGATCGCCGTGCTGCTGCGTTTCATGGACAGCTTCATGATCTACACGGAGCCCTTCGTGCTCACCGGCGGTGGGCCGGGCAACGCCACCACCTTCCTGTCGCAGTACCTCACCACCAAGGCGGTGGGCCAGTTCGACCTCGGGCCCGCGGCGGCCTTCTCGCTCATCTACTTCTTCATCATCCTGCTGTTCTGCTTCGTGCTCTACAACTGGATGCAGAGCCTCGGCACGTCGGAAAAGGAGCAGGGCCATGCATGACAGCAAGTTCAAGGCGCGCTGGCTGTTCCTCATCGCCTACCTGGCGTTCGCGCTGCTGCCCATCTACTGGATGGTGAACATGAGCTTCAAGACGAACGGGGAGATCCTGTCCTCGTTCTCGCTCTGGCCCGAGACCTTCACCTGGGACAACTACAAGACCATCTTCACCGACCCCTCGTGGTACTCGGGCTACATCAACAGCCTGATCTACGTCGGCATCAACACGCTCATCTCGCTCACCGTGGCGCTGCCCGCGGCCTATGCGTTCTCGCGCTACCGCTTCCTCGGCGACAAGCACGTGTTCTTCTGGTTGTTGACGAACCGCATGACGCCGCCCGCGGTGTTCCTGCTGCCCTTCTTCCAGCTCTACACCACGCTCGGCCTGATGGACACGCACATCGCCGTGGCGCTGGCGCACCTCTTGTTCAACGTGCCGCTGGCGGTGTGGATCCTCGAAGGCTTCATGTGCGGCGTCCCGCGCGAGATCGACGAGACCGCCTACATCGACGGCTACAGCTTCCCGCGCTTCTTCTTCACCATCTTCCTGCCGCTGATCAAGGCCGGCGTGGGCGTGGCGGCGTTCTTCTGTTTCATGTTCAGCTGGGTGGAGCTGCTGCTGGCGCGCACGCTCACCAGCGTCAATGCCAAGCCCATCGTGGCGACGATGACGCGAACCGTGAGCGCCTCGGGCATGGACTGGGCCACGCTGGCGGCGGCCGGCGTGCTCACCATCGTGCCCGGCGCCATCGTCATCTGGTTCGTGCGGCACTACATCGCCAAGGGCTTCGCCATGGGGAGGGTGTGATGTTCGCCTGGATGGTCTGGACCTTGCCGGTGGCGGTCTTCTTCACCGTCATCGTGCTCATGCTCATCGGCATGACGGTGTGGGAGATCCGCTCGCCCACGATCGAACGCAAGGGCTTTCTGCCCATGAAGACCACGCGTGGCGACCGGCTCTTCGTCGGCCTGCTCGGCGCGGCCTACATCAACCTCGCCTTCGTGGGCCTGGCCGGATGGATCGCCGAGCGGCTCGGCCTGGCGCAGGAGCCGTCGGTGTGGATCGGCTTCGTGATCTCGGTGTTCTGGCTCGCCTTGGTGATGCGCAAAGGCTGAGCCCCCAAATTTCCAACGACCGGACCGCCGCTTCCCCGGTGCCGTGTCGATTCGCTGGCGGGGAGGCACATCATCATCAAGGAGACAACATGAAACTGCGACACACGGCGCTCGCTGCGCTGATCGCGACCGGGGCCGCGCTGCCGGCCTGGGCGGACGAGGCCGCCGCCAAGCGATGGATCGACAGCGAGTTCCAGCCGTCCACCCTGAGCAAGGCGCAGCAGACGGCCGAGCTCAAGTGGTTCATCGACGCTGCGGCCAAGCTCAAGGCCAAGGGCGTGCGCGATATCTCGGTGGTCTCGGAGACCATCACCACGCACGAGTACGAATCCAAAACCCTCGCCAGGGCCTTCAGCGAGATCACCGGCATCAACGTCAAGCACGACCTGATCCAGGAGGGTGACGTGGTCGAGAAGCTGCAGACCTCGATGCAATCCGGCAAGTCCATCTACGACGGCTGGATCAGCGACTCCGACCTCATCGGCACGCACTACCGCTACGGCCAGATCCTCAACCTGACCGACTACATGGCCGGCCCGGGCAAGGAGTTCACCAACCCGGGCCTCGACCTCAAGGACTTCATCGGCACGAAGTTCACCACCGGGCCCGACGGCAAGCTCTACCAGCTGCCCGACCAGCAGTTCGCCAACCTCTACTGGTTCCGCGCCGACTGGTTCGCGCGCCAGGACCTGAAGGACAAGTTCAAGGCCAAGTACGGCTACGACCTGGGCGTGCCGCTGAACTGGAGCGCCTATGAGGACATCGCCGAGTTCTTCACCAACGACGTGAAGACCATCGACGGCAAGCCCATTTACGGGCACATGGACTACGGCAAGAAGGACCCGTCGCTGGGCTGGCGCTTCACCGACGCCTGGCTGTCGATGGCGGGTACCGCCGACATCGGCAACCCCAATGGCCTGCCCATCGACGAGTGGGGCATCCGCGTGGCCGACGACAAGTGCACGCCGGTGGGCGCAAGCGTGGCGCGTGGCGGTGCGGCCAACTCCCCGGCGGCCGTCTATGCGCTGACCAAGTACGTCGACTGGATGAAGAAGTACGCGCCCAAGGAGGCCACCGGCATGACCTTCGGCGAGGCCGGTCCGGTGCCCGCGCAGGGCCAGATCGCGCAGCAGATCTTCTGGTACACCGCCTTCACCGCCGACATGACCAAGCCCGGCCTGCCCGTGGTCAACGCCGACGGCACGCCCAAGTGGCGCATGGCGCCCGGCCCCAACGGCCCCTACTGGAAGCAGGGCATGCAGAACGGCTACCAGGACGTGGGCTCGTGGACCTTCTTCAAGAACCACGACGCCAACAGAACCGCGGCGGCCTGGCTCTACGCGCAGTTCATCACCGCCAAGACCACCTCGCTGAAGAAGACCATCGTGGGGCTCACGCCGATCCGCGAGAGCGACATCCAGAGCAAGGCCATGACCGACATGGCGCCCAAGCTCGGCGGTCTGGTGGAGTTCTACCGCTCGCCCGCGCGCGTGGCCTGGACCCCCACCGGCACCAACGTGCCGGACTATCCCAAGCTCGCGCAGTTGTGGTGGCAGAACGTGGCCCAGGCCGTGACGGGCGAGAAGACCCCGCAGCAGGCCATGGACGGCCTGGCCGATCAGATGGACCAGGTGCTGGCTCGCCTGGAGCGCGCCGGCATGGAGCGCTGCGCGCCCAAGCTCAACGCCAAGGGCGACCCCAACAAGTGGCTGAGCGACAAGGCAGCGCCCTGGAAGAAGCTGGCCAACGAGAAGCCCAAGGGCGAGACCATCGCCTACGATCAGCTGCTCAATGCCTGGAAGGCGGGCAAGGTCCGCTGATTGAAGCCGCGCCGTTCGCTCCCCTGCTGCCGCTGGCATCAGGGGAGTTGATCACCCGCACACATGAACCGAGAACAACGCTTCGCCGCTCTCGCCGACACGGACCGCTTCGACCTCGTGGTCGTGGGTGGTGGTGCCACCGGCCTGGGCGTGGCGCTCGACGCCAGTCTGCGGGGCTTCACCGTCGCGCTGTTCGAGTCGCACGACTTCGCGGGTGGCACCTCCTCGCGCGCCACCAAGCTCCTGCATGGCGGCGTGCGCTACCTCGCCCAGGGCAACGTGGCGCTGGTGCGCGAAGCCTTGGCCGAGCGCACCACCATCATGACGATCGCGCCGCACCTGGCGCAGCCGCTGCCCTTCGTGATGCCCAGCCACCAGTGGTGGCAAACGCCGTTCTACGGCATCGGCCTCAAGCTGTACGACCTGCTGGCCGGGCGGGCCGGCCTGGGGCCGACGGAGTTCCTGGACCGCGCGCGGACCCTGTCTGCCCTGCCCGGCGTGAACCCGCAAGGCTTGCGCGGGGGTGTGCGCTATTGGGACGGCCAGTTCGACGACGCCCGGCTGGCCATTGCGCTGGCGCGCACGGCCGAAGCCGCAGGGGCGTTGGTGTTCAACCACGCCGAGGTCATCGCCGTCGCATCGGACGGCGATGGCCACCGGGTGACGGTGCGCGACCAGATGAGCGTTGGCGAGCACCAGGTGCGCGCGCGCTGCGTCGTCAACGCCACGGGTGTCTGGGTCGACGCCATGCGCGAGGCCGCCGGCACACCCTCGCACATGGTCAGCCCGAGCCAGGGCGTGCACGTGGTCGTCGACCGCGAATTCCTCGGTGGCGAACACGCCCTGCTGGTGCCGCGCACGCGAGACGGCCGTGTGCTGTTCGCTGTGCCCTGGCTGGGCAAGCTCATCCTGGGCACCACGGACACGCCTCGGCAGGATCTCGCGCGCGAGCCGCAGCCGTTCGCGCAGGAACTGGCGTTCATTCTTGACGAAGCCTCGCGCGTACTTAGCCGGCCGGTGCGGCACGCCGACATCCGCAGTGTCTGGGTCGGTCTGCGCCCGTTGGTGGCGGCTCCCAGCGATGGCACCGGAACCAAGGGCCTGTCTCGGGAGCACACCGTGGTGGTCGATCCGAACGGCCTGGTCACCGTCACCGGGGGCAAGTGGACGACCTACCGCGCCATGGCCGAGGACGTGCTCCAGCGGTGCTTCGACGCCGGTCGGCTCCCCGCGCGTCCAGGCGGGCAGAGCGCCCGCCACCGCCTGGTTGGCGCGCCGGGCAGCGCCTCGGTGCCGATCCACACCGCGCCGGGCTGGCACCTCTATGGCACAGAGGCACAGCGGATCCAGGCCCTGCCCGGCGCCGATCGGGCCCTGGGCATGGGCCTGTGCGCTGCCATGGTGCGGTTTGCCGTCAGAAGTGAGCACGCACTCACGGTGGAGGATGTGCTGGCGCGCCGATGGCGTGCGCTTTTTCTGGATGCGACCCAGGCCGGACACATGGCCGCCGACGTGGCGGCCATCCTGCGCGAAGAAGGTGTGACCGATCCGCGCACCGACGACTTCTTGGCCCTTGCCCGCTGTTACGCCGCCCCTGGCGTTTGACGCGCCTTCGATCTCATGCCATAATGCGCGGCTTCGCCCCTTTTGGGGGTGATGTATCTGGCGCAAGCCATCTGCCCACCGAAGGGTGGCATCCGCCGCGGCAGCAGCCGCTTGCAGTGGATGTCCCTCGACGACGGGCCCAAGACTGATCGCTGTTGGCCGCGGTGGCCTTCACGGTTCAAGTTGGGACTTAAATCAAATGATCCAAACGCAATCTCGACTCGATGTTGCTGACAACACGGGTGCCAAGTCCGTGATGTGCATCAAGGTGCTCGGCGGCTCCAAGCGCCGCTACGCCAGTGTGGGCGATGTCATCAAGGTCAGCATCAAGGAAGCAGCGCCGCGTGGCCGCGTCAAAAAGGGCGAGGTCTACAACGCCGTGGTGGTGCGCACCGCCAAGGGCATCCGCCGCCAGGATGGCGCGCTGATCAAGTTCGACGGCAACGCGGCAGTGTTGCTCAACGCCAAGCTGGAGCCCATCGGCACCCGCATCTTCGGCCCGGTGACGCGCGAGCTGCGCACCGAGAAGTTCATGAAGATCGTGTCGCTGGCCCCCGAGGTTCTCTGAGGAAGCCACCATGAACAAGATTCGTACAGGTGACGAAGTCATCGTGATCGCGGGGCGCGACAAGGGTAAGCGCGGCAAGGTGTTGTCGCGCGCCGGCGAGCAGCATGTCGTGGTCGAAGGCGTCAATATCGTCAAGAAGCACGCTAAACCCAACCCCATGAAGGGCGTTACCGGTGGCATCGTCGAAAAGACCATGCCCATCGACCAGTCCAATGTGGCGATCTTCAATCCCGCGACCGGTAAAGCCGATCGCGTGGGCGTGAAGGCTGTGGATGGTAAGAACGTGCGCGTCTTCAAGTCCAACGGCGAACAGATCAAGGTGGCATGACCATGGCACGACAGCAACAACACTACCGCGAGAAGGTCGTCCCCGAGCTGATCGCCAAGTTCGGCTACAAGTCGCCGATGGAGGTGCCGCGCATCACCAAGATTACGCTCAACATGGGTGTGAGCGAGGCCGTGGCGGACAAGAAGGTGATGGACAACGCCGTGGGCGACCTCACCAAGATCGCCGGCCAGAAGCCCGTCGTGACCAAGGCCAAGAAGGCCATCGCCGGCTTCAAGATCCGTGAACAGCAAGCCATCGGCTGCATGGTCACGCTGCGCGGCGCCCGCATGTACGAATTCCTGGACCGCTTTGTCACCGTGGCTCTGCCCCGCGTGCGCGACTTCCGTGGCATCTCCGGCCGTTCCTTCGATGGTCGCGGCAACTACAACGTTGGCGTCAAGGAACAGATCATCTTCCCCGAGATCGAGTACGACAAGGTCGATGCCCTGCGCGGCCTGAACATCAGCATCACGACGACCGCCAAGACCGACGACGAGTGCAAGGCACTGCTGGCTGGTTTCCGTTTCCCGTTCAAGAACTGAGGTGGCGCGTGGCTAAACAAGCACTACTCCAACGTGAACTCAAGCGCGAGAAACTCGCTGCCAAGTTCGCCAAGAAATACAACGAGCTGAAGTCCACCGCCGGCGACGCCAAGAAGTCGGACGAGGAGCGCGACGCGGCTCGCCTGGCCCTGCAGAAGCTGCCCCGCAACGCGAACCCGACCCGTCAGCGCAACCGCTGCGAGATCACGGGTCGCCCGCGCGGCACCTTCAACCACTTCGGCCTGGCTCGCGCCAAGGTCCGTGAAATGGCTTTTGCCGGTGAAATTCCCGGCATCACCAAAGCCAGCTGGTAAGCCTTAGGAGAACCCCACATGAGCATGAGTGATCCTATCGCCGACATGTTGACCCGTGTCCGCAACGCGCAGATGGTCGAAAAGGCCACGGTGGCGATGCCGGCGTCGAAGGTGAAGACGGCGATCGCCCAGGTCCTGAAGGACGAGGGCTATATCGACGACTTCAAGGTGGTCAATGAAGGCGGCAAGAGCGAGCTGGTCATTACCCTGAAGTACTACGCCGGCCGTCCCGTGATCGAGCGCATCGAGCGTGTGAGCCGCCCCGGCCTGCGTGTCTACCGTGGCCGCAACGCCATTCCCCAGGTGCAGAACGGCCTGGGCGTGGCGATCGTGACCACCCCGCGCGGTGTCATGACCGATCGCAAGGCGCGCGCCACCGGTGTCGGTGGTGAAGTGCTGTGCTACGTCGCCTGATGCTGGCATTGAGGAGAGACTGAATGTCACGTATTGGAAAACAGCCGATCACGGTGCCCACCGGGGTCGAGGTCGCCGTCAAGGACGGGCTGATCAACGTCAAGGGTGCGAATGGCACCCTTAGCCTGGCCGCCAACGCGCTGGTCAAGATCGAAATCAACGCCGGGAAGGTGAACTTCATTCCCGTCGATGAGTCGCGCGATGCGAACGCCATGTCCGGCACCATGCGTCAGCTGGTCAACAACATGGTCAATGGCGTCAGCAAGGGCTTCGAGAAAAAGCTCAGCCTGGTCGGTGTGGGTTTCAAGGCCCAGGCCCAAGGTGCCAAGCTCAACCTCACGGTGGGCTATTCGCACCCGGTGATCATGGACATGCCGGCAGGCATCAAGGTGGAGACGCCGTCGCCCACTGAAATCGTGATCAAGGGCGCCGACCGCCAACGCGTCGGCCAGGTCGCGTCGGAAGTGCGCGCGGTGCGTCCGCCTGAGCCCTACAAAGGCAAGGGCATCCGCTATGCGGATGAAAAGGTCGTGATCAAGGAAACCAAGAAGAAATAAGGAGTCCGATCATGCTGACCAAGAAAGAACAACGCCTGCGCCGCGCGCGCCAGACCCGTATCCGCATTGCCCAGCAAGGCGCGGTGCGTCTGACGGTGAACCGCACCAACCTGCACATCTACGCCAACGTCGTCTCCGCCGACGGTTCGCGCATCCTCGCCTCGGCCTCCACGGCCGAGAAGGAAGTGCGTGCCCAGCTGGGCGCCTCTGGCAAGGGTGGCAACGCCGCTGCTGCCGTGGTTATCGGCAAGCGAATTGCCGAGAAGGCCAAGGCCGCCGGCATCGAGAAAGTGGCGTTCGACCGTTCGGGCTTTGCCTACCACGGCCGCGTCAAGGCCCTTGCAGATGCCGCTCGTGAGGCCGGCCTGCAGTTCTGATGAAACGGGATCAACGACATGGCTAAGTTTCAGGCAAACATCAAGAACGAAGCGAACGAAGACGGTCTGCGCGAAAAGATGATCGCGATCAACCGCGTGACCAAAGTGGTCAAGGGCGGTCGTATCCTCGGTTTCGCTGCGCTCACCGTCGTCGGTGATGGCGATGGCCGCGTGGGCATGGGCAAGGGCAAGGCGCGTGAGGTGCCGGTGGCCGTGCAAAAGGCCATGGAGCAGGCACGCCGCAACATGATCAAGGTGTCGCTCAAGGACGGCTCGCTGCACCACGCGGTGCATGGTGAGCACGGCGCCTCCAACGTGATGATGCTCCCCGCCGTCAAGGGTACCGGCATCATCGCGGGCGGCCCGATGCGCGCCGTCTTCGAAGTGCTGGGCGTGACCGACGTCGTGGCCAAGAGCCACGGATCGAGCAACCCCTACAACCTGGTGCGCGCCACGCTGGACGCACTCGAGAAGTCCACCACCCCGGCCGAGGTCGCCGCCAAGCGCGGCAAGACGGTCGAGGAAATCCTGGGCTGAGAGGAATCACCATGAGCAACACGAATACCGTCAAGGTCCAGCTCGTGCGCAGCCTTATCGGCTGCAAAGAGGATCACCGCGCGACGGCGCGTGGTCTGGGTTTGCGCAAGCTCAACAGCACCAGCGAACTTCAGGACACGCCGGCCGTGCGCGGCATGATCAACAAGATCAGCTACCTGGTCAAAGTCCTCTGATCGGAGACGACGACATGGAACTCAACAACATCAAGCCGGCCGACGGCGCGAAGCACGTCAAGCGTCGCGTGGGCCGCGGGATCGGTTCAGGCCTGGGCAAAACCGCGGGTCGTGGCCACAAAGGTCAAAAATCGCGCGCCGGTGGTTACCACAAGGTCGGCTTCGAAGGCGGCCAGATGCCGCTGCAGCGGCGTCTGCCCAAGCGCGGCTTCAAGTCGGCGCAACTGCAGTTCAACGCCGAAGTGACGCTGGCCCAACTCAATGCGATCGACGCCACCGACATCGACGTGCTGACGCTCAAGCAGCTCGGCCTCGTGCCCCAGCTCACCAAACGCGTGAAGCTCATCAAGTCCGGTGAAATCACCCGTGCGGTGACCCTCAAGGACGTGGTGGCCACCGCCGGAGCGAAGGCCGCTGTCGAAGCCGCTGGCGGCCAAGTCGCCGGCGCCTGATCACGCCAGTTCGAAAGGACCTCGTGGCAACCGCTTCCCCGTCCCTGGCCAAGACCGGCAAATTCGGCGACCTGCGTCGCCGGCTGGTCTTTCTGCTGCTGGCGCTGGTGGTGTACCGCATCGGCGCGCACATTCCTGTGCCGGGCATCAACCCGGAGCAGCTCCAGCAGCTCTTCCAAGGGCAGCAGGGCGGCATCCTCAGCCTGTTCAACATGTTCTCGGGTGGCGCGTTGTCGCGCTTCACCGTGTTCGCGCTGGGCATCATGCCGTACATCTCGGCCTCCATCATCATGCAGCTCATGACGTACGTGATCCCCACGTTCGAGCAGCTGAAGAAGGAGGGCGAGGCCGGTCGCCGCAAGATCACCCAGTACACCCGCTACGGGACGCTGGGGCTTGCCGTCTTCCAGGCCATGGGCATTGCGCTGGCGCTGGAAGGACAGGCGGGACTTGTCATCGATCCCGGCATGGGCTTTCGCCTGACCGCGGTGGTGAGCCTGGTGGCGGGCACGATGTTCCTGATGTGGCTGGGCGAGCAGATCACCGAGCGTGGGCTGGGCAATGGCATCTCGCTGCTGATCTTCGCCGGCATCGTGGCCGGTTTGCCCAACGCCATTGGCGGCCTGCTGGAGTTGGTGCGCACCGGTGCCATGAACGTGCTTATCGCCTTGTTCATCATCGCCTTGGTGGTGCTCGTCACCTACTTCGTGGTGTTCGTTGAGCGTGGTCAGCGCAAGATCCTGGTGAACTACGCGCGCCGTCAGGTCGGCAACAAGGTTTACGGCGGCCAGTCGTCGCACCTGCCGCTCAAGCTGAACATGGCTGGCGTGATCCCCCCGATCTTTGCGTCGTCCATCATCCTGCTGCCCACCACGGTGGTGAGCTGGATCAGCACCGGTGATTCGACCCGTTGGCTGCGCGACCTGGCCTCCGCTCTATCCCCGGGGCAACCGATCTACGTGGCGCTGTACGCGGCGGCCATCATCTTCTTCTGCTTCTTCTACACCGCCCTGGTCTTCAACAGCCGGGAAACTGCGGACAACCTGAAGAAGAGTGGCGCATTCATCCCGGGCATCCGTCCCGGTGATCAGACGGCGCGCCACATCGACAAGATCCTGCTTCGGCTGACCTTTGCCGGCGCGATCTATATCACCGCGGTGTGCCTGCTGCCCGAATTCCTGATCCTGGAGTGCAACGTGCCGTTCTATTTCGGCGGCACCTCGCTGCTGATCATCGTGGTCGTGACCATGGATTTCATGGCCCAGGTACAGAATTACATGATGTCGCAGCAATACGAATCGCTGCTGAAGAAGGCGAATTTCAAGACTTCCCTCGGCAACTGAACCATGGCCAAGGACGACGTGATCGAAATGCAGGGAGAGGTGGTCGAAAACCTCCCCAATGCGACCTTCCGCGTCAAGCTCGAAAACGGGCACGTGGTCCTCGGTCATATCTCCGGCAAGATGCGCATGCACTACATCCGCATCCTGCCGGGCGACAAGGTCAAAGTGGAGCTCACGCCCTACGACCTCACGCGTGCTCGCATCGTGTTCCGCGCCAAGTGAAGCGCCTGTACTGAACGTTTACCGGATTTCTAGGAGAAAAAAATGAGAGTTTCGGCTTCGGTCAAGAAGATGTGCCGCAACTGCAAGATCATCAAGCGCCACGGCGTCGTGCGCGTGATCTGCACCGATCCCCGCCACAAGCAGCGTCAAGGCTGATCGATTCGTCAAGAGGATTCACATGGCCCGTATTGCAGGCATCAACATTCCACCGCACAAGCACGCAGAAATCGGCTTGACCGCGATCTTCGGCATTGGCCGCACCCGTGCTCGCCAGATCTGCGACGCGTGCGGCATTGCATACAGCAAGAAGATCAAGGATCTCTCCGACGCGGAGCTCGAGAAGGTGCGTGACCAGGTGGGCACGTTCACCATCGAGGGTGACCTGCGTCGCGAGACCACCATGAACATCAAGCGCCTGATGGACATCGGCTGCTACCGCGGCCTCCGCCATCGTCGCGGCCTGCCGGTGCGCGGCCAGCGCACGAAGACCAATGCGCGCACGCGCAAGGGTCCGCGCAAGGCCGCACAGTCGCTGAAGAAGTAATCGGTTCGAAGGAAAACCATGGCCAAGTCCCCCTCCAGCAGCGCCGCAGCCCGCGTTCGCAAGAAGGTCCGCAAGAATATTGCCGACGGCATTGCGCACGTGCACGCGTCGTTCAACAACACCATCATCACCATCACCGACCGCCAGGGCAACGCGCTGTCGTGGGCTTCATCGGGTGGCCAGGGCTTCAAGGGTTCGCGTAAGTCGACCCCGTTTGCGGCTCAGGTGGCCTCCGAAGTGGCTGGCCGCGCGGCCATGGAACAAGGCATCAAGAACCTCGACGTCGAGATCAAGGGTCCCGGCCCGGGTCGCGAGTCGTCGGTGCGCGCGTTGGGTGCCCTCGGTATCCGCATCACCTCGATTTCCGATGTGACGCCTGTGCCCCACAACGGCTGCCGCCCCCAGAAGCGCCGCCGCATCTGAACCTGCATTCACCCGGGTTCTGGCTTCGCGCTAGAATGCCGAGTTCTCCAAGCGCCACCGCAGTCATGCTGCGGTGGCATTTTTGCTAAGCCCACCGCCCCCGCCATCGCGGGATGGCTCCCGCAATCACAGTTTGCTGTGGGTTGCGGCAGACACAAAGGAAATCACCGTGGCACGTTACCTCGGCCCGAAGGCCAAGCTGTCCCGTCGCGAAGCCAGCGACCTGCTGCTCAAGAGCGCCCGCCGCTCGATCAGCGACAAGGCGAAATTCGACTCCAAACCCGGTCAGCACGGCCGCACCTCCGGTCAGCGTACGTCTGACTTCGGTGTGCAACTGCGCGAGAAGCAGAAGGTCAAGCGCATGTACGGCGTGCTGGAGCGCCAGTTCCGCCGCTACTTCGCCGAAGCAGACCGCCGCCGTGGCAACACGGGCGCCAACCTGCTGTTCCTGCTCGAGTCGCGACTGGACAACGTGGTGTTTCGCATGGGTTTTGCATCCACCCGTGCCGAAGCGCGCCAGATGGTGTCGCACAAGGCCATCACGGTGAATGGCCAAGCCGTCAATATTCCGTCGTTCCTGGTGAAGGCCGGCGATGTGGTCGCCGTGCGTGAGAAGTCCAAGAAGCAGGCCCGCGTGATCGAGGCACTCGAACTGGCCAAGCAGATCGGCTTCCCCGGCTGGGTCGAAGTGTCTGCCGACAAGGTGGAAGGTGTCTTCAAGAAGACGCCCGATCGCGACGAATTCGGCTCGGACATCAACGAGTCGCTCATCGTCGAACTCTATTCTCGTTAATCCCGTCCCCGGCAGGGCGCGGCTCTCGCTGCGCCTTCCGGGTCATTCCATGCTCCGTCTGCCTTATCGGTGTAACGAGCCGAGGGTACTGAAGGAAGTCTGAATGCTGAACAACCTGCTCAAGCCCAAATCCATCACCGTCGAGCAACTCTCGGCCAATCGCGCCAAGGTCACCCTGGAGCCCTTCGAGCGCGGCTACGGGCACACCCTCGGCAACGCGCTGCGCCGCGTGCTGCTGTCGTCCATGGTGGGGCATGCGCCCACCGAAGTGACCATTGCCGGCGTGGTGCACGAGTACTCCTCCATCGACGGTGTGCAGGAAGACGTGGTCAACCTGCTGCTCAACCTGAAGGGGGTGGTGTTCAAGCTCCACAACCGCGATGAGGTGACGCTGAGTCTGCGCAAGGATGGTGAAGGCGTCGTGACGGCTGCCGATATCCAGACGCCGCACGATGTCGAAATCGTCAACCCGGGTCACGTCATCGCCACACTGTCTGCGGGCGCCAAACTCGACATGCAGATCAAGGTCGAGAAGGGCCGCGGCTACGTGCCGGGCACCCTGCGCCGTGGTGATGAGGTGGCCCGCTCGATCGGCCGCATCGTGCTCGACGCCTCCTTCTCGCCGGTCAAACGCGTGAGCTACACCGTGGAAAGCGCGCGTGTCGAACAGCGCACCGACCTGGACAAGCTGGTGCTCGAAATCGAAACCAATGGTTCCATCGGCCCCGAAGAGGCTGTGCGTGCAGCGGCCAAGATCCTGGTCGAGCAGCTCGCCGTCTTCGCGCAGCTGGAGGGTGCCGACCTCTTCACCGAAGCACCGCAGCAACGCAGTTCGCAGCAGTTCGATCCGATCCTGCTGCGCCCGGTGGACGAGCTCGAACTCACCGTGCGTTCGGCCAACTGCCTGAAGGCCGAAAACATCTATTACATCGGTGACCTGATCCAGCGCACCGAGAACGAGCTGCTGAAGACGCCCAACCTGGGCCGCAAGTCGCTCAACGAGATCAAGGAAGTGCTGGCTTCGCGCGGGCTCACCCTGGGCATGAAGCTCGAGAACTGGCCGCCCGCCGGCCTCGACAAGCACTGATCGATTTTCAACCCCTGAGCCTTCGGGCCAGACCATGACGAACCGCCGGTACCTGATCCGGCCGGCGGCAAAAGACTGAAAGGAAACACCATGCGTCACGGACACGGACTTCGCAAACTCAACCGCACCAGCGAGCACCGCCTCGCCATGCTGCGCAACATGATGAATTCGCTGCTCACGCACGAAGCCATCAAAACCACGCTGCCCAAGGCCAAGGAACTTCGTCGCGTTGTCGAGCCGATGATCACCCTGGCCAAGGAGCCCACGGTGGCGAACCGCCGCCTGGCCTTCAACCGCCTGCGCGACCGCGATGTGGTGGTCAAGCTTTTCGACGAACTCGGCCCGCGCTTCAAGGCCCGTCCGGGCGGCTACACCCGCATTCTCAAGATGGGCTTCCGCGTGGGCGACAACGCGCCGATGGCGCTGGTGGAACTGGTTGATCGCGCTGAGCCGGCCGCCGACGCCGGTGAAGCAGACAAAGCGTGATATAATTTTTGGCTTGACGCGGAGTGGAGCAGCCTGGTAGCTCGTTGGGCTCATAACCCAAAGGTCGCAAGTTCAAATCTTGCCTCCGCAACCAACAAAACCAAGCACTTGCTTGTCATCAAGGCCCTCGGAAACGAGGGCCTTTTTGTTTTTGCCGCCGCTTGCGGCGCCATCGTGCCTCCCTTGATTCGCGCCGCACCCGCGTCGCTCAAGCGCCCCTTACCGTCGTCTCCATCAGGCTGCGCGTGACCTTCGGCGGTTCCAGGCCGATGTGAAAGGCCAGGCGGCGATCACGCAACGCGACATCGGACGCCGTGGCGCGGTCGAAGCGGCGCAAGTGGTCCGTCCACGATTCGTCGACGATGACTTCAACGAAACGACCGGGCTCGTTGATGTCGTGCAGCAGCTCCCACGACAGAGCGCCCTGGCGCAAGCGGCTGCGCCGGCTCTCGTTGAACATCAGCTCGCGGAATTCGCGGGCGCGCGCCGGCTCGATCAGGTACTCGATGGTCAGCATGATGTGCCCCTGTTTCGGTGGCGACTCGATCACCGGCGCCGTGATCACACGCTTGGGCGTCAGGTCGTCCTCCTGTCCGCTGTCGGGCATCCAGCGGTTGGCCGCCGCCATGGCGAGCCAGCCGCTCACCGCCGCGATGCCCAGGCTGATGGGCAGGCTGGTCCAGGTGGCGATCTGCCCCCACAGGGCGGCACCGCTTGCGCTGGCGCCCATGATGGCCATCTGGTAGATCGACATGCCGCGCGCGCGCACCCAGTCGGGCAGGCCCATCTGGATGGACACGCTCAGCGTGTTGGCGGTGGTGATCCAGGCCGCGCCACCGAAGAACATGGCGGGCACCGCGACCCACACCCGATCGGTCATGGCCATCACCGCCATGGCCACCGCCTGCAGGATCGCGCCGCGCAGCACCAGCGCGTCGCGCGCGTAGTGGCGGCGCAGGCGCGGCAGGAAAGCCGTGGAGACGATGGCCCCCGCCCCCATGGAGGCGAGCAGCAGCGTGAAGGTGCCGGCGCCGCCGCCTTGCATGCCGCGCGCCAGCAGCGCGAGCAGGGCCAGCAAGGCGGTGGAGTGGAAAAAGAAGATCCAGATGCGCAGCAGCACGCCCTTGAGCAGGTAGGACTGCGACACGTACTGCCAGCCGACGCGCATGGCGGTGCTCAGTCGTTCACGGCCCAGGGGGTTGGGCTTGTGCTCGCGGTGCCAGCGCGCGATGAGCGCGGCCGCTGCCAGGGACAGCACGGCATTGAGCAGGAAGACCCACGCGCTGCCCGCGCCGGCGATCAGCGCGCCAGCCACCAGCGGTCCGATGATGCGCGAGGCGTTCATCGACACGCCGTTGAGCGCCAGCGCCGCGGGCAGTTGTTCGCGCGGCACCAGCTCGGGCACGATGGCGGAGAACACCGGCCAGCGCATCGCCAGGCCGATGCCATTGAGAAAGACGAGTGCCAGCAGCAGCGCGGGCGAGATGACGCCGAAGAAGACGAAGCCGCTGAGGATGGTGGCCACGACCGCCACCCACAGTTGCGTGACGAGGTAGTAACGCTTGCGGTCGAGGTTGTCGGCCAGCGCGCCGCTCGGCAGACCGAGGAGGAAGACCGGCAGCGTGGAGGCCGTCTGTACCAGCGCCACCCAGATCGGCGTGGTGGTCAGCGAGGTCATCATCCACGCCGCCGCCACGTCGTTCATCCACATGCACAGGTTGGCCACGAGCCAGGTGCTCCACAACATGCGGAACACGGGTAGCCGCAGCGGGGCGATGGGAGAGAGGCTGTTGTCGGTGGGGGGCATGCGTGAAGCGGCGGGCATGCTCGGCCAGTGGTCGAGAGGCTGAGCCTACCGCAGTTCAACCCCGCGCTCACGTGCGACATTGCGTGCACCGGTTTGACGCTCCTGCAGCCCCTGCCTAGACTCCCGCCCATGCCCACTTGCCAGATGCACGCCCACTCGCTGCGCGCCGCCGCGCGCGTGTTCGCGTGCGTGCGTCAGGATCAGGGCCAGTCCACGGCCCTGCGCGGCCACCGTCTGCTGGCCGCACATTCCTCCGCCCGGCGATAACCCTTCCCCCTCGAACGCACACCTTCATCGCCGGGCCCACCCAACCGGTGCGAGCCATGCCGTGAGCCCGTTCGGCACGCGGCGACCCGAAGGAGTGTTTTCATGTCTTCCATCGTATGGGGTGAGTGTCTGCTCACCGAACTGGACCACGCGCGCCTGAGCAAGCTGCAGGACGCCGCGCGTGGCACGGCCCTGGCGGCCCTGCTGGCCGAAGCCGACATCGTGCCCTCGCAGCGCGTACCGGCCGATGTGGTCACGATGTACTCGCAGGTGCTCGTGCGCGACCGGACCTCGGCGGAGGTGAGCAAGCTCACGCTGTGCTACCCGGCCGATGCTGAACCCGACACGGGCTTCATCTCCGTGCTGTCGCCCATGGGCGCCGCGCTCATCGGGCGACGCGTGGGCGAGCGCGTGCGCAGCGCGCTGCCTGCCGGGCAGGAACGTGAACTGGTGATCGAGTCCATCCTGTTCCAGCCCGAGGCCAGCGGCGACTACACGAGCTGACGGGAAGCACCCTCGCCGCGCTTGGCGCGGATGGAGCATCTGCCATGAAATTTTCTTCCCTCATCGCGGGGGGCGGCGTGCCCCTGCGCGAGTCAATGAACTCGCCCGCCCACGTGCGCGCGCACGATGTCCCCGCACCGCCCTGGCTGCTGGTGCTGACCACGCTGTCGGCGCTTACCGGCGGCCACCTCGCCAAGGTCGCGCGCACGGCGGCGGCCATGGGCGCCGGGTTGCGCCTGGCGTACTACGCTGGCAGCCGCCCCACGGGGCTGGTCGATCCACTGGCGCGGCTGGCGCAGCGCGCGCGCTTCGTTCGGCGCCTGCACGGCATCGCGGTCGAGGTGGTCGAACACGAGGTGCGCAGCAGCTACCAGTTGCTTCGCCTGACGCGCAAGGCCAGCCTCACCTGTCTGCTCGACGCCAACGAGCGGCCCCGCCGATCGCGCCTCGCCCCGGACCTGCAGTCGCTGCTGTTGCGCGAAGGGCAGGGGCCGTTGTGGGTGGTGAACGCCGCGGACGAGCCCGATGGCGCCCTGCTGTCGTGCTTCGCCCGCACCGCACCGCCGGAGCGCGAGCTGATGCACTGGGCGCGCGTGTTCGCCCAGGGGCGCACGGTGCAACTGGTGCATGTCCTGTCGACGTCGGCGCCACCGCCCGATGCGCGCGACGCGGTGGAGATGACCGTGTTCGACCACGTGTTCCGCCAGTTGCGCGTGCAGGCCTTCCAGGCGCTCGACACGCTGTCGGCCCCCTTGCGCGCGGCTGGTTGCGAGACGGCGATCGCCGTGCTGACGGGCGACATGAACGAGCGCCTGCGCCAGCACGTGCAGGCCGTGCGGCCGGGGCTGGTGCTCATCGGCCATCGCTGGCGGCCCTGGTCGGTGGGGGCCGCGCGCGAGCGTGTGCGCGCCATCGCCGAGCTGGGCGCCGACGCGCTGGTGGTGCCGCTGCCGCGCGGGTCCTGGTGGTCGTGGATCGCGCGGGCGATCGGCTGGCGGGGGTGATGGGCATGGAACTCTCCAAGGGCTTCGTGAAAGCCAAGAACCCCTGCGCGGACGGTTTCCGCTGGTTCCTGCGCCACCACCCGCAGGGCAACGACTACCAGCCCGTGCTCGACGCGTTGGTGGCTGACGGCCGCGTGGAGGACGCCTGCTGGCTGCTCGCGCAGTTCGGCCCCACGCACGCCGTGCTGCGGCTCGACTCGCTCTCGTGCGAGGCCATCGTGTTTGCGGGCGCGATCGAGGTGCGCGGTGACATCGACGCCGGCACCTTGGTGCGCGCCGGCCGCGGCATCCGCGCGAATGGTGCCATCCGGGCTGGCCGCGACGTGGTGGCGGGCGAAGCCATCGTGGCCGGTGGTGCCATCGAGGCCGTGTCCATCGACGCCGGTGGCGATCTGCAGGCCGCGTCGGTGCTCGCGGACGGCGCGGTGCGCGTGGGTGGCCAGTTGCGCTGCGCGCGCGAGTTGGTGTGCCGCCGCGATCTGGACGTCGTCGCGCAGGCCAGCGTGGGCGGCGTGCTGGTGGTGGATGGCGAGGTGCGCGTGGGCCGCAGCCTGCGTGTGCGCGATACCTTGCGCACCGGCGCCAGCGTGCGCGCCGTTGACGGCGTGCTGGTGGACGGCGCGATCGATTGCGGCGCGCACCTCGACGCGGGCTGGGGCATCAAGGCCGGCGGGCCCATCACCACGCGCGGCGCGATCCGCGCCGGCGAAAGCCTGAGCGCCGGGGGCGAAATCACCGCTGGCGCCGGCTACGGCGTGTACGCCGGCCTGTGCGTACAGCGTGAGGACTGGGCCAGCAGCGCGCGCGTGAGCGCGTCGGCACGGCCCGTCGATCTCCTGAGCGGTTGCTGGGTCGAACCGGTCGTGGAGGCCTGAGCGTGTCTGCGCTCGTCGCTCCAACGGGCTCCCTGTGGCCGCCCTGGAATCGCACCCCGATGGAACTGCGCATCGACGTGGAGTTGCCCGCCGAAGCCGTGGACGCCGACCTGCGCCGCCTGCAGCGGCGGCTGCGCACACCGGGTGACGCCTTGCACCGCTGCGCGACGCTGCCCTCGGGCCTGCCCGGCCTGGTGCTGCGCCACCGCGAGGCCGATGGCGAGCACTACGTCTACGTGCAGGACACCACGCTGGACCGGCTGGCCGGCGTCACCGTGTTCAACCGCCTGATCGAACTCGACCGGCGCGCCGACCGCGTGTTGCGCGGCCCGCACTCGCGTTATGCGCCGGCCTACCGGCGGCGCGGTGTGGCCAGCGCGGTCTACGGCTGGGCGCTGGACGCGGGCCTGTGCCTCATCAGCGGGCCGCGCCAGTCGCCCGGCGCGCACGCGCTGTGGCGCGCGCTGGCGCGGCGCCACCCGCTGGGCTTCGTCGCGCTGCGCGACAAGGCCCTGCACTGGCTCGGCAACGAGGTCGACACCGCGACCCTGGAGGACTTCCACACCCGCATGGTGCTGCTGGGCGCGGGCTGGGACCTGCCGCGCTTCCTGCGCGAATCGCGCTGCGCCGGCGATCAGCGGATCCTCTGCACCTCCAGCGGCAATACGCGCGAGGCCCGGTTGCTCCAGGCGCCGCGCACGTAGCTGGCCAGCGCCGCGATCTCCGCGTCCGACAGCTCCTGTCCGAACGGCGGCATGCCGTAGGGCGCGGGGTTGCCCGGCGTGGTGGGCGGGAAACCGCCGCCGATGATCACGCGCAGCAGGTTGGCGCTGGACGCCATGGTCACCGTGCGGTGACCGTCCAGCGAAGGGAACTCGGGCTCGGTGCTGAGGCCGTTCTCTCCATGGCACAGGGCGCACTTGGCGGCGTACAGGCGCTGGCCCAGCGCCAGCACCTGCGGCTCGGCGGATTCGGCGTCGGGCGCGGGTGGCTCCACCACGGGCAGCGATTGCAGGTACAGGCCCATCGATCGCAGGTCGGCTTCGCGCAGGTGACTCGTGCTGCCGGCCACCACCTCGGCCATCGGGCCCATCGCCGCGCCGCGCGCGCCGTGGCCGTCGCGCAGCAGGCGCACCACCTCGTCCAGCGGCCAGTCCTGCACGCCGGCTTCCTTCGGTGAGGCCAGAGAGGGCGCGTACCAGCCCTGCATGGGGATCTGCCCGCCGCTGAAGTCGGGCTTGTTCGCGGTGGCACCCAGCGCGTTGCGCGGCGCGTGGCAGGCCATGCAATGGCCCAGGCCCAGCGTCAGGTACGCGCCGCGGTTCCACTCGGCGGGCTGCGTGGTGTCCGGGCGGAAAGGCTCGGGCGAGAAGAACAGGCTGCGCCAGGCCACCAGCGCGGCCTGCGTGTCGTACGGAAAGCGCAGCGTGTGCGTGCGGTTGGGCTCGCGCACGGGCGGCAGACTCAGCAGGAACGCATGCAGCGCGTCGCTGTCCTCGCGTGTCACGCGGGCGTAGTCGGGGTAGGGGAAGGCGGGGTAGAGCAGGCGCCCGTCGCGCGACTGGCCGTGGTGCAGCGCGCGCCAGAAGTCGTCCGCGCTCCAGCGGCCGATGCCGGTTTCGGCGTCGGGCGTCAGGTTGGAGGCGTACACGGTGCCGAAGGGCGTGGCGATGCCTTTGCCTCCGGCGTAGGCCGCGCCGCCGCGTTCGGTGTGGCAGGCCGCGCAGTTGCCCGCGCGCGCCAGGTAGGCCCCGCGCTCCACGAGCCCGGCCGTGTGCGGCACGCTCGGGCCGGGCTCCACCGGGATCAACCGGGTGGCCTGCCACACCCACAGGGCCCCGGCGATCACCAGGACCAGCAGCAGGGCGGCGATGAGGCGAATGCCGGCGAGGCCGCGCGGGGGGTGTTTCATTTCAGCACCTCCGCGCTGCCGCAGCGCATCGGCCAGGGATCGGGCGCGGCGCTGGCGGGCGCGGCCCCACCCGTGACAGGTTGCGACGACAGCCACACCGCCATCGCGCTCACGTCGTCCGGGCTCAGGCGGCGTGCGATCTCGCCCATGCAGTCGGGCGCGCTGGCCTTGCGCAGGCCGTTGCGCCAGGCGCCGAACTGGCCCAGCAGGTAGTCGCGCGGCAGGCCCAGCAGGCCGGGCATGGCGGGCTGGATGCCCGTCATCGCGGCGCCATGGCACGAGGCGCAGGCCGGCACGCCCAGGGCCGCGTCGCCCACCCGCACGAGCTGTTCGCCTCGCGCCAGCACGGCGGGTGGCGCACCCGTGGTCTGCGGCGCGGGGTAGGGCAGGTCCAGCCCCGCGAAGTAGCCGGCGATGTCGCGCAGATAAGCGTCGGACATGTGCTCGACCAGATGGGCCATGGTCGCATTGATGCGCCGGCCCTCGCGGAAGTGCAGGAGCTGGTTGTAGAGGTAGCCCGCGGGCTTGCCCGCGATGCGCGGAAAGTAGCCCTGGTTGGTGGCGCGGCCGTCCTGGCCGTGGCAGGCCACGCAGGCCAGCATGCGGCGGGCCATCGGGTCCGCGGGCAGGGGGTCGGCCGCCTGGGCGGCCAGTGCGGGCAGCGCCAGCGCGGCGGCCAGCAGCAGGTGGGGAAGTCGGGGGAATCTCACACCCGACACTGTGCGCCAGGCCGGGCGCCGGCGGTAGAGGCAGATTGCGTTCAAATCGACCGGATCAGCCGAATCAGCGGCCGTTTCCCCCGACCCGTGACCATCAAATACGAAGCGCTCGCCAACGACATCGAGGCACTTATCGCCAGCGGCACGCTGGCCATTGGCGACCGCCTGCCCTCGGTGCGCGACACCGTGGCCAGCCGCGGCCTCAGCCCGGCCACCGTGTTCGAGGCCTACTACCGGCTGGAGGCGCGCGGCCTGGTCGAGGCGCGCCCGCGCGCGGGCTACTTCGTGAAGGCCGTGCCCGCCCCACGGGAAGAACCGCGCGGCGCGGACCCGGTCCCGGGCTCGCAGGACGTCGCCGTGAACGACGTGGTGCAGGCCGTGCTCGGTTCGGTGCGCGACCGCCAGGTCGCGCCCCTGGGCTCGGCCTTTCCCTCGCCCGAGCTGTTCCCGCTCGAGCGACTGGCGCGCGGCATGGGCGCGGCCATGCGCCGGCTCGACCCGCGCCAATTGCTGGAAGACCTCACGCCCGGCAACGCCGAACTGCGGCGCCAGATCGCCCTGCGCGGCGTGGCGCAGGGCCTGAGCATCGGCGTGGACGAGGTGGTCATCACCAGCGGCGCCATGGAGGCGCTCACGCTCGGCCTGCAGGCCGTCACCCAGCCCGGCGACGTGGTGGCCATCGAATCGCCCGCGTTCTACGGCTGCCTGCAGACGCTGGAGCGCTTGCGGCTCAAGGCGGTGGAAGTGGCCACGCACCCGCGCACCGGCGTGCAGGTCGATTCGCTGGCCGAGGTGCTGCGGCGCCACCCGGTGAAGGCCTGCTGGTTCATGCCCAGCTTTCAGAACCCGCTGGGCGCGCTCATGCCCGAGAACGCCAAGCGGGCCATGGTGGAGCTGCTGGCGCGCCACGAGGTGCCGCTGATCGAGGACGACGTGTACGCCGAGCTGTACTTCGGCGCGCAGCGTCCGCTGCCGGCCAAGGCCTGGGACCGGCACGGCGGCGTGATGCACTGCAGTTCGTTCTCCAAGTCGCTGGCGCCGGGGTATCGGGTGGGCTGGGTGTCGGCGGGGCGTTTCGCGCCGCAGGTGAACCGGCTCAAGTTCATGAGCACGCTGGGTGTGTCGGTGCCGGCGCAACTGGCGGTGCTGCATTTTCTGCAGCACGGCGCGTTCGACAAGCACCTGCGCCAACTGCGCACGGCGTTGGCGGCGCGGCAGCAGCGCGCCTTGCTGGGCATCGAGAAGTACTTTCCCGAAGGCACGCGCGTCACGCGGCCGGAGGGTGGGTACTTCCTGTGGGTGGAGCTGCCGGAGGCGGTGGACGCCATGGCTTTGCAGCAGGCGGCGCTGGCGCGGCACATCAGCCTGGCGCCGGGGCCCTTGTTTTCGGCCGACCGGCGCTTCCGTCACCACGTGCGATTGAACGTGGGACATCCGAGGGTTGAGCAACTCGACGCGGCGCTGAAGACGCTGGGGCGGTTGGTGGGGTGAGGTTTGCTGGGCTGCCTGGTTGGTGGTGGCCCGAGGCCACTGGGTGCCCGACTCCGCGAATGTCCCCCGCCAAGGGCTGCGCCCTTGGCTCCTCCTTTATTTCGCTGCGTCGGCCACCCAGTGTCCTCGGGCAGCCAGGTGCAGGCACACCAACACCTGTTGGCGTGCCACGGTGTGGGGGGATCGGGTGACAGGGCGCTCTGTGTAGCGAAATAAAGGAGGAGGGCGGCGCAGCCGCCCGGGGGACATTCGCGGAACAGAGCGCCCTGGCGCCCGATCCTCGCGTGGTCTCCGCCCGCAGTCTCAAGGAGACAGGACAGCCTGAAGCGCCTCGGGTACCGCCCGTTCCGGCAGCCGATGCAACTGCCCCACCGCCGCCAGAAACCCCTCCCGGTCCGCCCGCACCGGCCCCAGGTAACGCAGCACCCCCGCCGGCCACAGGATCGCCACGCTCGGAAACGCGGTGATCTCCAGCTCGTCCGCGTCCAGCCCCTCGTCTTCGATGTCCACCCAGCGCAGCGCCTCGGCGGGCAGGCCGTCGGCCACCTCGCGGAAGGCGCGGCACTGCGTGCACCACTCGGCGCACAGCACCACGATCGACACGTCCGGGGGCAGGGAGGGTGTGTTGCTGAGGTTCATGGGCAGACCGCGAGTATCCGATCGACCCGATACCCGCACGGGCTTGGCCCTCATTCGACCTTGTTTGGGTCAAAGTTCGGACTTTTCGGGCCGAATTCGACCCACTAGCATGCACCGCAATGCCAGCCCGGGCTCCCTCGGGGACAGGCAGAGGAGACAAGACGTGAGCTGGAAAGGCCTCAAGAACGGCGAAAAGACGCTGCTCGACCACGTGTTCTGGGCAAGCGGCATCTCGCGCGACGCGCTCGCCGCGGCGTCCTCGTTTTCCAAGAGCCGCGCCAACGCCGCCGTGGCCGAGCTGCTGGAACAGGGCCTGCTGGAGCCCACCGGCGAACTCGCCAGCACCGGCGGGCGCCGAGCCGAGACCCTGCGCCTGAGCCGCAGCCTGGGCGTGCTCATCGGCGTGGCCGTCGGCGCCACCGGCCTGGAGGTCGGCGTCCTCAGCCCCGACCTCAGCGTGCTCGCCCACCACAGCGAACCCGCCGACGTGCGCGACGGCCCCGTGCCCGTGCTCGCGCGCATCCGCGCGCTCATGCGCGAGCTGCTCGCGCAGTGCGGCGTGCTGCCGCGCCAGGTCATCGCCATCGGCATCGGCCTGCCCGGCCCGGTGGACTTCGACACCGGCCAACTCGTCAACCCGCCGCTCATGCCGCAGTGGGACGCCTACTCCATCCGCGACGACATCGCCACCGACTTCGCCGCGCCCGTGTTCGTGGACAACGACGTCAACGTGATGGCGCTGGGCGAGCTCTGGCGCATGCAGCGCAGCCTGCAGAACTTCCTCGTGGTGAAGGTGGGCACCGGCATCGGCTGCGGCGTGGTCTGCCACGGCCAGGTCTACCGCGGCGCCAACGGCTCGGCCGGTGACGTGGGCCACATCTGCGTGGTGCCCGAGGGCCCGCGCTGCCACTGCGGCAACCTGGGCTGCGTGGAGGCCATGGCCGCCGGCCCCGCCATCGCGCGCATGGCCACCGAGGCGGCCGAGGCCGGGCAGAGCCCGCTGCTCGCGCGCCTCATCGCCGAGCGCGGCCCGCTGCGCCTGCAGGACGTGGCCGAGGCCAGCCGCGCGGGCGACATGGCGGCCAACCAGGTGATGCAGCGATCCGGCGCGCTGGTGGGGCAGATGCTCGCCTCGGTGGTGAACTTCTTCAACCCCTCGCACGTGTTCATCGGCGGCGGCATCACGCGCGTGGGCCCGCTGTTCCTGGCCGCCGTGCGCCAGAGCGTGTACCACCGCTCGCTCGCGCTCTCCACGCGGCACCTGGAGATCCAGTACACGCCGCTGGGCGAGCGCGCCGGGCTGATCGGCGCGGGCGTGCTGGCCATGCAGGAAAGCCTGCGGCGGATGGAGGTGGCATGAGCGGCGTGCGCGTCGAACTGCGCGGCATCGTCAAGCGCTTCGGCCCGGTGCAGGTGCTGCACGGCGTCGACCTGGCTTTCGAGCCCGGGCGCATCGTCGGCCTGCTGGGCGAGAACGGCGCGGGCAAGTCCACGCTGATGAAGATCCTCGCGGGCTACGAAGCACCGAGCGAGGGCGACGTGATGGTCAACGGCCGCCTGGTGCGCTTCGACGGCCCGCGCGCCGCCGAGGCCGAGGGCATCGTGCTCATCCACCAGGAGTTCAACCTGGCCGAAGACCTCACCGTGGCGCAGAACATCTTCCTGGGCCACGAGAAGCGGAGTGGCTGGTGGCTGGACGACGCGGCCATGCGCGCCAGTGCGCGCGCGGTGCTCGACGAGGTGGGCCTGCACAAGGTGAACCCCGACACGCGCGTGCGCGAGCTCATCGTGGCCGAGCGCCAACTGGTGGAAATCGCCAAGGCCCTGTCGCGCCGCGCGCGCGTGCTCATCATGGACGAGCCCACCGCCACGCTCACGCCCAGCGAGACCGGCCGCCTGTTCGAACTCATGGCGCGCCTCAAGGCCGAGGGCGTCTGCGTCGTCTTCATCTCGCACAAGCTCGACGAGGTGGAACGCATCACCGATGAGGTGGTGGTGATGCGCGATGGCCGCGTCGTCGCCCGCGAACCCACCGCCGCCCTCACGCGAGCACAGATGGCGAACCTGATGGTGGGCCGCGAGCTGGCCGACCTCTACCCGCCGCGCCACGCCGTGCCGGCCGAGGCGCCCGTGCTGCTCTCGGTGCAGGGTCTGTGCGTGCCGGGCTGGGCCGACGACGTGAGCTTCGAGGTGCGCGCGGGCGAGGTCTTCGGCTTCGCGGGCCTGGTGGGCGCGGGGCGCACCGAGCTGTTCGAAGGCCTGCTGGGCCTGCGCGAGCGCACGGCGCGCGCGGTGGAGATCGCCGGCCGCGCGGTGCGCCCGCGCTCGCCGCGCGAGGCGGCCGACGCCGGCCTCACCTACCTCAGCGAAGACCGCAAGGGCCGTGGCCTGCACGTGCGCTTCGGCCTGCGCGAGAACCTCACTCTCATGGCGCTGCAACGCCACGCGCAACCCTGGCTCAAGCCCGCGAGCGAGGCCGCCGCGCTGGAGCAGGCCGTGCGCGACTTCGGCATCCGCACCGGCTCGCTCACCGTGCCGGCGGGCTCGCTCTCGGGCGGCAACCAGCAGAAGCTGGCGCTGGCCAAGGTGCTGCACCCCGGCCCGCGCGTGGTGGTGCTCGACGAGCCCACGCGCGGCGTGGACATCGGCGCCAAGCGCGAGATCTACGCGCTCATCCGCCGCCTGGCCGATGAAGGCCGCGCGGTGGTCGTGGTCTCGTCCGAACTCATGGAACTCATCGGCCTGTGCCACCGCGTGGCGGTGATGCGCGCGGGCCGCCTGCAGGCCACGCTGTCGGCCGAGCACCTCAACGAACAGGAGCTGATCGCCCATGCCACCGGAACGCACTGACCCCACCGCCGCCGCGCCCGCGGCGCGGCGCTGGCGCCTGCCGTCTTTCGGCCCGCTGCTGGGGCTGGTGCTGCTCTGCGTGGTGGGCACCTGGCTCAACAGCGAATTCGCCACCCTGCCCAACGCCATGAACGTGCTCACGCGCACCGCCTTCATCGGCATCATCGCCGTGGGCATGTGCTTCGTCATCATCTCCGGCGGCATCGACCTGTCGGTGGGCTCCATGGCCGCGCTCATCGCGGGCGTCACCATCCTGCTGATGAACAAGCTGGTGCCCCTGGGCTGGCCGCCCGTGGCCCTGGTGGTGGTCGGCATGGCCACGGCGGTGTTGCTGGGCGCGCTGTTCGGCTTCGCGCACGGCCTGCTCATCACGCGCGGTCGCATCGAGCCCTTCATCGTCACGCTGGGCACGCTCGGCATCTTCCGCGCCTACCTCACCTACTTCGCCGATGGCGGTGCGCTCGCGCTCGACAACGACCTGGCCGACGCCTACGGCCCGGTCTACTACGGCAGCCTGCTGGGCGTGCCCATCCCCGTGTGGGTCTTCGCGCTGGTGGCCATCGGCGGCGCGCTGCTGCTCAACCGCACGGCCTATGGTCGCTACGTGCAGGCCATCGGCTCCAACGAACAGGTGGCGCGCTACGCGGCGGTGGATGTGGACCGCACCAAGGTGCTCACCTACACCCTGCTCGGCGTGTGCGTGGGCATCGCCACGCTGCTCTACGTGCCCCGCCTGGGCTCGGCCTCGCCCACCACCGGCCTGCTGTGGGAGCTGGAGGCCATCGCCGCCGTCATCGTGGGCGGCACCGCCTTGCGCGGCGGCGCCGGCAGCATCGGTGGCACCGTGGTCGGCGCCATCCTGCTCTCGGTCATCAGCAACATCCTCAACCTCACCAGCATCATCAGCGTGTACCTCAACGCGGCGGTGCAGGGCTTCGTGATCATCGCCGTCGCATTCATGCAGCGGCGGCGTCCCTAGGGCTTGAAACAAGGCCCTCCTTTTCTCTGTCAGCAACACCACCCTCAAGGAGACAAGCATGAAGAACCGCATCCGTCTGCACGCGCTGGCCGCCGTGGCCGCCATCGGCCTGGCCAGCCCGCTGCTGGCGCAGGCCCAGAACAAGGTGAACCTGGGCGTGGCCATCCCGGCCGCCACCCACAGCTTCGCCGCCGGCCTGGTGTACTGGGCCAACGAGGCGAAGAAGGAGCTCGAGAAGGACCCCGACATCAAGGTCACCATCAAGACCGCCAGCGGCGCGCCCGAACAGGCCAACCAGCTGCAGGACCTGGTGACGGCGACCAAGATCGACTCGCTGGTCATCCTGCCCTTCGAATCGGCGGCGCTCACGCGCCCGGTGCAGCAGGTCAAGGCCAAGGGCGTGTACGTCACGGTGGTCGACCGCGGCCTCACCGACACCAGCGCGCAGGACGCCTATGTCTCGGGCGACAACACCGCCTTCGGCAAGGTGCCGGCCGAGTACCTGGCCAAGTTCCTCAACGGCAAGGGCAACATCGTCGCGCTGCGCGGCATTCCCACCACCATCGACAACGAGCGCATGGACGCGTTCACGGCGGTGATGAAGAACCACCCCGGCATCAAGATCCTGGACGCCAAACACGGCAACTGGAACCGCGACGACGCCTTCAAGGTGATGCAGGACTTCCTCACGCGCTTCAAGGACATCGACGCCGTCTGGGCCGCCGACGACGACATGGCCTTCGGCGTGCTGCGCGCCATCGAGCAGGCCAAACGCAAGGACATCAAGATCGTCTTCGGCGGCGCCGGCGCCAAGTCCATGATCAAGACGCTCATGGACGGCAGCAACCCCCTGATCCAGGCCAACGTGTCCTACTCGCCCAAGTTCCTCTACGAGGCGATCAAGATGACCGCGCTGGCGCGCAAGAAGGGCGAGAAGCTGCCGGCCTCGACCATCGTGCCTTCGGTGCTCATCACGAAGCAGAACGCCAAGGACTTCTACTTCCCCGACTCGCCGTTCTGAACGCGCGCCAGGACGACCCGCATGAAAACGATTCAAGGCCCCGGGATCTTCCTGGCCCAGTTCATCGGCGCGGCCGCGCCCTTCAACACGCTGGAGGGACTGGCCGGCTGGGCCGCTTCGCTGGGCTACAAGGGGGTGCAGATCCCCACCAGCGACGCGCACATCTTCGACCTCAGGCGCGCCGCCGAGAGCGACACGTACTGCGACGAGGTGAAGGGCGTCCTCGCCGCGCACGGCCTGCAGGTCACGGAGCTGTCCACCCACCTGCAGGGCCAGCTGCTCTGCGTGCACCCGGCCTACGACCTGCAGTTCGACGCCTTTGCGGCGCCCGAGGTGCGCGGCAACCCCGCCGCGCGCACACAGTGGGCGCACGAGCAACTGCTGCTCGCGGCCCAGGCCTCCAAGCGGCTCGGCCTCAAGGCCCACGCCTCCTTCTCGGGCGCGCTGGCCTGGCCCTACCTGTATCCCTGGCCGCAACGCCCGCCTGGCCTGGTGGAGGCCGCCTTCACCGAACTCGCCAGACGCTGGCGCCCCGTGCTCGACGCCTTCGACGACGCGGGCGTGGACGTCTGCTACGAACTGCACCCCGGCGAGGACCTGCACGACGGCGTCACCTTCGAGCGCTTCCTTGATGCGGTGGGCCAGCACCCGCGCGCCACCATCCTCTACGACCCCAGCCACTTCGTGCTGCAGCAACTCGACTACCTCGCCTTCATCGACCACTACCACGAGCGCATCCGCGCCTTTCACGTGAAGGACGCCGAGTTCCGCCCCAACGGCAAACAGGGCGTTTACGGCGGTTTCTCGAACTGGATCGACCGCGCGGGGCGCTTTCGTTCGCTGGGTGACGGGCAGGTGGACTTCAAGGCCATCTTCTCGAAGATGGCGCAATACGACTACGCGGGCTGGGCGGTGCTCGAATGGGAGTGCTGCCTCAAGCACCCCGAGGACGGCGCGCGCGAAGGCGCCAGCTTCATCCGCGAGCACATCATCCGCGTGGCCGACCGCGCCTTCGACGACTTCGCCGCCAGCGCGGGCGATGCGAAGACGCTGTCCACCTTGCTGGGCCTGAACCGATGAGCGACGAGCGCAGCACACGGCGCATCCGCCTGGGCATGGTCGGCGGTGGCGAGGGCAGCTTCATTGGTGCCGCGCACCGCATCGCCGCGCGCCTCGACGACCAGTTCGAACTCGTGGCCGGGGCCTTGTCGTCGACACCCGTGCGCGCGCACGCCAGCGCCGCCGCGCTGCACATCGCGCCCGATCGCAGCTACGCCGACTACGCCGAGATGGCGCGTGCCGAGGCGCAGCGCCCCGACGGCATCGACGCGGTCGCCATCGTCACGCCCAACCACCTGCACGTGCCCGTGGCGCGCGCCTTCGCGGAGCAGGGCATTCACATCATTTGCGACAAGCCCCTGGCCACCTCGCTGGCCGAAGCCGAGGCGCTGGCGCAGCGCGTGCGCGAGCGCGGCCTGCTGTTCCTGCTCACGCACACCTACAGCGGCTACCCCATGGTGCGCCAGGCGCGCGAACTCGTGGCCGACGGCGCCATCGGCGACATCCGCATCGTGCAGGTGGAGTACGTGCAGGACTGGCTGGGCGAGCCCATCGAACAGCAGGGCAACAAGCAGGCCGCGTGGCGCAACGACCCGCTGCAAGCCGGCCCGGCCGGCGCCCTGGGCGACATCGGCACACACGCCTACCACCTGGCCGGCTACGTGAGCGGCCTGCGCCTGAGCGAACTCGCGGCGGAACTGAGCACCTTCGTGCCTGGACGCGCGCTGGATGACCACGTGCAGGTGATGCTGCGCTACGAAGGCGGCGCGCGCGGCATGTTGTGGGCCAGCCAGGTGGCCAGCGGCAGCCGTAACGGCCTGCGCCTGCGCGTGTACGGCAGCACTGGCTCGCTGCAGTTCGATCAGGAGAAGCCCGAGGAGCTCTGGCTCACGCGGCCGGGGCAACCCTCGCAGTGCCTCTACCGCGGCGTGCCCGCCGGGCCGGGCGGCCTCGCGGTGCCGCACCGCATTCCCTCGGGCCACCCCGAGGGCTACCTCGAGGCCTTCGCCCAGCTCTACCGCGACTTCGCGCGCGCCTGGCGCGGTGAGGCCGATGTGGCTTTGCCGGGACTGGACGATGGACTGGCGGGCATGGCCTTCATCGAGGCCGTGCTGCGCAGCCATCGGGAGGGCATGGGCTGGGTGCGGTTGTGAGGGCGGCTCAGCCCTTGAACCCGATCCGCGCCAGCGTCTGATCGATCCAGGCCGTCTCGAGCCGACCCTCGGCGATCTGTTTCAGCGTCACCTGCTCGGCCTGTGACTTCTTCTGCGCGGCCTCCAGCACGCTCGCCGCCTCGTCCCGCGGCACGCACAGCACGCCATCGGCGTCGCCGATGACCAGGTCGCCCGGGTGGATCACCATGCCGTCGATGGCGATGGGCACGTTGATCTCGCCCGGGCCGTCCTTGTAGGGGCCGCGGTGCGTCACGCCCGCGGCGAACACGGGCAGGGCGCCCGCGCCGATCACGTCGAGGTCGCGGATGGCGCCGTTGATGACGAAGCCGGCGATGCCACGCGCGATCGCGTAGGTGGTCATCAGCTCACCGATCAGGGCGTTGCTGAGGTCACCGCCACCGTCGACCACGATCACGTCGCCGGGCTGCGCGATCTCCAGCGCCTTGTGGATCATGAGGTTGTCGCCGGGCCGCGTTTTCACGGTGATGGCGGGCGCCGACAGGCGCGTCTCGCGGCTCAGCGGGCGCAGGCGCGCGCCGGCCGCGGTCATGCGGGTCATGCAGTCGCTCACGTTGGCGACGGGCACGCCGCGGAAAGCCTCGACGAGGTCGGGCGCGACGCGGTGGGTGAGGGGGAAGATGCGCAGTCCGAGCATGGTTCAGTGTCCTTGGGCGGGAATCAGGTGGCTGGGGTCCAGCTCGTCGGGCCGCAGCACGCCCATCAGGGCCATGTTGCGGGAGACCTCCGAACGCAGCAGGTCGATGGCGCGCAGCGCGCCGGCTTCGCCAGCCACGGCGGCGGCGAAGGCGAAGGGGCGGCCGACGAAGACGAAGCGCGCGCCCAGGGCCAGGGCCTTGAGCACGTCGCTGCCGCGGCGCACGCCGCTGTCCAGCATCACGGGGATGTCGGGGCAGGCCTCGACGATGCGCGGCAGCACCGCCAGCGGCGCGGCGGCGCCGTCGAGCTGGCGCCCGCCGTGGTTGCTCACGATCACGCCGTTGCAGCCCTCGTCGGCCGCGCGCCGCGCGTCGCGCGCATCGAGCACGCCCTTCACCACGATCTCGCCGCTCCACACGCGGCGGATCATCTGCAGGTGCCGCCAGTTGAGGTGGCCGCGGTCGGAGAGGTTGCGCTCCACGTTGGGCGAGAGGATGGGCGCGCCACGCGTCGCGTAGCTGTTCTCGAAGTGCGGCATGCCGTGCTGCACCAGCGTGCGCAGGAAGGTGCCGAACAGCCAGCGCGGGTGCGTGATGCCCTGCCAGGCCAGGCGCGGCCCGGGCCGCACGGGGATGGTGAAACCCGCGCGCAGGTTGCTTTCGCGGTTGGCGGCGGCGGGCGTGTCCAGCGTGATCACGAGCGTGCGAAAGCCCGCGGCCTTCACGCGGTCCAGCAGCGCGAGGATGCCCGCGTCGTCGCCCGGCAGGTAGGCCTGGAACCAGGCGTCGGGGTTCACCGCGATCACCTCTTCCATCCGGATCAGCGAGGAGCCGCTGAGCACGAAGGGAATGTTCTCGCGCCGCGCGGCCTGGGCGATGACGAGGTCGCCCCGGTAGGCCGAGAGCGCGGCCAGGCCCATGGGCGCCACGCCGAAGGGCGTGGCCCAACGGCGGCCACACAATTCGACGCCCATGTCGCGCGGCGTGATGTCCACCAGCACGCGCGGCACCATCTGCCAGGCCTGGAAGGCGTCGCGGTTGGCGCGGAAGGACTGGTTGGTCTCGGCCGCGCCGGCCACGTAGCCGAACACGGGGCGGGGCAAGTGGCGGCGCGCTTCGTTCTCGAAATCGTCGAGGCACAGCACGCGCTGCAGCCACCGGGGGGCGGCTGGCGCGTCGGGGAGTCGGCTCATGCTCTGGGCTCGCGGTGCTCAGGCAGCGGCTTGCCGGACAGCGCCTGCACCTGCAGCGCGAGCGCGGCCCAGTCCCAGTCGGCGCGGCCGCCTTCGCACAGGGTGTTCAACAGTTGTTCGGCCAGCGCGGCGGTGGGCAGCACGGTGCCGGTGCCTTGCGCGCCCTGCAGCGCCAGGCGCAGGTCCTTGCGCATCAGCACCGCGCGAAAGCCCGGCGTGAACTGCTTCGCCGCGATGCGCGGGGCGTGCTTCTCCAGCGAGAAGCTGCGCGCGGCGCCGCCCAGCAGGGCCTCGCGCATCTGCGCCAGGTCCACGCCCTCGGCCTGTGCCAGCGCGATGGCGTCGGCCACGCCCAGCAGCGCACCGGCCACGGCCACCTGGTTGCAGGCCTTCACCACCTGGCCCGCGCCCACGCCGCCCACGTGCAGCACGCTCTTGCAGAAGGCGCCCAGCGCTTCGCGGCAGGCCTCCACGGCGGCGGTCTCTCCGCCCACCATGCAGCTCAGCACGCCATCGGCCGCGCCCTGCTGGCCGCCGCTCACGGGTGCGTCGACGAAGGCGATGCCGCGCGCCGCGAGCGCGCCCGCGAACTCGCGCGCCGAGGCGGCGGCGATGGTGCTGGTGTCCACCACCACGCTGCCCGCCGCCAGGCCGTGCACCAGGCCGTCGTCGCCGAACAGCACCTCGCGCACCACCGCGTCGTCGGGCAGGCTGAGGAACACGATGGCGCTGCCCCGGCCCACGTCGGCCGAGGAGCTGCCCGCCGTGGCGCCCAGGTCCACCAGGGCCTGCACGGCGTGCGCCTCGCGCGCGAAGACCTTCAGCGGGTGGCCTTTGCGCAGCAGGCAGCCGGCCATGCCGGCGCCCATGGCACCCAGGCCGATGAAGCCGAGCGTTGAACCGGGCGCGCGACTCATTTGCCGATGGCCTTGCCGATGAGGTCCACGGCGGAGACGATTTCGGCCTGGAAGGCTGCGCCGTCGGCGTAGTCCTGCGTCAGACCCGACTTGGCCACGTAGTCCTTCCAGCCCGGCGTCTGCATGGCCTTGTGGAAAGCGTCGTGCAGGTAACGCTTGATGGGCTCGGGCAGATTCGCCGGCGCCATCAGGCCCTTCATGTTGTCCAGCGCCACGGGCACACCCAGTTCGGTCATGGTGGGCACCTCGGGCAGGGCCGGCAGGCGCGAGCGCGAGAACAGCGCCAGCGGGCGCACGCGGCCCGCGTCGATCATGGGCTTCATCTCCTCGTAGGCGCCGAAGGCACTGTCCACCTGGCCCGCGAGCAGAGCGGTCATCGAGTCGGCTGCGCCGCGGTAGGGCACGTGCAGCAGCTTCAGGCCGGCGGCCTTCTCGAACACGATGCCGGTGGCGTGGAAGATGCCGCCTTCGCCGGTGGAACCATAGGAGACCTTCTCGGGCGCCTTCTTCGCCTCGGCGATGAGCGCCTTCATGTCGGCGAAGGGCGAGTCGGCGCGCACGGCCAGGATGCTGGGCGCGCGCGAGACCTTGATGATGGGCGTGAAAGACTTGCGCGAGTCGTAGTTGAGCGGGCGGAAATGGCCGACCGAGGTGGTCTCGCTGCCGCCGCCCACGAACACGGTGGTGCCGTCGGGCTTGGCGTCGGCCGTGGCCTGCGCGGCGATGGCGCCGGCCGCGCCCACGCGGTTGTTCACCACCACCGGCACGGGGATGATGTCCTTGGCTGCGTAGGAGAGCTGGCGCGCGATCTGGTCGGCCGAGCCGCCGGGCGCGAAGCCCACGAGGATGGTGATGGGCTGCGTGGGCTGCCAGGCCTGGGCGCGCGCGGCCAATGGCAGGGCGGACAGGCCCAGCGCCGCGCCGGCGGCGCCCACGAGGTGGCGGCGTGTCAGGCCTTGGGGATCGGAACTCATGCGCTGTCTCCTTCTGTTGTGGGGCCGCGAGCGGCAAGCGCTCGGCTGGGTCAGGGGCGCATTCTGGGAAACTGACTTGTGGATGAAAAGCGATATATTTCGATGTCGCTCGTTCACCTTTTTTCAACGCCACATTGTGCGGCCGCGGCCATGACGCTCAAGCAGCTCGAAGCCTTCTACTGGGCCGCCACCGCCGCGAGCTTCCTTGTCGCCGCGCAGCGCCTGCACATCTCGCAGTCCACCCTGTCCAAACGCATCGGCGAACTCGAATCGCAACTGCGCACCGCGCTGTTCAACCGCAGCGGCCACCGCGCCGCCCTCACCGAGGCGGGCGAGCAGTTGCTCCCCCTGGCGCGGCGCATGCTCGAGCTGTCCGAGGACATGCGCGATCAAATCGCGCTGGGCGGCGGCCTGCGCGGGCACTGCCGCTTCGGTGTCGGCGAACTCGCGGCCCTGACCTGGCTGCCGGACCTGGTGGCGCACGCCGCCGCGAAGTACCCCGAGCTGCGACTGGAGCCCTGTGTGGACCTCGGCACGGCGCTGGAGCAGCGCCTGGAAAGCGGCGAACTCGATTTCGCCGTGGTGGCTGGCCACTCCACGCGCGGCGCCATCGCCAGCGAGGCCATTGCCCACGTGCGCTTTTGCTGGGCTGCCTCGCCCGCGCTGGTGGGGCGCCAGCGCGCGGTGAACGCGGCGCTGCTGGAGCGTCACGCGCTCATCACCCAGCCCGGCGCGGCGGGGCCCACGCGCATGCTGGAACAATGGCTCGCGCTCAATGGCCTGCAGGCGCCGCGCCGGCTGGTGTGCAACAACCTCTCGGCCATCGCCAGCCTCATCGCCTCGGGCGTGGGCATTGGCCTGTACCCTCGCGCCTGGCTGCGCCGCATGAAGACCCGGGGCGTGGTGGTGGAGCTGCGCGGCGATCGGCCCTTGCCTGAATTGCAGTACACCTTCCAGCACCGGCGCGACGACCACCGCGCGCTGCTCACGCGCCTGCGCGAGCTGGTGGGCGAGACGGTGAATTTCGACAAGTCCGGCCCTTTGTGGGGCGCCTGAAGGAGACCGGCCATGGCCGCTGAAGCAAGTTCCGATCTGATCCCCGTCGTCATGCTGCTGGGCGCGGCCGTGGTGGCCGTGCCGCTGTTCAAGCGCATCGGCCTGGGCTCGGTGCTCGGCTACCTGGCGGCGGGCCTGGCCATCGGCCCCTTCGGTCTGGGCTGGTTCAGCGACCCGCAGACCATCATCCACACCGCCGAACTCGGTGTGGTCATGTTTCTCTTCGTCATCGGCCTGGAGATGCAGCCCTCGCACCTGTGGGCGCTGCGCCGCGCCATCTTCGGCCTGGGCAGCCTGCAGGTGCTGGTGTGCGGGGCCCTGCTCACGCTGGTGGGCGTGGCCTTCGGCTTTTCCTGGACGGTGTCCTTCATCAGCGCCATGGGCTTCGTGCTCACGTCCACCGCCATCGTGATGCAACTGCTGGGCGAGCGCGGCGACATCGCCACGCCGCGCGGGCAGAAGATCGTCTCCATCCTGCTGTTCGAGGACCTGCTCATCGTGCCGCTGCTGGCCGTGGTGGCCTTCCTCTCGCCGGACGCGGCGGCCGAGGTGTCGGGCACCTCGCGCTGGGTGTCGGTGGGCATCGGCGCGGGCTCGATCGCGCTGCTGGTGGCGGTGGGGGTCTGGCTGCTCAACCCGCTGTTCCGCGTGCTGGCCAACGCCCACGCGCGCGAGGTGATGACCGCCGCCGCGCTGCTGGTGGTGCTGGGCGCGGCGCTGCTCATGCAATTGGGCGGCCTGTCCATGGCCATGGGCGCCTTCCTCGCGGGCGTGCTGTTGTCCGAGTCCACCTTCCGCCACCAGCTCGAGGCCGACATCGAGCCCTTTCGCGGCCTGCTGCTGGGCCTGTTCTTCCTTGGCGTGGGCATGTCGCTGGACCTGTCGGCCGTGGCGCAGCACTGGGCGCTCATCGTGGCCGGTGTGCTCTCGCTGATGGTGGTGAAGGCGCTGGGCATCTACGTCGTTGCGCGCCTTACCCACAGCGCGCACGAAGACGCGTTGGACCGCGCGGTGCTGATGGCGCAGGGCGGCGAGTTCGCTTTCGTGCTGTTCGCGGCCGCGCTCGCGGGCCGTGTGATCGATCCGGTGGTCAACGCCAACATGACGGCCATCGTGGTGCTGTCGATGGCGCTTACGCCGCTGGCCGTGCTCGCATTGCAGCGCTGGGCGCCGCGCGTGTCGCCGTCCACCGCCGGCGCGCCAGTGCCCGACCACGAGGCCGGTGCCGTGCTCATCATCGGCCTCGGCCGCGTGGGCCAGATCGCCAGCCAGAACCTGCTGCTGCTGGGCGCCGAGATCACCATCATCGACGCCGACCCGCAGCTCGCGCGCGAGGCCGAGCACTTCGGCTTCAAGGTGTATTACGGTGACGGCACGCGGCTGGACATCCTGCACGCGGCGGGCGCGGGAACCGCGAAGGTGATTCTCGTCTGCGTGGACGAGGCCAGCGCCGCCACGCAGATCGTGCAGCAATGCAAACACGCGTTCCCGCAGGCGCGGGTCATCGCACGCTCCTTCGACCGCGAGCACGCGGCCACGCTGGTGAAGGCCGGTGCCGACGTGCAGGTGCGCGAGACCTTCGAGTCCGCGATGGTGATGGGCCGCGAGGCCATGCTCGCGCTGGGCACCGAGCCAGCGGCGGTGGAGGCGATCGTGACCGACATCCGGCGACGCGACGCCGAGCGCTTCCAGATGGAGCTCGACGGCGGCGGCCTGGTGGCGGGGCGGCCGATGATCCTGGGGAACCTGCGCGGGTGGAAGGGGCGGTAAGGCGGGGACGCCCATGGCTTGAGGACGGGATCGATCCGGCGGGTTCGGTGACGAAGCGGCGGCGCCAACGGGCGATGGCCCGTTCGCTTCCCTCCAACTTACCTGCAGGTGATTCCAGCCATGGTTCCTCGTTCCCCCTTCAAGTCAGACAACGCCGCGGCCTCCCGCCAGAAGGAACTTCAGAAGTCGATGTGCGTTCCGGGCGAGAAACGCCTGAGTCTGCGCAAGTTGTACGAATTCGCTGCGCGCGAGGCCGCCAGCAAGAAGAAGGGCGTCGTCGTGTTGCATGTCCGCACGACCAAGGGGCCTTCTCCTGGCGAGGAGACGTTCAAGGCCAGCACGCGGCCGAAAAAGATCAGCACCGCCAAAGTGGCCGAAGGGGAAGCGGTCGAATGGTTCGACAACTCCATCAAGCCCATGCTGAACAAGAGCCCGATGTATTCGGCGGAGGTTCAGCAGGCCCTGGCCGATATCGTGTACGTCGTCGCCAAGCACCAGCGCGTGGTGCTCAATGATCCGGAGTTCCTGCGCTTGCTCAAGGTGGTGGCGCAGGCCACCCCCGTCGCACCCGAAAGAAAATGCCCGGCCATTCCCGAGGCTGTCTTGCAGCCGAGCGCGGGCGTTGCGGACATCCCCCCGCCCATCGAGACGACGAAGCACCCGACGGGTGAGATGGGTTCGCGGTTTGTGAAGGCCGAGCTGACGGCCTCGCTGCGCCGGATTTGCGACGACATGCGATCGCGCGGCGAGACGACGAGACCCCTGTTGGACGCGCAAGGCAAGCTGGTGGCGCAACTGCACATCCGGTCAAGGCAAACCGGCACCTTGATTTGCCTGGATGAGGCCGGCGATGGTGGCTGTCCGCAGGGCGAAGGCTTGGTCATGAGCGCGACAGGCGAGCAGCTTCATGTGCACAAAGTCGAGTTCTCGTCCCTTGAAGAGGCGATGGCCCTCTCTCAAGCGAACCATTGGCTGGCGCTTGCCCAGCGGTTCGAATCCGCGATCGTGCCCATCACCATCGACCGCGTGGCGGTCTTGAAGGAGCAAGCGCTGGCGCTCAACCAGGCCATGGCCGATCTTTGCAAAGCCATGGTCGAGAAGAACTGCCCGCACCTGTGGACGGACGGCGCCCATCAGGTCTGGACCAATGAAGTGAACCGCAAGCGCTTTCACTTCTCGGCCACCATCAGCACGACGCCGGATGGCAAGCACCTGCTGACCGTTGAATCCCACGATGCCTATTGGAGCGAGGGAGTGAAGGACCTGTGGGGCAGTGCACTGATGTCGGAGAACGCAGCCGACGGTTCATGCGCGGTGATGTCGTTCCGATTGAACCGGAAGGACCTCAACACCGACAAGGACTTCCTGCAAATCGGTGATCTGGATGCCGCCTTGCACAACATGAAGCGCCTGTTGAGCCTGGTTCGGTCATTCGTGGAGGATGTCAACCGGCTCAAGGCCGCGTCGACCTGACGCCACCGCCTCCCTGCCCCGCCGGGCAGGGACCGCGATCAGAACGACTCCCACTCGCCGATGGCGTCGTCGCCGGAGGCTTTGGCGCTCAGCACCGGCGGCGCCGCCTTGGCAGGCGCAACGGCTTTTGCGGGCGCAGCCACGGGCGCGCTCACGGGCTTGGCCGTGGGCGCAGCCGGCCTGGTTGCCGCCGCGACAGGCTTGGCCACCGGCGCGGGCTTGGACGCCGCCAACAGCGCCGGCTCGCGCCGCTGCTGCAGATCGCCCGCCGTCAGCGCGGCGATGCCGCCCGCGGAAGCCGCCCCGCCATCCAGGCGGAAGATGCGCACCACCTCGGCCAGCCGCGCCGCCTGGTCGTTCATGCTCGATGCGGCGGCGGCGCTTTCTTCCACCAGCGCGGCGTTCTGCTGCGTCATCTGGTCCAGGTTGGACACGGCCGCGTTGATCTGGTTGACGCCTTCGGCCTGTTCGCCCGAGGCGCTGGCGATCTCGCCGATGATGTCGCGCACGCGGACCACGTTCTCCACGATCTCGCTCATGGTCTGGCCGGCCTGGTTCACCAGTTCGGTGCCCACCGTCACCTTGTCCACGCTGGCGCCGATCAGGCCCTTGATTTCCTTCGCGGCCTGCGCACTGCGCTGCGCGAGGTTGCGCACCTCGCCGGCCACCACGGCGAAGCCGCGGCCCTGTTCACCGGCGCGCGCGGCTTCCACCGCGGCGTTGAGCGCCAGGATGTTGGTCTGGAAAGCGATGCCGTCGATGACGCCGATGATGTCGTTGATCTTGCGCGAGGCCTGGTTGATCTCTTCCATGGTCGAGACGACCTGGTTCACCACCGAGCCACCCTTCTGCGCGCTCTGGCCCGCCACGTCGGCGAGCTGGTTGGCCACGCGGGCCGAGTCGGCCGACTGCTTGATCGCACCCGACATCTGCTCCATCGAGGCGGCGGTCTGCTGCAGGTTGCTGGCGGTCTGCTCGGTGCGCGACGACAGGTCGTTGTTGCCGGTGGAAATTTCCTTGGCCGCCACGGTGATGTTCTCCGTGCCGCGCTTGACGTCCGCCACCACGCTCACCAGGCGGTCGCGCATGGTGCCCAGGGCGCGGGTCATGGCGCCGAACTCGTCGCCTCGGTCGTTGTTCAGGGTGGCCGTCAGGTCGCCCGCGGCCATGCGCTCGGCGAAGGCCATGGTCTCGTTCAGGGGCTGGCGGATGTTGCGGATCAGGAAGAAGGCGCCCACCGCGATGGCCAGCACCAGCAGACCGACCTGCGTGGCCGCGACGACGATGCTGGAGGCGCGCTCCTTGGCCTGTTCGGCCTGGGCCTGCTTGAGGATGTCGGCCTGCATGTGGCCGAAGTCCCGCACCGCGGCCAGGTAGGGGCCGACGGCGGGGTTGAACACGGTCCTCATGGCCTGCGCGGCGCCCGCGTAGTCTTCGTCGGCCTTGAGCTTGTTGACCTGGGCGAGCTTCTGCAGCACGTCCTTGCGCAGTTCGCCGATGCGCGCCAGGGCGGCGAGCTCGGCCTCGGTCTTTTCCATTTCCTGCAGGCGCTTCTGCAGCTCGGAGATGCGGGCCATGCCGTCGGTGATCGGCTGCTTGAACATCTCGGCCATGGCCGGATCGCTGGACACGGTGGTGGCCTGCACGCGCGCGGTGGTGGTTTCGGTCAGACCGGCCCATTCCACGGCCAGAGCCGTTTTGTCGGCCAGCAGGGTCAGGGTGCGTTCAGACGCCTCGCCCATGCGGGCAGAGCGCAGGCCGGCCGAGGCGATGGTGCCCAGCAGGGCCAGGATGATGAGGGCGACGCCGGTCCAGAGCTTGGTGCCGACGGACATGTTGCGAAAGAAGTTCATGGTGAAGCGGGATGCGACGAATCAGGCGTGGGCGATATCAGGCGCCCGCGGCCTGCCAGAAGACCCGGGCTGTCGCCGCCACTATCGGCCGCGTGCCGGGAAAACTTGATTCGATAAGACGGGTGAAACCCGCCCAGTTCCCGAGCGGGCGGGCGCGCGGGCCGGGCGGCGCGGACTCAATCGCCGCGCGCCGCGCCGTCCAGCGGCAGCGAGAGTGAGAAAGTGGTACCCGAGTCGCTGGAGTCCAGCGTGAGCCGGCCCTTGTGCACGCGCACCGTGTTCTTGCAGAACGCCAGGCCCAGGCCGTTGCTGTGCGTGTCCGCGGTGCTCACAAAGGGACGGAACACGCTGCGCTGCAGCTGGCGCGGAATGCCCGGGCCGCGGTCGCGGATCTCCACCACGCCCCGGCCGCCCTGCACGGCCGTGACGAAGCTGATGTCGCCCGGCGACGGCGCGCCCTTCTGCTGGCGCAGCGCCACCAGCGCGTTGCGCAGCAGGTTGTGCACCACCTGTGTGAACAGGCGCCGCGTGCCGCGGAAGTGGAACTCGGGGCCGGGCTCGAAGACCACCGCGCGCCGCTCGCTGTCGGCGCGGAAGGGAAAGCTGTCGATCGCCTCCTGGATCATCTCGCGCGCCGCGATGCGCTCCTCGCCCCTGCGCAGCACCAGCAGCTGCGCGTTCACGATCTGTGAATCGATTTGCTGGTTCAGGTTGCGCACCAACTGCTCCAGTCGCTGGCCCGAGCGGCGCGCCGCGGCCGACTCCTCGTTGTCGCGCAAGGTTTCCACCAGCAGGCCGACGCTCGCCAGCGGGGTGCGCAGTTCGTGCGCCATCACGCCCAGGGCGTTCATGGTGGCCTGCAGGCGCTGTCGGTCCTGCAGCGCCGACGACACGCCCAGCAGCAAGCCACACAGCCAGGACAGGCCGATCATGAAGCCGTGTTCGCCCGCGAGCGCCGCTGGCAGCAGGCCCGTGGCGGCGCCGAGCAGGGCGGCACCGCCGAAGGCCGCGAGCAGCATGGCGGTGGCATAGCGCCAGTCGGTGATCACGTACATCAGCAAGGCCACCAGGCACAAGGCCAGCACGCGCGGGTCTGTCCCGCCGTTGAGCAGGTACAGGCCGGCCTGCACCACCGGCCCGGCCAGGGCCAGGTACAGCAGCACGTAGGCGCGCATCGCGGGGCGCTCGGCCACGTCGTCGGGGTCCAGCAGGAACAGGGGCACGGCGCCCAGGGCGGCGACCAGGCGCAGCGCGAAGCTGTCGAAAGGCTGCGGCGCGACGAAGGTGTACACCGCCCAGGCCGAGAGGTGAACGATGAGGTAGATCAGGCCGAGGGCGACCAGGCGTGCGCGCGACAGGTGCAGCACGGGCTCGAGCGGAAGCTGTAGCAGGGTCTGAAGCGGCTTGGTCAGCGGGGAAGGCGAGGAAAGCGGGGACATGGCGAGCCGCGTGGACGGATGTGAGCGCATGCTAAGGCCCGGCCCTGGCGCCGCCAGCGGGGAAGCCCTCAGGCCGGCTGTGGGGAAACCCGGATGGATGCGCGGCTCGCTCAGCGCATCGCCAGCGGCAGCTCGATGACGAAGGACGAGCCGCTGGCCACGCGTTCGAAGCGCAGTTGCCCCCGGTTGGCCTCCACCGTCTCGCGGCAGAAGGCCAGGCCCAGGCCGCTGCTGTGCGTGGTCTGCGTGCTGAAGAAAGGCTCGAAGATGAAGCGGCGCACATGCTCGGGCACGCCCGGGCCCTTGTCGCGCACGCGGATGGTGCCGCGCGCCGCACCGCTGTCTACCTCGATCTCGATGTCGCCGCGCTCGAACGCGGCCTGGGTGCGGCGCAGGGCGTAGACCGAGTTCTTCACCATGTTGTGGATCACCTGGATGAACAGGCGCTGGTTGCCCTTGAAGTGGAAGTCGCCGCGCGTGTACACGCTCACGGCCTGGCGCTCGCGCTCGCTCAGGAAGGGGTAGGACGCGACCGCGTCATGCACGAGCCGGGCCGCGTCGAGCGTCTCGTGGCCGGGCAGGATGTCGAGCAGCTGCGCGTTGACGATTTGCGAATCGATCTGGTGGTTGATGGCGCGCAGCAGCCCCTCCAGGCGATCGGCCAGGCGCGGCACGTCGGCGGGTTCGGCGTCGCGCAGGTGGTCGTTGATCAGCGCGGCGCTGGCCAGCGGCGTGCGCAGCTCGTGCGCCATCACGCCCATGGCCAGCAGGGTGGCGTTGAGGCGCTGCAGCCGGTGGCTGGCCGAAGACAGCGCCAGCGTGAGGGCCGACAGCCAGGCGAAGAAGAAGGTGAGGTTGCCCTCGGTCGCGCGCCACGGGGGCAAGGCCAGCTGCGGCTCGGTCATCGAGACGAAGGCGCGCGCGGCGATGGTGCCCACCAGCAAGGTGGCGGTGGCCACGCGCCAGTCGAGCACCTGGTAGACGAGGAAGCACATCAGCGCCGTGCTCGTCATCCACACCGCGTTGCCGTGGTTCATCAGATAGAACCACTGGAAGAAGAAAGGGCCGGTGTAGGTCAGGTAGACCAGCAGGTAGAGGCGGATGGCGCGGTGGCGCGTCACCTGCGCGGGCGTCCACCACAGCAGGGGCAGCGCGCCGATCGCGGCCAGCGCGCGCGCCAGCGGGCTCTCGAAGGGTTGTGGCGCGAGCTGGCTCCAGAAGGCATGGAAAGCCAGGTGGCCGACGAACAGGACGAGGCTCAGCGCCACCAGCCGCGCACGCGAGAGGTGCCGCAGCGGTTCGATGGGTTGACGGAGAAGGGCGAGCGCCCGTACGAGGAATCGGTGTCGCACAACGGGGCGCATTCTAGGGACCGCGGCCGCCGTTCGAGCGTGAAATAAATCGGTCACGCGGGGGTCTCAAGTTCGTGCGCCAGGTGCCGATATGCTCCGATGGTCCGGACCGCGCGCGCCGCGGTCCTCCACTTCCTGAAGTAGGCCCGGCATGTTGTTTCCCTGCATGAGAGCGTCCTCGCGCATCTCCTTCATCGACGACGACCCGTCGTTCCTGGACGCCATGGTCGACGCCGTCGCCTCGGTGCGGCGCTGCGAGTTCCTGCACCACCCCGGCGAACTGGACCGCCTGTACGCCGAGCAGGAAGACCTGCTGCGGCGCGAGCAGCAGATGCTCGCGCGCATCGTGGGCGCCGAATCGCCGCTGCTCGCGGCGCTCGACTACTTCGCCTGGCCCGGACGGCACGCCATCTTCTCGGTGCTGGTCACCGACCAGGTGATGCCCGCGGAAGACGGCGTGTCCATTTGCGAACGCCACGGCCATTTCGGTCTGCGCCGCATCCTGCTCACCGGCGCGGCCGACGCCGACCTCGCGGTCCAGGCCTTCAACCAGGGCTCGATAGAGTCCTTCCTGCCCAAGCAGACGCGCAATCTCGGCTTCAACCTGCGCCGCGCGCTGCAAGACCAGTTCCTGCACAACTCGGTCGAACGCGGTCGGCAACTGGCCATGCAGATGCGGCGTGATCGCTTCGCGGCGCTCGAGTCGGCCGACGTGTCCAACGCGCTGATGGTGATCCTGGGCCGCAGCCGCGTCGACGAATACCTCGTGCTCGGCGAGCCCTTCGGCGTGCTCGGTCTGCGCAGCGACGGCCGGCTGAGCTGGATCCAGATCGAGACCCGCGAGGGCCTGCGCGAACTGGGTGAGTCGCTGGCCGAGTTCGACTGGGACGCGCCGGGCGTGGCCCGTGTGCGCGCCGGCGAGGCCCTGCCCAATGTGGAGCTCGTGTCGCAGCTCGACGGCATCGCGCCCGCCGTCGCGCCGATCGAGGTGCTGAGCGAAGTCGAGGGCGTGCTGGCCGCGGAGTTCGTGTTCGACTGGCCGGGCGCGGTGTCGTGGCGCACGCTGCCCGGGGGGGCGGCTGCGTGAGTGTTGCCGGGCTGGAACACCCCACCTCGCCCGACGCGTTCGAGCCCCTGGTGGACGCCTTGCTCGCGCGCGTGCGCGAGCGCGGGTTTTCTGGCGTGGCCTTCGTACGGCCCGACCCGTTCGGCGAGCCCGGTGCGCGCCTGGTGCAGGCGCTGAGCAGTCCGGCGCTGCAGGCACACGCCGCGTGGATCGAGCGCGCCACGCCGCCACGCGACCAGGCCGTGGCACTGCTGCCGATCGATGCGCTGGGCGAAGAGGGCGCGCGCCGCTTCGGCGGCCTGGGCTACCAGCAGGTGCTGCTGGTGCGCATCCCCGTGCTGGGGGAAGCCTGCTGCGAGTTCTGGCTGCTCTCCACCAGCGCCCACGTGCGGGATGAACACCTGGGCGCGGCCACGCTGCAGCTGCTGCGCGACTGGCCGGCCTGGCGCGAGGCGCTGCGCGCGGCGGTCTGCCCGCTCACCCCGCGCGAGCGTGAGGCGCTGCAGGCCGTGGCCGAAGGCCTCAAGGGCGCGGAGGCGCAGGAGCGCTTCGGCTACACCGAGCGCACCTTCCGCCTGCACGTGGAGAACGCCAAACGAAAAATGCGCGCGGCCAACGGCTCGCAGGCCGTGTACCGCGCGCACCTCATGTGCGGGCTGTGAGGGCGGCCGGCGCCGAGGCTGGTCAATTGATGTCAAATTCAGCATAATGACATCACATGATGACTCGCACGGAGGTGATGCCATGGCCAGAATGGGTTCACGAACGGCCAAGCCGCAGGCGGCCAGCGAACGGGTGGTGACCACGGTCCGGCTGGAGCCCGCGCTGCACGCCGAACTCGCCGCGCTGGGCGAACTGGAACACGCCAGCTTCAACCAGGTGGTGGAGGCGGGCATGCGCCATTACGTGCAGCACCGGCGCGACGTGCTGGAGCAGCGGCTGGAACGTGCCTTGAAGGCCCTGCGGGCACGGCCCAAGGGTGGCGATTTCGACGCAGCCATCGCCCGCCTGGTGGAGGCGGAAGCCACACTGGGCGACGCCGATCCCGCGCAGGGGCGTCTGGGTCAACGGCCGACCGATGCGCGGGCCAGGTCCATAGGCGACAAGGGGCTGGCCGCGCGCGTGCGTTCCCTCATGGCCGCTGGCTGAGGCATGGCTGCCGGCCCCCATTGGGACGCGGACAGCCCTGAACTGCGTGCCAATCTCAAGCGGATCTTCAACGCCATGCGCCAGCACGCTGAGGCGCGCCATGCACTGAACGCGGCCGACATCAAGGGCTGGCATGCGGCCATGATGAAGGGCCTGTCGGTGCCCGAGGCGGCCGATGTCGGTGTGACCGAGAGCGACCTCAGGGGGGCGTTTCGAGGGCCACCCCGGTTGGGGCACGTCACCGTCACCATCGGCGACCACGAGGGCGTGGCGCCAGACCGGGTGCCGGGCGAGGTCAATGCCTTGCTGGACCGGGCGGCCGTCACGGTGGCTGTGTTGGATGAAGCGATCGGTTCGAAGGCACCGGCCCGCTTCACGCGGGACGAGCTGCGTGCCGTGTGCGAGCTGGCGGGGACGCTGCATGGCGAATGGGTGCGCATCCACCCCTTCGGCAATGGCAATGGGCGCATGGCGCGGTTGCTCGCCAACTGGGTGCTGATGCGTTACGGCATCGAGCCGGTGCTCAGTCCCCGGCCGCGCCCCGAGGGTTTGTATGAGCTGGGCGCTCGCGCGTCCATGCATGGCCGGCACGACGTGATGGTGCTGTGCATCCTGTCGGAGATCGAAGCAGCGGCCGGCCGCTCTTGAATACCCGGGCCGGCAGGGCCCGGGCGATCGATCAGAACGGCCGGCCCGAGGCCGCCGCCATCTCCAGCCGCACCTTCAGCGCGCCCGTCACCAGGCCCTTGGCATAGGCGTTCGGCGCGCTGGCCAGCAGGGCCTGCAGCTCTTCGCCGGTGCAGTGCTCCACCTGGAACTCCTCGTACATGTCGAACCAGTGCGGGTGCTGCTGCTCGATCAGGCGCATTTCGTTCAGGTTGCTCATCGCCACCTCGGCCTCCAGGCGCTGGAGCATTTCCAGGGTCTCGATGGGCGGGATGCCGAGCGACGCGGGGCGCATGCCGTGGGTGGAGGGCAGGGTGGTCATGTCGAGGTCCAGGTACATGGGTCGCGTCCTTGAGGGGCGGGAGGGTCTGTCCGTGTTGTCGGTGTCCTCTGGAGTCCCCTTCACCACCGACCCTGTCACTTTTGACAGGGGACGCGAAGACGCATCATCGAATGCGCATTTGTTCACGCTGCAGGTGCACAAAACCCCGTTTCCCGGCCCAGCAACGCCCTGGATAAACCTTTTCGGTTCCTGTCAAGCGAGCGTGTGCCGCTCATCACCACCCGCGAACCGCACGGCGCTCAACCCCCGATTCATCCCCCGACTGACATGACATCTCAAATCAACTTCGCGTATCGTTACACGTACAAAGTGAAATATCAATGAGTGCACTCACCCCCATCCTGCAACGGCTGCCCCAGCCTTCGAAAATCGCCTCGGCCCTGCGTTCCGAAGCGGTGTCCAAGCTGTTGCCGGTCGTGTTCCTCGCGATCGCGCTGACCGCGCTGGTGATGATGTTCGTCTGGCAGAACCAGTCGAACTACCGGCCGCTGTTCGGCGCGCGCGAGAACGTGCCCTCGGCCGACATGATGTCCGTGCTCGACGCCGAAGGCATCGCCTACCGCCTGCACCCCGAGACGGGTCAGGTGCTGGTGGCCGAGTCGAACCTCGGGCGCGCGCGCATGCTGCTGGCCGCGCGCGGCGTGGTGGCCCGGCTGCCCGACGGGCTGGAACTCATGGACAAGAGCGACCCGCTGGGCGTGACGCAGTTCGTGCAGGACGTGCGCTTTCGCCGCGGCCTGGAAGGCGAACTGGTGCAGAGCATCACCGCGCTGGAGCCGGTCAAGAGCGCGCGCGTGCACCTGTCGATCGCACGCGCCTCCACCTTCGTGCTCAACGCCACCGAGGCCAGCTCGGCCTCCGTCGTGGTGCACCTGCACCCCGGCCGCGAGCTGGAGGCCGAGCAGATCGCCTCCATCATCAAGCTGGTCTCGGGCAGCGTGTCCAATCTGGCGGCCGACCGGGTGACGGTGGTGGACCAGGCCGGGCGCCTGCTCTCCAGCCGCGTCGACATCAAGGCGGGCCTGGATTCAACCGGCTTCGCGAATGAGTCCGTGCGCAAAGCGCAGGAAGGCCTGCTGCGCAACGCGCACCAGCTCCTCCAGCCCATCCTCGGCGTGAACAACTACAACGTCAGCGCCTCCGTCGAGCTGCACCAGGACAACGTGAAGGAAACGCAGGAGCGCTACGAGGGCGATCCGCGCATCACCAGCGAGGCCTCGCGCGAGGAAATGAACCGCCAGCCGCAGGCCCTGGGCATTCCGGGCTCGCTGAGCAACCGCCCGGCCAACCCGCCGCCGGACGAGGAAGACAAGCCCAGCACCGCCGAGCGAAGCGCCGCCACGCGCCAGTACGCCTACGACCGCAGCGTCACCACCATCGAGCGCGCGCGCGGCCAGGTGAAGAAGATCAGCGTGGCCGTGGTGCTGAACAACGCCGCCGCGCCCGCCGGTGCACAGGCCTGGGCACCGGCCGAGATCGCGCGCATGGAGCAGGTGCTGCGCGGTGGCCTGGGCATCGACACCGCCCGCGGCGACCAGCTCGTGGTCTCGGCCATGGCCTTCCCGGCGCCGCCCGCGGCCGTGGCCTGGTACGCCGAGCCGCAGTCCATCTTCACCCTGACCGGCTGGGGCTTGAGCGCCCTCGGCGCGCTGCTGGCCTACCTGCTGATCGCGCGCCCGCTGATCCGCCGCTTCACGCGCGATGCCACGCCGCCGCGCGAGGTGGGCACGTCCGAGCTGGTGGAGCTGGGCCTGCGCGACGGCGACGGCGCCGCCGGGGTGGCCGGGGCGCTGCCCGCCGGCGCCGGTGCCGTGGCCGCGCTGCCGCAGCCCGCCAGAGACCAGAACAAGCGCGACTCCATGGGCTCGCTGCTGGAGAACTACAACCTGCCGCCGCCGGGTTCGCCGGTGGATGTGCTCGTCGATCACCTGAGGGACCTCGCGACCAAGGAGCCCGAGCGCGTGGCCGAGGTCGTCAAACAATGGGTGCAGAAAAATGGCCACCAGCCTGCCTGAGTCCGCCGCCGATGCGGCCGCCATGTCCACCGTCGAGCAGGCCGCCATCGTGCTGCTGAGCATGGGCGAAGAACCCGCCGCCGCCGTGCTGCGCTGCCTGGAGCGCGACGAGCTCTTGGCCGTGACGCAGGCCATGTCCGCCATGAGCGGCATCAAGGTCGATGCCGCGCGCACCGCGCTGCAGCGCTTCTTCGACGACTACCGCGACCAGAGCGGCCTGCACGGCGCCTCGCGCGCCTTCCTGAAGAACTCGCTCGACCTCGCGCTGGGCAGCAGCATCAGCAGCAGCGTGCTCACGCGCATCTACGGCGACGCCATCCGCCCCAAGATGGCGCGGCTGCAATGGGCCTCGCCGCGCTGGGTGGCCGACCGCATCGCGCAGGAACACGTGCACATGCAGGCCGTGTTCCTGGCCTTCCTGCCACCGGCCATGGCCAGCGAGGTCATCGCCAGCCTGCCGGAAGAGGGGCGCGACGAACTCATCGTGCGTGTGGCGCAACTGGGCCACGTCGAGCACCGCCTGCTGCAGGAGGTGGAGGTGCTGGCCGACGCCTGCCTGCAGAGCCTGGAGACGCAGAGCGCCACCATCGAAGGCGTGAAGCAGGCGGCCGAGATCCTGAACCGCCTGCCCGGCGACAAGGCCCGCATGGTGGAGCAGCTGCGCGAGCGCGACGCCACCGTGGCAGGCCAGATCGAGCGCAGCATGTACGACTTCTTCATCCTCTCGCGCCAGAGCGAGGAGGTGCTGCTGCGCATCCTCGAGGTGGTTCCCATGGACGAGTGGGCCATCGCGCTCAAGGGCGGCGACAGCGACGTGCGCCGCGCCCTCCTGGCCTGCATGCCGCAGCGCCAGGTCAAGACCTTCCAGGACGCGATCCGCCGCACCGGCCCGGTGGCCGCGCGCCGCGTGGAGGAGGCGCGCGCCACCATCATGCGCGAGGTGAAGGCGCTGGCCGACGCGGGCACGATCGCGGTGCAGCTCTATGCCGAGGCGACGGTCGAATGAACACGGCTTTTCGGACCTACCGCTTCCCGCCACTGGCCGATCGCGAGATCGCCGAGGCCCTGTCCGCCCAAGGCACGCCCGAGGCCCTGCAGGCCGCGCTGGCCGACGGCTACTCGCGCGGCGCCGAGCGCGGCTACGAGGAAGGCTTCGACAAGGGCCTGATCGAAGGCCGCGCCGTGGGCGAAACGCAAGGCCGCGAACGCGGCGCTGCCGAGGGCCGCGCCGAAGGCGAGGCCCAGATCCTGCAGCGCTGGGAACGCGTGGCCGCGCCCATGCAGGCCGCCATCGATGCCCTGCGCCAGGTGCAGGCCGACTACCAGGCCGCGCTGCGGCGCGAGATGGTGGAGCTGGTCGAGCGCGTGGCGCGCCAGGTGATCCGCGCCGAGCTCACGCTCAACCCCACGCAGATCCTCAAGCTGGTGGAAGAGACCTTGCAGAGCATGCCGCCCGCCGTGAGCGCGGTGGAGGTGTTCCTCAACGCCGACGACCTGCGCGCGATCGAGCGCATCGACAGCGCCAACACGCGCGGCTGGAACCTGATTGCCGACCCCGCGCTGGAGGCCGGCGAGTGCCGTGTCCAGGTGGCCGGCTTCGAGGCCGACGCCGGCAGCCGCCAGCGCCTGCAGGCCTGCATGGGCCAGGTGGCCGCGCAACTGCTGGGCGCGGAAGAGCCCGCACCCAGCGCCGGGGCCGCCGCGTGATTGCCGAACAACTGCGCCGCATCGCCGTGCCCGAGGTGTCGGTCTCGACGCCCACGGGCCGGCTGGTCAGCGCCACCGGCCCGCTGCTGCAGGTGCGCGGCGTGCGCCTGCACGTGGGCCAGCGTTGCCGCATCGAATCGGCGCTGGGTGCCGACATCGAGGCCCAGGTGGTGGGCTTCAGGGACGAGGCCGCGCAGCTCATGGCCTTCAAGCGCACCGAGGGCCTGGCCGCCGGCGCGCGCGTGCTGCCGCTGCCGGCCAGCGGCAACCTGCTGATCGGCGACGCCTGGCTGGGCCGCGTGGTCAACGGCCTGGGTGAACCCATGGACGGGCGCGGCCGCCTCGGCGGCGAGCACCTGCTGCCCAGCGCGCCGCCCTGGGTGGACCCGCTGCGCAAGCGCCCGGTGGAAGGCGCCATCGACGTGGGCGTGCGCGCCATCAACGGCCTGCTCACGCTGGGCCGTGGCCAGCGTGTGGGCCTGATGGCCGGCTCCGGCGTGGGCAAGAGCGTGCTGCTGGGCCTCATCACGCGACAGACCGTGGCCGACGTGATCGTGGTCGGGCTGATCGGCGAGCGCGGCCGCGAGGTGCGCGAGTTCATCGACCTCTCGCTCGGCGAGGAGGGCTTGCGCCGCGCCGTGGTGGTGGTGGCACCGGCCGACGAGTCGCCCCTGATGCGCCTGCGCGCCACCGAGCTGTGCCACACCATCGCCGCGCACTACCGCGACCAGGGCCGCCACGTGTTGCTCCTGGTGGACTCGCTCACGCGCTACGCCATGGCGCAGCGCGAGGTGGCGCTCTCGCTTGGCGAGCCGCCGGCCACGCGCGGCTACCCGCCCTCGGTGTTCAGCGCGCTGCCGCAGCTGGTGGAAAGCGCCGGCAACGGCAGCGGCGAGGGCTCCATGAGCGCCATCTACACCGTGCTCGCCGAAGGCGACGACCAGCAGGACCCGGTGGTGGACACCGCGCGCGCCATCCTCGACGGCCACATCGTGCTCTCGCGCGCGCTGGCCGAGCGCGGGCACTACCCGGCCATCGACATCGGCCAGTCCATCAGCCGCTGCATGGGCCTGGTGGCCGACGCCGAGCAGCAGCGCGCCGCGCGCGAGGTGAAGGCCCTGCTGGCGCGCTACCAGCAGGTGCGCGAGCTGCTGCCCCTGGGCGCCTACGTGCCCGGCGCCGACCCGCTGAGCGACCGCGCCGTCGACCTGTGGCCGCGCATCGAGGCCTTTCTGCACCAGGGCACCAAGGAGTCCGCGCCGATGGGCGAGTGCCTGCAGCGTCTGAAGGAGATCGTCGAATGAACCCGCGCGCCCTGGAACAGGTGGTGCAGCTGCGCGAGCGCGAGCAGGAGCGCGTGGGCGCCGTGCTGGCCGAGCAGGAACGCACCCGCCAGCGTTTCGTCACCAGCATTTCCCAGTTGGGCGATCTGCTCGACCAGGCCGGCGCCACCGGCGCGCTCCCGCCCACCCTGGCCAGCAACCTGGGCGCCTACAAGCTCAGCGTGCTCGACATGGCCGACCGCCACCGCACGGCCCTGGCCCGGCACGAGTCGCAGATGGACCAGACCCGCCTGGCGCTGCACGAGGCCTTCCGCCGCCGCGAGGCGGTGGCCCAACTGCACGAACGCCGCCTGGAAGAAGGTGAGCGCGCGCTTCTGGTGGCCGAGCGCAAACGCACCGACGACGTCGCCCAGACCGTGTGGCTGAGGGGGCGAGCGTGAAAAAGTCCCGCCGAGCGCTTCAGAAATTCCGCGCCCCGGTCGCCTTGTGCTTCGGAGGCGGCGTCCCTGACCGCCTGACCCCTCTGGAGTAAGACGATGGACTTCGACCCGACCACGACCGCGACCCAACTGGCCACGCTGATGGTGCAAGGCCCGCAGCAGCAGATCGACCGCGAGTCGCAACTGGCCAAGGCCACCCAGGCCGGCCTGGAAAAGCTGCGCGCGGCACTGTCCAGCTTCAACACCGCCGTCAGCGGCCTGGCCGGCGCCACCGGCGGGCTGAAGAAGAACACCGCCACGGTCACCGGTACCGGCGCCACGGCCTCGGCCAGCGCCAGCGCGCAGCCGGGCGCGTACAGCTTCTTCGTCGAGCAGCTCGCCTCCACCCACCAGGTGGCCTTCGCCGACCTGCCGGCCGTGCCCGTGGCCCTGGGCGGCCCGCTGGTGGTGCAGCGCGCCGACGGCTCGTCCTTCAACGTCAACCTGCTCGCCGCCGACCAGGACGGCGACGGCAACCTCAGCGCCACCGAAATCGCGCGCGCCATCAACCAGTCCGCCGGCAACGAGGGCAAGGTGACCGCGCAGGTGGCCACCACCGCCTCGGGCCCGCAACTCATCCTGTCCTCGGGCCTGAGCGGCGCCGACGGCGCGATCACGCTCGACGCCTCCGGCCTGCCCGACAGCGCGCTCAAGACCGCGCTGGGCGGCGCGCCCACGCAACTGGCCGCCGCGCGCAATGCGGTGGTCTGGCTGGGCGGGCAGGGCAGCGGCCTGCGCATCGAGCAGGGCAGCAACAGCTACACCGGCATCGCGGGCGTGGAGGTGAGCTTCACCAAGGCCCAGACCGCGGGCGACGCGCCGATCCAGCTCGACGTGGCCGCCGACAAGGCCGGCACCGAAGAGAGCGTGCGCAAGTTCGTCAACGCCTACAACGCGCTGCAGAACGAACTCAACAACCTCACCAAGACCAGCGAAGACGCGGCCTCGCGCGGCGCCTTCTCCACCGACGCGGGCGTGCGCAACCTGCGCAACCGCCTCAACGACCTGATCCGCCAGGACTTCGGCGGCCTGCGCATCAGCGACCTCGGCATCAGCAGCGACCGCCAGGGCCAGCTCACGCTGGACACCACGCGCCTGAACAAGACCCTGGCCGCCAACCCCGAGGCACTGGACACGGTGCTCGGTTCCTCTGCGCTCGGCAAGCGCTCGGGCGTGTTCGGCGCGGTGGCCGATCACCTGGAGACCTGGACGACATCCGGTACGGGCCAGCTCGCGCGCCGCCTGGACAACGTGCAGCTCCAGCAGAAGGGCCTGACCCAGCGCCAGGAGCGCCTGGACGAGACCTTCAACGTGAACTACGAGCGCTACCTGCTGCAGTTCAGCCAGTTGCAGACCGTGCTGGGCCAGATGAACCAGACCTCCGGGCTGTTCAGCCAGCTCGGCACCGCATAGACGAAAGAGGACCCCCTTGAGCTACGACGCATACCAGAGCTACCAGTCCGTCGACCTGGGCGCGCAGACGGCGAAGGCCTCACCGCTGGAGCTGGTGCTGATCCTGATGAACGGGCTGCTCGACGAGCTGGCCCGCGCGCGGGCGCACATCGAACACGCGCGCTTCGAGGCCAAGGCCAACAGCCTCAACCGCAGCGTCGCCATGCTCAATGGCCTGTCCAGCGCCCTGGACACCGACTCGGGCAGCGAGGTGGTGGCGCAGCTCGCCGAGCTGTACGACTACTGCGCGCGCCGCATCCACGAGGCGGGCATCCGCATGGACGTGGCGCTGCTCGACGAGGCCGTGCGACTGCTCGGCACCGTGCGCGAAGGCTGGGAGGGGGTGCGCGATGCCCGTGGTTGAACGCGCCCTCGCGCTCGATCTGGCGCAGCGCCTGCAGGAGCGCACGCAGGCTGGCGACGTGGCCGCGCTTGGCGCGCTCGACCGCGAGGTCGGCGCGCTGCTCATCGGCCTGGCCAACAAGCGCCCGCTGGACGCCGGCACGCGATCGGCCTGCGCGCTGCTGCGGCAGGCGCACCAGCGTGCGCTGGCCCTGGTGCGGCGCGAGCACGACGCGGTGCAGGCGAAGCTGCACGACCTGTGCGCGCACCGCGGCGGTCGCGACGCCTACGCCGTGGCCGCCGAATGAGAAGGAGAACCCCATGAACGCCACCCTCGCGCTCGGCGCCACCGCCCCCGTCACCCCCGTGGCCGACGCCGTGCTGGCGCCCGGTCTGCCCGATGGCGCCCACCCGCTGTTCGCCCAGGTGCTGGGCCAGGCGTCGGCGGCCGAAGGCGAATCGCCCGACACCACCGACGCGCTGGACGCCGCGCTCGCGCCCTGGCTGATGGGCCTGGACTCGCAGCAGGCGCCCGCGTTGCCGTTCACGCAGCCGTTCTCGCGCCTGCTGGGCGCCGCCGCGCGCGAGGCCTCGCCCGACGGCGCGCCGGCCGACGATGCCTCCATCGATGGCATCGCCTGGCCCGCACCGCCCGGCCATGGGTCCACCGCGCGCGCTGGCGCGCCCGACGGGGCCCCCGCGCCCACGGTGCCCGTGCCCGCCACCGCCGCGCCGGCCGCGAGCGGCGCGGACCCCGTCCCGGCGCCCGCCAGCGCCCCGCCACGGCCACTGGCCGATGCGTCGGCGCGCGCGCTCCCGGCCGAGGCCCTGCCCGCCGCCACCGCCCCACGCGCGCCGCGAGAGGCCGGCGCGTTGCCCGATGGCTTTGCGACCGTATTCAACGCCAATGCGGGTTCTACTCCCTCTGCCACGGGCGAGCCCGTCGTGCGCCTGGACCCCGCGCGCACCGAGCTCTGGCAACGCCCGCTCGCGCAGGCCTTGGGCGATCGCGTGCAGTGGCAGTCCACGCAAGGCATCGACCAGGCGCGCATCCGCCTGGACCCGCCCGCGCTCGGCCGCATCGAGATCGTGCTGCGCCAGGAGGGTGCGCAACTGCAGGTGCAGCTCACGGCCTCCAGCCCCGACGTGGCGCGCCAGCTGCAGCACATGGGCGAGGGCCTGCGCCAGGAACTGGGGCAGCGCCAGGGCCAGACCGTGCAGGTGCAGGTGCAGGCCCACGACGGCGGCGCGCAGGCCGACGCGCGCGGCCAGCAGCGCCAGGGCCAGCCCGGCCGCGAGGAGGCCGAACCCGGCCAGGCCCTGCGCGGCGAACACGACCCGTCGCGCCGCTTCACGCTCGCCTGAACCGGTGCGACCTCTCACTGAACGAGTCCCGACATGAGCAAGAAACTCTGGATCTCCCTCGCCGCCGGCGCCTTCGTCCTGCTGGGCGCCGGCAGCGGCTTCGCGGCCTGGCACTTCCTGGGCCAGCAGCCGGCCACGGCGCAGGCCGAGCCCGAGATTGACACGCGCGAGTACCGCTACGTCTCGCTCGACAAGGTCATCGTCATGCTGCGCGCGCGCGAAGGCGGCCCGCTGAGCAACTACATGGCGGTGGACCTGGTGTTCAAGACGCCGGTGAAGGAAGAGTCGACGGCCAAGCAGCAATTGCCCAAGCTGCGCAGCCTGGCCGTGGCCGCGCTGTCCGAGCTCACGCTGGAGCGCGCCAGCATGCTCAGCATTCCCGAGCTCACCGACTTCCTGCAGAAGGCCTACGGCGAGAGCTTCAGCCGCGAATCGCGCGAGGCGCCGTTCGCCGAGGTCATGGTCGGCCGCCTCGTGATCGAGTGAGCATGTACAGCGGCTACGGTGAGATGAGCAGCCTGGCCGCGGCGGAACTGTCCGCCGCGCAGGAGCAGCGCTGGCTCGTCGAGCACACGCCGCTGGTGCGCCGCGCGGTGTCCCAGCTCGCCTCGCAGGCGGGTGGCGCCATGGACCGCGAGGACATGCTGCAGATCGGCCTGATGGGCCTGCTGGAGGCCCTGCGCCGCTACGGCGAGCCCGACGAGCGCTTTCCCGGCTACGCCGCGCAGCGCATCCGCGGCGCCATCCTCGACGAGCTGCGCCGCCAGGACTGGCGCCCGCGCACCGTGCGCCAGGAAGGCAACCGCCTGCGCGACGCCATCCGCGACCTCACGCGCCGCCTGGGCCACGAGCCCTCCGAAGGCGAGGTGAAGGAGCACCTGGGTGTGAGCGCCGAGGACTTCCTTGCCTATGAACAGCACATCAACGCCGAGACCATGGCCAGCTTCGACGAGCTGGTCGAGGAGCTGGCGCTCACGCCCTCGGCCGCGCGCACGCCCGAGGCCGAGCTGATGCAGCGGCGCGCGCTGGAGCAGGCCCTGGCCTGCCTGAACGAGAAGGAGCAGCACGTGGTGCAGCTCTACTACGAAGCGGAACTCAGCCTCAAGGAAATCGGCGCCGTCATGGGCCTGACCGAGGCCCGCGTCTGCCAGATCAACAAGAGCGCGCTGCAGAAGATGCGCGGCGCGATGTCACCCGAATAAACCACCACAGGCCGTCACCATGCAGTTCTTCTTCGGCGTCATCATCGTGTTTCTCTGCGTCTTCGGCGGCTTCCTGCTGCACGGTGGCGACATGGGCGTGGTCTGGCAGCCGGTCGAGCTGCTCATCATCGGCGGCGCCGCCGCCGGCGCCATCGTGATCGGCAACCCGCGCCACGTGCTGGCCGAGATGGGCGTGCAGGTGCGCAAGCTGGTGTCGCGCCGCAAGCGCGGCGAGGAGTACCAGCGCCAGCTCATGCTGCTGATGTACGAACTGCTGCAGACGGCCAAGAACGGCCTCAAGGCGCTGGACGCGCACGTGGAAGAACCGCACAAGAGCCCGCTGTTCCAGCGCTACCCGATGGTGCTGGACGAACCCAAGCTCATGCACTTCATCGTCGACAACTTCCGCGTCATGGCCATGGGCAAGATCACGGCGCACGAAATGGAAGGCGTGCTGGAGCAGGAGCTCGAGGCCATCCACGAGGAACTGACCCAGCCGTCCAAATCGCTGCACAAGGTGGCCGAGGCCATGCCGGGCTTCGGCATCATCGCGGCCGTGCTGGGCATCGTGATGGCGATGAACTCGGTGGCCGATGGCGCCAGCGCGGGCGAGATCTCCACCAAGGTGGCCGCCGCCATGGTGGGCACCTTCATCGGCATCTTCCTGTGCTACGCGGTGCTCGACCCGATCAGCAACATGATGAAGCAGATCGTCAAGGAAGAGATGAGCGACATGGAGGCCGTGAAGGTGGTGCTGGTGTCGCACCTCTCGGGCAAGCCCGAGCTCGTGTCCATCGACGCGGGCCGCCGCCTGATCCAGATCAACATCAAGCCCAGCTTCGCGCAGCTGGAGACCTGGGTGAACCAGCTCGAGGAGAGCCCCGGTGTCTAAGTCATCCGCCCACGGAGCCGACCACGGCACCATCGTCAAGCGCGTCTCGCGCCGCCACGAGGAAGACGACCACGGCGGCAGCTGGAAGGTGGCCTTCGCCGACTTCACGCTCGCGCTCATGTGCCTGTTCCTGGTGCTGTGGGTGCTGGCCGCGCGCGACAAGGAAGAAGCGACGCGCGCGCTGGAGAGCGGCGGTGGCGCGGTGATGGCGGAAATCTCGGGTTCGAAGATCCCGGCCGAGGGCGGCCCGCGCGGCAGCCTGATCGACCGCAAGCCCATGCCGCGCAAGGGCGAGGGCGAAGGCCCCGACGCCATCCGGACCGTGCCCGGCCTGTTGAACCCCACGCCGCTGCGCGCGCGCTACGACACGCCCGAGCAGATGGCCGAGCTGGCTGCGCTGCTGGCCCGCCTGAGCCTGGAGGCGGGCCTGAGCGCCAACCTGCAGACCTTCGTCACGCCGCACGGCCTGCGCATCATGCTGCACGACACCGACAAGGAAGGCATGTTCCAGCTCGGCAGCGCCGTGCCCAGCCAACGCTTCGCCGACATGCTGCACCGCATGGGCCCGCTGCTGGCGAAGATCCAGAACCCCATCCTCATCGTCGGCCACACCGACGCCTCGCCCTATGCCGGCAAGGACCCGTTCGGCCAGTCCAACGCGCGCCTCTCCAGCGAACGCGCGGGCGCGGCGCGGTCGCACCTGCTGCGTGGCGGCATGCCGGCGGACTCGGTGCTGCAGGTGGTGGGCATGGCCGAGCGCGCGCCGGTGCTGCCCGACCAGCCCCTGGCGAGCGTCAACCGCCGCATCGAGGTGATGGTGCTGACCCTGGACCAGGCGCAGGCCATGACGGCGATGTTCGGCCGCCCCACGCAGGCCGAGCCCCTGCTGCCCGGTCTGCAGGCCGAGCAGCCCGCGCGCGACGCGCTGGCCGCCTTGCGCGATTCCGTGGTGGCGGCCGGCCGCCAGTTGCCCGGCTTCGAGCGCGCCATGGCGCCGTCGGCCGAACCCACCATCACGCGCTGAGTCGGGGAGCGCACCATGCAGACACGAAGCACACGAGGCGATCGAATGAGAGTCAACATCCCCGCGGGCACCAGCCCCCTGGCACCGGTGCGCGCCCCGCAGGCCGCGCCCGACGCCGCCGGCACCGGCGAAGCGGCGCCGGCCGCCTTGCAGTCCGGCGTGCTGGGCCCGGCCATGGACGCCTTGCGCGAGATGCCCGAGATCGACCAGGCCCGCGTGGCGCAACTGCGCGAGGCCTACCAGCGCGGCGAGCTGAAGTTCGACGCCGGCAAACTGGCCGCGCTGATCCAGCGCTACCACGGGGACGGCCGATGATCTCCGCCGCCGATGCACTGACCTTGCTCGACGGCCTGCGCCAGGAGCGTGATGGCTTCGCGCGCATGCGCGAGCTGCTGCAGGCGCACTTCGAGGCCGCCGTGCGGCACGACAGCGAACGCGTGCGGGTGGCGGCCGAGCGCATCACCGTGCTCACCGAGCGGCTGGACGCGCTGTGCAGCGAGCGCCAGCAACGGGTGCTGCGCCTCACCGGCGGCGCCACGCGCGACGCGCACGAGGCCCTGGCCTTGCGCCTGCCCGCCAAGGCCGCCGACCTGCTGCGCGAGCAGATGCGCGAGCTGCAAGCCCTGGTGGGCGAGTGCAAGCGCCTGAACGTGCGCAACTGCGAACTCGTGGTGGGCCAGCAGGAGATCATGGCCCGCGTGCTCAGCAGCGACGGCCAGGGCACCTATGCGCCTGCCTGACTTTCCCTCCACCAGCGGCGCCTTCGCGCCACCGCCTCTGCCGTTGCGCGCCGCAGGCGCTGGGCCGGCGGGCGGCTTCGGTGCGCTCATGGGCTCGGTGCGGCAGGAGGTGCATCGCTTCATCGAAAGCGGCAGCGGCGCCGGCCTGAACGCGCTGGGTGGCCTGTCGCCGCAGGCCGCCTGGCGGCGCGCCCAACAGGCGATGGACACCTTGCCGGCGGCCTCGCACACGGAGGCGGTGCCCGTCGAGGGCGCGAGCCGCGAGGAACAACGCGCCTTCCTCGACCGCATCGCGCCCATGGCGCAGCGCGCGGCCGAACGCCTGGGCGTGGCGCCCGAGCTCGTGGCGGCGCACGCGGCGCTCGAATCGGGCTGGGGTCAGCGCCCGCTCAAGGCGGCCGACGGCCGCAGCACGCACAACCTGTTCGGCATCAAGGCCGGCGGCGCCTGGCGCGGCGCGGCCACCGAGGCGCTCACCACCGAATACGGCGGCGGTGAAGCGCAGAAGACCACGCAGTCCTTCCGCCACTACGACAGCCTGGAGCAGGCCTTCGGCGACTACGCCAGCCTGTTGCGCAACAGCCCGCGCTACCAGGACGCCCTGCGCGTGGGCGGCGACGCGCGCGCCTTCGCTGAAGGCCTGGTGCGCGGCGGATACGCCACCGACCCGGCCTATGCCGACAAGCTCGTCGCCGTGGCGCGGCAGATCCAGGGCGCGCCATGAAGCCTCACTGCAGGGGTTCCACTTCGTCCGGCCCGGTCACGCGCGCCTCGATCGTGCGGCTCGACGCCGCATTGCGCACACGCACCGTGTCGCCGCGTTTTCCGCTGCCCAGGCTTTCGCCGGCGGTTTCCACCGCGATCGCCTTGCCGTGGCGCGCGACGATGCGCACCGGCTGGCCGCGCCGCACCAGCACCGGCTCGTGCAGCAGCCGTTGCTGCAGCAGCGTGCCCTCGCGCAGCTTGCGCCGGGGCGTGAAGCCCTCGATCAGGTCCAGCCGGCCAACGGCCTCGGGTGTGGTGGTCAGCTCGCGCGCCTCCAGCCGCGTGTTGCCGTCGGACAGGGTGGCCCCGGCCTCGATGTCCTGCGCCGCCACCAGCACGCGCGCGCTCAGCGCCGCGCGCGCGATCACGGTTTCCCGCCATTGCCCGCCGCAGCGCAGCTCCAGCTTCATGCGCCGGGGCGACCGGGCCTCGACCACCGCCACCTCGGGTGGCTTGTCACACTTTGGTTCCCGTTCCGGCGCCGACACCACGTCCACCTCCACTCGGGTGTCGCTCCAGCCCCGCACGTCGGCGTGTTCACGCCAGTGGGTTTCGACGGTTTTTACAATTCGCGGATCATTGTTGGCGCAGAACGCAATTATTGGTGAGGCCACCAGCGACGCGAACAACATCAATGAGAAAGGAAGGCTCATGGCAATCGACTTCGGACAGGTCATCAGCGGACACGCGCAGGCCCTGCAGTTGCGCGGCCAACGCGCCGAGATCATCGCAGCCAATCTGGCCAACGTGAACACGCCGGGTTATCAGGCGCGCGACATCGACTTCAGCGCGCGCTACGAGTCCGCGCTGGCCAGCCGCGACGAGGGCCTTGCGCTCGAGCTCGACGGTGACACGCTGATGTACCGCGTGCCGCACCACGCCTCAGGCGACCAGAACACCGTGGAGCTGGGCGTGGAGCAGGCCGCCTTCGCGCAGAACGCCACGGGCTTCCAGACCAGCCTGACCTTTCTGCAGATGAAACTCAAGGGCCTCGCGCAGGCCATCCAGGGGCAGTGAGCATGGCCTTCGACAGCATCGCCGCCATCGCCGGCTCGGGCATGAACGCCCAGACCGTGCGCCTGAACACCATCGCCAGCAACCTGGCCAACGCCCAGTCCGCCGCGGGCTCGGAAGACGGCGTCTACCGCGCCCGCAAGCCCGTCTTCGCCACCCTCATGGACGAAGGCACGGGTGCCGGCTCCAGGGTGCAGGTGCTCGACGTGGTGGAAAGCGACGAGCCCGTGCGCAAGGTGCACGAGCCCGAGCACCCGCTGGCCAACGAAGACGGAGACGTCTTCTACCCCAACGTGAACCCGGTGGCCGAGATGACCGACATGATGTCGGCCTCGCGCGCCTTCGAAACCAGCGTCGAGGTGCTCACCCGCACCCGCCAGATGCAGATGGCCGTGCTGCGGCTCGGGGAGGCCTGATCGTGCTCGACACCACCATGAACACCGGCGTGACCTCGGGCAATGGCAGCGCGGGCGACGGCGTGGCGAAGAACGGCATGTCGGTGCCGCAGGACATGTTCATCCGCCTGCTGGTGGCGCAGGTGCGCAACCAGGACCCGCTGGAACCCAAGGACCCGAGCGAGTTCGTCTCGCAACTCGCCACGCTGTCGCAGACCGAGGCGCTGCAGACCCTGGTGAGCCAGAACAACGGTACGGCCGCCATGCTCGACAGCATGCAGGTGCTGAGCCTGGGCGGCCAGGTGGGCAACACCGTCGCGGTTCGCACTTCGCGGATTGATATGGAAGGAAAACCTGTTTCAGGCTCCTTCGTGCTCGACGCCTCCACCCAGACCGCCGCCGTGGTGCTCACCGGCGCCGACGGCAGCAAGCACCGCGTCGAACTGGGCCCGCGCGCGGCCGGCCCGGTGGACTTCACGGTGGACCCGGCCGCGCTGGGCCTGCCCGACGGGAAATACACGATCGCCGTGGACGCTGGCGAGGGCATCACCGCCCCCGGCATCGACGTGCGCGGCGTGCTCACCGGCATCCGGCTCTCGCCCACCGGCGGCGTGCAGATGAAGGTCGCCGGCATCGGCGAAGTCACCCCCGCCGACATCACCGGCTTCTTCGGTCGCGAGACCGCTTCCTAACTCCCCCAGAAGGAACGCAGCATGAGCATGGAAATCGCACTCTCCGGCGTGAAGGCCATCAACGCCGAGCTCGAGACCATTTCGAACAACATCGCCAACGCGGGCACCTACGGCTTCAAGTCCAGCCGCACCAACTTCGCGTCCATGTACGCCGACACCTCGCCCATGGGCGTGGAAGCGTCCTCGCGCACGCAGTCCATCGGCATCGGCGGCGGCACGCTCAACACCGGCCGCGGCATGGACGTGGCCATCAAGGGCAAGGGCTTCTTCGCGGTGAAGGAGCCCTCGGGCCAGACCCTGTTCACGCGCGTGGGCATCTTCACCGCCGACCGCGAGGGCTACGTCACCGACAGCTTCGGCCGCCGCTTGCAGGGCTACGGCGTGGTGCCCGGCTCCGACGTGCTCGGCCCCATGGGCGACATCCAGGTCAGCAAGGAGCAGTTGCCCGCCGTGGCCAGCACCAGCCTGGACTACGTGGCCAACCTCTCCGCCGACTGGACCGCGCCCACCGTGGCGCCCTTCGACCCGGCCGAACCGCTGAGCTACAACGGCTCCAACGTGTCGGTGGTGTACGACTCGCTCGGTTCGCAGCACACGCTCACGCAGTACTTCGTTCGCAGCGGCCCGAACGAGGTGACGGTGCACTATGGCTTCGACGGCACGCCCATGCCCGCCGGCACCGAGACCGTGCTGCAGTTCGGCACCGACGGCCGCCTGACCCTGCCCGCCGGCCCGGTGGCCAAGGCCCTGCCGCTGCCCGCCACGGTGGACCCGATCACCCTGAACGTGAACTACGCCGGCACGACGCAGTACTCGGGCCAGACCACCACCACCGTCAACGACGCCGACGGCAACTCCTCGGGCGCCTTCCTGTCGGTGAGCATCGATGAAGACGGCGCGGTGCTCGCGCAGTACAGCAACGGCCTGCGCCAGCGCATCGGCACCGTGGCCCTGGCCAACTTCCCCAACGAGGACGCGCTGGCCAACGTGAGCGACACGAGCTGGACCGTGACCAATGCCAGCGGCGAGCCGCTGTACGACGCGCCGGGCGTGGGCCAGGCGGGCTCGCTGGTGGCTGGCGCGCTGGAGCAGTCCAACGTGGAGATGACCTCGGAGCTGGTGAGCCTGATGACCTCGCAGCGCAACTACCAGGCCAACACCAAGGTGTTCCAGACGCAGAACCAGATCATGCAGTCCCTGATGCAAGCCGTCTGATCGCGCTGAGCCATGGATGCATTGATCTACACCGTCATGAGTGGCGCCGAGCGCTCGCTGCGCGAGCAGCAGGTGCGCGCCAACAACCTGGCCAATGCCGACACGCCGGGTTTTCGCGCGGACAAGAGCTTCGCCACCGCCATGCGCACGCCCGGCTACGGCTACGACGCGCGCCACATGAGCGAGCTCAGCGCCAACGGCATCAGCGAACGCGCCGGCCCCATCCGCCAGACCGGCCGCGACCTCGACGTGGCCGTCACCGGTGAGGGTTACTTCGCGGTTCAGAACGCGGGCGGCGAGGCCTACACGCGCGCCGGCAGCATCGCCATCGACGCGGAGGGCACGCTCACGGTGAACGGCCGCGCGCTGCTGGGCGAGGGCGGCCCCGTCGTGCTGCCGCCCCACACGGCGGTGCAGATCGGTGCCGACGGCACGGTGTCCGTGCAGGCACCCGGCCAGGCCGGGATGCAGCCGGTGGACCGCCTGAAGCTGGTGAAGCCCGAGCCGGGCGCGCTGGTGAAGAACGAGGCCGGCCTGCTGGTGCCGCGCAACCCGCAAGCGGGCGCGCTGCCCATGGACGAGACCGTGCAGGTCAAGGCCGGCTACCTGGAAGGCAGCAACGTCTCCGCGGTCGAGGAGATGGTGGCCACCATGGCCACCAGCCGCGACTTCGAGATCCAGATGAAGCTCTACGGCGCCGCCGAGCGCATGGCCCAGGCGGGCGACCGCCTGGTGCGCGGCTGATTTCCCTTTTCACGCACACGAGGAACCGACCATGAATGCAGCCATGTGGACCGCCAAGACCGGCGTGCAGGCGCAGGACGCCAAGCTCCAGGCCATCGCCAACAACCTGGCCAACGTCAACACCACCGGCTTCAAGCGCGACCGCGTGGTGTTCGAAGACCTGTTCTACCAAGTGGAGCGCCAGCCCGGCGCCGCGCAGGCCGAGGGCATGAACACGCCCGTGGGTGTGCAGCTCGGCAACGGCGTGCGCGTGGCCGGCACGCAGAAGGTCTTCACCACCGGCAGCCTGCAGACCACGGGCCAGCCGCTGGACATCGCCATCCAGGGCCAGGGCTTCCTGCAGGTGGAGCTGCCCGGCGGCGAGACCGCGTACACGCGCGCCGGCCAACTGCAACGCAGCCCCGAAGGCCGCCTCATGACCGCGCAGGGCTACCCGCTGGTGCCCGACATCACCCTGCCCGAGAACGCCAAGTCCGTCACCATCGGCGAGAACGGCACCGTCAGCGTGAGCCTGCCCGGCAACACCGCGCCGCAAGAGGTCGGCCAGATCACGCTCGCGGGCTTCGTCAACCCCGCCGGCCTGCTGGCCCTGGGCGACAACCTCTACCAGGAGACCGCCGCCAGCGGCGTGCCCACCGAAGGCATTGCCGGCGAAGAGGCGCTGGGCGCCATCAAGCAGGGTGCGCTGGAAGGCTCCAACGTTCAGGTGGTGGAAGAGATGGTGGACATGATCACCGCGCAGCGCACCTACGAGATGAGCACCAAGGTGCTGAGCGCCGCCGACGGCATGCTGCAGAACCTGGCGCAGACGGTGCGCTGATGCGAACCGCGCTGCTGCTGCTGGCCGCCGCGCTGCTCGCGGGCTGCGCCGCCGTGGTGCCGCCGCGCGCGCCGCCGCTGGCCGACGACCCCGCGCCCGTGGTGCAGGTGCCCACGAGCCGCGCCAGCTCGGGTGGCGTGTTCACGCCCCAATCGCCCTGGACCCTGGTGGCCGATACGCGCGCGCGCCGCGCCGGCGACGTCATCACCGTCATCCTGCAGGAGACCACGCAGGCCAGCAAACGATCGGGCACCCAGATCGACAAGGGCAGCAGCGTGGGCATCAGTCCGCTGACCATCGATGGCGACGACATCACCCCCCCCATCGGCCTGAGCGCCGACCGCGCCTTCGACGGCAACGCCAGCAGCACGCAGCAGAACGCGCTGAGCGGCGCCATCACCGCCGTGGTGGTGGAGGTGCTGCCCAACGGCCTGCTGCGCATCGCGGGCGAGAAAAGCCTCTGGCTCAACCAGGGCGAGGAGTTCATCCGCCTGAGCGGCTACGTGCGCGGGCAGGACATCGACGCCGCCAACCGCGTGTCCTCGCAGCGCCTGGCCAATGCGCGCATCGCCTACTCGGGCAGCGGCACCCTGGCCGACGCCAACACCCCGGGCTGGCTCACGCGCTTCTTCAACAGCCCCTGGATGCCCTTCTGATCGGCACACGAGCATGAACACCCGCAACTTGCGTCCGGGCCGACACAGTCGTCTGATCGGCCTCATGACCGGCCTGCTGATCGCCCTGAGCCTCGCGCCCGCCCCGGCGCTCGCGCAAAAGGCCGCCGCCACCACGCCCGCGCGCACCACGCCATTGGGCAACCTGGTGCAGATCGAGGGCATGCGCGAGAACCAGCTCATCGGCTACGGCCTGGTGGTGGGCCTGCAAGGCTCGGGCGACAGCAGCCAGATCAAATTCCAGGGCCAATCGGTGGCCAACATGCTGCGCCAGTTCGGCGTGACGCTGCCCGAGCGCGGCGACCCGCGCCTGAAAAACGTGGCCACCGTGATGGTGAGCGCCACCTTCCCGCCCGGCTACCGCAGGGGCCAGACCATCGACGTCACCGTCTCGTCCATGGGCGACGCCAAGAGCCTGCGCGGCGGCGTGCTGCTGCTCACGCCGCTGCTGGCGGCCGATGGCGAGGTCTACGCGCTCGCGCAGGGCAACGTGGTGGTGGGCGGCTTCTCGGCCCAGGGCCAGAGCGGCTCCAGCGTCACCGTGAACACGCCCACCGCGGGCCGCGTGCCCAGCGGCGCCACGGTGGAGCGTGAAATCCCCACCGACTTCGACACGCGCGAGACCGTGACGCTCAGCCTGCGCCGCCCGCACTTCCAGACCGCCACCAACATCGTGCGCACCATCAATGGCCGCTACGGCGAGATCGCCACCACACGCGACGCCACCAGCGTGGACGTGGTGGCCCCGGCCAACCCGACGCAGCGCGTGGCCTTCGTGGCCGAGCTGCAGAAGCTGGGCGTGCAGGTGGGGCAGGAGCTGCCGCGCGTGGTCTTCAACTCGCGCACCGGCACGGTCGTCATCGCCGACGGCGTGCGCGTGCGCCCGGCCGCCGTGGCGCACGGCAACCTCAAGGTCATCATCGGCGAGCAGCCGGTGGCCAGCCAGCCCGCCCCCTTCGGCCGCGGCGAGACGGTGGTGCTGCCGCAGTCCAGCGTGGTGGCCGAGCAGGACCGCGGCCGCATGTTCAACTGGGCGCCGGGCAGCAAGCTGCAGGACATCATCGACACCATCAACAGCACGGGCGCGTCGCCCGACGACATCATGGCGATCCTGCAGGCGCTGGACCAAGCCGGTGCCATCGATGGCGAACTCATCGTCATATGAAGACGCACCCCCGCCGCGCTTCGCGCGACCCCCTCAAGGGGGCGACACCTGCGGCCCGGCAAAGCCGGTTCCGCGGTGCCTCACGGCTCGACCTGGGCGATTGAGATGGAACTGCGAATCACGCAACGCCTTGAGCCGATCAGCGACGCCGCCGTGCGCGCGCGCGCCGAAGACGCCGCCATCAAGTTCGAGGCCTTCTTCGTCGGCCAGATGCTCAAGCAGATGCGCCAGGGCACGCAGGCCATCGCGGGCGAGGACAGCCCCTTCAAGGACCGCATCCACCAGGACATGCTCGGCATCGCCGACACGCAGGTGGCCGACACCCTGGCCCGCCAGCGCGCCTTCGGCATCGCCGACGTGATCCTGCGCCAGCTCATGCCGGCGACCGTGCCGCAAGCCAGCACCGCGCTTAAGTCCGGCGCCGATCCGGTCGCCTTGCAAGGGGAAGGCGCGGGCGCTTCGCCCGCCGACCCGATCGGGCCCACACCATGAAGATCCAGCAGATCGCCCTGAGCGGTGCGATGGCCGCGCAGGCGGCCTTGAACACCACCAGCCACAACATCGCCAACGCGATGACGCCCGGCTTCACGCGCCAGGGCCCGCTGTTCGCGGCCGTGGGGCCCACGGCTGCCGGCGCGGCCGGCAGCGGCATCGGCGTGCAAGTGCCTTCGCTCATCCGCTTCAGCGACGGCTACAAGAGCCACCAGATGTGGGCCGCCGCGTCCGAGCTGGGCCGCCACGAAACGGTGCAGCCCTACCTCAAGCAGATCGAACAGGTGATGTCGGGCGAAGGCTCCAGCCTCAACAAGGGCCTGGACGCCTTCTTCGGCGCGCTCAACGCCGCCAGCGTGGACCCGAACTCCGCGCCGCTGCGCCAGCAGATCATCACCGAGGCCGAGGCCCTGGCCCAGCGCTTCAACGGCCTCAACCAGGTGCTGCTGAGCCAGCGCCTGTCCATCGGCCAGCAGCGCGAGGCCTCGGTCGCGCAGATCAACAACCTGGCGGGGCAGATCGCCGCGCTCAACGGCGAGATCACCGCCGCCGAATCGCTCAACGTCAACCCCTCGGGCCTCATCGACGAGCGCGACCTGCGCATCGACGAACTGTCCAAGCTGGTGGGCCTGTCGGTGGTGGACCAGCCCGACGGCTCGCGCAGCGTCTCGCTCAAGTCGGGTGTGCCGCTGGTGGCCGGCTCCGTGGCCGGCCGCATGGAGATCATCAACCAGCTCGACGGCTCGCAGGCCATCGAAGTGGCCTTCGCCAAGGAAGCCTTCAAGGTGCGCACCGAGGGCCTGGCGGGCCAGCTCGGCGGCCTGTACGAGTTCGAGGACGGCGTGCTCATGCCCACCGTCGCCTCCATCGCCTCGCTGGCCGAGGAGCTCGCCACGCGCGTGAACACGCAACTGGCGGCCGGCTTCTCGCCCGGCGGCGCGCCGGGCACCGACCTCTTCGTCTTCAACGGCGCCGATGGCCTGCTCTCCGTGCGCCCCGGCGTCACGGGCGACGAGCTGGCCTTCTCCAGCGACCCGCTGCAGGCCGGCAACAGCGACAACCTGCTCGCCGTCATCGGCCTGCAGAACCAGTCGGTGCCCATCACCGGCCTGGGCACGGTGCGCATGGGCGACGTCTACACGCAGTTGCTCGGTGGCATCGGCATCCGCAGCCAGCAGTCGCAGGCCTCCTTCACCACCGCCAAGACGGTGCGCGAGCAGGCCGAGCAGAGCTGGGCCTCCACCAGCAGCGTCAACACCGACGAGGAAGCCATCAACCTCGTGCAGTACCAGCAGATGTACACCGCCAACATGAAGGTGATCCAGGTCGCGGGCGAGCTGTTCGACGCGGTCATCGGGTCGCTGCGTTAACCCCAGGGGAGCCGGACATGCGCATCGCCAGCAACCAGTTCCACATCACCATGAGCAGCTCGCTGCAGGCCGCCACCGCGCGCGTGGAGAAGGTGCTCACGCAAATGGCCTACGGACAGCGCGTGCTGCTGCCCTCCGACGACCCCATCTCCAGCGTGCGCCTGGCGCGGCTGGACCGCGAGGAGGCGGCGATCACCCAGTACCGCGACAACGTGAGCGCGCTCATGTCGCGCCAGCGCCAGAGCGAGTCCATCCTCGACAGCATCAGCAACGACATGCTGCAGCTGCAGGACCTGCTGCTGTTCGCGGCCGACGGCTCCAACAGCAGCGCCGACGTGAACGCCATCTCGGGCTCGCTCGAATCGCTGCGCGACAGCGTGCTGGCCTTCTCGAACACGCGCGACCAGGAAGGCCGCTACCTGTTCTCCGGCACGGCCAGCCTGTCGCCCACCATCACCTTCGACCCCGCCGCCGCGCCCGGCGCGCGCTACACCTTCACCGGCAACACCTTGCAGCAGATGGTGGTGGTGGGCGAGGGCGTGTCCCAGCCGGCCAACACCTCGCTCGACGACCTGGCCGCCATGCTCAACCAGCTCGACCTCACCATCGTGGACCTGAGTGCCCCCGGCGCGGACCTGAGCGACCCGGCCGTGCGCGCGCGCCTGGTCACCACCACCGACATGGCCGACGACAGCTTCAACCGCCTGGGCGAGCGCATCGCGCGCCTGGGTGGCCAGCAGGCCCTGCTGAACAACCTGGACGGCGCGCACGCCAACATCAGCCTCTCCAACCGCCAGGCCGCGCTCACGCTCGGCCAGCTCGACTACGGTGACGCCACGGTGAAGCTGGAGGCCTACAACACCTCGTTGCAGGCCACGCAGAAGGCCTACGCGCGCATCACCTCGTTCTCGCTGTTCGACGTGATCTGATGCAGATCCCCGCCGCGCTGCCGGGCACGCCCGCCCACCGCATCGATGCCGACACCCGTGGCGTGCAGCCGGGCGCCGCGCCCGCCGCGCCGCGCGCGCCCCTGCGCGCCGCCGATGGCAGCGCCGCGAGCGCCGCACCCATGCGCTCGCCGCTCACGCGCGGCCTCAAGGACTTCGACCTCTCGCGCCAGAGCGGCGTCGCTGGTGCGCAGCTCTCGGGTGTTTACCTCGACCGCCTGCAACAAGGCCTGCAGGCGCTGCGCCAGCACTACACCGCCCAGCTCGGCGCCGATCCGGAACAGCCCATGGCCAGCGCGGCGGGCGCCGACGCCCTGCGCGCCGGCCTCAAGGCCATCTGGGCGCAGCGCGCCCGCGCCACCGCCGGCGCGCTGGACGCGCAACTGCGCATCGGCGAGCCCGGCCAGGCGCGGCAGGACTTCCGCATCCGCGGCCTCTCGCAGGCCACGCTCACCAGCGGCACACGCGAGGTGCTCACCGTCGTCACCGGCAACGCGCCCGCGCCGCTCACCGCCACGCTGGACCCCGAACTCGGCACCCAGGCGAACCTGCGCCGGCTCGACCAGGCCCTGGCGCCCGTGGGCCTGCGCGTGCGCGCCGACGAGAGCGGCGAGCCGGTGTTCAGCGTGCCCGAAGCCGACTGGCCGCGCTTTCACGACCGCATCCTCATCAAGGGCGAGGGCCGACGCTTCCCCGACGGCCAGGCCCAGCCCGTGCGCACGCCCGCGCTGCCTGCGGCCTTGGGCGAGTCCGTGTTCGAGGCGCCGGGCAGCGAGCCCGCCTCGCTGCGCGAGGTCCTGGGCCGCGTGAGCGTGGGCATCGCTGCGGTGCAGGGCGCGCAACAGCGCGCGCAAGTGGCGCTGATGGAACAGCACCAGGCCCTGGGCCAGGCCGCCGGCGCCACCAAGACCTCGCCCGAGCGCGCGCGCGCCCTGGCCGAGGGCTTCGCCGCGCGCCTGGGGGAAGCCGGTTTCGCGCGCTACGAAGCGGTGGCCCCCACCGTCGCCGGCATCAGCCGCGAGCGCGTGCGTTCGCTGCTGGGCACCGACTGACGGCTTAGTGCGGGGCGAGTCGCTTCAGCCGCTTGCTGTCGTTCTTGGCCTGATTCAACAGCTGGTCCCAGTCACTGGGAGGGCGGCCGCTGTCGAGCATCTTGCGAAACACCCGATAGGCGTCGTCATCGCTTTCGTAGGCCCGCCGGGTTTGCTCGTCGTTGACCCAGGCGTACACGATCACCTGGCTTGCCGCGTGGTAGCGGAAGAACAATCGGTACTGCTGGAAGAACTTCGCGCGGAACCAGTGCTTGTGCTCTTCGCCCAGCGTGCCACCCTGCCGATACTCCGGCCGCGCCGGGCCTTGAGGAATGACGTCGAATGCCAGCTTCACGATGGCCGCCAGGCGCTTGCTGACATTCTTCTTCGCGAAGCCTGTTGGGTCCTTTCGCTTCAGCGCTTCCACTTGCCGGGTGAGCGCCTCCAACTGTTCAAGGAACAAGGGGTGAGCGAAGACCGTCCAGCCATGAATGACCAGGGGAACGGGCGTGTCCCTGGTCATTCGTCGTCTGCCGACAGTGGGGCATCGAGATCGAATTCCACTGCGTTCACCAGCGAGTGCAGCCGGGAGACGAGGCGGGCGTCCAGCGTTTTCAGGCGCTCGGGATGGGCAGCCATGTCGTGGGCGAGAAAGCCCAGAAAACTGCCGATCAGGGGATCGTCTTCCGATGCGATGTCCGCTCGCGTCAGCACGACCTCTCCGTTGGCACGAATCGAATAGTGGATCTTGTCCCGCTTGCCCAGGCGAAGGGCGCGGCGCACGGTTTCCGGTACCGTAGTCTGGTACCGGTCGGTCAAGGTGGATTCAACTTCAAAGGTGGCGGGCATGAAGGGCGCTCCAGGGGACTGACAGAGACGATCTGCATGGTAATGCAATTGCATTTCCTGGTCAATGCGATTGCATTACCGAGGTATCACCAGAGATTTTTTCGATTCGCGCTTAAGGAACTCCGCGAAGCGGTCGCCCAGTAAGGGGGAGGACGTCGATGTCCGACGGACCCGACCAACAGCCCACAGGAGAGATCCACCATGCTGAGTCTGCACACCAACGCCGCTTCGCTGAGCACCCAGAACGCCCTCGGTGGCGTCCAGAAGAACCTGAGCAGTTCGCTGACCCGTCTGGGCACGGGCTTCCGCATCAACTCGGCCATGGACGACGCCGCCGGCCTGCAGATCGCCACCCGCATGAACGCGCAATCGCGCGGCATCACGGTCGCCATGCGCAACACGCAGAACGGCATCTCGATGATGCAGACCGCCGAAGGCGGCCTGAAAGAGATGAGCAACATCCTGACGCGCATGAAGGACCTGGCCACGGAAGCCGCCAACGGCAGCTCCACCCAGGAAGACCGCGACGCCCTGCAAGCCGAATACGACCAGCTCGGCGAAGAACTCGGCAACATCATCAAGAACACGGCCTTCGCCGGTGAGCGCTCGTTCTCCGACGGCACCACCACCGACGGCACGGGCGGCAAACTGTCCGCCGCCGTGACCTTCCAGATCGGCGCCTCCACCGCCGAGACGATGGAAGTCGACATCTCCACCGCGCTGGGCGACCTGACCACGGCCCTGGACGGCCTGGCCGCTTCCTACGCCGCTGGCGCCGACCCGGCCGCCCCGGGCACCGAGATCGCCACCTCGGCCGCCGCCAACACCATCATCGACACCATCGGCGACTCGCTCGACACCATCGGCGCCGTGCGCGCCCAGATGGGTGCCGCCAGCAACCGCCTGGAAAGCGTCTACAACAACCTGGGCAACATGCGCATGCAGACCGAGCAGTCCAAGGGCCGCATCATGGACGTGGACTACGCCAGCGAAACCGCCAACATGACCAAGAACCAGATGCTCATGCAGGCCAGCACCTCGATGCTGCGCTCCAGCAGCAGCATGTCGCAGCTGGTCATGGCGCTGGTGCAGTAATCGCACCCCGGGCCGCCACCGCGGCCCTGAAGCAGCAAGGCCAGCCGCGACCCGGCTGGCTTTTTTTTCGAGTGGGCGGAACGCAAGCCGCCGTTGCCTGTCTGTCCTGAGCCATGAACCTCGAGCGCGTCACCGCCGCCCCGCCCATCAGCGCCCGCCTGCCCGAGGCGGACGCGCGCCCGGCGCCGCCCGAGGTGGGCCAGCGCCTGCGCATGCGCTTCGACGGCCACGATGGCGACGGCGTGCTGCTCAGCGAAGAGCAGGGCCGCCGCTGGCGCCTGGCCGATGGCGCCGGCTGGTCGCGCAATCTGCGCGTGGGCGACATGCTGTGGATGCAGGTGCGGTCCACCGAACCCGCGCTGGAGCTGGAATGGGTGCTGCGCCCGCCGACCCCGGCCCGTGCCGACACCGCCGCGCAACCCGAGGACGTCGCTGCCATGCGACCCGACCAGGCCGCGCAGCGCCTGCACCAGTGGCGCCTGCCCTCGGCGGCCGAACTCGCGGCCGCGTGGCGCGCCATCCTCTCGTCGCGCCACATGGAGCTGGGCCTGCGCAGCCTGGCCCTGATGGAAGGCCCGGCGCGCCTGCCGATGGCCAGCAGCGGGGCCGACGGCGCCACCGTGCGCGCGGCGACCGAGCCTGTGCCGCATTGGGTGTTTCACCTCTACTCGCTGGGCAGCCTGGCCGTGGCCCTGCGCGTGGCCGCGCGCCGGCAGTGGGCGCGCGATGAAGCGCCCGCCACGCCCACGCCGCAGACCGAAGCCGGCCTGGAACTGGAACTGAGCCTGCCCGGCGGCGGGCAAGTGCTGCTGCAACTGTGCTGGCGCGAATCGCGCCTGGCCATGGCCGTGCTGCCACGCCAGCCCGAGCACCTGGAACTGCTGCGCGTGGTGCTGCCCGACATCGTGGCCGCCATGGCCCGCGCGGGCGCGGTTCCCACGGCCGTGCAACTGGGCTCGCCGCTCACGGCCTTGCCGGCGGGCGGCATGGGCTACCGGCCGGGGCCGGTGTCCTCGGCGCTCCTGCAATTGGGCGCGGAATTCACCACCGCGCTCATGCGCATCTGGCCGGTGGGCATGGGGCCGGTGGAAACCGCGGCCGGCTAGAAGAAACGCCGCGTTGGCCGGCGTTGGAATGGCCCGCGAATCGCGGGAAAAGACTTTTTTTGTCAATCCCTGTCAAGGTTGACAGGCGACCGTATTAAACCCCGGTGGGTACCGCCATTTCGCGGGTTTTCACCCGCCCTGCGCAGGGCCGGTGAGGGCGCCTACCACACCGCCTTGGGGTGGAACACCGGGGGAGTTCCTCTTTGGCTGGGGCGGTAGGGCGGGGGGCTCTGGCGCCCAAAGGCCGGCACTCACATCACGTGAAATTCATTGAATGGGTGATAAACCAGTCGGGGGTATTTTGTGGCTGTGCGGTCACACAAACGCTGAACCTCAGGCGCGCAGCCGAAACACCTGCACCACCTCCGCCAGCCGCGTCGCCTGGTCCCGCAGGCTTTGCGCGGCCGCCGTGCTCTGCTCCACCAGCGCGGCGTTCTGCTGGGTCATCTGGTTGTGATGTCTCAATAGGTTGTTCACCCGGAAGGGTCTGGGAGACTGGAGTTACCACGCTTCA